>Ga0194126_10000110_pt1 | contig 122134 bp, 119 predicted proteins | sample TA2KigC150mmetaG_FD_148641 | JGI IMG/M metagenome (GOLD analysis project Ga0194126, IMG submission 148641) | Freshwater microbial communities from Lake Tanganyika, Tanzania - TA2015035 Kigoma Deep Cast 150m | ecosystem: Environmental > Aquatic > Freshwater > Lake | place: Tanzania: Lake... | reverse complement strand
CCTTCGTCGTCAAATTTCGTTAGAGCGTTGGCGACCATTTTCACCGGCGGGAGCCGGCGCGGCGCAAGCGGAGCACATCTCGATGATCGGCGACAATAACCTGACCATTGGCGCGGGACGGGTGGTGACGGTGTTCGGCGGCTCCGGCTTCGTTGGACGCCATGTCGTGCGCGCCTTAGCGCGCGACGGCTGGCGCGTGCGCGTCGCCTGCCGGCGGCCTGACCTCGCCTTCTACCTCCAGCCGCTCGGCCGCGTCGGCCAGGTAATGGCGGTGCAGGCCAATGTGCGCCATCCGGAGTCGATCAAGGCGGCCCTACGCGGCGCCTCCGCCGTCGTCAATCTTGTCGGAATCCTCGCTGAAACCGGGACGCAAAAATTTGCGACGGTGCAGGCCGGCGGCGCGCGCATGATCGCGGAAGCGGCGAAAGCGGCCGGCATCGACAATGTCGTGCATATTTCCGCGATCGGCGCCGACCCGGAATCTCGCTCGGCCTATGGTCGTAGCAAGGCGGAAGGCGAAGCCGCCATGTTCGCGGAGATTCCTTCCGCGGTCATCCTGCGTCCGTCGATCATCTTCGGGCCAGAAGATGATTTCTTCAACCGCTTCGCCACGATGGCGCGCTACTTTCCGGTCGTGCCGATCGTCGGCGCTGACACCAAATTCCAGCCCGTCTATGTCGGCGACGTCGCTCACGCCGTGGCGACCGCGCTCGCCGGCGGCGCCAAGCCCGGCGCCGTTTATGAGCTCGGCGGCCCGGAGGTCAAAAGCTTCGCGGACATCATCGACTATGCCCTTAAGGTCGCGCAGCGCGAGCGCCGAGTCCTGAAACTTTCCTTCGGCTTCGGCAAACTGATGGCCGTCGTGACGCAAACGCTGACGAAGCTTTCCTTGGGCCTCTTCCCGAAGCTCTTGCGCATGACGCGAGATCAAGTCGAGCTGCTGAAGAACGACAATGTCGTCAGCGACGCCGCAAAAGCTGAAGGGCACACGCTTCAAAGCCTCGGCGTTTCCGATCCGCAATCGATCGAGTCAATCGTGCCGACCTATCTCTATCGCTATCGCAAGGCCGGGCAGTATCAGACTCAGCGAATGGGCGAGTCCGCTTAACTCTTGGGGCTAGCGCCGATCGCCGTAATGCGCCGCTTCTTCGCGAAGCCCTGGCGACAGCATCCGATGGATGCGGGTCATGAAGGCGACGGCGAAGAGCGGCGTCAGCACATTCAGTCCCGGCGTCGCCACAAAGACGGCGATGAATAGTCCGGCGACGAAAAGCCAAGGCGCATGGCGGCGGCGCATTTCCTCTGACTCTTGCAGCGAACGAAAACGCGTTGCGGCGAAGAGAAAATATTCGCGGCCGAAAAGATAAGCATTGGCGATAAGAAATGCCGCCGCGTTTATTCCCGGCACGAAGAGCAGCAGCAGCGCGAAGAAATTGACGATCGCCGATACGCCGGCGAAGCGCAGCGCCATGAACATCGCCTGAGTCGCCGGAATGGCGCGCCCGCGCCGCTCCGGGGGATAGAGATCCGCTTCGACATGGTCGGCGAGATCGTCAAGGAACAGTCCCGAAACGAGCACTGAGACGGGGGCGATGAGAAACGCCATCAGGAAGAACAGTCCCGCGCCCGTCGCATAGGCCAAAGCCGTCTGCAGCCAGGGATGATCGACCATCACAAAAGACATGGCGAGCTTGTCGAGGCCGACCCAGGCCAGCGCGAGCAAGAGGAAGGTCATGCCCAGACTTTTGACAAGGACCGCGCGGAATGGCGGCGTTACGATCTGGCGCAGAGCCGCCAGAGCGGCGTCGAACATTTCGGTCATGGCGATTCGATCATGGCGAGGGGACTACTGGGAAATCGCACGCGCGCCAGAGCGTTGCGCGCGCCATGCAGATGGCGTTTCGATGCGAGCGACGCAAGCCCTGCTTTCCTCGATAGGCCGGCGTTATTTGCTTAAATGCGCGCCGAGATTTTCGAGGCCTTTCTCGAATTGATCGCCAATCATCTTATCGCGGCTCATGAAGATGTTCATGGCCCTGCTCATGAGGCTCGCATCGCCGGACATGCTCCACACGATATGAGTTTTACGGGCCGCTGACTCGCCGCCAAAACCAAGCGCGCGCGCGAGCCATCGGCCTTCGGTGAGTTCGCCGTCCGGCGCCAGAAAAAAGGTCACGTCGTTCGTCACCGCAAAGGGCTTGCGCATATCGAGCTTCAGGTCGACGCGCTCGCTTGGCAGGCTGTCCACGATCGTCAAACGCCCCGCGCCTACCTTCTTGTCGCCGGACCATTCGAAAGCCGCGCCGGGACCCGTTGTGGGCCCTTCGTAATGGGTTTCAGCATTTGGATCGAGCTTCGCCCAAGGCGACCATGACTCCCAATCGTGCAGATTGTTGATCGCCGCGAAGACTTGGCGTGGCGGCGCATTGATGACAGCCTCTCGCCGCACGATGAAGCTATTGGGCTGGAGAAATATGGCCAATGCAAGCAAAGCCGCGGCGTAGCAAATGACGATAAACAGCATTCCGGCCATAAATCTCCTCCAATGCCTGTGCGATTAAGATCTCGCGATGAAACTAGCGCGCCGGGCTCGGGCTTCAAACGACCTGAGTCAGCTCAGATGGGCGCGCTTCCTCGACGCGAAAATTTGCTTCGCCGCCGCGCGCCGCCGCGGCGATGAAGAAACCGCCGCGCCGCCATTGCGCCAGGGCGTAAGTCCTCTCTGATTCGCTGCTAACGGCGAGCGGCGACAGACTGACGACAAAGCTGTCGAGTCCGCGCGCTAATCCCCGCCCATCGGCCTTTAGCACGGCTTCCTTGAGGGTCCAGATCGCGAAGAAAACTTCACTCTGCGACGCCGGGTCAGACTTGGAGCGCACGAGCGCCGCTTCTTCTGGCGCAAAAAATCGCTTCGCCACTTTCAAGGCGTCTCGGGGCTTCACAAATGACTCGACGTCGACGCCAATGTCGTACCCTTGCGCGATCGCCACAGCGGCCATGCCTCGCGTATGCGAGAGGCTGAAGTCGAGGCCGGCGGGCGGCGAAAGCAGAAAGGGCTTGCCGTGAGACGTCGCGCCGAAACGCCATTCGGCAGGCGCGATTCCCGTCGCGCGGTCAGAGAGGCGCGCGCGCAGCAGAGCATGCGCGGCGACATAGGCGCGTCGATCGGCTTCAAATGCAAAACGCGCCGCCCGCGCTGTTTCAGCTTCGTCGAGGAGCGCCGCAAGCCTTGGCCATTCATCGTCGCCGATCGCCGCGAGGTCAATGAAGGAAACATCGACGAAGGCGGCGGAGGTTTTTTGAGTAGCGTCGACCGGCGTCAGGAGACCCCGAGCTTCTTTTGCAGATTGGTCGAAGACGTCGTGTATTGGAACAGAAGCTTCTTGTCGGGATAGACGTAGCGATGAGCCTTCTGCGCGGCGAGCGCGGCCTCGTGGAAGCCTGAGAGAATAAGCTTCAATTTGCCGGGATAGGAATTGATGTCGCCAACGGCGAAAATGCCGGGATGACTCGTCTCGAACTTCTCCGTGTCGACGGGAATAAGATTTTCATTAAGCTGAAGTCCCCAATCGGCGACGGGACCAAGCTTCATGGTGAGGCCGAAGAACGGCATCAAGCGCTCGCAGGCAAGCTTCTCCTCGACGCCGTCATTGCCTTTGAGCGTCGCGCTGACCATCTCGCCGTCTTCGCCTTCGACGGCGGTGATCTGGCCAAGTCTGAAGGCGATCTTGCCCGCCGCCGCAAGCTCATGCATCGCCGAGACGGAATGCGGCGCGGCGCGGAACTGGTCGCGACGATGAACGAGCGTCAGCTTTTTCGCCACTGGCTGTAAATTGAGCGTCCAGTCGAGCGCCGAGTCGCCGCCGCCAACAATCACGACGTTCTTGTCGCGGAAGTCTTCCATGCGGCGCACGGCGTAAAACACCGACTTGCCTTCATAGGACTCGATCTTCGGGATCGGCGGCTTTTTGGGCTGAAACGATCCGCCGCCGGCGGCGACGAAGACGACTTTGGCGTGAAAGATCTTCCCCGAGTCGGTGCTCAGACGGAATTCGGGTTTTTCGGCCGTTCCTAGCGGCGTGAGCGTTTCGACCATCTCGTTGAAGTGAAAGGTCGGATGAAAGGGCTCGATCTGCTTTAGGAGATTGTCCGTCAGCTCCTGGCCGGTGCAGACCGGGAGACCCGGAATGTCATAGATCGGCTTTTCGGGATAAAGCTCGGAACATTGGCCGCCGGCGCGCGGCAGAATGTCGATGACATGCGCCTTAATGTCCAAGAGGCCGAGTTCGAACACGGAGAAAAGACCCGCCGGACCGGCGCCGACGATGACGACATCGGTTTCGATCGCGGCTTCTTTAAGTTGGTTCATGGTCAATTCCCGGTAAGCCTCAAAGCCTTGAAGAGGAAAGACGCCTATGCTCTGGCGTCGCGAGCCGGCGCTCCCGCTTGGACGCTTCTTGCGCCCGCCGCTTTTCAAAATTCAGCGCCGTCCCTCTCGTCTATCGCATTTGTCGAGAGATTCAAACCCGCGCAGTTCGGAAGACTTACGCGTCAGCCCTGCTGGGCCGGCGTCGTCACGACGAGCCCCTCGAGTTCCGGCCTGACGGTGATCTGACAGCAAAGCCGCGAATTCGGCTTCACGTCAAAGGCGAAGTCGAGCATATCCTCTTCCATCTGCGACGCCTTGCCAGTCTTTTCAGTCCAGTTTTCATCGACATAGACGTGACAGGTGGCGCAGGCGCAGGCGCCGCCGCACTCCGCGGCGATCTCCGGAATGTCGTTACGACGCGCGGTCTCCATCACCGTCGAGCCGACCTCGCCTTCGACGGTGCGGGCCTGGCCCTGCGAATCCACGAAGGTGATCTTGACCTTTGTCGGCGCGCCGCCACCCGGTTCGGCGCCATAGCGGGTCGCAGCATCCTCAAAGCTCATCTTCGCCATGACGCCTGTCTCTTCCTCATCCATGCTGGTTCTTGCCGCGCTTTCCCGATTGTGGTCGAGCCGAACGCCGCAGGCCATTGTTCTTGCGCGGCGCGCCCAAGTCGCCGTTCAGTTAGCACCCGCCTGTTTGCGGCGCTAGCCCCTCTCGGATGCGCGCGACCCTAGGCCACATTCAATGTGATTCAATGGCGCAGCGCCCGGAGAGGCGCGCCGCAAAATCCCTGGTTTCGCGTTAGGAAGGCGTTTTTATTGAACAATGCGAGCGCGCTCGCGCCGCTACAACCGAGCGCGCGCCCATTGGCCGACACGCAGCGCGACTTGCGCCGCGGCGTCGCTCAGCGCCCGCGCGGCCTGCGACCCGATATGGTCAGGCGCCGGCGTTTCTTCGACAAAGATCCGCGCCGCCCGCGCCCGGCCATTGCTCTCGTCGATCAGCGCGACGGAAACTTCGATGACCGCAAGATCGCGGGCGATGTCGATCTCGAAGCGACGCAAGTCTGTCTGCAGTCTGGTTTGCGCGCCCATGCCGGCGGAGGCCGAAAGCCCGCAGCGCTGCAAGCCTTCGATCAGTCGTCGCTGAAACAGATGCGGCAATTGCTCCGACCACTGCACGCCTGGGAGAACGGCGACGCTGTCATCGCCCGCGCGAACGACGATGCGATCTGAGGAAGTTGGCGCGACCGCCGCGGGCTCGGGAACAAAAATCGGCGGGCCGCTGCGCAAAGCGACGCCACGCAACGCGCTCATGTCGCTCGTCAGATCGAAGGTCTCGCGCGTCGCCTGCGCGCAGGCCGCGACGAGGAGCGCGAGCGACGCGATCGCCGCCATCCGCGCGGCCTTGCGTCGCGTCGCCATGGACGCTTTCAGTTTCATCGCCGACCCGCAGCCCCAATCTCGCCCGCGCGCCGAGTCGGGCTTTCGTCCTTCTAACCGATCCGCGCATAGCCTCAAAGTTAAGCTTGGGATATCTCTAACGGCCTTGATATTCCGGCACGGACTGGGACGGTCCGAAAATGAATTGCGATGGGTCTTTTTCGACCGAACGCAGCGTGCGGTCGAATGTGCCGATCGCCTTGCGCCCATCCACCGCAAGCTGCTCATACTCGCGAAGCCCTGTCCCGGCGAAACGGTTGATACGTTCCGAAGCGCCGGCGATATTGCCGGTGATCGCCTTGATCTGCTTTGGGTCGATCGCCTTGATCGTCTGATCGGCGGCCGCAAGCACCTTGTCGAGCCGCGCCGCGACTGGCTTCATTGACTGCGCGACATCGGACGCATCGCGAATGAAGCTTACGATCGAAGCGGAATTGTCCGAGAGCGACTTGCTGACTGTCTCTGCGTTTTTGAGCGTCGCCGTCAGGGCCGGACCGCCTTCGTCGACGAGCTTGTCGAGTTTGGTGATGAGTTCGGCGGCCTTCGTCGACAGGTTCTGAACATTGACGAGCAAGTTCTGGAACTCGGAAGGGTGCGCCTGAATCTGAGGATATTTTTGGCCTTCTTGCGCCGTGAGATCCGGCGCACCCGGCGTGCCGCCGATAAGCAGAACGTCGGCGACGCCAGTAAATCCGCGAAACTCCAGGCGCGCGCGCGTGTCGGTCTTCACCGGCGTCCGTTTGTCGATCTTGACAAGAACGTCGACTCTGCTCGGATCTTGTTCGGAAATGCCAAGATGCGTGACTTCGCCGACCTTTACGCCATTAAACAGCACCGACGCCCCGCGGGTCAGTCCTGACACAGACCCCGGAAAAATAATTTGATAGGTTTCCTGCCGACCGATCTGACTGGGTCCGGAAAACCAATAGACGAAGAGGAAGGCGGCGAAGGCGGCCGCCAGCGTAAAAGCGCCGATCAGGGCGTAGTTGGCGCGGGTTTCCATTCTTCGTCCTTCTGCTCGACGCGCGCCGCGCTCAGACGGCCGCCGCGCACGCCGTGGAAATAGGCTCTCAGCCAGGGGTGGTCGGACGCGAGCAAAGTTTCCAACGGCCCTGAGGCGATGACCCGACCTTCAGCGAGCGCCGCCACCCTGTCGCAGATCGAATACAGGCTGTCGAGATCGTGTGTCACCATGAACACGGTCAGCCCGAGGGTCTGCTGCAGCGTGCCGATCAACTCGTCAAATTCGGCGGCGCTGATCGGATCGAGCCCCGAAGTCGGCTCGTCCAGGAACACAAGCTCGGGATCAAGCGCCAAGGCGCGCGCCAGGGCCGCGCGCTTCACCATGCCGCCCGACAATTCTGACGGAAATTTGTCCGCCGCGTCGGATCCAAGCCCCACAAGCTCAAGCTTGAGCATGGCCAGCTCGTCCATCAGATGCTGCGAGAGTTCGCGGGTTTCCCGCATCGGCATCTGAATGTTCTGCTTGACCGTAAGCCCCGAAAAAAGCGCGCCGTTCTGAAACAGCACGCCCCAGCGCTGCTCGAGGGCGCGGCGTTCGATCGGTCCCAGAGCGTCCCGATCCTGCCCAAAAATGCGAATGGAGCCGCCGCGCGTCGGCACGAGGCCGAGGATCGCGCGCGTCAGCACCGACTTGCCCTGCCCGGACCCTCCGACGAAGCCGAGCACCTCGCCCCGGTAAACGTCGAGATTGAGCCCTTTCATGATCGTTTTGTCGCCAAAGCCGACGACGAGGTCGCGCACGCTGATAATGATGTCGCGGTTAGGCCGTGGTTGAGGGGCGCCGTTGAGAGTGGTCGAGGAGTTGGTCATCGCCGCGCTCAATAGTCGATCGACGCAAAAAATACGGCGAACAAGCCATCCATCACGATGACCATGAAGATGGATTTCACCACCGAGGATGTGACCTGCCGGCCGAGCGATTCGGCGGAGCCCTGCGTCGCGAGACCATCCATCGACGCGATGAGGCCAATCACCAAGGCCATGAAGGGCGCCTTGATGATGCCGACCATAAACGTATGCAACGCGATCGCGTCCTTGAGCAACGACGCGAAAGCGACGGGGCTTATTCCCCCGTACCACCAGGACACGACCATGCCGCCAAAGAGCGCCGCCATGTCGGCGATGAAGGTCAGAATCGGCAGGGAGATGATGAGACCCAGCACGCGCGGCGCGATCAGCACCTCGATGGGAGATAGACCCATCACCAGCAGCGCGTCGATCTCCTCGCGCATCTTCATGGAGCCGAGTTCGGCGGTGATCGCCGAGCCCGAACGGCCGGCGATCATGATCGACGTCAGCAAAACGCCGAGTTCGCGCAAAACGAGAATGCCGATCAGGCTGACCGTGTAGCTGGAGGCGCCGAACTTCAGGAGCTGAAAGATGCCCTGTTGCGCCACAATGCCGCCGACCAGCACATTGATCAGCACGATGATCGGCACGCTACGAAAGCCGATGAGTTCGATCTGCGCAACGAGCGATGTGAACCTGAATCGCTGCGGATGCGTCGCCACATAGATCATCGAGGCCATGAATTCCCCGAGGAACGAAACGCCGCGGTAAAATTCGCGCAGCGCATCGACAGCCGATTCGCCAAGGTCCGAAAGTAGGGCGACGACCAGATTGAAACGCGGCCGCGACGGCGGCTCGAAGGCGCGATAGTGCGTTTCCTCAAGCAACGTCGAATATTCCGGGCGCACATGTTCGAGCGCGACAGCGATGTCTCGGCGCGCGAGATCATGCCGCGCGCGATTGATCAGCCAGGCGCCGGCGGTGTCCAGTTGCGAGACCGCCGAAAGATCGATAGCCACCATTCGGTCTCGTCGCGCCTCATCGATTATGCGACGACCTTCGTTCTCCAGATGCTGGGAGGCGACAAGAGTCCAGTCTCCCGAAAGCGACAGGCGGACGCCTTCGGCTGAGGCTTGACGCGTGACCTTTGGGGGACGCTGCAACGCGGCGACGGTCATCGGGATTCGCTCTGCGCTGGCGTCAACAACCGGCTCATTGATGGCGTGATCCTATCCGCCGATTATGGCGCGCCGCCGACGCTACAGGCGCGGCCGCTTGCAAAAACGTGATAACCCCGTGAATTGGCGTCAGCAAGCGCGTCGGCGCACATGACCGCGCCCTTGCGCTGCGCGGATAGCGGCCCTCGGAGAGAGATTTGAAGCGAAAATTGTCCGTTGCCGTCGAGACTTACCCGATCGCCGGCCGCTTCGTGATCGCCCGCGGCGCCAAGACTGAAGCCGTGGTCGTGACCGCGACTTTGGCCGAAAGCGGCGCCCTCGGACGGGGCGAATGCGTGCCCTACGCCCGCTATGGCGAGAGCGTCGAGAGCGTCGTCGCGACAATTGAAGGCGCGAGAGGGGCTCTCGAAGCCGGCGCCGACCGTCCCGCCTTGCAGCGCCTGCTGCCAGCGGGCGCGGCGCGCAATGCGCTGGACTGCGCGCTCTGGGACCTCGAGGCCAAGCTTTCGGGCGTTCCTGCCCACCTATCCGCGGGTTTCGACACGCTCTCGCCGCTCGTGACCGCTTATACGATCTCGGTCGGCGCGCCTGACGAGATGCGCGCCGCAGCAGAAAAGGCCGCTGATCGGCCGCTGTTGAAAATCAAGCTCGCCGGAGAGGGCGACGACGCGCGCCTCGCCGCCGTACGCGCCGGCGCGCCGACTTCGACCCTTATCGTCGACGCCAATGAATCATGGGACGCGGAAACCATTGCCCGCCGCCTCGCCGCCTGCGCCGATTGCGGCGTCGCGCTCGTCGAGCAGCCGCTGCCGGCCGGCCGAGACGAAGCGCTCGCGAGCTTTGCGCATTCCGTGCCGATCTGCGCCGACGAAAGCGTGCATGACCGCGCGTCGCTCGCGCCGCTGAAAAGCCGCTACGACGCCATCAACATCAAGCTCGATAAGACCGGCGGCCTCACCGAAGCGCTGGCCCTTGCGCGCGCGGCGCAAGATATGGGCTTTTCGATCATGGCCGGCTGCATGGTGGGAACCTCTCTCGCTATGGCGCCGGCGGTTCTCGTGGGGCAGATGGCGGCCTATGTCGATCTCGACGGGCCGCTGCTTCTTGCGCGCGATCGCTCGCCCGGACTGTCCTACGAGGGTTCGACGCTCCTGCCGCCCGCGCCGGAGCTCTGGGGATAGCGGGACGCCTCAAATTGGACTTATTGACTGGTAGCTCTGTCATAAACTAAATTTTAACAGATGGGGATGGAGTTCCCCGACAACCGCCGAAAAGGCTGATGACTCCTACGAACTCGCCGCCGCGTTCTTCGATCGTTGGCGCAGTGTAGGAGTGTCCTCTTGGATCGAGAGCCCGCAGCACGTCGTGCGCGCCTACGCCCCCGCCGCCGCGGGCCTCTGCGGTTAGGCGCGACTGGGCCGTGCGCGCGCCGCCGTCGGCTATTCCGCGGAATCCCGATCCTGCTTCTTCTCGCCGGCTGCACGCCAACCGCCCAGCTGGAGCGCGCGCAATTTCTCGGCGCGCCGGCCATGGAGCGGACGCTGGCGCGATCCGGGCTCGCGGTCTCCGACGACGCCGGCTGGCCGCGCGAAGAATGGTGGCGGGCGTTTCGCAGCGCCGAGCTCGACAGCATCATCGACAAGGCGCTGCGCGACAATCAGAGCTTGAGAAAGGCGGAAGATACGCTGCGCGGCGCGGACGCTCTCGTGCAAGTCGCCGGCGCAAGACTCCTGCCGGAAGTTCAGGCGACCTTCGGCATGCGGCAATCCCGCAATCCTCTGCATGGCGTCGTGGCCTCGTACAATCCGGCGCAGGGCGGATTGGAAAAGACCATGGCCTTCATGAATCCGCTGGCGCTGACTTGGGAGTTTGATTTTTGGGAGAAGAACCGCGCGCTGCTTGACGCGGCGATCGGCGAGTCGGCGGCGCAAGAAGCCGAGCTTGAACAGGCGCGCCTATTACTGACTACGGCAGTCGCCCGCGCATATTTGCGCGGCTACGCCGCGGCGCGACAGCTCCAGATCGCAAGAGCCCTGACGCGCCTGCGCCGCGATCTGGTGGCGCTTGCCGAGACCCGCTATCAGACCGGGCTCGACTCATTAGACGGGGTGCAGATCGCCCGCGCCGACTTTGAGAACGCCGTCCGCCGCGAAGCCGCCGCGCAGGCCTTCCTGACTTTGCAACAGGATGCGCTCGCCCGGCTGATGGGCGAAGGACCCGACGCCGCGCGAAACCTCTACGCTAGCCGAGGCGCGCCAGAGCCCGCATTGCCACCGCTGCCGCGAAGCCTGCCCATCGAACTGCTCGTCCATCGTCCTGATCTAGCCGCGGCGCTGCGCCGCGCCGAGGCGGTGGCGGCGCGTATCCATGCAGCGAAGGCGCTTTTCCTTCCCTCAATCGATCTTGCGATCACCGGCGGTTTTGAAGCCTCCGTGACCTCGACGAAGATCAGCAAGCTCGCGGGCTTTCTCTTCACGCCCTCCGCGATCGGCTATGCCGTTTCGCCCGGACTGCGCCTGCCGATTTTTCAAGGCGGCAGACTCAGCGGAAATTTGGAGGGGCAGCGCGCCGATTACGATCAGGCGGTCGACGTCTATAACGAGACGCTGCTGCAGGCGGCGCAGCAAGTCGCCGACTCCATCGTCAATCTCAAACGCGCGTGCACGGAATATGAGGCGCAGAGCCGCTATATGCGCTCAGCTCGCGCACAATACGACCTCGCGCAATCGCGCCTGCGCGACGGGCTTAAGGATCGGCGAGAAATGGTGGGCGAACGGGTCGATCTTCTCGAATCAGGCTTCGTGCAGCGCGCGCTCGAAGGCGACCGGCTTGTCGCCGCCGTCGATCTTTATCAAGCGCTCGGCGGCGGCTATGCAGATGGCCCCTCACCCGCCGCGCCAAAACCTGCACCGGAAAACGACCCTCTGACGCCGGCCGTCGACGCGATCCAGGCGCTTGGCGGCGGCTGAGCGTACAAAGGCTTCTAGAAGAACGCGAACCCGTTGATGGCGCTCTCCCGCAAAAGCATCCGCTCCCGCAGAGAACTCCTGCTCAAGATCGTCATCGCGGCGGTCCTTGTCGGGGCGCTGATGGCTTTATCGCGATGGTATTTTTATGACCGCAATTGGGTGACGACCGACAACGCCTTCGTCACCGGCAACATCATTCCCGTGCAAGCCGACGCCACGGGAGTCGTCGCCGCCGTGCTGACCGAAGAAACGCAGCTCGTGAAGAAAGGCGACGTGCTCGTTCGACTCGACGGGCAACGCGCACGAGCGGCGCTGTCGCAGGCGGAGGCCGAGCTCAGCCGCGCGGTTCGCGCCGTCGGCGCGCTTTTCGCTCTGCGCGCCCAAGTCTGTCAAAAGATCATTTCCCGCGCGGCGCTTCGCGACAGGACTCGCCACGATCTCGCGAGATACAGACAGGCGGCCTCTAGCGGCGCCGCGTCGCATCAAGTATTGCAAAATACCGAGGATCAGCTCGCCGCGCAGGAAGCCGATCTGCGCGAGACGCGGGCCGAATATCAAGCCGTCGAGGCGCGCGTGGTCGGCGTGACGCGCATGAATCATCCCGACATTGAAGCCGCCAAGGCGCGCTACAACGACGCTTACCTCGAATTCGTGCGCCAGAACATCCGTGCGCCGGCGACCGGCTACGTCGCCAAGCGCCGCGTCCAGGTCGGCCAACGCGTGCGTCCCGGCGATGGGATTCTTAACATCGTTCCGCTCGACCACCTTTGGATTGAGGCGAATCTCTGGGAAAACAGAATGGCCCGCATTCGTCCCGGGCAACCGGCGATCATCAAGGTCGATCTCTATGGATCGGACCAGATCTACCACGGAGAAGTGGCGGGACTTGTTCCTGGCTCTGGAGCAGTCTTTGCGACTCTTCCCCCAGACAACGCGACCGGCAATTTCATTCGCATCGTTCAGCGCATTCCAGTGCGCATCAACTTGCGGGCGGACGAGCTCGAAAAGCAACCCTTGCGTCCCGGCTTGTCGACAGTCGCTTCGATTGATGTGTCCGGCCCGCTGCAATCGCCGAATAAATCCATCGTGAAAACGACGACAGACGAATATTTGACGAACATTTACGATAAGGATCTCGCCGACGCGAAATCGCGCGCTGACAAGATCGTGAAGGATAACGTCGCGGGGGCGTCTGACGACGCCGGCTGCACAGCCACAGAATAGATTTCCAAGGTTAATTCGACTTGCGCTTTGGCGACGCTATTGGCGGGACCCCGATCACGCCCTAACATCCATCCGGATATTTTTGATCTATCGAATGCAGAGAGAGATCATGCCGGACGTCAGCGCCAAATCTCTGGCGGCCCAATCCTCGCCATCCCAAGATCCGATACAGGCGAAGATCGCGCAGCGACTCGAGTCGCTGAAAGCGACGAAGGACGGCCTGACCGCCGCTGAAGCGGCGCAACGCCTCGCCGAATATGGCCCCAACGCGATTGAGGATAAGACGGAAAGCAAATGGCGCCGTCTGCTCCGCTATTTCTGGGGGCCGCTGCCTTTCCTTATTGAAGCGGCGGCGGTCATTTCCGCCGTGCGGCGGGACTGGCCGGACTTTGGCGTGGTCACTGGTCTTCTTCTCTATAACGCCATCGTCGGCTTCTGGCAGGACAACAAGGCGGCGAACGCCCTCGCTGCCTTAAAGAAAAACCTCGCGCCGCGGGCGCGCGTGTTGCGCGACGGCGCCTGGACGACGATCCCGGCCGCCGAACTGACGCCGGGGGATATCGTCAGCGTCGCCGCTGGCCAGATTATTCCCGCCGATCTCTTGCTCATTGAGGGGGACTACTTAAGCTGCGATCAGGCGGCGCTCACCGGCGAATCCCTGCCGGTCTCCAAGAAGATCGGCGACGACGCCTATTCCGGCGCAATCGCCAAACAAGGCGCGATGACAGGCGTCGTAACGGCGACGGGCGAGCGCACCTTCTTCGGCCGCACCGCGAAGCTCGTTGGGGCCGCTGGCGCCGTTTCGCATTCGCAGCGCGCCGTGACGCAGGTCGGCGATTTCCTTCTGTTGCTCGCGTTTTTTTTGGCGTTGATCCTCGTCGGCGCGGAGCTTTATCGGGAAGTTATTGCGCCCGATGACTGGAACTGGGATCGCGTCGGCTCCATTACGCAATATGTTCTGGTGCTGCTGATTGCGTCGATTCCTGTCGCGCTGCCGGCGGTCATGTCGGTAACGATGGCGATCGGCGCCTATGCGCTCTCCCTGCAGAAGGCCATTGTTTCGCGTCTGAGCGCGATCGAGGAGCTTGCCGGAGTCGACGTGCTGTGCAGCGACAAGACCGGCACGCTGACGATGAACAAGCTCACCGTGCAGAGCGCCATTCCCTATGGCGCGTTCAAGAGCGACGACGTGTTGCTTTTCGCCGCGCTCGCGACGCAAAGAAGCAGCGAAGACGCGATCGACCTTGCGGTGATGGCGGCGCTGCCGGCTCACGATTCGCTCGACGGCTTTAAGCAGATGGCCTTCACGCCGTTCGACCCGGTGAGCAAACGCACGATCTCGACGGTCGCCGATGGCTCTGGCGGCGTTCGCCATTACGCCAAGGGCGCGCCGCAGGCGATTACCGCGCTTGTCCGGCCCGATTCGCAAACTCTGCAACGCTATCAGAACGAAGTGGCCGCGCTTGCCGCCAAGGGCCAGCGCGCGCTGGGCGTGGCGATGTCGGAGGACGGCGCGAGGTGGCAACTCGTTGGACTGATCTCGATGATGGACCCGCCCCGCGCCGACGCCAAGGCGACGATTGCCGAGGCGCGCGCCCTCGGTCTCAACGTCAAAATGGTGACCGGCGATGACGTCGCGATCGGCGACGAGATCGCAGCTCAGCTCGGCATGGGCTCGCATCTTCTCGTCGCAAGCGACGTTTTCAAAGACGGCGCGAAGGCTGGCGATCTGTCGCGCAGCGTCGTCGAAGCCGTGGAGCGGGCCGACGGCTTCGGCAGGGTGTTTCCCGAGCACAAATATGAGATCGTCAAGGCGCTTCAGTCGGTCGGCCATATTGTCGCGATGACCGGCGACGGCGTGAACGACGCGCCGGCGCTCAAACAGGCGGATTGCGGCATCGCCGTCAGCGGCGCGACCGACGCGGCGCGCAGCGCCGCCGCGCTCATCCTGACAGCGCCTGGACTGTCCACCATCATCAACGCGATCCGCGTGTCGCGACAGATTTTCCAGCGGATCGAAAGCTACATCCACTACCGGATCGCCATGACGCTCGACATCATGATCGTCGTCGTCGCGTCGATCGTTCTGTTCGAGTTTCAGCCGCTCACCGCCATCATGATCGTCGCGCTCGCGCTCCTCGACGACATTCCGATCATGACGATCGCCTATGATAATGTTCCCGTTGCGCCGCGGCCGGTGAGATGGGACATGCAGCGCATCTTCTTTTTCGCGTCGCTGATGGGACTGATCGCCGTCGCCGAAACTTTCGGGTTTTTGCTGATCGGCATGCGCTGGACGCTTGACGACTCGCTGCAGGCCATGATTCCGATCGACCCGGGTCAGCTTCAAACTCTGTTGTTTTTGCAGCTCGCCGTCGGCGGCCATCTGCTGCTTTTCAGCGTGCGCACCAAAAAGGCGATTTTTGCGCCGCCCTATCCGAGCGCCAGACTGTTCTGGGCGATCGTGGCGACTCAAGTCGTCGCCGTCCTACTCTGCCTCTACGGCGTCGGTGTCGACGCCGTGCCGGGCGCCGCGATCGTCGGCGTGTGGCTTTACTGCCTGCTCTGGGTGGTCGCGGCCGAAATCGTGAAGATCATTTACTGGCGTCTGGCCGGGCGGCGCGAAAAGAGTCTGGCTGCGGGCGGCGTCGCTCTCGCCGGTTAAATGAAGGCATCAGGCCGAAGGGGACGGCGCAAATGAATTTGCTCAAAAAGTTCCGCGTCGAGCCAGGCTCGAATGTCGACCTCGGATCGATCGATCCAGCGTTCCACGGCCACTACACAAACGACGCCGAAGCGGCGCAGGACTTGCAGCGCCATCTGGCGCGCATCACCGAGCTGCAACGCAAACTCTATGCCGACCGCACGCACTCCCTGCTGATTGTCCTGCAGGGCATCGACAGCGCTGGGAAGGACGGCACCTGCTGGCATGTCATCAGCGCCATGGACCCGCAGGGCGTGCAAGTGACGGGGTTCAAGCAGCCGACTCCCGAAGAACAGGAGCACGATTTTCTGTGGCGCATCCATCCGCATGCGCCGCGGCGCGGCTACGCGTCGATCTTCAATCGCTCGCATTATGAAGACGTGCTTGTGGTGCGCGTGCATAAGCTCGCGCCGAAAGAGGTGTGGAAACCGCGCTACGACTTCATCAATGAATGGGAAAAGATGCTCGCCGTCGAGAACAAAACGACGATTCTAAAATTCTTCCTTTATATCTCCAAGGACGAGCAGCTGAAGCGCTTCAAGGCGCGTCTCGACGATCCGGCGCATCAATGGAAGATCAGCGCGAGCGACTATTCCGAACGCAAGAAATGGGATGATTATATCAAGGCCTTCGAGGCCGCCCTGTCGCGTTGCTCGACCGAACATGCGCCATGGTTCATCATTCCATCGAATCACAAATGGTTTCGCAATCTGGCGGTTTCCAGCATCATCGCCGATACGCTCGACAATCTAAATCTGAAACTGCCGAAGCCGACGGTCGACATCGACGAGATTCGCAAACTTTACCAACAGGCGAAAGACGAAGAGGACAAGGGCCATTGACGGCGTCGCCATCGCACGCCGACTCGCTCTTTTCGGCGCTCGACGAAGCGCCGATGACATGGCGCCATTACGCCTATTGGCTTGCGGCGAGCGGCGGCGCGTTTCTGGATGGCTTCTCGGTATCCGGGCTCGGCGTGGCGCTGCCGCTGCTCAAACGCGACTTTCCGATCAGTCCGCTTTTCGTTGGGCTTATTGGCTCGGCTCTTGTGCTTGGCGCGGTCGCGGGCTCGGCGCTCGGCGGGATTGGCGCAGACAGGTTCGGCCGCAAGCGCACATTCATCGCCGACATGGCGATCATCGCGCTCGCGTGCTTCATCGGGGCGGCGGCGACGAACCCCCGCTTGATCCTGCTTTCGCAATTTCTGCTTGGCGTCGGGGTTGGCATCGATTTCCCGACGAGCGGCGCCTATGTGTCCGAACTTATGCCGCGCAAAACGCGCAATAGGATGACCGTCGCGACGATATCCCTGCAGTCGGTCGGCATGGCGGCGGCGGCGCTCGCCGGACTCGCCATATTGAAGCTGCGGCCTTCGACGGAAGACTGGCGGCTGCTGTTTGGCGCCAGCGGCGCGATTGCGCTGCTTTTCCTGCTCGCGCGCATATGGGCGCCGGAAAGCGTGCGCTGGCTGGTGACCGAGGGACGCATCGGCGAAGCGACGGCGCTGCTCAAGACCTTATCAAAAGAGTTCGGCGAGAAGCCTATCGGCGTGGCCGCGGAATCCGTCGCTGTCGCGGCATCGAGGCGCGACCCGTCCGCAGACGCGCAGGACGTCGGCTATTCGACGCTGTTCAGCGCGGCTTATCGCGCGCGCACGATGCTCGTCTCTTTGCCATGGATGTTGATGGACGTCGCGACCTATGGCGTTGGCCTGTTTACGCCCATCATCCTCGGCGCCATGCATCTCAGCGGCGCCGAGGCCGGGCCAATCGCCGCCGACTTCGCCGATGCGGAAGGCAGCGCGGCAGTCGACGCCTTTCTCGTCATCGGCTTTGTGGCGAGCCTTTGGGCGGTTCCGCGCTATGGCCGGATCACCATGCAGGTCGCCGGCTTCAGCGGCATGGCGCTCGGCATGCTGCTGTTGCTCTTCGCCGCGATGACCGACAATGGCGCGAAAGAACATCTCGCTTTTGTCATTGGCGGATTCGTGCTCTTTAACTTTGCGATGAACGCCGGACCGAACGCCACGACCTTTACTCTTGCGCCGACGCTGTTCCCGACGGCGATCCGCGCCTCGGCGAGCGGCTTCGCGGCGGCGTGCGCTAAGATCGGCGCAAGCGTCGGCACTTTTGTGGTGCCGCAACTCCAAGACTTATGGGGGCTCGTCGGCGTCGTCGCGGTCATGGTCGCCGTCAGCGTCGCCGGGCTGATGGCGACGGCCGGCCTTGCACATGCCGTCAATGAAGAAGGCGCGCTCGAGGAATAGAGGCCGCTAAGACAGTCTCGCAACGAGCATCCAGGCGCCGAGAAAAACGATCATCACGACGCAAAGCGCCGCAAGGACGATGAGGATCGCCTTATTGGCGGCGCGCTGATCGTCTCTTCTCATCCGCACTGATCTTGGAGACCGTGCTGCGAAGTTTCCTCACGCGTCATCCGAAGAAGAACTCGCGCAGATATTTGGTGTATTCGCCTTCCCACGCCATCATCGCCATCAGCACGAGAACCGCCAGCGGCGGCATGAGAATAGCGACGACCAGCGCAAGCCGCTCCCAGGCCATGTGCATGAAGACGGCCACGATGAGCCCTGCCTTCAGCAACATGAAGACGACGATCAGGAACCAGCGCAGATAGCCCTGAACGTCGAAATAATCGACGAGATAGGAGCAGGCGCTCAGCACGAAGAGCAGCGCCCACACCAGAAGATAGAGCTTGATCGGATGCTGCTGGCCATGCGCCTGCGCCGCGGGCTGCGCCGCTTGCGCGACAGGGACATGGCCATGCGTCATATCGTCCGTCGTCGCCGTCATTTTTCCCCCTGTCGAAGACGTCACCATAGATAGAAGAAAGCGAAGATGAAGACCCAGACAAGGTCCACGAAGTGCCAATATAGGCCCATGATCTCGACAATCTCATATCGGCCCTTGCGGCTCGTGAAAAAGCCGCGCCGCCCGACATCATAATCACCGCGCCACACGGCGCGCGCGATGAGGAGCAGGAAGATCACGCCGACCGACACGTGGAAACCATGAAAGCCCGTGATCATGAAGAAGCTCGACCCAAACTGCGCGGCGCCGAAAGGATTGCCCCAGGGCCGCACGCCCTCGTGTATGAGCTTGCTCCACTCGAAGGCCTGCATCCCAACGAAGGCGGCGCCGAAGAAGGCCGTCACCAGCATCAGGATCGCGGCCTTCTTGCGTTGGCGCGCATAGGCGAAGTTGACCGCCATCGCCATCGTGCCCGAACTCGTGATGAGATCGAAGGTCATGATGGCGATGAGAATGAGAGGAATTTTCTTGCCGCCGATGTCGAGCGCGAAGATTTCGCTGGGGTGCGGCCATTCCACTGTCGTGGACATGCGCACGGTCATGTAAGAAATCAGGAAGCAGCTGAAGACGAAAGTGTCGCTGACGAGGAAGATCCACATCATCGCCTTGCCCCAGGAGGCGCTCTTGAACGAGCGCTGATCCGAGGACCAGTCGGCGATCACGCCGAGCGCACGGCTCCGCAGCGTTGGCTCAGTCGTCACATGCTCAGTCGAAACATGTTCCGCCGTCATGGCGCATTCCCTTTTACGAAAGCAGACGCCGGCAGATGACGCCAAATCCATCGGCCCAGCCGATAAGCATGGCGAACATCAGCAGCCAGACGAACAGCAGAAAATGCCAGTAGATGGCGCAGAGCTCGACGCTCGTGGTCAACTCCTTGGTGACGCACGCAGCGTTGCGAACCTTGTCGGTCGTGCGCGCGAGCGCCACGAGGCCGCCGATGAGATGCAGCGCATGCACGCCCGTCAGCAAATAGAAGAAGGCGTTCGCCGCGTTGCTCGAGGCGAAGAATTTCAGTTCGATCAGTTCGCGCCACGCCCACATCTGTCCAATCAGGAAAAAGCCGGCCGTCGCCGCGCCGATAAGCAAGGCCGTTTTGACGCGCTCGACGTCAGAGCGACGCGCGGCGACGAGCGCAACCTGCAAGGCGACGCTGCTTGCCGCGAGAAGAAATGTGTTGAACCAGAGAACGCCGGGGATCGGCGGCATCTGCCAGTCCGGCGCATCGCCGCGCATGAAAAAGGCGGCGGCGAGCAGCGAGAACAGACAGCCGGCGACGGCAAGGAAGATGGCGAGCGCCACTTTTGTGGCTGGCGGCGGCTCGGTCCCGGCGGCGCGGCGGTAATGCGCGACCTCGCCTTCCTCGAGCCAGGGCGACTCCATTACGCCCTGGCGCGCCAGCCAGAGAATCGCCACGGAGAATACAAAGATGAAGAAGAGCCCCATCACGCTCATGGCGAACGCTCCCCTCTGACCGGCGGCGCGTTCTGCGGCAGGTAATCTTCGGGGGCGCCGGGAACGCTGTAGGCGTAGGGCCAGCGATAAACGACCGGAAGCTGTTTGCCCCAGTTGCCATGGCCCGGCGGCGTCTCGGGCGTCTGCCATTCGAGCGAGGCGGCGCGCCACGGATTGCCGCCCGCAGGCGCGCCATATTTCAGGCTCTTGAACAAATTGTAGAAGAAGATCGCCTGCGCGAAGCCCACCGCCAAAGCGATGATCGTGATGACGATATTGAGCGTCGCCGCCGAAGCCGGAACGAAAGCTGTTTCGCCCATTTCGTAAAAGCGCCGCGGCATGCCGAGAACGCCGAGATAGTGCATCGGAAAGAAGATCGCATAGGCGCCGAGGAAGGTGATCCAGAAATGGATCTTGCCGAGCCGCTCATCCATCATGCGGCCGGTGATCTTCGGAAACCAATGATAGATCGCGCCGAAGATGACGAGCACCGGCGCAATGCCCATCACCATGTGGAAATGGGCGACGACGAAGAGCGTCGCCGACAGCGGCACGTCGACGATGACGTTGCCGAGATAAAGGCCGGTGATGCCGCCATTGACGAAGGTGACGAGGAAGCCGAGCGCGAACAGCATCGGCGTCGTAAAGTGGATGTCGGCGTGCCAAAGAGTCAGCACCCAGTTGTAGACCTTCAACGCCGTCGGCACCGCGATGGCGAGCGTCGTCACCGCAAAGAAGAACCCGAACCACGGGTCCATGCCACTCACATACATGTGGTGGCCCCACACCACCATGCTCAACACGCCAATCGCGATGATGGCCCAGACCATCATTCTGTACCCGAAGATGTTCTTGCGCGCGTGCACGCTGATCAGATCGGAAACGATTCCGAACGCCGGCAGCGCGACGATGTAGACCTCAGGATGACCGAAGAACCAGAACAGGTGCTGGAACAGGATCGGACTCCCGCCGACATATTCCTTGTGTTCGCCAAGTTCGACGATCGACGGCACGAAGAAGCTCGTGCCGAGCGTGCGATCGAGGAGCAGCATGACGCCGGCGACGAAAAGTCCGGGAAAGGCGAGAAGCGCCATCACCGCCGCGGCGAAGATTCCCCACACCGTGAGCGGCATGCGCATCAGCGTCATGCCGCGGGTGCGCGCCTGCAACACGGTCACGATGTAATTCAGTCCGCCCATCGTGAAGCCGACAATGAAAAGGACCAAAGAGACGAGCATCAGAATGATGCCCCATTCGTGGCCCGGCGTGCCGGTTAAAATCGATTGCGGCGGATAAAGGGTCCAGCCTGCGCCGGTCGGTCCGCCGGGAAAGAAATAGCTCGCCACAAGGACGAGCGTGGCAATCAGATAAACCCAGTAGCTGAGCATGTTGACGTAAGGGAACACCATGTCCCTCGCGCCGACCATCAGTGGAATGAGATAGTTGCCGAAGCCGCCGAGAAAGATGGCGGTGAGCATGTAGACGACCATGATCATGCCGTGCATGGTCACGGACTGATAATAGACCTGGGCGTCAATGAACGGGATCGCGCCTGGGAAAGCGAGCTGCAGGCGGATCACCCAGGACAGCACGAGCGCCAGAATGCCGACGGTGATGGCTGTGCCGGCATATTGAATGGCGATGACCTTGGCGTCCTGGCAGAAGACATATTTCGTGATCCAGCTGTGAGCGTGATAAAGCTCGACGTCTTCCACTTCCGCCGGCGGCGGAGCGACGTTCTGCGGTACGCTGGCGTCGGTCATCGAACGCTCCTCCCTTCGCCTCCGTCGCGCTTGCGGCGATTGATCGAGCGCCATGGCGGCGGCGCCCTCTCGGCGGCGATGAATGTCAATGCGGCGCGACGAGCGTCGGTAAGCGTCATTGCGCAGAAGCCCGCTTATCTCGGCCTGCGTCGCTCTTGCGCGATTGCTCGAACGTCTGCTGCGCCGTACGCCAGGCCTCGAAGTCGGCTTCAGACTCGACGATCATCTTGCCGCGCATCTGCGGATGCCCTGTGCCGCAATAGGCGGCGCAGAGTATCTCATATTCGCCGATCTTGGTCGGCGTGAACCAAAAATATGTGACGATGCCCGGCACGAGATCCATTTTCGCCCTGATTTCAGGGACGTAAAAATCATGTAGGACGTCGATCGAGCGCAACAGGACCTTGACCGGCTTGCCGAGCGGAAGGTGCAGTTCGCCGGCCGTGACCAGCAGATCGTCCTGTCCCTTCGGATCGGCCGGGCTCAGACCGAGGGCATTGGCGGAGTCGATGTAGCGGACGTCGCTCGAGCCGAGTTGATTGTCGGCGCCCGGCAGGCGAAAGCTCCAGTTCCACTGGGCCCCCACCGCTTCGATCTCCATCGCGTCTTTGGGCACGGTGATGAACTGGCCCCAAACCAGCAGGCCAGGCGCAAGCAGAATGATGACGGCGATCGTCGTGACGATTCCAAGCCAGGCTTCGAGCTTCTGGTTTTCGGGCTCATAGGCCGCGCGGCGGCCTGGCTGATGGCGAAAGCGGTAGAGGCAATAGGCCATGAACAAAATGACGGCGACGAAACCTGCGCCAGTCACCAGAAAGGTCAGCCCCATCGTATCGTCGATAAAGCCCCAATTCGAAGCGATCGGCGTCGCCCGCCACGGACTCAAAATATGAAACAGAATGGAACCGACAACCACCAGGACCATAACGAGGGCGATGTACATGCGCTGTCTGTCCTCGCCGCGAATTGGGCCGATGGCGTCAATATAGACCGGGCTTTCGGTTTGCGTCAAAGTGACGCGCGCCCCAAGCGAGCGCCAAGAGTTTGGCGAATCTCCATGATTAAGTTGCAGAGGACGAGGCCGCGGAGAAGGTCTTTCACTGCAGCGCGCCGTCAAGGCGACAAAAAACCCGCGCGGACCAAAGTCCCGCGCGGGTTAGGATTAAGTTCTGTGAGAACTTATTTTTTCGGCGCGGCTGGCGCGCCGCTCTGCACGGTCGGCGCGGCGCCCTTCTGAGCCTCGAGTCTCTTGCGCTCTTCCTCGGCCTTCTTCTGCAGCTCTTCCTGCAGCTTCTTCTGCTGCTCCTCGAGCACCTTCGGATCGATCGCGGGACCGTCGAAGGCTTTGCCGAAATTGGCGAGCGGCAAATAGAAGGTGACTTCGGCGTTCGCCTGATTCTTGACGACCACCGTCATCTTCTCGGCCTTCTTCATGCCGTCGACGACCGCCTTTTTGACCTTAGCTTCGGCGAAGCAGCCGTTCGGGAAGCAGATTTCAAACGCGCCGGCGTCCTGCGGACCCTTGTCGATCGCAAAGCGGAAGCCAGGCTTCAGCATGAGGCCCGGCGGCAGCAGCAGGCGGATGATCTTCTGGTCGTCGCCTTTAGGATCGTAGATAGCGAGCGCGAGAAGCGGCTGCGGCGCTTCCCCTTCCTTCGCCGAGACGCCGAAGTCCCGCGTCGTGTAGCAAACCTCCTTTTTGGTCTGCTGATCCGCGCCGCAAACCTTGGTCCAGTCGGGCTGCACGGCGACGAGATCGGCGGCGATCGGTCCTTGAGGCTGCTGTTGCTGCGGAGCGCCGGCCGCGGGGGCCTGCTGAGCCAACGCGCCCCCGCTGACGAACAGCAACGCTCCCGCAAGAGCTATCGCGCGAGAACGCGAGAAATGGGTCGACATCGGAAGTTCCTTTCGATTGTCCTGCTGGCCGGCGCCCCCAGGCTCCGGATCTTTTTTAAGGTCGCGTCGTAACGGGAGGCCGCCTTCGCGCTACAGCGCCGTGGAACCCTGACCAGCCGTGTTCCAACGCGATCGCGAGACGCCGACGAGACGACGGCAACGCTCTTACATGGTCGGCGCAGTAAATTCCAGCCGGGCGGCGGCCTCAATGCTTAAGGTGACGGCATTTTTTGCGAAAATTTCACAAAAAATGGCCGAAAACTTCGGCGCGACTGGCTTCCTGCCCTGGGACGTTGGATTATGGTCCGCCCATGAAGATCCGCCTGATTTCTGCGAGGCGCCCTGCCGGCGGCCAACGGCGCATGCGGGCCCACCGCGCGTCAAGCTTCGCACTGCCACTCATTCTCACGGTCGCCTTCATGGTCGCCGCCCTCTTGGCGCTGCCCCGCGCGGAGGCGGCCCCGACCCCGTCGTCTTCCGAAATCCCCTGCCCGACGCATGGGATCGCCATGCATGGCGCGCCCGCCTTGCCGAGCGATTTCAATCATTTTCCTTACGCGGAGCCAGGCGCCAGAAAGGGCGGCCGGCTTCGGGTCGGCCTCTCCGGCACTTTCGACAGCCTTAACCCCTTCAATCTCAAGTCGGGAACCGCCGCGCAGGGGCTTGTTGGAAATGTTTTCCAAACCCTGATGGCCCGCTCCCAGGACGAGCCCTTCACGCTCTACGGCCTGATTGCGCAATCGATCGACATCGATCCGGCGCGCTCGCAGGTGACCTTCCACCTCGACCCCCGCGCGCGCTTTTCCGACGGAAAGCCGATCACCGCCGAAGACGTGCTGTTCTCTTTCGACCTACTGAAGACGAAAGGCCGGCCGCAGCAGCGCATCGCCTATGGGCTCGTCAAATCGGTTGACGCGCCTGACGAACATACGGTGCATTACAACCTCACAGGCGTCGGCGACCGGGAGCTGCCGCTCATTCTCGCGATCATGCCGGTGCTTCCGAAACATGCGACCGACGTCGAACGCTTTTCCGACGCCACGCTCGCGAAGCCGATCGGCTCAGGACCCTATGTGATCGACGACATCAAGGTGGGCGAGCGCCTCTTGCTACGCCGCAACAAGGACTATTGGGGCGCCGATCTGCCGAGCCAGCGCGGGTTCAACAATTTCGACGAGGTCGACATACAATATTTCCGCGACGGCAATTCGCTGTTTGAAGCCTTCAAGGCGGGACTTCTCGACTATCGCGACGAAACGAGCACCACGCGCTGGGCGAGCGGCTATGATTTCCCGGCGCTTGCCGACGGACGCGTGATGAAAGAGACGCTGAAGAACGAAAACCCGAAGGGCATGGAAGGATTCGTCTTCAATACGCGCCGTCCTCTGTTCAAGGACATCCGCCTGCGCGAAGCGCTTGGCATGATGTTCGATTTTGAATGGGTCAACGCCAATCTTTACGCCGGACTTTATACGCGCACGAAGAGCTTCTTCGACGAATCCGAATTGTCCTCCTCGGGCCGTCCGGCGTCCGCTGCGGAGCGGGCTTTGCTCGCGCCATTTCCTGGCGCCGTGCGCGAAGACATTCTGGAAGGGCGCTGGCGTCCGCCGGTCAATGACGGATCGGGCCGCGACCGCGAGATGGCGAAGCGCGCGCTCGCCTTGCTTGAAAGCGCTGGCTACAACATCGACGGCGGCGCCTTGAAGAAGGACGGCGAGCCGGTCTCGTTCGAGATCATGGTCAAGGACCGCAATCAAGAACGGCTCGCGCTCAACTACGCCTCATCGCTGCAACGAATCGGCGTCGACGCCCGCGTGCGTTTGGTCGACGAGGTGCAATATCAGCGCCGGCGCCAAAAATTCGATTTCGACATGATGCTTGGTCAATGGGTGGCTTCGGCCTCGCCCGGCAATGAGCAGCGCATGCGCTGGGGTTCTGCGAGCGCGAATCAGGAAGCCTCTTTCAACCTGGCCGGCGCCGCTTCGCCGGCGATCGACTCGCTCATCGCCGCTCTGCTTGCGGCGACGAGTCACGATGATTTCGTCACCACCGTGCGCGCCTATGACCGCGTGCTGCTTTCCGGCTTCTATGTCGTGCCGCTGTTTCATGCGTCGGAACAATGGATCGCGCATTCGACCGACATCGCTCGGCCGGCGCAATTGCCGCGCTATGCGTCGCCGATGTTCGGCCCCACGCTCGAAAGCTGGTGGAGACGCAATTGAGTCAAACTGCGATACAGATGATTACTTCTTAATTACGACAAGCCAGAGCTAATTGGATTCTCGCTTTGATGTGATGCGCCGTAGTGCGCACAGCAGAGGAACGAAATCGCTTCGCAGACGTTTCCGTAGGCTTCTCACTCATTCCTCGTTTCAGGGAGTAGGTTCATGTCTGTTGCATATGATTTTGAAAAGGCGCCGCCTGCCACAAGTTGGAAGCTTCTTCCCCGAACGGTCGACGGCGTGAAGGCCAAGGCCGAAGTGCGTCCGGCTTTCGTGCCCGATACCTACATCCTCATCGTCTCGGGAAAAAAACCCTGCTTGAACATGACCGTGCGTCTTTCGCCTATGACGTATATCCGTCAGCCTGAATATTGGGAAATTCAGGTGATTGGCAGCGTTCCCGGCATCTGCCTTCCCGCCATCGGCGATTACCACGAAACTCTCCCGCTCGACGGCATTCGCGGCACGAAGGGAATCGTCGTGAAGTGGGCGGACAGTTCAGAGAAGTTCGACATCTAATTCGGCTTCAGTCGAGACGGCGGGTAGGCGCGGCGCGTATAATGGCGAAGCCTCAGGATTCGCCCCATGTCCATTCGCCGCCTCGATCCCAGCCTTGCCGACCCCGGCGAGAGCAGGAACGGACAAGCTCGATCTTTGTCATGCGATAAAGCGGGCGGCATTTTCAATCGAGAGCTAACACCTCTCTCGGAGCTTCCTTGCGCGTCAAGTCACTAAAAGTCTTTACGAGTTGATGCTTTTCGTGGTCATAAGTGACGAAGCCCTGCAAGCAAGCTTGTGCCACGTTCGGATGATCGGCCAGCAGCATCTTATAGTTTTTCTTGGTCCAATTTATCACGCAGGCGCGTAACGCGTAATCTTCGCGGTTGAATGCTCGACGCCGGTCCCCCGCCGTCAACCCGAGTACATGAAGGCAAAAGCCAAGATAACGAGCGCCGATGAAATTGCCGGAATTTTGAATAATTTCGTTATATATCAAGCGACGCACTTTAAATCGAAGAATGGAATACGTATAGCTTTCTCGATGCGAGAATAGAGTCTTCCACGCGATATTGTGTTGCACGGTCCAGCAAACAAATGTTGCAACGTCGACGGTTGCCGCGCTCGAAATTAGCCCCACGACCGCCTGGGCCAATGCGTCATAAACATCGTGAAACGTTTCTTTGCCCGGTCTAACGGAGCGAGCTTTAATGCCACTTTTATCGAGCAGAGCAATAGCTTCTTTCAGAAAATCTGCAGCTGCCTTGAAACGCGCGTATTCTGGTGACTTCCACTCGTCAACTGCTAGGTTATTGATTTTATAAATTCCGCTGGTGCAACTATCCACAGAAGCAAGGAGCCGCGCAAAGGCGTAAGAATGACTCTGATGAGGATTTTTTTCGAGATACGCGCTGAAGAACGCTAGGCCAGCCCTTTTGAAACCCTCCATTTGGATAGCGTCGAGGGTGTCTATAATCGAATAATGCAATTCCAAGGATGAGACACCTTTGGTAGCGCAACGCTCGATCAATTCGTAAGACCCAAAAACGGTGCTCGTAATTGGTTTTGCATAGCCAAAATATCCAGAACTATAGCCGCTGTCCTCTTGGTAAAATGCCGAGTCGGTGTTGACGATGAATTCTTCGCCGACATTTCGGGAGAATTGCGCGAACGGAGCCTCTGGATATTTGATTGCGAGCACGAAACATCGAATTGCAAAAGCAGGGTCGCGATCAACAATGAGATTGCAGAATCGCCTATCGGCAAGGGTCAGCAGCAGATCATGCGCACAGACTTGCTCGATGGGCGGCTTTGACGGCTCGCTGTGAGAACGAACTTGGGACCCCAGGCGAAAAATGTCTTCCATTGCGGGCCCCAGATCTTCCGCGATCGCTTGGAGCCGATCTTTATTTCCTTGATGAATTAAATGAGTTGTTGCGCGAAAAAACTGCACGGCATTTGCTCGCGCAAGCTTCGGCGGTCGGAGAAAGCAAACCAAAACAATGTAGATTATGAGGACAAGAAAAACAGCTGCCAGTACAATCTTGATATTGCTGTAATGATTGAGGAAGCGGGGAATAGGGAGCGCATTTTGAAACCAGAATTCGGTTAGCAGCAGAACACCGGCTATCGCGCTGGCGGTCAGAATGGCTGCTTTGCGGATATCGTAGCGCGTAACGTAAAGACGATAGCGATAACGAAAATCGGACACGTTAAAAACGACGACAAGTAAGGCCAACGTCGAGAGGAATTGCGCCAGGCCGAAAACACTTGAAGTGTCCGATATTGCCGGTTCAAGTTGAAAACCATTCCAATTGCGTATGGCGTCATACACGGTTGAAAATATATTCGTCACAAAATGCACGGCTTATCATCCTTTACGACCAGGTCAATCGCTTCCGTTCTGTTTCGTTGTCTCTTGCCACGTGCAATTCGCGTTCAGATGATCGCCTCAAGACCTCGCGCCTTCACGATTGAGAGCAGCTTGAGCGAGGGGCCGCTTGGTTTCTTTTCGCCGCGCTCCCATTCGCTCACCAGCTTCGGCTTTACGTTCAGCACGCGGGCAAAGACGCCTTGGCTCACGCCCTCGCGCTCGCGCAGCGCAAGGATTTGCGCGCCCGTCAACGGCTCGATCGTTGTGAGACACGCCGCATCAAATTCGCGCATCGTCTTAGCGTCGATGAGGCCAATGCGATGCAGGCCGCTTGCCGTCTCATGCGCGGCTTCTGCAATTTTGCTGCGAAATTTCTTCTTGGCCTTAGTCGTCATGCTTGACCTCGATGAGTTCGCCTTCCTCGATTGCCCTTTGAATCGCCGCCGCGCTCATGAGCAGGAATTGCCGCGCCAGCTTTTTCAAAATCTCCAAATCATCCGCGTCGATATTGTCCCGCTCGTTCTTGGCGAAGCCGTAGAGAAAAATGCTTCGCTCCTTCACGCGGTAGGCGAAGGTCTCCTCATCCTGAGGAGCGGCCGAAGGCCGCGTCTCGAAGGACGAGGAGGCCCTTCCTGCCCGCTCTGGGCTCGCCCTCGTGCTTCGAGACGGCTCCTGCGGAGCCTCCTCAGCATGAGGGCGAAGATGGCTGTCCTTCACCAGATTGCCCTGGGAATCCGCCCGAGCTTCCCCCCATCCCGCGCAACCCTCTGCTTGATAAGGTTGCCCGTCCATCATAGCGATTGTTCCGCCAAAGCCGCTATAATCTGCAAAACCATGGCCGCTTGAGCAGATTCGCCCATGTCCATTCGCCGCCTCGATCCTATTCTCGTCGACCGCATCGCCGCTGGCGAAGTGGTCGAGCGCCCTAGCTCCGCCGTCAAGGAGCTGGTCGAGAATGCGCTTGACGCCGGAGCGACGCGCATCGACGTCGCCATCGAAGAGGGCGGCAAGAGACTCATCCGCGTCATCGATGATGGATGCGGCATGGACGAACGCGACCTTGCGCTCGCCATCGAGCGCCACGCCACATCGAAAATCCCAGACGGCGATCTGACCAATATCGCGACTCTCGGTTTTCGCGGCGAGGCGCTGCCTTCGATCGCCGCGGTCGCGGATCTGACGATTGAAACCCGCGCGACGGGCGCCGCGCACGGCTCTTCCATCCGTATCGAAGCCGGCGAAAGGCGCGGATTGAGCCCCTCGAACTGGCCGCGCGGAACTAAGATCGAAGCGCGCGCGCTCTTCGCCGCGACGCCGGCGCGGCTCAAATTCTTGAAAACCGAACGCACCGAAACCGCAGCGATCGCCGATGTCGTCAAACGTCTCGCCATGGCGAATCCGCGAGTGAGATTTTCGCTTTCCGCCGACAGCGGCGCGCTCTTTGACTATTCCGTATGCAGCGACGATCCGGCGCGACGCATTTTTCAAATTCTTGGCGAAGAGTTCAGCTCAAACGCCTTTGAACTCGAGGCCGTTCGCGAAGGCCTGCGCCTTTCGGGTCTTGCCGGCCTGCCGACCTATCATCGCGGCAACGCGCAGATGCAGTATGTCTATGTCAACGGCCGGCCGGTGCGCGACAAGCTCTTTGCCGGCGCCATTCGCGCCGCCTATCTCGATTACTTAAGTTCCGACCGCCATCCCGTCGTCGCGCTGTTCATTGAATGCGATCCGCGCATCGTCGATGTGAATGTGCATCCGGCGAAGGCGGAAGTGCGCTTCGCCGATCCGGGACTCGTGCGCGGACTTGTGGTCGGCGCGCTGAAACAGGCGCTTGCCGAGAAGAGCCGCCGCAGCGCCGATACGAACGCGCGCGCGGCGATCGACGCTTTGGCAAGCGCCAATGGCATGCGCTACCGCGCGCCGCCGCCCGCGAACTGGAATCTATCGCGCTCGCCCTACACGCCCTCGGGCTTCGAAGAGCCGCCGCAAGCCGCCTTCGACCATGGCGCGCCAATGGCCGACGCGCGCGCGCATGAAGCAGCTGCACAAGACGACAAGTCTCCTCTCGGCGCCGCGCGCGCGCAGCTGCATGAAACCTACATCATCGCCCAGACTCTCGACGGACTCGTCATCGTCGATCAGCACGCCGCGCATGAGCGCATCGTCTATGAGAAGCTCAAACGCCAGCGCGAAGAAACTGGCGTCGCACGCCAATTGCTGCTGATCCCGGCCGTCGTCGAACTCGACGCGGCTCGGATGAATGCGCTCGCGCCAGCGCTCGACGAGCTTGCCGCGCTTGGTCTCGCGCTCGAACCTTTCGGGCCGGGCGCCGTTCTCGTGCGCGAGACGCCGGCGCTGCTCGGCGAAGTCGACTGCAAGCGGCTTATCGAAGACATCGCCGATCTCTTAGCCGAAGATGGCGACGCGCGCGGCCTTTCGCGCAGGCTTGATCACGTGCTCGCGACCTGCGCCTGCCATCATTCGGTCCGAGCCGGCAGGCGGCTTTCAGCGCCCGAGATGAACGCGCTGTTGCGGGAGATGGAGGCGACGCCGGGCGCCGGTCAATGCAACCATGGCCGCCCGACCTATATTGAGCTGAAGCTCGCTGATATCGAGAAGCTCTTCGGACGCAGGTGATTTTAGAAATTTTTCTGGGGCGGCGTAACATTTTCCGGCGCTCGAACGAATGAGGACGAGAACTCAGGAGCCCCTTGCTGTGAATCGTCGCAGTCTCTTATCTGGCGCCGCTTTTCTGGCCTTTGCGCGGAATGCGCATGCGGGCGCCGAAATGGTCGAGATTGAAACATTCGACGCGAATGGCAAAAGCTTGGGGCTTTCGCGCGTTGAAAAGATCGTCAAGACCGAGCCGGAATGGCGCGCGCAACTGTCGCCGCTCGCCTTCGAGGTGACGCGCAAGGACGGGACTGAACGCGCGTTTACAGGTCCTTATTGGGATAATCACGCCGACGGACTCTATCGCTGCGTCTGCTGCGATACGGCGCTGTTCGATTCAAAGACCAAATATGATTCCGGCACGGGCTGGCCGAGCTTCTTTGCGCCGATTTCGAAGGCGAATGTCGTCGAGAGCGCGGATACGTCATTCGGCATGCGACGCGTTGCAGTCTCCTGCAAGCGCTGCGACGCGCATCTCGGCCATGTCTTCACCGACGGACCGAAGCCGACGGGGCTACGCTATTGCATGAATGGCGTCGCGCTGCGTTTCGTCGGACGCGGACAAGCGTAGGAGACATCGCCATGAGACAAGCCGCCGCTCTCGTCGCCGCACTGATGATTCTCGCCGCATGTCCCGCCAGCGCCGCCGAACGTGCGATCGTTTTGCCAGCGCCTGCATACGATCCGCCGGCCGCGAGTGGCGAACAAAAGCTCGTCGTCGCCGGCGGCTGCTTTTGGAGCGTGCAGGGCGTGTTTCAGCATATCAAGGGCGTCTCGCGCGCAATGTCCGGCTATGCCGGCGGCGCCAAGGAGACAGCGCGTTACGACAAGGTTTCGCAGGGCGACACCGGTCACGCGGAATCTGTCGAAATCACCTACGATCCGAAGATCGTGAGCCTTGGGCACTTGCTGCGCGTCTACTTCTCCGTCGCGCATGATCCGACGCAGCTTAATCGGCAGGGTCCGGATGTCGGCGCGCAATATCGTTCGGCGATTTTCATCGCGAACGCCGAGCAGGAAAAGGTCGCGCGCGATTATATCCAGCAGCTGTCCGGCGCAGAGGCCTTTTCAACGCCGATCGTCACGACGCTGGAGCCGCTGAAAGCCTTCTATCCGGCGGAGGCCTATCACCAGGATTATCTCATCCGCCATCCGGCGCAGCCTTACATCGTCTATAATGACTTGCCGAAGATCGATAATCTCAAGCGCCTTTTCCCGTCGCTCTATCGCGAAAGTCCGGCGCTGACGAATTGACGAATCTTTCTTCTCTCAAACGACGTTCTTTGCCCGCATGCACTTCTTTGCGGCCGCCTCTAAGGTTCTAACCTCCGGCTAAAATAAGGTTTTGTGCAGACGTATTCCCCGCATCAATATCTCTGCTAACAATGCCCGCTCGAATTCGAGGAAATGCTCCTCGCCCTTCAACTGACCCTTCCTCCTAGGCGAGAAAAGGGGATAGCCAAAGATCCCGCAATCGTGTCGACCATTCTCACTCGCTCTCCTCGCAATATCATGGCGCCTCTTGCCTGGGCGCTCGTCTTCGCCCTCGTGCTGTTCTCGCTCTATACGCTCGCGGTCTCGCGCGGCGAGCCGGTCAACGCCATGTGGCTGGTGACCGCGGCGATCGGAACCTACGCCATCGGCTATCGCTTCTATTCGCGCTTCATCGCCGAGCGGGTGCTGGGGTTGGATGCGCGCCGCCGCACGCCCGCGCTTCGCCGCAATGACGGGCTCGATTATGTGCCGACCGACAAATGGGTGCTGTTTGGCCATCATTTCGCGGCCATCGCCGGCGCCGGACCGCTCGTCGGGCCGGTGCTCGCGGCGCAAATGGGCTATCTGCCGGGAACATTGTGGCTGTTGACCGGCGTCATCTTCGCCGGCGCCGTGCAGGATTTTCTTATCCTGTTCATTTCGACGCGGCGCGACGGGCGTTCGCTCGGCGATCTCATCAAGACTGAGATGGGGCGCGTGCCCGGCGTCATCGCCATGTTCGGCATTCTCACGATCATGATCATCCTGCTCGCCGTGCTGGCGCTCGTCGTGGTCAAGGCTCTGGCGGATAGTCCCTGGGGCGCCTTCACGGTTTTCGCGACGCTGCCGATCGCCGTCTTCATGGGCGTCTATGGGCGCTATCTGCGGCCAGGGCGCATCGGCGAAATGTCGGCGATCGGCTTCGTTCTGCTGCTCTTAAGCATCGCCTTCGGCCGCACCGTATCTGAAAGCGCCTTGCTCGCGCCGCTCTTCACCTTCAAGGGCGAGACGCTGGCCTTCATGCTCATCGGCTACGGCTTTGTCGCTTCAGTTTTACCAGTCTGGCTGTTGCTCGCGCCGCGTGACTATCTGTCGACCTTCCTCAAGATCGGCACGATCCTGTCGCTGGCGCTCGGCATTTTCATCGTCTGGCCCGATCTCAAAATGCCTTCGATCAGCCGTTTCATCGACGGCACAGGCCCGGTCTTCGCCGGCAGCGTCTTTCCGTTCCTCTTCATCACCATCGCCTGCGGCGCGGTGTCGGGCTTTCATGCGCTCGTTTCTTCCGGCACGACGCCGAAGATGATCGGCGACGAGACGCAGACCCGCTTCATCGGCTACGGCGCGATGCTGATGGAATCCTTCGTCGCGGTCATGGCGCTCATTGCCGCGAGCGTGCTGGAGCCTGGCGTCTATTTCGCGATGAACAGCGCGCCGGCGCTGATCGGCGGAACGCCCGATGCCGCCGCGGCGGCGATCTCCTCATGGGGCTTTGCGGTCACGCCGGAGACGCTGTCGGGCGTCGCCGCCGAGGTCGGCGAAAAAACGATATTGTCGCGCACCGGCGGCGCGCCGACGCTCGCCGTCGGCATGGCGCATATTCTTTCCTCCGCCGTCGGCGGCTCGGCCATGCGGTCCTTCTGGTATCACTTCGCCATTCTGTTCGAGGCGCTGTTCATTCTCACAACGATCGATGCGGGCACGCGCGTCGCGCGCTTCATGATCCAGGATCTCTTCGGCGCGTTTTTCCCGGCCTTCGGCAACACGCGCGCCTGGGCGCCGAATCTCGCCGCAACCGCGATCGCCGTGAGCGGCTGGGGCTATTTCCTCTATCAAGGGGTGATCGATCCGCTCGGCGGCATCAATACGCTGTGGCCGCTGTTCGGCATCGCCAATCAGATGCTCGCGGCGATCGCGCTGACGCTTTGCGTCGTCGTGCTCTATCGGATGAAGCGCGAGCGCTACGCCTTTGTCGCCATAGCGCCGACGGCATGGCTCTATATTTGCACGCTGACGGCGGCCTTCGAAAAAATCTTTCACGACGATCCGCGCATCGGCTTCCTGGCGCACGCCAGAAAATTCGCTGCCGCCGCTGACAAGGAGCAATTGCTGGCGCCGGCGAAGACGCTTGCCGAGATGCAGCGCGTTATCTTCAACGATTATGTCGACGCGACGCTTTGCGCCATCTATGTCACGCTTGTTCTGGCGATGCTCGGTTTCGCGATCAGAGCCATTCGCGCCGCGCGCGCCGCTGAGCATGTCACCACGCGGGAGACCGAAGATGAATTGCACGATCTGCAGCCTGCCCGGGCTTGATCTCAATCGCCTTGCGCGCAAGCTCCGCGATGGCGCGAAGCTGATGGTCGGCCAGGGAGATTACGACGCCTATGTCGCGCATATACGCGCGCGGCACGAAAGCGCGCCGATCATGACGCGTGACGAATTTTTCCGCGCGCGTGAGAACGCGCGTTTTGGCGCCGGCGGCGAACGCGCATTTCGCTGCTGTTGATCGCAACATGACGGTTTTCGCAGGCTGCGATAGTGTCGCTCATGGCCTCGCCTGAATCCCGCACTGCGCTTCTTGCGCTCCTCGACTGGTATGTCGAGAGCGGCGTCGATCTTGCGCTCGACGAGACGCCGCACGACCGCTATGCGGACAGCGCGCGTGCGAACGTTGCGCCGCTTCCGGAAGCGCCGGGATCTCCCGCTCCTCTGACCTCGACGCAGCCGTCCGCTGAAGAACGCCCGCGCCGTGTAGCGGCGCCAATCGTCGCGCCCGACGAAGCGATTCTCGCCGCGGAGGAAGCGGCGGCCGGGGCCCGCGACCTCGATGACCTCGCCGCGCGTCTCGCCGAATTCCCGCACGCGCCGTTTCGCGACATGGCGCAGCATTTTCTGTTCGGCGCCGGCGCAAGCGACGCGCGGCTTATCGCCTTCGACGCCGCGCCTGGCGCGACCGAGGAAGCAACGGGCGAAGCCTTCAGCGGACTTTCAGCGAAGCTCCTCGACAATATGTTAGCCGCGATCGGTCTCGACCGCGCAAGCGCTTCACTCGCCTATGTCTCGCCATGGCGCCCGCCCGGCGATCGCGCGCTGACGCCGCATGAGGCGGCGATCTTCGCGCCTTTCGCGCGCCGCCGGGTCGAGCTGGCGCGGCCCGATGTCCTGCTGCTCTTTGGCGAAGCGCCGGCGCGCGTCATGCTCATGACGAATGAGCCCGTCGGAAAGCTCCGCGGCAAGACGTTTGAAGCGCGCTGCGGCGCGCATGTCGCGCGCGCTTTCGTATTCTCCAGTCTCGAGGCGATGTTGAAAAGCGCGGCGCTGAAACCCGCCGCCTGGCGCGATCTACGGCGCGCCGCGGAGGCGATGCAAGGGCGTTGCTAATAGGGACGCCCCCTCCCTGTCCCTCCCCCGCTCCGCGGGAGAGGGGACGCCAACGATCAGCGTTCGCGTCGTTTCAATTGAAAAGCGCTGTCTGCTCCCTCTCCCATCCGAAGTCGGCTGTTGCCGACTTCGGCATAGATACGCAAACCGGGAACACCCGGTTTGCGAAGCGGGGGAGGGCTGGGGTGGGGGCCTACTCCGCCGCTTCGCCCTTTTCGCCGCCGCCGAAGCGGCGGATGACGTAATCGTCGACGATGCGGGTGAATTCTTCGGCGATGCCCTCGCCGCGCAAGGTCATCGCCTTCTTGCCGTCGATGAAGACGGGCGCCGCCGGAGTTTCGCCCGTGCCGGGCAGCGAAATGCCGATGTCGGCGTGTTTCGACTCGCCGGGTCCGTTCACAATGCAGCCCATCACCGCGACATTGAGCGTCTCGACGCCGGGATATTGCGCACGCCAGACGGCCATGCGCTCGCGGATATGCGCCTGAATGTCGCGCGCAAGTTCCTGAAATACGGTCGAGGTGGTGCGCCCGCACCCGGGACAGGCCGCGACGAGCGGCACGAAAGTGCGAAAGCCCATGGTCTGCAGAATTTCCTGGGCGACGCGCACTTCGAGCGCGCGGTCGCCGCCGGGCTCGGGCGTCAGCGACACCCGGATCGTGTCGCCGATGCCGTCCTGCAGCAGCACGCCGAGCGCGGCTGATGACGCTACCACGCCCTTCGAGCCCATGCCGGCCTCAGTGAGGCCGAGATGCAGCGCATAGTCGCTGCGCGCCGCCAGCATGCGATAGACGGCGATGAGGTCCTGCACCGCCGAGACCTTCGCCGAGATGACGATGCGGTCTTTTGAGAGGCCGATCTCTTCGGCGCGGCGCGCCGACATCAGCGCCGAGCGGACCAGCGCCTCGCGGGTCACGGCGCGCGCGTCGAGCGGCCGGTCCGAGGCGTGGTTCAGATCCATGAGATAGGTCAGCAGCTCCTGATCGAGCGAGCCCCAATTCGCCCCGATGCGCACCGCCTTGCCATGCTTGGCTGCAAGCTCGACGATCGACGCGAACTGCCTGTCCCGCTTTTCCTTGAAGCCGACATTGCCAGGATTGATGCGGTATTTGGCGAGCGCCTCGCCGCAGGCCGGATGATCGGCGAGAAGCTTGTGGCCGATGTAGTGGAAATCGCCGATGAGCGGGACGTTTATGCCTTTCTGGTCCAGCCTGTCGCGAATATGCGGAACGGCCGCCGCCGCCTCGTCGCGATCGACGGTGATGCGCACGAGTTCGGAGCCGGCCTGCGCCAGCGCCGTCACCTGGGCGACCGTCGAGTCGACGTCCGCCGTGTCGGTGTTGGTCATGGATTGAACGACGATTGGCGCGCCGCCGCCAACGATCACAGCGCCGGGCCCAACGCCGATCTCGACCGCGCAGGCGCCATGGCGGGGCGCGGGCTCGGCGGCGACCGGATCAGGCAGGCGGGTCTCTTGCGCGGCTTCGTTCATGGGTCGCTTCGGCGGTCGTTGCGGACGGCAGATAGGTCGCCCGTAACGGGTTTGAGGTCAAGCCGCCCAATGCCGAAGGGCAACCGCGGCAACGCTCACGACGGCAGCGGCCAATGTTAGGAGTCGAACATTCAGTTTAGCCCTTAGCGCAAGAGATGCACGACCCAGAGGACATTCCAACTTAAAGGAGCCTCCGCCAAATAGATGTAACATTTTCATGGCTCCGATTCGCTAGTGGCGGCAACGTATGCGATCGGGCGTCCCCGGCTTGTGACGTGGCATCTTTGCCTTGCTAAAGGCAAGAAACTACTTGAGAAAAACTTCATGGCCGGCAATCGTTCAGCGGAAAAGCGCGAAACGCTCAATCTTCGAATCATGCCCGAGGATCTCGAACTCATCGCGCGCGCCGCTCAATTCCTCGGTAAGACGCGAACAGAGTTTCTGCTCGAAGCCGGGCGCGGCCCAGGACGCTCTGCTGGATCGCGTCCTGTTCAATATTGATCCGAAAGACGATGCCCGCTTCGTCGAGCAGCTTGATGCGCCGCCCGCGCTAAACGAGAGGTTGCGGCGCATGATGACGACCAAAGCGCCGTGGGAGTGACGCCCACTCCACCCCGCCCAATAGCCGTCGCCTTTCGAGCCTTTGACGCTCATGACGACACTGGCCGATCTGCGCGCCGCACTTGGCTAAATTTCCATGGGTTTCGGCGTCATCCAGGCGACCATGGCGCCGCCGGGCTCCTGCAGCACGGCCATCCGGCCGACGCCTGGAATGTCAAAGGCGTCCTTGCAGATTGTCGCGCCGGCGGCGTTGGCCTTCTCTAGGCGCGCATTTACGTCGTCGACGCCGATGTAGGTTAGCCAGTGTTCCGGAACACCCTCGAATTCCGGGCCTTTCATCTCGAACATGCCGCCGACCCGCGCGCCGTCGCAGCTGATGATCCAGTATGTGAAGTCCTCCATCGGCATTCCCTCAAAGCTCCAGCCGAGAGATTCGCTGTAGAACTTCTTGGCGCGCTCGACGTCGTGGACATTGAGTTCGTTCCAGCAGACGACGCCGTGTTTCGGCGCGGTCCCACATTCGTTCGCGTTCGACATGGGCTTCCTCCTCTTTCAGCTCTATGGTCGCTCGGGCGGTCGAAAGATCGGCCTGGCGCCCCGCGTTAGCCTATTTTGGCAACAACCCCAGTCGGCGCGCCGTTAGCCAATCCAGAAGCCGCGCCGGCAATAAGCTGCGCAGCGTATAGTCAGTAAACCGATTCCTTACGACGGGAATACGGACGGGCGGCCGCCGGTCGGTCAGCGCCCGCAGCACGGCCCTTGCGACGACCTCGGGTCCTGGCGCGCGGCGGCCTTCCTCGACAAGCCACTTCAGCATTCTCCGGCCCGGGGCGGCATAGGATGCGCCCGCGAACATGCCGAAGTCGGTTTCTTCCGCCTTGTCCCAGATCGGCGTCGCGATCATTCCAGGCTCTATGAGGATCACGTCGACGCCATAGACCATCAGTTCGCGGCGCAGCGCGTCCGACAGGCCTTCGAGCCCGAATTTCGAGGCGTTGTAGGCGCCCAGAAACGGCGCAGCGAAGCGCCCGGCGACCGAACTCATGTTGACGATGCGGCCAGGCGCGCCGTGTCGCTGTTCGCCGGCGCCAAGCAAAGGCGCGAAGGCCTGAATGACCTGGAGCTGGCCGACGAGATTGATCTCGATCTGGCGCCGAAACTCTTCGATCGGCAGATGCAGCAGCGGGCCCGGAACGGCGACGCCGGCATTGTTGACGAGGCCGGCGAGCGTTTCGTCGCCGAGCCGCGCCTCGACATTCCTGGCGGCGGCCGCGACGGCCTCGGCGTCCGTCACGTCGAACAGCAGCGGAACGACGGACGCGCCATGCCGCGCGGCGAGCGCGGCCGCGTCCGACTCCTTGCGCACTGACGCGAAGACGAGGAATCCCTTCTCGACCAAGAGGCTGACGCAGGCGGCGCCGATCCCGGTCGAAGCGCCCGTCACGACGATAGCCTTCAAACGCGTTCCCCTAACGCGGCGACGAGACGCGCAAGCGCGACGCGCGTTTCGCCGTCGGCGCGGCCATCGACTCGCGTGCGTCGGAAGTGGCGCTGGAAGGCCTCGACCACCCGAACGGTCTGGGCGTCATAGACTCCTGTCTGCTCTACGCCATAGCCGTAAGCCGCAAGATCGCGCTGGAGCGAGGCGACCTTCGCCCCCTCGTCGCCGAGCGCGATCGTCGTCGCGCCCGGGCCCAGATTCTCCTCGACGACCCGCCCGACGCCGCGGCGGGCGAGCTCTTCCCAAGGGAAGAACTCGCCGGGATCCCGCTTGCGGCTGGGAGCGATGTCGGAATGCGCGAGCACGCGCTCGGGCGGGATCGCATGGCGTCGGCAGATGTCCTTTGCGAGCGCCGCCGTCGCCTCGATTTGCACCATAGGATAGGGACGCGGGTCGAGGTAACCGGGATGAACGATTTCGATTCCGATCGACGCGGAATTCATGTCCGTCTCGCCTGCCCAGAAGCTTATTCCGGCGTGCCAGCCGCACCGAGACTCGGGCACGAGCTGCAGCACGCGCCCATCTTCCTCGACGAAATAATGCGCCGAGACCTTTGAGCGCGGGTTGCAGAGCAGCGCGAGCGCTGATTCCGAAGTCGGCATCCCCGTGTAATGAAGGATGAGCGACGAGATCGGCCGCAGGCGTTCGCCATGGTTGGGCGAAGGGCATACTCTCGCGCCGGCATAGTCCGGCTCAAAGAAGCCCGCGCCGTCACGCCAGGGCTGCGTCGCTTCGATCCATTCCCGCGTACGCGCCTCCGGGTCGGCGCTGCGCAAAATATCGGTGACGACGCAGGCGCTGTCCGCGCCGGCCGCGAGCGCGGCGACGGCGCGTTCGGGGGTGAGTCCTCCGATCGCGACAAGCGGCGTCTCGCCGATCGCCGCTTTCCAGACGCCGATCCTGGCGAGGCCCTGCGGCGCAAAGGCCATTTGTTTCAGCAGCGTCGGATAGATCGGCCCCAGCGCGACATAGTCCGCGCCGACGGACAGCGCACGGTCGAGTTCGGCTTGGTCATGAGTCGACACGCCGATTCTGACGCCGGCGCGGCGCAACGCCGGGATATCAGCGCTGTCGAGATCGCCCTGGCCGAGATGGACGAAGTCGCAGCCTTCGTCCATCGCGAGCCGCCAATAGTCATTGACGACGAGCTGCGCGCCATGTCGCGCGCACAATCCCCGCGCCATCGTGATCTGCGCGCGCAATTCCGACTCGGCGCGATCCTTCACCCGCAACTGCACGAGCCTAACGCCCTGCGGCAGCAGGCGGGAAAGCCAATCGGCGTCGTCGACGATGAGATAGAAGGGATCGAGCCTCAGCGCCGTCACCAGCCCGTTTCCCTCAGGCCAATCTGTCGAAGGGGCGGCCAATGACCGGCGTCGAAGGCTCCGCCATGTCGCGCGGGGTCATCGGCTCGGCGAGGAAGCCCGCCCGGCCTGCTTCGATCGCGAGGGCGAAGGCGCGCGCCATCAGCACCGGGTCGCCGGCGCGCGAAACTGCGGTGTTGAGCAGCACCGCGTCATAGCCCATCTCCATGACGAGCGCGGCGTGGGACGGCGCGCCAAGCCCCGCATCGACGATGAGGGGCGTGTCGGGAAAATGCGCGCGCAGCGCCCTTAGCGCAAAAACGTCGTTGACGCCGCGCCCGGAGCCGATTGGCGCGGCCCAGGGCATCAGCACGCGACAGCCGGCGTCGAGCAGCCTTTCCGCGACCACGAGATCGTCGGTCGTATAGGGGAAGACCTTGAAGCCGTCGTCGGCGAGCGCGCGCGCCGCTTCGACGAGCCCGAAGACGTCGGGCTGGAGCGTGTCCTCCTCGCCGATCACTTCGAGCTTGATCCAGTCGGTCGCGAAGACTTCGCGCGCCATCTGCGCTGTCGCGATGGCCTCTTTGGCGGTGCGGCAGCCGGCGGTGTTGGGCAGCACTCGGACGCCGATGTCGCGGATAAGGCTCCAGAAGGCTTCGCCCGCCCGCGCCCCGCCCGCTTCGCGCCGCAGCGAGACCGTGACGATTTCGCAGCCCGACGCGCGAATGGCCTCAGCGAGGATCGCCGGCGAGGGATAGCGCGCCGTGCCGAGCAGCAGCCGCGAGGAGAGCGCGACGTCGTAAAGCCTCACCGGGTCAGTCATTCATCAAGCCTGCTCACCCGCCCTGTCTTGGAGTCACGATCTCGACGGCGTCGCCTTCGCGAAGCGGCGTTTCGGCGCGGTCCCTGGCGCGCACAAACTCCTGATTCAAGGCGGTGCCGACGGTCTTGTCGTCATACCCCAGTTCCTGCAGCAGCAACTGCAGCGTGGTCGCGCGGACGTCCTGCGATCGCCCGTTGATCTGAATGAGCATCCATCACCTCTGGGAAATATTCGTCGTTGACGACGACCTCAGCAGCGCGGCGCGCCAACGCCGGCGCAAGCAGGAACCCGTGGCGGTAGAGCCCATTGATATAGAGAGCGCGATCCCGTTTCAAAAGACGGGGCAGATTGTCGGGGAAGGCCGGCCGAAGGTCGGACCCCATTTCGATGATCTCGGCTTCCGCAAAGGCCGGGTGGATGGCGAAGGCCGAATTGACGAGTTCGACGACCGAGCGCGCGGTGACCCGCGCGCGCTCCTCATTCTCGATCATCGTCGCGCCGACCATGAACAGACCTTCGCCGCGTGGAACGAGGTAGACCGGCCGGCGCGGATGCAGCATACGCACAGGACGCGAGAGAGAAATCTCCTCGCTGCGCAAAATCAGCATCTCCCCCTTCACGCCGCGTAGTCCAGAGAGGGCGTCGCGCGCCGCGAAACCGCGGCAGTCGATGGTCCAGTCAGGCGCTGTGGCCAGTTGGGCGGCGTCCTGCTGTAAATACAGCGTCACATTCGGCATGCAGGCGAGACGCTCGGTCAGCGCGACCAGCGCGGCGCGGGGGTCGAGATGAGCTTCTTCGGCAAAAAACAGCGCCGTCTCGAAGCGCCCGGCGAGATCCGGTTCGAGCGCCGCGACTCCCTTCGCGTCCAGGGTCTCAAAATGGCTGGTGCGGCAGGCGAAGTCGGCAAGTTCGGCGCGCTCGCGCTGGGGAGCGACCACAAGGCTGCCGGCGACCGTGGCGACGCCGATCTCGTGCGACCAGAAACCGAGCGCTTCTTCGCCGAGCGTCGCAACCAGAGGCTCGGCGCTTTCCAGCTCGCACCAGGGCGCGATCATACCGCCGGCGAAACGAGAGCAGCCGAGGCCCGGCGACGCCTCGCGCTCGACAATTTCGACGTCGACGCCCTTCTGAGCGAGCGCGTAAGCCGCGCACAGTCCGGCGACGCCGGCGCCAATCACGCGCGCGAGCATGGAGCGCGCCTTTCGGAGAATTTTGCTGACACCATCCCTCCGCCAGTCTCAACTGGATCAGGTTCGAAGGGTCGCCGCGCCCGCGCCTCGCGGCGCCTCATGCGGCCTCTCAGCCCCCTTGCGGCGAACTTTGAAGCGCGCCGCCGGGCGGGGCTCCCCCGGCGCATCTAGGCTCGCGCGAAAGCGCCGCGGCAGTCAAGCGTTGCGCCTGGCTCTCTCATTCGACCACAGCGCATCAGGACTTGCCAGAAATCAACCGATAGCCCAGTTTGAGCAAGAAAAGCGCGTTGAAAAAGCGCTGCATATGGGGAGAGAAATCATGAGCTTCCGTCACAAAATGGTCAGCGTCCGCGCGACATTGGCGCTCATAGGCCTGCTCGCTTGCGCAACCCTGGCCCCACCGGCCGAGGCCGCGCAGCTCGGCAAATATTTTCCCCTTCCGAATTCGTTGAACATCAGCGGCGTTCCGCGCGACTCGCTTTTGAAAATTCAGTCGAGTTGGCTGCAGAACGGCCTCGACAATCTCAAGAAGGCGCGCGCTGAGGCCGAAGCGGCCCTCGAAAAGGCAAAATCGGGCGCTGCCGATCAGGTCGCCGCCGTCGAAGAGAACGTCAAAAAGCTCGATGGAATGATTGCAGAGGCTCAGGAAGAACTGGCGCTCTCAGACAACAATGACTCGTCGCATGAGATCCAAAGAGAACGCAAACGCAAGTTGATGCTTAATCTCAATCAGTGGATCAATGAACTCAATCGCCTCGCCACGGAGCAGATGAAAATCGCGATCCTGAAGGACGGCGCCGAGGCCATGGTGGCGCAAAATCGCAATTACCAACTGTCTGAACAGGCGGATAATCTCGAAAAGTCCAAGCGCGATCCAAGCATCGAGAACTGGGGCGAGAAATAACCTGGAACCGACAGATTAGAGGATGTCGTCTGGCGCCGCGGCGGGCGCCGACAATTCGCCATTGAGCTTCGCAAGCCGTTGCGTTGCGTCTTCCAGCGCTTCGGCTGCCCGCGCAGAGAGTGCGTCGTTCGCGTTGCGCATAGCTTCGAGTTCGGCGCGCAGCGTGGCGAAGTCGGTCTCCATCCCCAGCGCTTTGGCGCGTGCGTCCGTCGCCTCATCCGCAATCGCCAGCGCGGCCATCACGATGATGCGTTGTTCGCCAATCTCGCCAAAGCTCTGGCGCATCGACTCGATCTTGCTCTCGACATAATGACCGAGCTCTTCAATGCGCTGCTCCTCGCCGTCCTCGCAAGACATGCGATAGGTGCGCCCGGCGATCGAAAGGACGACTGCGCCCATATCAGTTCTCGCGCGCCGGAGTTATGACCGCCGCGGCAAGAGCGGCGACGACGCCTTCGCTCGCGTTTTCGAGCCGTCGCAGCACTTCATCGCGGCCCTTCTCCAGAGTGTTCTGTCGCGCAAGAGCGGCGTCGAGATCGAGCGCAAGGCGCGAACGGTCGTCTTGCATGATGGCGAGCTCTTCTTCGAGTTCGGCGCTGGAAAGTTCGTCTTCGAGTTTATCGGCGACAGTGCGCTCCAGCCGCGAGAGCGCAGCTTGGAGCCCGGCGATGGCGGCCTCGAGCCTCTTGGAGTTTTCCTCGCTGCGCTTATCTGAGTGGTTCATCGCCGGTCGCTGGAGTTGCAAGGCTTTCGGGCGCGGCGGGCGGGCCGGGGCGATTCGCTTGCCAGCCTGTACCTAGCATGAATCGGCGAAATCGAAACCGCGCCGAATGGCGTAAGCTTGGCGCGTTGACAGGGGGGCGCGAGGTGTTATCACACGCCAGCCTTCAGAGGCGGCGGGCTCGAACGGCGAGAGCCGCGCAGAGTGCTTGCGGCGCAAGGAGATTTTGCAAATGACGGTGAGAGTGGCGATCAACGGCTTCGGGCGCATTGGCCGCAATATCCTGCGCTACATCATCGAGACCGGGCGCACGGACCTCGAAGTCGTCGCCATCAACGATCTCGGCCCCGTTGAGACCAATGCGCATCTTCTGCGCTACGATTCCGTGCACGGCCGCTTTCCGCATGAGGTGAAAGTCGCCGGCGACACGATCGACGTCGGCCGCGGTCCAATCAAAGTCACCGCCATCAAGAACCCGGCGGAACTTCCCTACAAGGATCTCAAGATCGACATCGCGCTGGAATGCACTGGCCTCTTCACCGCGCGCGACAAGGCGAAGCTGCTCCTCGACGCGGGCGCGAAGCGCGTGCTGGTTTCTGCGCCCGCCGACGGCGCCGACATTACGGTCGTCTATGGCGTCAATCACGACAAGATCACCAAGGACCATCTCGTCATTTCCAACGCGTCCTGCACGACGAACTGCCTCGCGCCTGTCGCCAAGGTGCTGCATGAAGCGATCGGCATCGAGAAGGGGATCATGACGACGATCCACGCCTATACGGGCGATCAGCCGACGCTCGACACGATGCATAAGGATCTCTACCGCGCCCGCGCGGCGGCGCTGTCGATGATCCCCACATCGACCGGCGCGGCGAAGGCCGTCGGACTGGTGCTGCCCGAACTCAACGGCAAGCTCGACGGCTACGCCATTCGCGTGCCGACTCCCAATGTCTCGGCGGTCGATCTTAAATTCCTCGCGAAGCGCGCGACGACGAAGGATGAAGTGCACGCCGCGATCAAGGCCGCCGCCGATGGCCCTCTAAAAGGCGTGCTCGGCTACACGAGCGAGAAGCTCGTGTCGATCGACTTCAACCACAATCCGCTTTCATCCTGTTTCCATCTCGACCAGACCAAGGTCTTGGACGGCAATCTCGTGTCGATCCTGTCCTGGTACGACAATGAATGGGGCTTCTCCGGCCGCATGACCGATGTCGCGAGCGTGATCGGCAAGCTTCTCTGAACTACACATCGGCGCGGGCTTGAGGTCCGCGTCTTTTTTTCAAGCCGCGTTTGGACGTTTCATATGGCCGCCTTCCGCACTCTCGACGACGCCGACGTCAAAGGAAAGCGCGTGCTGCTGCGCGTCGATCTCAACGTGCCGATGGAAGAAGGCCGCGTTACCGACGCCACACGCATCGAGCGCGCGCTGCCGACGATCAACGAGATCATAGAAAAAGGCGGCAAAGTTATTCTGCTTTCGCATTTTGGCCGGCCTAAGGGCCAGCGCGTCGATGAGGATTCGCTGCGTCAGGTCATTCCGACGCTTGAACATTTCCTCAAACGCAAGATCGCCTTCGCTAACGATTGCGTGGGAGAGGACGCCGCTCACGTGGTCGACGCGCTCAAGAACGGCGACGTCGCGCTGCTCGAGAACACACGTTTCCACAAAGGCGAAGAAAAGAACGCCGACGACTTCGTCGCGGCGCTTGCAAAAAATGGCGACATCTTCGTCAGCGACGCTTTCTCCGCGGCGCATCGCGCGCACGCGTCGGTCGAAGGAATAGCGCGTAGACTGCCCGCGTTCGCGGGCCGCGCGATGCAGGCGGAGCTCGAAGCGCTTGAATCCGCGCTCGCCCATCCGCAGCGCCCAGTCATGGCGATCGTTGGCGGCGCGAAAGTTTCAACGAAGCTCGAACTCCTGGGCAATCTCGTCGAGAAGGTCGATTATCTCGTCATTGGCGGCGGAATGGCGAACACCTTCCTTGCGGCGCAAGGCAAGGCCGTCGGCAAGTCGCTTTGCGAACATGATCTCGCGCAGGCGGCGCGCGACATTCTCGCCAAGGCTGAAAAGATAGGCTGCGCCATCGTACTGCCAATCGACGCGCTCGTTGCGCAGAAATTTGAGGCGCATGCGCCGTCACATATCGTCTCCGTCGATCATGTCGGCGAAAACGACATGATCCTCGACGTCGGACCGAAATCGATCACCCATGTCGAGTCGCTTCTTGCCAAGTGCAAGACGCTCGTTTGGAACGGCCCCTTCGGCGCCTTTGAACTGCCGCCCTTCGACGAAGGCACGAACGCCGTCGCGCAGACGGCGGCGCGGCTTACCGTCGAGGGCAAGCTCCTTTCGATCGCCGGCGGCGGCGACACTGTCGCGGCGCTCAATCAGGCGCATGCAGCTCAGGAATTTTCCTACGTATCGACGGCCGGCGGCGCCTTCCTCGAATGGCTCGAAGGCAAGACGCTGCCGGGCGTCGCCGCGTTGATGAGATAGTCGGGCCGCCTCTCTCAGAACGCGCTACAAATTGGCGAGCGTCGCTTCGGCGGTCGAAACCGTCGCTTCGCCGGAATTCTCTTCAACATTGATCCATTTGACGACGCCGTCATCGATGAGCGCCGAATACCGCTTGCCGCGCACGCCCAAGCCCGGCGCGGTGAGATCGAGTTCGAGCCCGAGCGCTTTGGCGAAGGTCGCGGAGCCGTCCGCAAGCGCCTCGATCTTGCCGCCGCCCCCCAACTCCTTCACCCAGGCGTCGAGCGCAAAGATGTCATTGACCGCCGTGACCGCCACCACCTGCACGCCCTTCGATTTGATTTCATCCGCCTTGGCGATGAAGCCCGGCAAATGTTTCTTGTGACAGGTCGGCGTATAAGCGCCGGGAACGCTGAACAGCGCCACTCTGCGCCCCGCGAAATAGTCTTTTGTGCTCACCGGCTCGGGGCCGTTCTTGCCCATGACGGTCAGCTTTACGTCGGGGAGTCGGTCGCCAGCTTTAATGGTCATGCCTAATCTCTCGCTCTGATCTAAAGTGAAGCTCAGTCTAGATAGCGCGTTTCCCGTTTTTTCGCCCCTCGATCGCCAAGCCCTTTCGCCGTCGCACTTGTGAGGGCCGCAGAGGCGAGGCAACATGCCGGACGCGGCCGGCGCAGCGATTCTGGAGGACAGGCCAATGTCGGATTCTCGAAACGACGGAAGCGGCAAGACGCCGCCAGCAGCGTGGGTATGGAGCCAGTATCGCGGCGTGTCGCCCGATTCACCCTCTCTGCCAGGGCCGGCTTCCGCGCAGACGAGCGAGGAAACGCCTGTGCCAGGCTTGGCTCGCGCATCGAGGAGCGAGGAGCCGTCGACAACTCTGGCCGCAGTTGATCCGCCGCCGCCTGGGCGCGGCGGTGCTGGCGGCGGAGTGATCGCCTTTATCGTGGCGCTCGCCATTCTGACCCTCGCCGCCGCGTCCTGGTGGCTCGCCGCCCCGCGTTCGCCGCCGCCGCCCGCTGCGCCCGATGCGCCGCCCGTTGAAGAACGCGGCGCGCTTCCGGCGCCCGTAGACGTCCCGCCGCCGCCCCAACGTGAGGCCTCGCCGCCTCCGTCCGATGCGGCGCCGCCTTTACAGCAGGACGCGGCGCCGGCCGCCGAGCCTTCCCCGCCGGCCGCGGCGCCGGCCGAACGGAGCCAGCACGTGGGCGCGACGCCCGAGCCCGGAGAGAAGGGGAAAAAGTCCAAGAGACGCCGCCACGATTAGAGCGCGCCGCGAAAAGTCGAAGCGCAGCGCGATCTAGAGCGGTCAGGTGCGCCAGGGATGCTCTGGAAGATCGCAAACGCCGAGCGTTTCGACGCCGGCCCACGCGACCGCGTGATCATTATCGACGGAGGAGCCGCTGACGCCGATGGCGCCGATCATCACGCCGTCAGCGTCGACAATCGGCAGTCCGCCGGGAAAAGTGATAAGCCCGTCATTCGAATGCTCGATGCCATACAGCGGACCGCCCGGCTGCGACAGCTTGCCGATCTGACCGGTCGGCATCCCGAAAAAGACGGCGGTCTTCGCTTTCTTCATCGCAATGTCGATGCTGCCGACCCAGGCGTCGTCCATGCGCTCAAACGCCTTTAGAACGCCGCCAGAATCGACGACGGCGATACACATCTGAGTTTTAAGCTCGATCGCCTTCCGACGCGCCGCGGCGATGGCCTTGTGAGCCTGTTCGATCGAAACATGCATCCGCCGATCTCCCCTTTAAAAAAGGCTTCGGGCTCTTGGCGTAAAGCTAGTGCGCCAAGCGCTTGAGTGCAGACCGAGCGATTAATTCGCGGGAGTCTCCAGCGCGCGCGCGATCAGCGCCTTCGCTTCTTCGCTATCCCAGGCGGCCGGGCCGTTCATCAGGCCGATCTGGCAGCCGTCGGGGCCAATGAGCAGCGTGGTCGGAAGGCCCAGCGCTTTCCCTGACTGCTTCATCTCGTAAAAGATGTTGGCCTTGGGGTCGCTGTAATAGGTCAGCGACTTGACGCCGTTCTCCGCCAGAAACGCTTTCGCCCTCTCAAGACGCGTCGTGTCGACGTTGACGGCGACGATGTGAAAATTCTGTCCGGCGAACGCCTCTTGCAGCCTATCGAGCGCGGGCATCTCGGCGCGGCAGGGCACGCACCAGGTCGCCCAGATATTGAGAAGCGTCGTCTTGCCCTTGAAGGAGCCGAGCGAAACCGGCGCGCCGTCGGGGCCATCGAAGGCATAGTCCGCGAGCGGCTCCGGCTTCGCGGCGATTGTCATCGCCGCAACTTCGCCCTTGGCGAGATCCTTCACATTGGCGGCGATCTTGGCCGATGTCGCACAAGCGGCGTCGCTGTCGGACGCCGGGGCCGCGCTCTGCTGCGCTGTTCCTGCGGGACTTGCGCCTTCGTCAACCGCGCTTCCGGGCGGTTTCTTGCCGCCCATGCTGCCGATCACGTATAGAAACGCCACGCTCGCCGCGATTGTGATCAGCGCCGCCTTCGCGACAAACAGGAACGATCGCTGGGGCGGCGGCGGTTTCGACATGACAGCGCAGTCTCCGAGGCTAAAAATGACGAGCAAGATATGGGGCGGACGCTTCCAAAGCGCAACCGACGCGGTTCTGGAGGCGATCAACGTTTCGATCGACTTCGACAAGCGCCTCGGCTTGCAGGATGTCCGCGGCTCGCTCGCCCATGTCGCCATGTTGGCTGAAACCGGAATCATCTCGCGCGACGACGCTGCGAAGATCGCTGAAGGATTGGAGCGGGTCAAAGAGGATATCGAGAACGGACGTTTCGAATTCTCGCGCGCGCTCGAAGATATTCATATGAATGTCGAGTCGCGGCTTGCCGAATTGATTGGGCCAGCGGCGGGTCGTTTGCACACGGCGCGCTCACGCAACGATCAGGTGGCGACCGATTTTCGCCTCTATATCCGCGATGAGATTGATGCGCTCGATCGCGAACTCGCGGAGCTGCAAACTGCGCTTGCGACCCGCGCGCTGCAAGAGGCGGCGAGCGTCATGCCGGGCTTTACGCATCTCCAATCGGCGCAGCCGGTGACGCTCGGCCATCATCTTCTCGCCTATGTCGAGATGATCGCGCGCGACCGAGGGCGTCTGCGCGACGCGCGCGCGCGCCTCAACGAATGTCCGCTCGGCGCGGCGGCCCTCGCCGGCACGAGCTTTCCGATCGACCGCGCGATGACGGCGCAAGCGCTTGGCTTCGATCGGCCAACGGCGAATTCGCTCGACAGCGTCTCGGATCGCGACTTCGTTTTGGAGACGCTGAGCGCGGCGGCGATCTGCGCGACGCATCTGTCGCGCTTCGCCGAAGAGATCGTGCTTTGGACGACGCCGCAATTCGGCTTCATCGCGCTGTCCGACAAATTCACCACCGGCTCGTCGATCATGCCGCAGAAACGCAATCCCGACGCCGCCGAACTCGCGCGCGGCAAGTCGGGCCGCGTGATCGGCGCGCTCGTCGCGCTGCTCGTTGTCATGAAGGGCCTGCCGCTCGCCTATTCGAAGGACATGCAGGAGGATAAGGAGGGCGCCTTCGACGCGCTCGATACGCTGTCGCTGTGCATTGCCGCGATCGCAGGCATGGTGCGCGATATGCGCGTCGACCGGGCGCGGATGAAGGCGGCCGCCGGCGCAGGCTATGCGACCGCGACCGATCTCGCCGATTGGCTGGTGCGAGCCCTGTCGCTTCCGTTCCGCGAGGCGCACCACATCACAGGCCGCATCGTCGCGCTCGCCGAAGCGCGCGGCGCGGGTCTCGAGGAGTTGACGCTCGATGAAATGCGAAGCGTCGAGCCGCGCATCAACGCCGAAGTGTTCGACGTGCTCGGCGTTGAAAAGTCGGTGCAGAGCCGCAAAAGCTTTGGAGGCGCTGCCCCCGATAATGTGCGCGCCGCCGCGCAGGCCTGGCTCGACAGGCTGAAGGCCGAATGAACGAGTTCGCGACGCGACTCTATCTCGCGACCCCGCCGCTCACCGACGCGGCGGGTTTTGCGCCTGCGCTCAACGAGGCGCTGGCTGCCAGCGACGTGGCGAGTCTGCTCATTCGTTTCGCGGGCACCGACGAGCGCGCCAATGAAGCGATTGTTCGCGCTCTGTCGCCAACAGCACAAGAGAAGGATGTCGCCGTTCTCGTCGCCGCGGCGCCTAACGTGGCGCTGCGCGCCGGCGCTGATGGCGCGCATGTTTCGGGTTGCGGCGAAACGCTTGCCGACGCGATCAAGAAATTGTCGCCGCGCTATATCGTCGGCGCCGGCGATCTCGAAACGCGCGATGACGCGATGCGCGCTGGCGAAGCAGGCGCGGATTATGTGATGTTTTCGAATCTCGATCGCGAGACGCTCATTGAGCGCGTCGCCTGGTGGGCGCAGCTTTTCAACACGCCCTGCGTCGCCGGCGCCAATACGCTCGCTGACGTCGCGCCCCTCGCCGAAGCCGGCGCCGACTTCGTTCTGCTCGATGACGCCGTCTGGCGCGACGCGCGTGGACCGGCGGCCGCCGTTGCCGACGCTCTGGCGAGGCTAAAGGGAGAGCAGGAATGATCCGAGGGCGATCGAGCGAAAGGCTTCCTCATCCTGAGGAGGTCCCGAAGGGGTCGTCTCGAAGGACGAGGAAGCCGCTCATTTGTTCATTTCCATTCGCCCTCGTCCTTCGAGGCTCGCTTCGCTCGCGCCTCAGGATGAGGGCGAAGATTGAGCGCTTCCTCGCGGCGCTCGCCATCATCGCCATTTTGACGCCTACCGTCGCGCGCGCGGCGAATGGCGCGGCGTCAGCGCCCGATCTCGCCTTCGGCGCCTATCAGCGCGGCGATTATTCGGTCGCGATGAAGGAGGCGAAGAAGCGTATCGCCGCCAATCCCAAGGATGCGGCCGCGCTCACCCTTATCGGCCAGCTTTACCTCGAAGGCGCGGGCGTGCCGCGCGATCTCTCGACCGCGATGGAGTGGTTCAAGCGGGGTGCCGACTCTGGCGACAAAGAAGCGGCATATATCTACGGCGCTGCAGCGCTCAATGGCTCAGGCGCGCAGAAGAACCGCGCCGCCGCCCGCGCCTATCTCGAAAAGGCGGCGGCGCAGGATCACCCTGCCGCCCTGCATCTCCTTGGCGAGCTTGCGCTCGAAAATGAGGGCGCCACGTCTGACTTCGGCAGAGCGGCGGATTATTTCCGTCGCGCCGCGGCGAAGGGCAACGCGGATTCGCTCTACGCCCTCGGCGTTCTCTACAAGACCGGCAGGGGCGTTGCAAAGGACGAGCGTGAAGCGGCTGAATGGTTCAGGCGCGCCGCTGAACTCGACTTCGCGCCGGCGATGGTCGAATTCGCCGTTCTCCAATTCAACGGCGTCGGCGTGCCGCGAGATCGCAGCGCCGCAGCGCAATGGTTTCGCAAAGCGGCGGTGAAGGGCAATGCGGTCGCGCAAAACCGTCTCGCGCATATTCTCGCCCAGGGCCTCGGAGTTGAAGCGAATCTCACTGAGGCGCGGGAGTGGCGAGATAAATCGCGTGAAGCGGGTCTGAACGATCCCTCGCTGGATTATCTTTCGGGCGCGTCCGAGCCGCCGAAGCCGACCGTCGACAAATGAGCGCCGCCGCGAGCGCGGCGAGGCGCCTCAACGAAGGTCCGACGATTTCAGGAAAGGCCGAATAGGGGCCGCCTTACGCGCATCATTCGGCGGCCACAGGCAGTTCCTCTGGCGTGCCCCGTCCGGAACGTGTGAGAAAGCGGCGGCACTGCTGCTCGCCATCGTAGCCCAGAAGCGTGCCGAGCATGAAGTCCTCCTCCGGCGTGAGCTTGTTGAGCGGGCGCGTTACGAAGGAGCGCGCCACGGCGACGAAGGCGGACCGGCCAAAAAAGAGGTTCACCTTGACCGGGCTCAGCTCTTGGACGAAGTGATGAATGCCTTGCGCCTCCAGCTTGCCGAGCACGGCTTCGAGTTCCCGGCGGCTGATGGTCATCAGGAACAGGGCGCGAATGCCCCGGCTGTATTCGTAGATGTTGTGATGGAAGAGGCGCAGCACCGGCGCCGCATCGGCGGACCGATAGCGCATGGAGGAGAGGGGCTGAGCGCCCTCCCCCATCAAAGTAACTGGCTCAACCATGCGGTCACTCTCTTTTCGGTCATGCCGGACTGTGTGTCCTGGTCGAGGGCGAGGCCCACAAACTTGCCGTCCCGCTCGGCGGTGGAGCCGACGTAGTCGTAGCCCGAGGTTTCGGTGAAGCCGATCACTTGGGCGCCGAGCGCCGACACTTCGTCGTAGAGGATGCCCATCGCGTCCACGAAGGAGAGCGGATAGGTCTGCTGGTCGCCGATGCCGAACAGGGCGACCTTCTTGCCCTTCAGATTGGCGCCGCGCAGCTTGTCGATGTTTTCTTCCCAATCCGTCTGCAAAGTGCCGTCGCCATAGGTGGGCGAACCCAGGATCAGCAAATGGCAATTCTCGAAGTCGTCTGTTGTGGCGTCCTTGATGTCCACTGAACGCCCCTGGCATTTCTTCGAAATTTTGGAAGCAACCCCCTTCGTCGCTCCGCCGTCGGAGCCGAAGATCACCGTGATGCTCATGCCCGCGCCTCTTCCGCGAAATTGGACGTCAAAATCAGCGGTTAACGCCAAGAAAAGCGGAGCCAGCCACTCTATCGCAAGCATGCTGCTGATGACCGGCGTAATTTAGCGCATCTCTACTACTTATAAAAATAATATATTTTAGAATGAATGTAATTCTCGGCATCTCTACTCTGGATTTATTTTATTTACGAAGTGCAGCATTGATCTAGGAAACTGAGAGAGGCGCGGCGCTTTCGAGTATCGTGGGCAAATCGCCCCTGACCTTTGGGCAGACGCTGTACCCACTCGCGTCACGCCATAGAGTCGTCGATAAGACAGCGGCGTTTTTTGAAGCGTCGCGTTCGCGCGCCGAGCGATTGAATTCTTGAAAGCGCGCGTCGCTCATGCATATGCGTGCTGATTATCGCTTGGCGCCGCCCCATGGACCGGGCGGCGGCGAGAGCGGCATGCGTCCGTCCTTCGGCAGGAAAGACGTCTCGTCCGCGCGCGACGCATCAATCGCGGCAAGCTCTTCTTCTGCCAGCGCGACCGGAATGTCTTGGCCTCCCCCGAATTTTACGAGCGCCGCGACGCGCGCGTCGACGCTCGGATGGGTCGCGAGCCAGCCCGACTCGGGATGAAGCGCCGGCGATTCGATGAAGAAATATTGCATGCGCGAGGGAATGGTCGGAATCGCGCCGTGAGCTTCGATCTTGCGTAACGCCGAAATCATTGCATCGGGGTTCTTCGTCAATTCGACGCTGCCGGCGTCTGCAAGAAATTCGCGCGAGCGCGATAGCGCAAAACGGATCAGCACCGAGGCACCCCAGCTCAGCGCAATAATGAACAGCGCAACAAGAATGGCGAGAGCGGCGCCGCCATTGCCCTTTCTGCCATTGCTGCCTTCTGGCCGATGCGGCGAGAAGCCGAAAGGAAAATCCCAGCGGCGAATCGTCAGATCGGCGACGAAGGCGAAGATGCCGGCGAAGATAACGGCGATTACAAGAAGCTGAGCGTCGCGATTGCGTATATGAGTCAGCTCATGCGCGAGCACCGCCTCCAGTTCAGCGTCGGTCAGATACCGGGTCAGACCGCGAGTCACCGTAATCTTATATTGTCCCTCCTTGAGCCCCGAGGCGTAAGCGTTGAGCGCGTCACTCTCGATGATCTGCAAAGCAGGAATCGGCACGCCTCGAGAGATGCACAAATTCTCGAGGAGGTTGTAAATGCGCGGCGACTCCGCGCGCGACAGATTCGCCGCGCCTGTGGCGAAGTCGATCATCTTCTGATGGAAAAGATAGGCGATGGCGAACCAGACGCCCGCCGCGATGACGCCGATCCACCATCCGCGTTTTAGATCGTCGACGGCGAGCGCAAAGATGTAATCGAAAGGCGCGCCTGGCTGCGCATTCATCGCTTCGATGATGAGCGCGAAGGAGAACATCAACGCCAGCAGCAGGACGACAAAGCCCGCGAGCAGGAAGGCCGAGCGCAGCCTATTGGCGCGAATGTGGGAATAGAGGCCGTAGGCTTTGAACATTGTTACTTTCTCTCCAGCGGGCGACCCCTTGAAAGGTTAGGCGCGGTCCTTCTCCCCAAAGTCGGCTGTTGCCGACTTTGGCATTTAAACGCAAATCGGGAATACCCGGTTTGCGATAGGAGAAGGAAGGGCGCGCTACTAAAACTGCACCTTCGGCGCAGCTTCGATCGCCCGCTGCTCCGACTCGTCGAGTTCGAAATAGTCGAGCGGCTCGAAGCCGAAGCGTTGCGCAATCAGGAAGCCCGGAAAGCCTTCGCGCGTGGCGTTATATTCCGCGACCGTATTGTTGAGGAATCGCCGCGCGGCGGAGATCTTGTTTTCGATGTCCGACAGTTCGCTCTGCAGCTGCTGGAAATTCTGGTTCGCCTTCAGATCCGGATAGGATTCGGACAATGCGATCAGCCGCGACAGCGCGCCGGTCAGCGCGCCCTCCGCGGCGCCTTGCTGCGCCGGACCTTGCGCGGCCACGGCGGCGTTACGCGCCTTTATCACGTCTTCCAGCGTGCTTTTCTCATGGGCGGCGTAACCTTTGACCGTCTCGACCAGATTGGGCACGAGATCGTGGCGCTGCTTGAGCTGCACATTGACGTCGGAAAAGGCTTGCTTGCTGCGCTGGCGCAGCGACACGAGGCCGTTGTAGACGCCCACTAGCCAGAGGGCGACGGCGGCGACGAGCCCCAGAAAAATCAGCAAAGACATGGCGCGCGCTCCCAGTGGCGCGCCGCCCGCGCGGCGGCGATTACTTTTTGCGCCCGCATGTTATCCGCCTTTGGCGCCTAGGCAAAGACGCGCCGCTCCCTTAGATTTGACGGACGCGCCGGGCGCGCCTATCTCAAGGAAACGCAAAGAGCCACGGCGAACATAAATGGCCATTCTGCCGATCATTACGCTTCCGGATCCGCTGCTGCGAAAGGTCTCCGAACCTGTCGACAGGGTCGACGCGGAAGTGCGGCGTCTGCTCGACGACATGCTGGAGACGATGTACGAGGCGCCGGGCATCGGGCTTGCGGCGATCCAGGTCGCCGTGGCGAAGCGCATTGTCGTCGTCGACATCGGCAAGACCGAAGAGACGAAGTCCCCGCTCTTCCTCATCAATCCCGAAATCGTCTGGGCGTCGGAAGAGCTGAGCGTCTATCAGGAAGGCTGCCTGTCGGTGCCCGACTATTTCGAGGACGTGAAGCGGCCGGCGCGGGTGCGCCTGCGTCATCTCGACCGGGAAGGCGCTCTCCAGGAATTCGACGCCGAAGGGCTGCTCGCGACCGTTGTGCAGCATGAGCTGGAGCATCTCGAAGGCGGTCTCTTCATCGACCATCTGTCGCGATTGAAGCGCGAACGCGTGGTCAAGAAGTTCAATAAGGCGGCGCGCTTCGACGAGATCGCCGCCCAGCGGCGCGCCGCGACGGAACGTCAGTCGGAACAAGCCGGGGCCTGACGATTGCGCGAGGGAATGCGCGTCGTCTTTATGGGCACGCCGGAATTCGCAGCCCGTCTGCTCAACGAAATCGTCTCTCGCGGCCATGAGATTGTGGCGGTCTATACGCAGCCGCCGCGCCCCGCCGGACGCGGCATGGCGGAAAAAAAATCCGCCGTTCACCTTCTGGCGGAGAGCCTCGGCCTTCCCGTGCGCGCGCCGAAAAGCCTGAAGAGCGCCGAGGCGCAGGCGGATTTCGCCACGCTTGACGCCGATGTCGCCGTCGTCGCCGCTTACGGCCTGCTGCTGCCTCAGCCGATTCTCGACGCGCCGCGATACGGCTGCCTCAATCTCCATGGCTCGCTGCTGCCCCGCTGGCGCGGCGCCGCGCCGATCCAGCGCGCCATTATGGCGGGCGACGCAGAGAGCGGCGTCATGGTGATGAAGATGGAGGCCGGTCTCGACACCGGCCCCGTCGCCCTGACGGCCAAGACTCCAATAGAGGCGGAGATGACGGCGGGCGAACTGCATGATCGTCTTGCCGAGCTGGGCGCGCCGCTGATGGCTCACGCCCTCGATCTGCTCGCGAAAGGCGAATTGCATTTCACGCCGCAAAGCGAAGAAGGCGCGATCTATGCGAAAAAGATCGAAAAGGCCGAGGCGCGGATCGATTGGCGCCGGTCCGCGCAAGACCTCCATAATCTCGTGCGCGGCCTTTCGCCCTTTCCAGGCGCCTTCTTCGAGGCCGATCTCGGCCATGGCAAGGAGCGCGTGAAGGTCTTGCGCGTGCGGATGGAAGATGGAAAGGGCGCGCCGGGCGTCGCGCTCGACGATAATGGGCTCATCGCCTGCAACGCGGGCGCGTTGCGGCTCTTACGCGTGCAGCGCGCCGGCAAGGGCGAAATGGATTTCGAAGAATTCGCGCGCGGCCGCAAGCTGACGCGCGGCGTTTCGCTTGGCTAACGCGTCGCTACCGCACTGGGCGTGATCTTCCCTCCCCCCGCGAAGCGGCGGGGAGGGTGGCGAGCGAAGCGAGCCGGGTGGGGGGCTATATTTCCGCGCGGCGGGCGTCGCCCCCCACCCCTAACCCCTCCCCGCCGCTTCGCGTGGGGAGGGGGATTGGCCGAACGCTATCGAAAATGCATGGATGGATGACAGGCTGAATGCCCCGTTTTGCGCTCACGATCGAATATGATGGCGGCCCTTTCGTCGGCTGGCAGCGGCAGGCGAATGGCGTTTCCGTGCAGCAACGTCTCGAGGAAGCTGTCGCCGCGATCAATGGCGGCGAACGCGCCGTCGTGCATGGGGCGGGCCGCACCGACGCCGGCGTTCATGCGCTGGGGCAAGTGGCGCATGTCGATCTTTCGCGCGACTGGCGCATCGACCGCCTGCGCGACGCGATCAATGCGCATTTGAAGCCTGATCCGATTGCGGTGCTCTCAGCGCGCGCGGTTGACGATGATTTCGAAGCGCGCTTTTCCGCGATCCGCCGGCATTACCTCTATGTCATCGACAATCGCCGTGCGCCGTTGACGTTGGATCTCGGCCGCGCCTGGCACGTCAAGCGCCCGCTCGACGTCGAAGCCATGCATGAAGCGGCGCAGTCGCTCGTCGGGCGTCACGACTTCACGACGTTTCGCGCCTCCGAATGCCAAGCGAATTCGCCGATGCGCACGCTGGAGCGTCTCGACGTGCGCCGCGACGGCGAGCGCATCGAGATCGTCGCTTCGGCGCGCTCCTTCCTACACAATCAGGTGCGCTCCATGGCGGGCTCGCTGGAACACGTCGGCAGCGGCAAGTGGCGCGTCGAAGATCTTGCGCTGGCGCTCTTAGCGAAAGACCGTGCGCGCTGCGGACAGGTCGCGCCGCCACACGGTCTTTACCTTGTTGGCGTCGATTATTAGCGCAAGATTTGCGTGGCGAGACCCTTTACTGCTTGTCGCCCGCGCCTCCTGCATCGCCCTCCGGCGACGGCTTAGTCGCATCATGCTTCACCGCAGGCGGCTTCACCGATTTCTTCGCGACATGTTTGGCGGCGCCGGGCGCTGCGGATTTTTCTTCCTTGGCGAGCGCGCCATGAATGGGCAGGAAGCTTGCCGACAATACCGCGGCCAATATGCCGTTTGCGCAAGATCGCTGATTCATCACTTGATGGTCCCCTCAAAAGTGAGACCCCCGCCGAATCGTCGGCCCGCCCCGGAGAACATCAGGCCGCTCAACGATGATGAAGTTAGGTCGCCGCCACGCCCGCGCTGCGGTCATTTCATGACGGAATTCGTTCCGTTTGGAGCAGTTTGACGAACTGGTTAACGCGCTCTTGATAAGTTTGCTTCCGTCATTTGCTGCCGGACGCCCGCGCGTTTTGTCTGCTTCGTCGCATCATCCGCCGAGAGCCTTCGCGCACTATTGTTCAAAATCCCAGCGCCGATTTTATCAAAGCCGCGGTGATCCGGAGTCGAAAAAGCGGCGAGCGAGAGTCGAGAATTGGTTTGCGCGCCGCTCGCTGATCAAGAGCCACTAAACCAATTATAGCCTTTGTCCTCCCAGTAGCCGCCGGGGTAGTCATTCGTTACGAAAATCTCGCCGATGAATTTCGGATTCTTGAATCCGAGTTTCGTCGGAATTCGCAGGCGCAGCGGGTAGCCGTATTTCGCGTCAGAAAAGTCGAGCGCGAGCAGCGTTTGCGGATGCAGCGCGCTCGGCATGTCGATGCTTGAATAATATTTGTCGGCGCATCTGAAGCTGACGTAACGCGCCGTCAGGTCGGCGCCAATCCTTTCGAGGAAATGGCGGAAGGCGACGCCGCGCCATTTGCCGATCGCGCTCCAACCCTCGACGCAGACGAGGCGGGTGATCTGGCTCGACTGTGGCAGAGCGCGCAACTCCTCAAGGCGCCAAGGGCGCTTGTCGGCAATGAGGCCAGAGAGCTGCAGCCGATAGCTCTCGCCATCGACGAGCGGAACGTCCTTTTCTTCGTAATAGGCGTTGAAGGGGAATGGCGTCGTAAGATCGGCTTCAGAATAGGTCGGCGCGAGTTTTGTCGGATCAAAAAGCGCCGCCTGCATCTTGTCGTTGAAGCGCGACATGGCGGAAAGCAACCGATCCACAGCGTCGTCATCCTTCAAGGTGCAGCCCGAGAGAAGCGATAGCGCCCCGAGCGATAAGCCCTGTTTGATGAAGGAACGGCGCTCGAGCCGCGCAACCTTGGGCCGAAAGGCGGAAAGACGAGACGGTTTCATCTTGGCGCCTCCGCGCGGCCTGTGAACATCGGCGCGAGCACGCCTTTGACGCCGACGGCGAGCGCGATGTGAACGACGAGGAAGGCGACGATCGCAGCCATGGCGAAGAAATGCACGAGACGCGCAGTGTCATAGCCGCCCATTAACGCCGTCAGTCCCTGAAGCTGCACAGGCTTCCAGATGGCGAGACCGGAAAAAATGGCGACGATCACCGCAAGAATGACGCCGACATAGAGCAGTCGTTGAGCGGCGTTGTAGCGTCCAGGCGCATGATCAAGGCGGCCTCGGCTCGCCAGAACGACGTCATTGAGCGCGCGCTTGAATGAAATTGGAAAAAAATCCCTTCGGAAATGACCTGAAACAATGCCGTAGGCGAGATAGGCCATGCCATTCAGCGCCAAAAGCCACATCGCCGCGAAATGCCAGGCGAGCGCGCCCGCGAGCCAGCCGCCGAGCGTGAAACCCGGCGGAAATTCGAAGCCAAAGATCGGCGAGGCGTTGTAGATGCGCCAGCCGCTCAGCACCATGACGAAGATCGCGAAAGCGTTCACCCAATGCGTCGCCCGAATGAAGAGCGGGTGAATCGTCTGTGGCTTTTCGGCGCCGGCCGCGTCAGCCATGGCGGCTTCTCCTCTTTACGCCGCAAACATATGGCTTGTGGGGCTGAAAACCCAGGGCCGCTTGCCAGCGCGTTGACAGGCGGATCGCCTTCGCCCATGACGGCGAAGCTTTCATCACGCGGGAATATGGCGGTTCATGCGCGTCTTCGTGACCGGCACGGCCGGCTTCATCGGCTTTCATCTGGCGAAGCGTCTGCTCGAGGCCGGGCATCTCGTCGACGGCTTCGACGGCATGACGCCCTATTACGATCCGGGTCTCAAAGAGGCGCGTCGCGCCATTCTGCTGCGAACCAATGGCTATCGCGACACGATCGCCATGCTTGAAGATATGGACGCGCTGACGCGCGCCGCCGAACAAGCGTCGCCCGACGTCATCGTCCATCTCGCGGCGCAGGCTGGGGTGCGCTACTCGCTGCAAAACCCGCGCGCCTATGTCGACGCCAATCTCGTCGGCGCCTTCAATGTCATGGAGATCGCGCGGCTCTTAAAGCCCCGCCATTTTCTCTTCGCCTCGACGAGCTCGGTCTATGGCGCGAGTCCCACCGTGCCATTTCACGAAAGCGACCGGACCGACTTTCCGCTGACCCTTTACGCCGCGACGAAGAAAGCTGGCGAAGCGATGGCGCATTCCTATGCACATCTGTGGTCGATCCCGACGACGATGTTTCGCTTCTTCACCGTTTACGGTCCATGGGGCCGTCCGGACATGGCGCCCTTAAAATTCGTCGACGCCATCGAAAACGACCGCGCGATCGACATCTATAATCACGGCGACATGTCGCGCGACTTTACCTATGTCGCAGATCTTGTCGAGGGCGTCGTGCGCTTGATCGATTGCATTCCGCAGCGCGACTCAGGCGACGACAGCGTTTCCCCTGTCGCGCCGTTTCGCATCGTCAATATCGGCCGCGGCGAGCCCGTGAAGCTTCTCGATTTTATCGAGACGATCGAAAGAGCTCTCGGCAAAAAGGCGAAACGCAATTATCTCGACATGCAGCCCGGAGACGTGCCGCGCACCTTCGCCAGCGCCGATCTCTTAGAGCGCCTCACCGGCTATCGCCCGCACACCTCGCTCGAGGAAGGCGTCGCGGCGCTCGTCGAATGGTATCGGGAGTATCGCCGCGTTCATGGCGCGCTCGAACTTTGAGCTGCGCGATCACCCTTCCCTTAGGGAGGAGGTCATGCGCCGGTTCACGCCAGCCAATCGGGAACGCTGTCGAGCGCGATGATCTCCTCGACGCTTTGGCGCTTGCGAATGACGGCGTAGCGCGCGCCATCGACCAAGACTTCGGGCACAAGCGGCCTTGTGTTGTAGGCGCCAGACTGCACGGCGCCATAGGCGCCGGCCGTCAACACGCAGAGCAATTCGCCGGCGCGCGGCTCGATCATTTCGCGTCCATGCGCAAAATAGTCGCCCGTCTCACAAACGGGACCGACAATATCGGCGACGATCTTCGGACGATCCGAACTCTCTTCTACCGGAATGATGTCGTGCCAGGCGTCGTAGAGCGTCGGGCGGATGAGATCGTTCATGCCGGCGTCAACGATGACGAAAGTTTTCGCGTCGCCGTGCTTGACGTAAAGCACGCGCGTGACGAGCACGCCGGCGTTGCCGACGATGAGTCGTCCCGGCTCCAGCACCAGCTTGCAGTCGAGTCCGCCAAAATGCCGGCGCACGATCTCGGCGTATTTCTCGGGATGGTATGACTGCGGATCGTCGCCCTCATGATAGGGAATCCCTAGGCCGCCGCCGAGGTCGACATGCGAAATCTTGTGGCCGTCGGCGCGCAGGTCGCATACGAGCTCGGCGAGCAGCGAAAAAGCTTCGTCGAAGGGCGCAAGATCGGTGAGCTGAGAGCCGATATGCATATCGGCGCCGGCGATCTCGATTCCTTTGAGCCTCGCGGCGAAGGCGTAGACCTCGCGCGCGCGCGACAGCGGCACGCCGAATTTGTTTTCGGCGAGGCCAGTGGAAATCTTCTTATGCGTGCGGGCGTCGACGTCCGGATTGACGCGTAGCGACACGCGCGCGGCGCGCCCAAGAGCGACCGCCGCATGGGAAAGCGCTTCGAGCTCCGGCTCGGATTCGACATTGAAACAGAAAATGCCGGCGCGAAGCGCAGCCGTGATCTCCCCAGAAGTCTTGCCGACCCCTGAAAAAGTGATTTTTTCCGGCGCGACTCCGGCGGCCAACGCCCGCGCCAGCTCGCCGCCGGAAACCACATCCATTCCTGCGCCCTCTTGAGCGAGAAGACGCAGCACCGCTTGGTTGGAATTGGCCTTCACGGCATAGCAGACAAGCGCGTCGAGCCCGGCGAAGGCTTGAGAAAAAACCTGGTAGTGGCGCCGGATTGTCGCTGCCGAGTAACAGTAGAAGGGCGTGCCCACCTCATCGGCGAGCTTAGCCATGGCGATCTCCTCGGCGTGGAGCGCGCCATCCCGATAGGCGAAGAGATGCATGAGTTTAGAGCAGCGGATCGAGCGGGAATGGATATTGCGCCGGCGGTCGATTGCCGATGGTGCCGGGGGGTGGCGCGCCAGCCGGCGGAGGAGGCGGCGGAGGGGCGCCATGCGCCGCCGCTTTCGCTTGCTCCGCTTCAGCCTGGGCCCGCAAGAACGCGCCGCGCGCCTGGGTCTCGGGCGGAAGCTCTAAAGGGCCGCGCCGGCCGCAAGCGCCGAGGCTTGTGGCGACGAGCGCCAGCGCAAGAACCGCTACGGAGCGGCGGGTGAGAAACGGCAATGGAGGCGTCACGCGATTCGTCCCAAGGAGAGGCCGGCGCACTATAACGTTGAAGGTGGAAAAGGCGAGGGCGCAGCGATCAGGCTGATCCCTTTCGGCGGCTGCTCAACGGCGCCATAAGCTGAGCGGGAGCCCATCGCCTTAACCGTACCGTTTGGAGGTTGGCGTGTTCAGTTTTCCCATAGCCCGCGTTCCGGGTTTTTTTGCCGTCCTTGCCGCAGCAGCTCTCGCTCTCGCCGCAGCCAGCCTATTCATGGCGGAACCTACCGCCGCTGCGGTGCGCATCCGCATCGACCTCACGGCTCAGCGACTAGAGGCGGTGACGCCGCAGGGCGAAACGGTGACGTGGAAAATCTCCAGCGGCAGACGGGGATATGAAACGCCGACGGGGACCTATAGCGTCATGCGCATGGAGGCCGATCACTATTCCGACGAATATGATCAGGCGCCGATGCCCTACGCCATGTTCTTTTCCCCGCGCGGCCTGGCCATCCATGGAAGTTACGAGCGCGGTTTGGGCCGTCCACTCTCCCACGGTTGCGTTCGGCTCGCCGTCCCTAACGCCCGCCAGCTCTTCGAATGGGTGGAAAAACACGGGGCGACGGTCGAAATCACCGGAGGCGCCGGCGGCGGCCGCTCGATCGCCCGCGAAGAGGTCGAGCGCCCTCGCGTGGCGCGCCCCCCGCGACCTACGTATGAGGAGCCGGCGTTCCAATCCAATTGGGGAGGCTTCGCCCCCTTCTGACGGGCGCCCGCGTTCCCGTTGCAACTTGGCAACAGTATTCGACAGAATCGCGGCGAATGCTGCGGCGCATTTGCGGGGGTCCTTTTTAACGAGTAAAGCTCGGATTTCTGGCGCTTGCAGTGACCGAGCAGAGTAGAGACGTTGACGACATCCAAGACCCCCCTCCTCGACCGGATCGCCACCCCCGAAGATCTGCGCAAGCTGCGCCCCAATGAGCTCAAGCAGGTCGCCGAGGAGTTGCGCCACGAGACGATCGACGCGGTCTCGGTCACCGGCGGCCATCTTGGAGCGGGCCTCGGCGTCGTCGAACTGACCGTCGCTCTGCACTATGTTTTCGACACGCCGCGCGACAAGGTCATCTGGGACGTCGGTCACCAGACCTATCCGCACAAGATCCTCACCGGCAGGCGCGACCGCATCCGCACGCTGCGCATGGGCGGAGGCCTTTCGGGTTTCACCAAGCGGGCCGAAAGCGAATATGACGCCTTCGGCGCCGGCCATTCATCTACCTCGATTTCGGCCGGGCTCGGCATGGCCGTAGCGCGCGATCTCGCCGGCGGCGACAATCATGTCGTGGCGGTGATCGGCGACAGCTCGATGTCGGCCGGCATGGCCTATGAGGCCTTGAACAACGCCGGCGCGCTGCATTCTCGCCTCATCGTCATCTTGAACGACAACGACATGTCGATCGCCCCGCCCACGGGCGCCATGTCCGCCTATCTCGCCCGCCTCGTTTCCAGCGGGGCCTATCGCTCCATCCGAGAGGCGGCGAAACAGCTCGCCAGCCATCTGCCGCGCTTCATCTACGACAAGGCCCGCAAGGCCGAGGAGTTCTCGCGCAGCTTCATCACCGGCGGCACGATGTTCGAGGAACTCGGCTTCTATTACGTCGGACCGATCGACGGCCACAATCTCGACCATCTGCTGCCCGTCCTCAAGAATGTGCACGACAAGGACGACGGCCCGGTCCTCGTTCACGTCGTCACCCAGAAGGGCAAGGGCTTCGGACCGGCCGAGGAGTCGGCCGACAAGTGCCACGCCGTCAACAAATTCGACGTCGCGACCGGCATCCAAATCAAGCCAAAGGCCAACGCGCCGACCTATACGAATGTTTTCGCCAAGGCGCTCATCGCCGAAGCCGAGCATGACGATAAGATCGTCGCGATCACGGCGGCGATGCCGTCGGGCACGGGCCTCGACATCTTTGGCAAGGCCTTCCCCCACCGCACCTTTGACGTGGCGATCGCCGAGCAGCACGCCGTCACCTTTGCGGCCGGTCTCGCCTGCGAAGGCTACAAGCCGTTCTGTGCGCTTTACTCGACCTTCTTGCAGCGCGGCTACGATCAGGTCGTTCACGATGTGGCGGTCCAGAATCTTCCGGTGCGCTTCGCCATGGACCGCGCCGGCCTCGTCGGGGCCGACGGGCCGACCCATGCCGGCGCCTTCGATCTCGCCTATCTCGGCTGTCTGCCGGACTTCCTTCTCATGGCGCCTTCCGACGAGGGCGAGTTGATGCATATGGTGGCGACGGCGGCGGCCTATGACGATGGCCCGATCGGTTTCCGCTATCCGCGCGGCGAAGGCGTCGGCGTCGAATTGCCTGAGCGCGGCGAAATTCTCGAGATCGGCAAGGGCCGCATTCTGCGCGAGGGTTCGAAAGTCGCGATCCTGTCGCTCGGCACGCGCCTCGCCGACTCGATGAAGGCGGCGGCGGAGCTAGAAAATTACGGGGTCTCGACGACGGTCGCCGACGCTCGCTTCGCCAAGCCTGTCGACCGCGACTTGCTGCGCCGGCTCGCCGCCAATCACGAGGCGCTTATCGCGATCGAGGAAGGCTCGATCGGCGGCTTTGGCGCGCAGGTCTTCCAGGCGCTGTCAGACGACGGGCTGCTGGATGGCGCGCGCGGCGCGTTCAAGTTCCGCAGCATGACCCTGCCCGACGCCTATATCGACCACGACAAGCACGAGCTGATGGTCGCCAAGGCGATGCTCGACAGCAAAGCGATCGTCGCCAAGGTCCTCGAGCTCTTGGGCGATGAAAGAAGCGCCGCGCGAGTGATGATCGCCTAAGGAGCGGCGCGCGACGCAGAAATTGCTTGAGCAATATTTTTCCAGTTCGTGCAACCTTCGGCCAGCGCGCGCCAACCCTCTCCCATGGGGAGAGGGTGGTCGCCGGAGGCGACCGGGTGAGGGGTTGATCGCTGACTCCTTGGGGCTGACCGAGCGGCTGCGCGGGCGCATATTTTCCCGACACGGATAAAATCGCGAGAGTCTAACCCCTCACCCGACCCGGCTTCGCCGGGCCACCCTCTCCCGACTGAAGTCGGCTGTTGCCGACTTCAGCATCATTTTCTTCCGCAAGTCGAGCGGGCTCGGACTTGCGTGGGAGAGGGTTGGGGCCCGGGATTTTGATTGAGCATGCCGATGATTTTCTGCGTCTCCGCCTTCGACGTCCCTGCCGCGCCTGGCGCCTACGCGCTTTGGCTGCGCCTTGAGGCGCCGTTCGAGGTGACAGCGGGGAAGCGCAAGGGCATCCTCCTCGCCGGCGATTATCTCTATTGCGGTTCGGCGCGAGGGCCCGGCGGATTGCGGGCGCGGCTGGCGCGACACATGCGGCCGCAAAAGCGGGCGCACTGGCATATCGACCAGCTCACAGCTGTTGCGAGCGTGCTCGGCGCCTTCGTCCACGAAGACGGCGACGAATGCGCCCTTAACGCCGCTCTCGGCGATTTGCCGATACCCGTCGCCGGCTTCGGCAGTTCGGACTGCCGCCGCTGCGCCGCGCATTTGCGACTCTGGCCAAGGGGCGCGCCCCTTCCCTCCCGGTGGGAAAATGCTAGGAAGGCGGCCGAATCCCGCCTCCCTTAAAGGGGAAGGCCAATACCGCAGTGGTTTATGTCCAAAGACGAAATCAAAACCAAAGTTGAAGCGCGCACGCCGCGCGGGCTCGCCGACTGCGAGGCCGGCGAACTCGCCGCCACATCCCGCATGCTCGACGTCATCCGCGAGGTATACGGGCTCTACGGCTTCGAAGCTTTGGAAACGCCAGCGATCGAATATACCGACGCGCTCGGAAAATTCTTGCCCGATCAGGATCGCCCCAACGAAGGTGTCTTCTCCTTTCAGGACGACGACGAGCAATGGCTGTCGCTGCGCTATGATCTGACCGCGCCGCTGGCGCGTTTCGTCGCGCAGAATTTCGATCGGCTGCCCAAGCCCTATCGCTCCTATCGCGTCGGCCAGGTCTATCGCAACGAAAAGCCGGGGCCCGGACGCTTTCGGCAATTCATGCAGTTCGACGCCGATACGGTCGGCTCCGCCTCGCCTGCCGCCGACGCCGAAATCTGCATGATGGCGGCTGACGCCATGGAGCGGCTCGGGATCGCGCGCGGCGACTACGTCGTCAAGATCAACAGCCGCAAGGTGCTCGACGGCGTGATGCAGTCGATCGGACTTTCCGGCGAGGAGAACGCGCCGCGCCGCCTCGTCGTTTTGCGCGCGATCGACAAGCTCGACCGGCTTGGCCCCGACGGCGTCCGGCAATTGCTGGGCGAGGGCCGAAAGGATGAAAGCGGGGATTTCACCAAAGGCGCGGGGCTCGATCTGCCCGCGATCGACACGATCCTGTCCTTCAGCCTCGGCGGACAATATCGGGACGGCGCTCCTGCCTTTGATCTCTTCGGCCTGCTTGGCAAAAGCGAGATCGGCGCCCAAGGCGCCGAGGAGCTTCTGGAAATCGAGGATCTCGCCCGCGACGCCGGCTTCGGTCCGGACCGCATCCGCATCGACCCTTCCGTCGTGCGCGGCCTTGAGTATTACACGGGGCCCGTTTTCGAGGCGGATCTCACCTTCGAGACCCGCGACGAGAAAGGAAATCCCGTGCGCTTCGGCTCCGTCGGGGGCGGCGGCCGTTACGACGGGCTCGTCGGGCGGTTCAGGCCGGAAAATACGCCGGCGACCGGCTTCTCGATCGGCGTCTCAAGGCTCTTTGTGGCGCTAAAGCTCATTGGGAGCCCGATCGTCTCTGCGCGTCCGCATGTCGGCCCGGTGGTCGTTCTCGTCCTCGACCGCGAGAGGCTTGCCGATTATCAGCGCATGGCGGCGCAGTTGCGCAACGCCGGAATCGCCGCCGAGATCTATCTCGGCGCGGCAGGCATGAAAGCGCAGATGAAATACGCCGACCGGCGCAACAGCCCGCTCGCCATCATCCAGGGCTCGGATGAAAAGGCGCGAGGCGAGGTCACCATCAAGGATCTCGTGGCCGGCGCGAAGGCCGCCGCGAATATCGCCACCAACGAAGAATGGAAGGCGCTTCGCCCCGCCCAATTCGCCGTTCCCGAAGCGGAACTCGTCGAGCAGGTCCAAAAGACGCTCAAAGAACAAATTTAGCCTGCGGCGAAGCTCGTCATTGCCACGCGCGCGGGCGCGTATAGTTTTCGCGAAGCGATAGAGGAGCAAACCCCTATGAATGGCGACACGCCCAGATCAATCGTTCATCCGACCGATCTCTCCTTTGCGAGCCTGGACGCGTTCGCTCATGCGCTGCGGATCGCCGTGGACTGCAAGAGCATGTTCCACATTCTGCACATTGAGGCTCCCGAGTCGGAGGAAGACGATTGGGACCGTTTCCCGCAAGTGCGCGAAATGCTGGCGCGCTGGAAAATGATCTCGCCGACCGCAACGCGCGCTGAGGCGGCCGAACAGCTCGGCGTCAAATTCGTCAAAGCGTCGGTTGAATCGGAATCCCCCGTCGCTGGAGTCTCCGCCTATGTCGAGCGGCACCTGTGCGATCTTCTCGTGATGATGACGCGGCCGCGCAGCGCTTTGGAGCGCCTCTTCGAGGGCTCAATCGCGGAGGAGACGGCGCGTGAGACTCATGTGCCGGCGCTCTTCCTTCGCGAGGACCAGAAGGGTTTCGTCGATCGCGAGACGGGCGCCGTCTCTCTCAACACGGTGCTGATGCCGGTCGAGCCAACGATCTCGCCGCTCGACGCCTTTCGCCACGCGGCCGACATTGCCCATTGTCTCAATCCGGCCGCCGACGTCATGATGCTGCATGTCGGCGACGACCTGCCGATTTTCGAAGGGCTGCTCCCGCACATCGAGCTGCGCCGAGGACCGGTCGTCGAGACCATTCTTTCCTACGCTCGCGAGATCAAGGCGGACCTGATCGCCATGCCGACGCGTAGCCGAAAGGGCCTGCTGGAGGCGCTCCGCGGCTCGACGACAGAGCGCGTATTGCATGAGGCGCCCTGTCCGCTGCTCGCTTCGCCGGTGAAATAATTCGAGTGTCCGCGCCGCCGCCGCTTGTCATTCCCGACAGGCCGAAGGCCTGACCGGGAATCCAGAGTCGTAAGCCGAATCTTTACGTTTTGATGGATTCCCGATCGCGCGCTTTGCGCGCGTCGGGAATGACATCCGCAGTTTCGCTGGGGCGCTACAACGATCGCTGGAAATGCAGCACGCCGCCCTGCGCGCCCTTCAGGATCAGGTCGTCGCCCTTGGTGTCCCAATAGGGGCCCGAGAGCAGCACCGCCCAATAATCGCGTTCGATGGCCGCGAGCGCGCCTTCGCATTTGCGCTCATTGGTGGCTGGCATGGCGCGCGGCCCAAGGCGGTTCGGGCCGATGACGAAAACGCCCGACCAGTTCTTGCAGCCTGAAAAGCCGTTGGCGCGGCCTGTCGAGTCGATCGAGATCCACATCTCCACCGGCGGCGCTTTGCCATTGATTTCCTTGAGCACGAAATTCTGATTGTGCGGAAACGGCTGATAGCGCGGAAGGCCGCCGGTCTCCTTGTTTTCGTCTTCCGGCTGCTTCTGCTCCGCCCCTTCAGGCGACTTTGCGCGGCTCTTGGCGTCGGCAGGCGCGGCGGCGAGCGCAACGGCGCAGAGCGAGGCGGCTAAGGCGAGCAAAATCCTGTTCATCGCGTCAATCATCCTCCAGTAAGGCGGGCCAATCGCCGGGCCCCTCCGACCGCGGCGCAACGCCTTATAGCATGCTCGGCAAAACGCGGTCAGGCGGGCGGTGGCCATCCATGAAGGTCTTGATGTTGATGATGACCTTCTCGCCCATGTCGACGCGGCCCTCGATGGTCGCAGAGCCCATGTGCGGCAACAGCGTCACCTTCCCGGCCTTCGCGAGCTTCAACAATTTGGGAGATACAGCGGGTTCATGCTCGAAGACGTCGAGGCCGGCGCCGGCCATCTCATCGGCTTCGAGCATGCGCACCAGCGCGTTCTCGTCGACGATTTCGCCGCGGGCGGTATTGACCAGGATCGCGTGGGGACGCAGATGCGACAGTCTGCGAGCCGAGAGAAGATGGTAGGTCGCGGGCGTATGCGGGCAATGAATCGACACGATGTCGACTCGCGCCAGCATCTGGTCGAGCGACTCCCAATAGGTCGCCTCCAATTGCTCTTCGACGTCGGCCGCCACGCGCCGGCGGTTGTGGTAATGGATCGAAAGACCGAAGCTCTTCGCGCGCCGCGCCAAGGCCTGTCCGATCCGGCCCATGCCGACGATGCCGAGCCTCTTGCCGGTGATTCGATGGCCGAGCATCCAGGTCGGCGACCAGCCCGGCCAGGAGCCGTCGGGAATCGCGCTCGCGCCTTCGACGAGCCGGCGCGAGACCGAAAGAATCAGCGCCATGGTCATGTCGGCCGTATCTTCGGTCAGAACGCCGGGCGTGTTGGTGACCGTGATGGAGCGATCAAGCGCCGAGGCGACGTCGATATTGTCGACGCCATTGCCGAAATTGGCGATCAGCTTCATCTGCTCGCCTGCCTGGGCGATGAGGTGCGAATCGATACGGTCGGTGATGGTGGGCACCAGCACGTCGGCCGTGCGCATGGCTTCGACAAGTTCGTCATGAGTGAGCGGCCTATCGCTCTCATTGAGGCGCGTGTCGAACAACTCGCACATGCGGGTCTCGATCACCTCGGGCAGCCGGCGCGACACGACAACGAGCGGCTTCTTTTTCGGCATATCCCTGGTCGTGCCTCCGCGTTTATGTTGTGTTGCAGCAGCGTTTCTGCGATTGCGCTATGATCTTCGCCGCTTCACAGCGGCGGATGAAAAGACGCCGGCGAGTTTCGCCGGCTTTCAACCGGGTCTTAACGGCGGTCGGCGACAAAACCAATACGCCCCTTTAGCGGACGCATTCGACTTCCTAGCAGATGACGGGCCAAAGACAAGCGAGCGAACAGTCCAGCATGTCGCGAATAAATGCAGAATTTGCGCCAATTTCGGCAGCTTTCTCCGGCGCGCCGGAATGTTTCCAGAAGCGTCCGCGCGGTCTCCTCGCTGCGCTCGCCCCGGCTCTCTTGTCCGTGTTTTTTTGCGCAATGCACGCGCACGCTCAGGAGCCTCAAAAAGGTCCCGTGAGCGGTCTGCCCTTGCCTCGCTACGTGAGCCTCAAATCCGATCGCGTGAATGTGCGCGAGGGCCCGAGCAAGGAGCATCCGACCCTGTGGATTTACGAACGCGCCGCGCTCCCCGTCGAGATCACCGCCGAATTCGAAACCTGGCGCAAGATCCGCGATTCCGAAGGCGCCGAGGGCTGGGTGCTGCATTCGCTGCTTTCGGGAAGGCGCACCGCGCTGGTCGCGCCCTGGAAAAAGGAGCCGCAGCTGCTTGTCGCCGAGGATCATTCGACGCCTGTGGCGAAGCTCGGCCCCGGCGTCATCGGAAATTTGCGCGGCTGCGACGGCAAATGGTGCCGTATCGCCGGCAAGGGTTTCGACGGCTACATGCAGCAAGAAAATCTCTGGGGCGTCTATCCGGGAGAAAAATTCGATTAGTCAGGCGAGGGGGTCGCCGGCAGACGGCTTTTGAGCATTTCCAGCGCAGTTGAAATGGAGCCCCGACTGAAAGGCTTCGCAACGACCGGCGCATCGGCGTGCGCCTCGAGCACGCCCTGCTCGCCATAGCCGGTAACGAAGGCGAAGGGTTTGCGCCGGCGCTCGAGGACGCCAGGCAGAACATGCGCCTTCTGGCCATTGAGGTTGATGTCGAGAAAGGCGAGGTCGAAGTCTTCGTTCGTCGCCTTTTGCAACGCGTCTTGGATATTGCCCGCAACGCCAACGACCTGTGCGCCAAGCTCTTCGAGAAACATCTCGAGCGCCATGGCGATGACGGCCTCGTCTTCGACAATCAAAACGCGCGGCGTGGTCATTTGAGCACTTCCACGGAGAGAGGAATGTTCATCGTGCAGCGCAGTCCTTCAGGAGGAAATTCGACCACAACCTGAGCGCCAACGTCGGACGCCAGCGTTTTCTCTATCAGTCGCAGGCCAAATCCTTTCTTCGGCGGCGGCGACACTGAGGGCCCGCCATGCTCTCGCCAGACAAGATGGAGCATAGGCGTTCGCCGCTGGGACTCGACGCTCCAATCGACCGCGACGCGCCCGCCCGGCGTCGACAGTGATCCATGCATAACGGCGTTGGCGCATAATTCGTGCAGAGTCATCGCCAGAGCCGAGGCGATGCGCGGGCATATGCCGACCGGCGGCCCCGAAACGTCAAAGCTTTCCCGGCCCACCGGCGCGATCGCGGTGCGCACGAGTTCGCCGACCTGCGCCTTCGTCCAATTTTCGCGGGTCAGAACATCGTGCACGGCGGCAAGCGCCAGCAGGCGATTCTCAAACAGTTCCGCAGAATTTGGCTTTAGGTCGCGCAGCGAATGCATGGCGAGCGAGTGAACGGTGGCGAGCGTGTTCTTGACGCGATGATTGAGCTCATTGACTAAAAGCTGCAGGCGTTCGCGGTCGCGTTCCTGTTCGGTCACGTCGGTGTTCGTGCCGAACCAGCCGACGATGGCGCCGTTTTCGCGCAACGGTTCGACGCGCGTCAGAAAGGGTCGATAGAGTCCGTCCGCGCCCTTGAGCGGAAAGATCATCTGAAAGAATTCGCCATGCTGAAGCGCATAGGTCCAGCGTTCCAGCATTTTGGGCAGCACATCCGGATGATGGACGGATTGCCAGCCCCACCCCGCCATCTCCTCGGGCGTCGTGCCGGTATATTGATACCAACGATCATTGTACCAAAAAATCCAGCCGTCCGGACGCGCCATCCATGCAAGGTTAGGCATCGAGTTGGCGAGCGCCTTAAATTGCGCGTGGGTGATCTCCGATTCTCGTGCAGCCGCCAGTTGCGACATTGCTCCCCGCCCGAAATATGCCCTCAAAGAGTCGTCGGCATGCCCCTCGGCAAGCCGAGCTCTCTGGAAACTATCTTCTCGTTTTAAGATATAGGGCGAACTTAGGCGCGGCGTAGACGCACGACGACATCGACCCGCGCGACGCGCAAACCCTCAGGCGGCTGAGGAAGATCGGAGACCGAGATATTCGCGCCGGCGATGTCGTAAAGCTCGCCATCGTCTTCGAGCAGAAAATGATGGTGGTCGTCGGTGTTGGTATCGAAATACACCCGCGTTCCGTCGACGGCGATCTCCCGCAGCAGTCCCGCTTGGGTGAACTGGTGGAGCGTATTGTATACAGTCGCGAGCGACACCGAGAGATCGGCCGCCAGCGCCTCTTCATAAAGACGCTCCGCCGTCACGTGGCGATCGCCGCCCTGCCCGAACAGCAACTCGCCCAGCGACAACCGCTGGCGAGTCGGCCGCAGCCCGGCGTCGGCCAGCAACTCGCCGACCGGCTTGCGCGGGGCGGCGTTTTTAGGAACGGCTGGGGTTTGGTCGGCGTCCATCTCGGCTCGCGGCTTTTCTACTCGCGGTTTCCACTTGGCATCATAGGGAAAATGGCGGGAAATTCAACGTCGCTCGGCCATTCGAAGCCAGTTCGCCGCGGCGCTTTCGGCCTGGACGAGCCTATGTTACGGATCGCTTCGCCTAGGAGCGGCGCCTCACGGCGCCAATAAGGATAAGGGCGCGCCTTTTTGCGGCGCTTAGAGAGGATGGGCCCGAAAGGCTCGAACGCGAGGAACAAGGAACAATGGGCGAAAGGCGCTCCTCATTCGGTTATGAGGATTTACTGGCGTGCGGCGAGGAGAAGCTGTTCGGCCCCGGAAATGCGCAGCTGCCGCTGCCGCCGATGCTCATGTTCGACCGTATCACTGAGATTTTCGAAGAAGGGGGCGAGCACGGCAAAGGCTATATGCGCGCCGAACTCGACATCAAGCCGAGCCTCTGGTTCTTCGACTGCCATTTCAAAGGCAACCCGGTGATGCCGGGCTGCCTTGGGCTTGACGCTCTGTGGCAGATGGTCGGTTTCTATCTCGCCTGGCTCGACAATCCGGGGCGCGGCATGGCGCTTGGCGTCGGCGAAGTAAAATTCAGCGGCCAGGTGCGGCCGCATACGAAGCTCGTCACCTATGGCGTCGACTTCACGCGCCTGCGTACCGGCAAGCTCGTGATCGGGTTGGCCGACGGCTGGGTGGCGGCGGATGGCGAGCGTATTTACGAGGCCAAGGACCTCAAGGTCTGCCTCGCCAACGAGGCGAAGGCCGCCTGAACGGATAAGCGAGAACGCGCGGCAGACGCTGCGAAGGCGTCAAGGGAGAGCGAGATGAGACGAGTCGTCGTCACCGGCATGGGCATCGTGTCGTCGATCGGCAACACCACGCAGGAGGTGGTCGCTTCGCTGCGCGAGGCGAAATCCGGCATCGTGCGCGCGGATAAATACGCCGAACTCGGCTTCCGTTCGCAGGTGCACGGCATGCCGACGCTCGATGCGAGCGAAGTCGTCGATCGCCGCGCCATGCGGTTTCACGCGGCGGGAACCGCCTGGAACCACGTCGCCATGGATCAAGCGATCGCCGACGCCGGGCTCACGGAATCGGAAATATCGAACGAGCGCACCGGCATCATCATGGGGTCCGGCGGGCCCTCGACGCACACTCTTGTGGAAGCGGCCGACATCACCCGCACGAAGGGACCCAAGCGCGTCGGTCCCTTCGCCGTGCCGAAATGCATGTCCTCGACGGCTTCAGCGACGCTGGCCGTCTGGTTCAAGATCAAAGGCGCCAACTATTCGATCTCGTCCGCCTGCGCCACGTCCAATCATTGCATCGGCAACGCCTATGAGCTGATCCAATACGGCAAGCAGGACATGATGTTCGCGGGCGGCTGCGAGGAACTGGAGTGGGAGCTCTCGGTGCTCTTCGACGCCATGGGCGCGATGTCCTCCTCCTACAATGATCGACCGGCCACGGCTTCTCGCGCCTATGACAAGAACCGGGACGGATTCGTCATCGCCGGCGGCGCCGGCGTGCTGGTGCTGGAAGAGTTCGAACACGCCAAAGCGCGCGGCGCGAAAATCTATGCCGAGGTCGCTGGCTACGGCGCGACGTCGGACGGCTATGACATGGTGGCGCCTTCCGGCGAAGGCGCCGTACGCTGCATGAAGCAAGCGCTCGCGACGGTGAAATGCCCGATCGACTACATCAATCCACACGCCACCTCGACTCCGGTCGGCGACGTGAAGGAGATCGAGGCGCTGCGCGAAGTGTTTGGCGTCGGCGACAAATGTCCGCCGATCGCCGCGACCAAATCTCTGACCGGCCATTCGCTCGGCGCGACGGGCGTGCAGGAGGCGATCTATTCGCTGTTAATGATGCAGAACGGCTTCATCTGCGAAAGCGCTAATATTGAGGAGCTCGACCCCGATTTCGCCGACATGCCGATCCTGCGCGAGCGGCGCGACAATGTGAAGCTCGGCGCGGCGCTGTCCAACTCCTTCGGCTTTGGCGGCACCAATGCGACATTGGTGTTCAAGCATCCGGACGCTTGACGTCCCGTCCAATCCGCACGTCATGGCCGGGCTTGTCCCGGCCATCCACGTCGATCACCGACGAAGAGCACAATCCCTTTTGAATCTTACGCCTATTCTCGACAGCGTTGGACCTGCGCAATGAGCGCCGAAGAGTTGGCGCTAAGCCGCTTGCTCGGCATGATTGCGCAATCGCTTCGCGTGGATGGCCGGGTCAAGCCCGGCCATGACGGTCGTAGCGCCCCGCGTGCTTTCTCTGCTTGTCTGTTTCTTCGCCAGGGCTTAGGCCCATCCTTTCCATCTCACCGACGATGACAATCACAAGATGACAGTTTCAACCGGTCTCATGCAAGGTAAGCGCGGGCTCATCATGGGCGTCGCCAATGATCATTCGATCGCCTATGGCATCGCGCGCGTTCTTGCGCGCCACGGCGCGACGCTCGCATTCACCTATCAGGGCGAAGCGCTCGGCAAACGCGTCAAGCCGCTCGCGCAGGAACTCGGATCGAACCTTGTTCTGCCTTGCGACGTCGAAGACATTTCCACCGTGGACCAGGTTTTCGCCCGCCTTGAATATGACTGGGGCGACATGGATTTTCTCGTCCATTCCATCGCCTATTCCGACAAGGACGAATTGAAGGGACTTTACGCCGACACCTCGCGCGAGAATTTCATTCGCACGCTCGTCATTTCCTGTTTCTCTTTCACCGAAGCCGCGCGCCGGGCGGCGGCTCTTATGAAGAATGGCGGGTCGCTGCTGACGGTGAGTTTCGGCGGCGGCACGCATGTCATGCCGAATTACAATGTCATGGGGGTCGCCAAGGCGGCGCTCGATTCATCAGTCCGCTATCTCGCCGCCGACTTCGGCGATCGCGGCATTCGCGTCAATGCGCTGTCGCCTGGCCCGGTGCGGACCATGGCGGGCGCCGGCATCACCGGCGCGCGCGCGATGGGCGCGTTTCAGAAGAAGCATTGTCCATTGCGCCGGATGATCACGCTTGATGAAATCGGCGGTTCGGCGCTTTATTTTCTATCGGAGCTTTCGGGGGGCGTTACAGGCGAAGTCCATCTCGTCGACGCGGGCTACAACATCATGTTGCAGCCTCGTCCCGAGGATTTGAACGGCGAGGAGTGACGAAATGAGGATAGCGCTCTCTTTAGCCTTGATCCTCCTTGCTGCGCCAGCGAGCGCCGCGGGCGCAGATCCGGCGACCGGCGCGCATATCGCCAAAACCGAATGCGCCACCTGTCATGCAGTCGACCCCGCCGCCGAGGCGAAGAGTCCCGATCCCAAGGCCCCTCGTTTCGTCGACGTCGCTAGAATGCCGTCGACAACCGAACTGTCGCTTAAAGTGTTCCTGCGCTCATCGCACAAGAACATGCCGAATTTCATTCTTTCGCGCGAAGAGATCGACTCGCTTGCGAGCTATATTTTGGAGCTTGGCGGCAAGTAGCGCGCCCTCCTCGTTAACCTTTTGCCCCCGCCGCCTCGCAGGCAGCTAGATCGCGCGCCTCGAGGGTCAAGTTTCCAGCCTCGGGCGGCGCTTGGGGCTTGACGTTGACAGCCTGGGCGCCAAGCTCATAGGCAGCGCGAACGTCTCCGTTCGACTCCAGTCATCGCCCTGACATGATTGAGGGATTGAACCGGATGAGGCGTCAGGCAAGAAAGCGAGACGAACGTCAGGCATGATGACGATCGAGAGGATGATCCATTGAACGCTCCAAGAACCGGGCGGCGGCTGGCGCGGGGAAAGCGTGACGCGACAGGATAACGATCTGGTGCAAGCCTCCACGCCGGGCCTGCCTGTCGTAAGGCCACGAGAAAACTTTTTTGACTCGCTGCGGAAACGGCTGCCGAAAGGCGCTCTGAGCGCGCTGGGCCTTGCGGCGAGTCTCGCCGTCTTTGCGCTCGCCGCATATGTTCTCGGAAAAACGCTATCGAGCCTCAGCTACAGCGATCTGCTGAACGCCTTTCGTGCGACAAGCGCGACACAGATTCTCGCGGCATTAGCGCTTTCCGCGCTCTCTTATCTCTTCCTGACGGGCTATGACGTCGTCGCTCTGCGTCACATGCAAGCGCACGCGCCCTATAGGATTTCCGCGCTTGCATCCTTCGCGAGCTACGCCATTTCATTCAACCTCGGATTTCCAGTCATCACCAGCGCGGCGGTCCGCTATTGGATATATTCGCGCGTTGCGCTGAGCGCGCTTCAGGTCGCCAACATCACCGTCTTCGCCGGCGTCACCTTCTGGCTCGGCATGACGTTGATGATGGGCGTGGGCTTCATTTATGGCGCGGATGCGCTCGCTACGCTGGACGGGGCGCCAGCCATCCTTCACATCATTCCGGGCGTGCTCATACTGGGCGGCGTTCTCTTCTATTTTGGCTGGGTGACGATAGAGCGCCGCAGCATTAAGCTTCGCGGCCACGCTCTTGACCTGCCTGGCTTCGTCCCGACTGTGGCGCAGTTCGCGCTCGGCGTCGCCGATCTGTGCTGCGCCTCGGGCGCTCTCTATGTGCTGCTTCCCGAAGGCGTTCCGCTGGACTTTGTCCCCTTCGTCGCGGTTTACATTGTCGCCTGCATTCTCGGCGTCATCAGCCATGCGCCGGGCGGCATCGGCGTCTTTGAAGCGACCATGCTACACGCCATTCCAGCGGCTTCGCATGAAAGCGTCCTGGCGTCGCTGCTTCTGTTTCGGATGATTTACTACTTTATACCGTTCATTGTCGCGCTTGCGCTTCTTGGCGCTGATGAAGGCGCGCGCCGCTGGACGAGTTTGCGTGAGGCTATCGCGCGTATTGTGGAGGAGCGCTCGAATTGAACGGCGCCGGGCCAGTCGCCATGACTCTGTCGGTTCAGCAACGCAAGTGGCGCAATCAGGCGATGGATCTGCTGTCGCCTGTGATCAATGCGCTCCCCGAGCCAATTTTCGTCATCGACTCGGAAACGCACGTCGTCGCCGTTAACGCCGCCGCGCAAACTCTCTCGCCCGCCATTCGCCTGAACGAACCGCTTTCCCGCAGTCTTCGCTCGCCCGATATGCTCGACGCCGTCGCCCGCGTGCTCGCCGGCGGCGAGACTGAGAAAACCGTCTGGGTCGAGCGCCTGCCGGTGGAATGCTGGTTCGAAGCCCATATCGCGCCGATGCAGATCGAGGGGTTCGAGCCCGCCGCAATGGTGAGCCTACGGGATCTCACCGAATCTCGGCGCGTCGAGCGCATGCGCGTCGACTTCGTTGCCAACGCCAGCCATGAATTGCGCACGCCCCTCGCGTCCCTTCTCGGTTTCGTCGAGACGTTGCAAGGACCGGCGCGCGAGGACGTCGAAACGCGCGATAAATTCCTCGCCATCATGCGCGAGCAGGCGCAGCGGATGGCGCGCCTCGTCGACGATCTTCTGTCGCTCTCGCGCATCGAGCAGCATATGCATCTGCGGCCGGCGACGCCCGTCGACCTCACTCTCCTGGTCGCGCATATTGTCGACACGCTGTCGCAGATGGCCGAGGACAGGGGCGTCCCCATCAATCTTGATCTCCAGCCGAACGTCGTTGCGCCGGGCGATCGGGACGAGCTTGCGCGCGTCATAGAGAATCTCGTCGAGAACGCGTTGAAATATGGCTGCGCCGAGCATGGCGCCTGCAAGCCGATCGACATTTCGCTCGCCCGCAAGGGCGCGCTCGCTGTTCTATCGGTGCGCGACTATGGCCCCGGCGTCGCGCCGGAGCATATTCCGCGGCTCACAGAGCGCTTCTATCGTGTCGATGCGGGCAAGAGCCGCGCCAAAGGGGGCACCGGGCTCGGCCTCGCCATCGTCAAACATATCGTGCTGCGCCATCGCGGCCGGCTGGTGATCGAGTCCGCGCTCGGCGAAGGCACGCTGTTTCGCGTCATCCTTCCGGGAACCGATGTTGGTTGAGGCGCTAAGTTTTTTAAAAATATGTAATTTTATGCTGTCATAAAAGTGTAATCTATCTGTCACAAAAACCTATTGCCGGAGCGCTAGTTTCTGCCGCGCGGTGGCGCGGGGCGCACCGCCCAATCTGTTCTCAAGCAAAAGAGACCTCCAAATGATCTCGACGATCTTCAAGCGCGGCGCTGGCGCGGCGCTCGCTCTCGCCGTCATGGCTGGCGCGGCGAGCGCGATGGATATTTCCGGCGCGGGCGCGACCTTCCCATACCCGATCTACGCCAAATGGGCCGAGGCCTATAAGAAAGAGACCGGCAACGGCCTCAACTACCAGTCAATCGGTTCGGGCGGCGGCATCAAGCAGATCAAGGCGCGCACGGTCACTTTCGGCGCCACCGACCAGCCGCTGAAAGCTGACGACCTCCAGTCCGCGGGCCTCATTCAGTGGCCGCAGGTGATCGGCGGCATCGTGCCGGTCGTCAATCTGGACGGCGTCACGGGCGGCGAGCTCACGCTGAACGGCGAGACGATCGCGAAGATTTTCCTTGGCGAAATCACAAAATGGGACGATGCGGCGATCAAAAAGCTTAACCCGAAGGTGAAGCTGTCTTCGGCGCCGATCGTTGTGGTGCATCGTTCTGACGGGTCAGGCACGACCTTTAACTTCACCAATTATCTCTCGAAGGTTTCCCCCGACTGGAAGTCGAAAGTCGGCGAGAACACTTCGGTTGAATGGCCGGTCGGCATCGGCGCCAAGGGCAATGAAGGCGTGGCGAACAATGTCGCCAACACCAAGGGCGCCCTCGGCTACGTCGAATACGCTTACGCCAAGCAGAACAAGCTGACCCATACGAAGATGATCAATAAGGACGGCAAGACTGTCGCGCCGAGCATGGACTCTTTCCAGGCGGCCGCGGCGGGCGCCGACTGGGCCCATGCCGAAGGGTTCTATGAGATCCTGACGAACGAACCCGGCGCGAAGGCCTGGCCGATCACGGCGGCGACCTTCATCCTTCTGCCCAAGGAGCCCAAGGACGAAGCCGCGGCAGCCGAAGCCATGAAATTCTTTGCTTGGGCTTTTGCCCATGGCGGGAAAATGGCTGAAGAGCTCGATTACATTCCGATGCCAAAAGCTGTCGTTGAGCTCATCAAGAAGACCTGGGCGAACGTTAAAGGGACCGACGGCAAGCCGCTTTCGTCGCTTTGACGCGGCTGCTCGACGACTTAGTGAAATCCGACGGCCGTTTTGCGCGGCCGTCGGTTGCGATTGGCGCCTTCGGTCGACAGAAAGCGCCGGGAGTTGAGCGGATGTTCTCGATCGAGCCGAGCCGGCGAAACGCGAACGGAGCTGGCGGGGAGGCGGGGTCAGATATGTCGGAAGTCGTGTTGCAGCAGACGGCGCCGCCTTCGACCGTGGCGGACCGAACGCGAGTCCTTAGCCGGCTGGCGCGCACCGACCATCTATTCCGCCACGCTACGCGCGCCGCGGCTGTCGCCGTGCTGGTGATTCTGGGCGGCGTCATTCTTTCCCTCATCTTCGGCTCGCTGCCGGCGATGCAGGCTTTCGGCTTCGGCTTCCTGATTTCGCAGTCATGGAATCCGGTCACTGAAAATTTCGGGGCCGCGCCGGCGATCTACGGAACAATCCTGACCTCGGTCATCGCCATGCTGATCGCCATTCCCGTCGGCCTCGGCATTGCGGTCTTCCTCACGGAGCTTTGTCCGCATGCGCTGCGCCGGCCGATCGGCACGGCGATCGAGCTGCTCGCCGGAATTCCGTCGATCATCTACGGCATCTGGGGCCTCTTCGTGCTCGCGCCGTTTCTCCAGTCTCATGTGCAGCCTGCGCTGATCGCGGCGTTCGGCGACATTCCGCTATTCTCAACAATATTCGCTGGTCCGCCTTACGGGATTGGAATCCTGACGGCGGGCTTCATTCTCGCGATCATGGTGCTGCCCTTCGTCGCCTCGATCTCGCGCGACGTCTTCGAGACCGTGCCGCCAGTGTTGAAAGAGGCTGCGTCCGGAATCGGCTGCACGACCTGGGAGGTGATGCGCTACGTCGTGATGCCCTACACGCGCGTCGGCGTGATCGGCGGGGTCATGCTTGGACTAGGGCGAGCGCTCGGCGAGACGATGGCCGTCACTTTCGTCATCGGCAACGCCCATAAGATATCGGGTTCGCTACTTGCGCCGGGCACGACGATTTCGGCGACCATCGCCAATGAGTTTACCGAGGCCGTCGGCGACCTCTACACGTCTGCGCTGATCGAACTTGGTCTCATCCTCTTCGTCATCACCTTCATCGTTTTGGCGGTCGCGCGTTACATGCTGATGCGCATCGAACAGAAATCGGCGTAGGGAGACCCTTTCCATGTCGCTTTACGCCTCTCGACGCAGCGCCAACTCGACAGCGACGACTCTCTGCTGGGTCGCGGCGATGTTCGGGCTTGCCTGGCTGCTTTTAATCCTTATCGCGCTTCTCTATGAAGGGTTTCGCGGCCTGTCGCCAGCGATCTTCACCCAAATGACGCCACCGCCTGGCAGCGCAGGAGGGCTGCTTAATGCGATCATGGGTTCGCTGGTCATGACCATTATTGGCGTCGCGATCGGCACGCCGCTCGGCATGTTGGCGGGGACCTACATGGCTGAATACGGCCGATATTCAAAGCTCACGACTGTGGTGCGCTTCATCAACGATATCCTGCTCAGCGCGCCGTCTATCGTTGTGGGCCTTTTCGTCTATACGATCCTCGTGCATCCGATGGGTCACTTCTCCGCAATTTCCGGGGCGGTGGCGCTAGCGTTGCTCGTTATTCCCGTTGTCGTGCGCACGACGGAAGATATGCTTCTGCTCGTGCCGGGATCAATGCGCGAAGCGGCTTCGGCGCTCGGCGCTCCTCGTTCGCATGTCGTCGCGAGCATCGCCTATCGCGCCGCCAAGGCGGGACTGATCACCGGCGTGCTGCTGGCGATTGCGCGCGTTTCGGGGGAGACCGCCCCGCTCTTGTTCACGGCGCTGAACAACCAGTTCTGGAGCACTGACCTCGGCGCGCCGATGGCGAGCCTGCCGGTCGTCATCTTCCAGTTCGCGCTGTCGCCTTACAAGGATTGGCAAGAACTCGCCTGGACCGGCGCGCTGCTCATCACCGTCGCTGTTCTCGCCCTATCGATCGCCGCGCGCACTCTGAGCGCCGGACGGAGGAAATCGAAATGAACGCCGCCGCCCAAACTCCGAAGGAACTGCCGACAAAAATCTCGGTGCGCAGTCTCGACTTCTATTATGGGGCGGATCGGTCGCTCAAAAACATAACCATGCCGCTCCACACCAACAAAGTGACGGCCTTCATCGGACCTTCGGGTTGCGGCAAGTCGACTTTATTGCGCGTGTTGAATCGGATGTATGATCTCTACCCTGGTCAGCGCGCCGAGGGCGAGGTGCTGCTGGATGGCGAGAATATTCTCGACCCCGTAATCGACCTCAATGCTCTGCGCGCGCGCGTTGGCATGATCTTCCAGAAGCCGACGCCTTTCCCCATGTCGATCTATGAAAATATCGCCTTCGGCATTCGACTCTACGAGAAACTGTCGCGCGCCGATCTCGATGCGCGGGTCGAAGCGGCCCTGCGCGGCGCCGCCCTTTGGGATGAAGTGAAGGACAAGCTACAGACAAGCGGTCTCGGCCTTTCGGGTGGACAGCAGCAGCGCCTCTGCATTGCGCGCAGCGTGGCGGTGCAGCCGGAAGTCATATTGTTCGACGAGCCTTGTTCCGCCCTTGACCCGATTTCAACGGCGAAAGTCGAGGAACTCATCGACGAACTCACGAATCGCTATACGATCGCGATCGTCACTCACAATATGCAGCAGGCGGTGCGCGTCTCGGATTACACCGCCTTCATGTATCTCGGCGAGCTCGTCGAATTCGGCGGGACCGACGACGTGTTCAACAAGCCGAAGGAAAAACGAACGCTCGACTACATCACGGGCCGTTTTGGCTAAGCAGCGATTCAAGGACGGCGCTCATGAGCGATCATATTGTCAAATCCTACGACCGGGACCTTGAGGCCCTCGGACGTCGCATCGCCGAAATGGGCGGCGTCGCGGAAAAAATGCTGGCTGAAGCGATGGACGCCTTGTCGACTTTTGATGTCGACCTCGCCCATCGCGTCGTTTCAAGCGATCCGCGGCTCGATGCGCTTCAGCGCGAAATCGAGGAAAACGCCATCCTCACCATCGCCCGCAGGCAACCGCTGGCGGTCGATCTGCGCGAATGCATCGCCGCGATCCGCATCTCCGGCGACATCGAGCGTGTCGGCGACCTCGCCAAGAATATCGCCAAGCGAACCCTCAAGATCGTTTCAGAGGCGCGTGTGCCGCGCGCCATTGTCGGTCTGAAATCGATGCATGAAATCGCCGCAATGCAGCTTAAGGACGCGCTCGACGCATACGCCTTGCGCGATACCGAACGTGCGCGCGCCGTATGGCAGAACGATTCCGATCTCGATGCGCTGGAGGATTCCGTATTTCGCGATCTCCTCACCTTCATGATGGAGGACCCGCGTAACATTTCATTCTGCACGCATCTTCTGTTCTGCTCGAAAAATCTCGAGCGGATCGGCGATCACACGACCAATATCTCGGAGACTGTCGTCTATCTCGTCACCGGCGAGTCGATGCCCACCGAGCGGCCAAAATCGCGCATCCCCGACTTCGGCGTGAAGGACGAGGCGGCGCAATGAATGAAGTAAATACCGCCATACAGCGCAGCAGCGGGAAGAGCGATCGCGCGCCGCGCATCCTCGTCGTTGAGGACGAGACGTCGCTCGCAACTTTGCTGGTCTATAACCTGGAAGCCGAAGGCTATCAGGTCGAGCATGTCGACAACGGTGACGAAGCCGAGCTGCGGCTCGCCGAGTCGCCGCCGGATCTTGTCATCCTCGACTGGATGCTTCCGGGCGTTTCGGGACTTGAGATCTGCCGACGCCTGCGCGCCCGCGACAACGCCAAAGACATGCCGGTGATCATGCTCACCGCGCGCGGCGAGGAAGGCGAGCGCGTGCGCGGGCTCTCAGTCGGCGCCGACGACTATGTCGTCAAGCCATTTTCGACACCAGAGTTGATGGCGCGGGTGCGCGCATTGCTCCGCCGGGCGCGGCCTGAGCGCGTCGCATCACGGCTGACGCTGGGCGACATTGATCTCGACCGCGACACGCGTCGTGTGCGGCGATCCGGGCGCGAAATACACCTCGGGCCGACGGAATTCCGGCTGCTCGAATATTTTATGGAAAAGCCAGGGCGCGTCTTCACGCGCGCGCAGCTGCTTGACAGTGTCTGGGGCATGTCGGCGGAGATCGACGAACGCACAGTCGACGTCCATGTCGGACGGTTGCGCAAGGCGCTGATCCGCGGCCGCGAGAAGGATCCGATCCGCACTGTGCGCGGGGCCGGCTATTCCTTTGACGAGACTTTCGGACAGGACTGACCGGACCGCCGCGGCGGTTACGCGTAGCGCTGCGTCCTCAGCTGATCGCGCGCGCGGCGACGATCATGCGCAGGCTGATAAGCGACGCGCGCGTGATAGGCGCAGTAGGGGCCGCCGCCGACCGTCGACTTGCCGCCGCAGAAGCGGAATTCCGGCGACGTCGGATCGCCCATCGGCCACCGGCACATGGATTCACGCAGCTCCATGAGCGTCACGCGTTCCGAGATCGGGATGACCACTTCTTCTTCCGGCGCAAGCCGCGGCGACGCGAGCGCATGAGGCGCGAAAGCGAGCGCCAGATTGCCATGCGAAGAGACTCCGTTCATGCGCGGCTGAATCTGGCGAGGCGCCTTGGCGACGCGCGGACGCTGCGCGCTCACCGTTTTGGCGCGCTCGGCAAGCCCCAAACGGTGGATCTTGCCGATCACGGCGTTGCGGGTGATGCCGGGTCCGAGTTCAGCCGCCACTTGGCTAGCGCTCAGGCCGTCGCTCCAAAGCTTGCGGAGCAGTTCGACGCGTTCGTCGGTCCATGACATTAGGCTTCTCCATTCTTTCGGGTCGAGCGCGGGTCAGGGTTTCTTCCGACCGCAGCGCTGGCCTGAAGCCCAGCAGCGATGTGACGCGCATCAACACTCGAGAGAACGCGCCCCAACAAACGACGCGGGCGCCGACTAGAAACTCACTATTTACTTTGAATCACGCGCGAGTCGCGCTGGCAAGCGCGCACTGGCGTTCTCAACAGCCTTTGGCTGAGAATGTTGTCCGTAGGACTCACTTTGTTCTATGCACGCCAGCCTCGAACGCCCAAGGAACGCGGGCTTCATGGATTTGACCGCGGGGGGCGAGGCGCTTAAAATCCCGTCAGATGCCGCCCTCAAAAGGGCGGCGCTTTGTTTTTCGAGCTTCCAAAACCACCGACGGGAGCATGGAGCAGGGCTTTTGACGTCAGCGCTTTATCCGACCTATCCGCGCGCCGATCTCGCGTTCAAACATGGCGAAGGCGCGTGGCTGACTGCGGAAAACGGCGACCGCTATCTCGACTTCAGCGCGGGCGTCGCCGTGCTGTCGCTCGGCCATAATCATCCGCATCTCGTCGAAACTCTAAAGCGCGCGGCCGAAGCGCCCTGGCACGTTTCGAATCTTTTCCGCATCCCGCAGGCCGAGCGTCTCGCGCAGCGGCTCTGCGAGGCGACATTCGCCGAGCTCGTTTTTTTTACCAACTCCGGCGCGGAAGCGGTGGAATGCGCGATCAAGACCGCGCGCAAGTTTCACGCAGTCAACGGCAGGCCGGAACGCTATCGCCTGATCACTTTTGAGGGCGCTTTCCACGGCCGCACGCTCGCGACGATCGCCGCCGGCGGCAACGCCAAATATCTTGAAGGCTTTGGGCCGCCCATCGATGGCTTCGATCAGGTTCCCTTCGGAGATTACGACGCCGTCGAGGCGGCGATCACGCAAGAAACGGCGGGCGTGCTGCTCGAACCCATTCAGGGAGAGGGCGGCCTGCGCGTCTTTGCGCCCTCCTTCCTCACGCGGCTGCGGGCGCTTTGCGATGCGCGCGGGCTGTTGCTCGTTCTTGACGAAGTGCAATGCGGCGTTGGCCGCACCGGCAAGTTTCTCGCCTGCGAACATGCCGGCGTCGCGCCTGATATTGCGGCGCTCGCCAAAGGGCTTGGCGGCGGCTTTCCGCTCGGCGCTTGCCTTGCGACGCGTGAGGCGGCCAAAGGCATGACGCTCGGCGCGCATGGCTCGACGTTCGGCGGCAACCCTCTGGCGACGGCGGTTGGCGGCGCCGTTCTCGACGTCGTGCTCGAGGATGGCTTCATGGCGCGCGTCGCGCGACTCGGCGCGTTGCTGCGTCAGCGGCTTGCTGAACTCGAGGACCGCTATCCATCGCTCATCGAAGAGATTCGCGGCGAGGGTCTGATGTTCGGCCTCAAGACGAAGATCCCGAACGCCGACTTCGCCGCCGCTGCGCGCGCCGAAGGCCTGTTGACTGTGCTCGCCGGCGACAATGTCGTGCGCTTGCTGCCGCCGCTCATCGTCGATGAGAGCGACATCGCGGCGGCGACTTCCCGCCTAGCCGCCGCCTGCGCCAGGCTCGCCGCGCCCGCAGAAAAGCTCGGAGCCGCGTGATGACCGCCCATTCGTTGACGCGGCCGCGCAGCTTTCTCGATCTCGCCGATCACTCCGGCGAAGAGCTGCGCCGCATTCTCGATCTCGCCAAATCGCTCAAGGCGCGGCGCGTGAGAGGCGCGGAGCCGACGGAACGGCCGCTGGCCGGCAAATATCTCGGCATGGTGTTCGACAAGCCGTCGACCCGCACGCGCGTCTCCTTTGACATCGCGATGCGCGAGCTCGGCGGCGAGACGATCATGCTGACGGGCGCCGAAATGCAGCTTGGCCGTGGCGAGACCATCGCCGACACGGCGCGCGTGCTCTCGCGTTTCCTCGACGCGGTCATGGTGCGAATTCTCTCGCACCCCGATCTCATGGAGCTGGCGCGTTTCGGCAATCTGCCGGTCATCAACGGGCTGACCAAGCAGTCGCATCCCTGCCAGGTGATGGCGGACGTTTTGACTTTCGAGGAACATCTCGGCCCGATCGAAGGGCGCACGGTAGCCTGGAGCGGCGACGCCAATAATGTGCTCACCAGCTTGGTGCACGCCGCAGGCCGCCTGGGCTTTACGATCAATGTGGCGACTCCAGAGGATTTCGCGCCCTCGGAAGCGCTTGTCAGCTGGGCGAAAGCCAATGGCGCGAAGATGAATATGACGCGCGACGCTTATGAGGCGGTGGCGGGCGCCGACGCCGTGATTACGGATTGCTGGGTGTCGATGGGCGATGCGGACGAGGAGCAGCGCCGGGCGGCGCTCGCGCCATATCAGGTCGACTCGAAACTGATGCGCGCGGCCGCGAAGCACGCGATCTTCATGCATTGTCTGCCGGCGCATCGCGGCGAGGAGGTCGCCGCCGAAGTGATCGACGGGCCGCAGTCGGTCGTCTTTGACGAAGCCGAGAACCGCCTTCACGCCCAGAAGGGCGTGCTCTGCTGGTGTCTCGCGCCGGGCCAGGTCTGATGCCGCGAGGCGGGGACCCGGCGCCAAGCCGGCCAGTCGCGCTCCATTCCGAAGATGACCGGGTTCTACCCTTCGCGGTCGAAGCGCTCGACCTCAGGGGCCGAGTCGTGCGCCTTGGGCCCACGGTCAATTCTATCCTGAGCCACTACGCCTATCCGCCGCAGGTCGCGCGACTGCTCGGCGAAGCGGTGGCGCTCGCCGCGCTGCTTGGCTCGATCCTCGAATCTCACGGCCGTTTTCAGCTGCAAACGCGCAGCGACGGTCCGGTCGATATGCTTGTCGTCGACTATGACGCGCCGGGGAAACTACGCGGCTTCGCGCGTTTCGACGCTGACCAGGTCGCTGAAATGCGCGATGCTTCGCCGGCGGCGCTGTTTGGACGCGGTCACCTTGCACTCACGATCGAACGTGAGGAAGACGCTGCGCGCTATCAGGGCGTCGTGCCGCTCGAGGGCGAAAGCCTCGCCGAGGCGGCGCATATCTATTTCAGGCAATCGGAGCAGATTCCGTCTTTCGTTAGGCTCGCCGTCGCGGAAATCGTTACGCCGCAGGGCTGGAGTTGGCGCGCCGGCGGACTGCTCCTGCAATATCTGCCGCCCGGCGGCGCGCGCGCGCGCGATCTTCATCCGGGCGACGCGCCCGAGGGCGTGGGGGAGCTTTTAGAAGAAAATGATCATTGGACCGAGGGCCAGGCGCTCGCCGCCACTCTCGAAGACCACGAGCTCGTCGATCCGGCGCTTTCGGGCGAACGCCTGCTCTATCGGCTCTTCCATGAGCGCGGAGTCAAAGTTTTCGCTGAACGCACGGTCGAGGAATTCTGCCGCTGCTCGCGCGAGCGCATCGACAAGCTCTTGAAGAGCTTCTCCCCGCAAGAGCGACGCGACATGATCGGCGATGACGGCCGCATCGGGGTCACCTGCGAATTCTGCGGCACGCTGCGCAGCTTCGACCCCGCCGATTTCGACTGATCAGCGCTGAGCAAGGCAATGTCCGCTGAATTCATTTTTCCCCCGCCGCCTTGCCCAAGCGTCGCTATCGCGCAAGACGCGCGGCGGTTCCCCGTGCGGCGGATATTCTGCATCGCGCTGAATTACGCCGCGCACGCCCGCGAGATGGGAAAGGAGCCGGCCAAGGACGCAAGCGCGGAGCCGCCTTTCTTCTTCACCAAGCCTGCCGACGCCGTCGTCGATAGCGGCGCGACGATTCCCTATCCGACGCTGACAAACGATCTTCACCACGAGATCGAACTGGTCGCGGCGCTGGGCCGTGGGGGCTCAGATATTCCCGTCGCTCGGGCGCTCGACTGCGTCTTTGGCTATGCCACGGGCATTGATCTGACGCGGCGCGATCTGCAAGCGGCGGCGCGCAACGCCGGCCGCCCGTGGGACATGTCGAAAGGCTTCGATCATTCCGCGCCGATCGGCGCGATCCGCCCCGTTGCGGAGATTGGCCACCCGACCCGAGGGCGCATCTCGCTTTCCGTCAACGGCGTCCTTCGCCAGGCCGGCGATCTTAACGATCTCATCTGGAGCGTTCCCCAAATCATCGCGGCGCTTTCGCGCAATGTCGCGCTCGCGCCCGGCGATCTCATCTTCACTGGCACGCCTTCGGGCGTCGGACCGCTTCTCCCCGGCGACCTGGTCGAAGGCGAGGTCGAGCATGTCGGCTCCGTGGCCGTAAGCATCGAAAAATAGGGCAGGTTGCGCCGGGCCGGCAAACCCGGCTATTTGCAGAAGCGTGAAACGCCTTCGCGCGATCTTTCGCAACCGTCGCTGCGCCTCTGCCGAGCCGTCGGCGCGCGAGGCTCTGGACATGCCGGTCAATCTCGACCCTGAAAACTGGGACGAATTTCGCGCCGAGAGCCATCGCGCCCTCGACATGATGCTCGACTATCTGCGCGCGATCCGCGAACGCCCGGTGTGGACCGAGCCGAGCGAAGAGGCGCGGGCGCGCTTCAAACGCGCCCTTCCTCAAGAGGGACGTGACCTGTCCGCCGTGCTCGAGGATTTCGATCGCTATATCAAGCCGTTCGCGACCGGCAACACCCACCCGATGTTCATGGGCTGGGCGCAGGGCGCGGGTACGCCGGCCGGCATGGTCGCGGAAATGCTCGCCGCCGGCATGAATTCAAACTGCGGCGGACGCAATCACATCGCGATCGACGTCGAGCGCCAGATCGCCGCCTGGATGGCCGAGGCCTTCGGCTTTCCGGCGGACGCGAGCGGCATTTTCGTCACCGGCACGTCGATCGCCAACTTCCTTTGCCTGCTCGTCGCGCGCGACCAGGCCTATGGCGATAAGGACGTGCGGCTCAACGGTCTTTGCGCGCAATCGGGCCAGCTTATCGCCTATGCGTCGCGCGAAGCCCATAATTGCGTGCGCCAAGCGATGGAGCTCGCCGGACTCGGCGCAAGGCATCTGCGCCTCATTCCCTCTGACGAGCGCCGAGCGATGAAGATCGCCGATCTTCGCCACGCCATCGCCGCCGACCGCGCGGCGGGTTTCAGGCCGTTCTTGATCGTCGGCACGGCGGGAACGGTCGACACCGGCGCGATCGATCGTCTCGACCGGCTCGCGGATATCGCGCATAGCGAGGACATGTGGTTTCACGTCGACGGCGCTTTTGGCGCGTTGGCCGCGCTCTCGCCGACGCTCAAGCCATTGGTCAAGGGACTCGAGCGCGCTGACAGCATCGCCTTCGATTTCCATAAATGGCTACATGTCCCCTATGACGCAGGCTTCTTTCTGGTGCGCGACAAGGACGCCCATAAGCGCGCTTTCGCCGCCAACGCCGCCTATCTGTCTCGCGCGCCGCGCGGCCTCGCGGCCGGCGATTCCTGGCCCTGCGATCTCGGCCCAGACCTTTCGCGCGGATTTCGCGCGCTCAAAACCTGGTTCACCATCGAAACCTTCGGCGCCAAGCGTCTTGGCCAATGCATTGAGCAGACCTGCCGCATGGCGAAGCGTCTCGAGGCGTGGATCGCACAATCGGACGCTTTCGTGCTGCGCGCGCCGGTGACGCTCAATATCGTCTGCTTCGGCGTCAAAGACGATGAGGATGGGTCGCTCGCGCGCGAAATCGTCATGGAGCTGCATGAGCGCGGCGAAGCGGCGCCGTCGCTGACCATCCTCGATGGCGTTCCGGCGATCCGCGCCGCCATCATCAACCATCGGACCGAGGCGCGCGATATCGACGCCTTTACTGAGTTTCTGAACGCGGCGCTCAGGCGCGCGCGTAAGGAGCCGCATGATTTCGGCGCCCTCGTCGAGCCGCACGGGCCGGGCAAGACCCGGCTATCCGAGGATTGACGCCGCGCTATCGTAAGCCTGTGATCTTTTGATCGGTTTTTTACGTCTTCCGGTGAGCGCAGCCATGACCTTAGACCGCCTCGCACAAGCGCCGCACGTCGGCATTCCCGGATGTCTCTGGTTCGTGCAGTTTAACGAGGCCGGCGAAGCCGAGCCTGGAACGATTGAAGATTTCGAAAACATTGGGGTCCCCCGCGAGGGCTTCTTGTGGCTCCACATGGACCTGGCCGACGTGCGCACGCGCCCGCTGTTGGCGCGAATTGCGGCGCTATCCGAAGACGCGCGCGATTCGCTTTGCGATCCCGTCGATCACCAGCATCTCGAATATTCGGAAGGAGTCGTGAGCGGCGCCCTGCTCGATTACGAGCGTGACCTCAGCGGGCCGACCTCGCGCACTGATTATATCCGCTTCGCCTCTGGCGCGAGCTTCTTCATCAGCGCGCGGCGCCTGCCGATGGACAGCGTCGAGGCGACGCACATCGCCGTCAATCGCGGCGTTCGCCTCACGTCGCCGATCCATCTGTTCGAACTGCTGACCGATGCGCTGATCGATGGGCTGGCGCGAAAAGCCGCCGAACTTGGCGCGGCCTTCGATCGCGTCGAGGACCGCATCATCGACCAGCGCGGCCGCCAAGCGCGGCCCGCGCTCAGCGCCGCGCGGCGCGACGCGGTGCGTCTCGCGCGCCAGATCAGCGGACTTTCGGCGACGGTGGCGCGACTCGAAACGATCGAGGAGGAGGTCGGCGAAACGCAGGACAATGAGCTGCGCGACGCCGCTGCGCGGCTCGTTCAGCACGCTGGCGCGCTGATGCAGGATGTGACGAGCCTTCAAGAGCGCGCCCGTCTCCTGCAAGACGAGCTCAACGCGATCCTGAGCCTAGAGACCAATGATCGGCTCTACGCGCTGACGGTGACGACGATGCTGTTGCTGCCGGCGACCTTCGTCACCGGTTATTTTGGCATGAACACCAGAAATCTGCTCTTCGGGGAAACCGACAACGGCACGCTTTACGCGACGATCCTCTGCGTTCTGGCCTCGGCGACAGCGCTTTTTCTGATGCGTCGTTCGGGGCTCGCCGGCGCGCCCGACAACGACGAGCAGAAGCCCCGCGCGCAGCGCCCGGATCGGCCCGCGGACCGGAATTTTTGACGTCGGCTGCGCCGAGCTTACCGAGCGTCGCGAGCGTAAAGATGGCGTTGAAATCCGACAAACGCCTCGCGGATTGTCGTTGTCCCACCGAGCGCCGCCGCCGCTTCATTCGTCGAACCATATTTTAGCTGAACCAGCGCGCCGAGCTTTTCCTGATCTAGTTCTTCCTCGCCGTCCTTCACATATTTACCCAGCACGAAGTCGAGAAAGGCTTGGAGCTTTTCGTCATATTCGGTAGCGATGCGCGCCTTCCCGGCCGCCGCGCGCTCCTCGCGCGTTATTGGCGTCAGCGCGAATCCGACATATGCCAGAACGTCGAAAAGATCGCTTCTCTCGGCGTTGATGATCGACCGGATCTCGGAAAGCGGTTCGTGGCCAAAACCTTTGGTCGAGAGCCCCTCCAGCAATGCCTTACGCGTATCCGGCCGGCTCCAGATGTTGCGTAGCTCGTCTTCGTCTTTGAAAAAGGCGGGGAGCTCGCCGAACAAACTTTCCACGAACTGCGCGGCGGAGACGGGTCTCCCATCAGCGCTCCAGAAACTCGTCGCGACCATATGCTGAATCGTGCGCTCCTTGCCGTCGGCGAGCTTGATCACGAGCTTCTTCGGTCGCGGCTCCTCCTCCTCTGGCGTGTAAGGCGTCTGCGCATTGTCCTCCATGCCGTCCGGCCGCGGCGCCGGCGCCGGCTCTTCCGGCTCCAGTGGTTCGCCGTCCCATTCGGGATCGTTGAAGAGCTGATGCGCCCGCACGAAGTCGTAGATTGTGAAATAGTCCTTGCCGTCGTAAAGCCGCGTGCCACGCCCGATGATCTGCTTGAACTCGATCATAGAATTGATGGAACGCATCAGCACGATATTGCGCACATTGCGCGCGTCGACTCCGGTCGAAAGTTTCTGCGATGTCGTCAGAATCGTCGGAATGGTCTTTTCATTGTCGCGAAAAGCCTTCAGCCAGGTCTCGCCGATCTCGCCATCATTCGCGGTCACCCGCTCACAATAATGCGGGTCCGTGCTCCACTTCATCTGATTGACGAGATCGCGCACGGCGAGAGCATGCGTCTGCGTCGCGCAAAAGACCAGTGTCTTCTCGCGCTGGTCGATCATGTCCATGAAGAGTTTCACGCGATATTTCTCGCGTGCTTCGATTTCGATCAGGCGGTTGAAGTCGGGCTCCGTATAGCGCTTGCCTTCTTCGACTTCGCCTTCGATTACGTCGTCATCTGGCGTATAGACATAATCGTCTATCGTCGTCGCGATCTGCTTTACCTTGAACGGCGTCAGAAAACCGTCGTTGATCCCCTCTTTCAGCGAATAGACGTAAACCGGCTCGCCGAAATAGGCGTAGGTGTCGGCGTTCCATCTGCGTTTGGGCGTCGCGGTCAAGCCGATCTGCAGCGCCGGCGCGAAATATTCGAGAATGCGGCGCCATTCGCTTTCATCCTTGGCGCCGCCGCGATGGCATTCGTCGATGAAGATACAGTCGAAATAGTCTGGCGGATATTCGCCGAAATAGGGCGCCGGATCGCCGCTGGCGTCGCGCCCGGACATGAAGGTCTGGAAGATCGTGAAGAACACCGCGCCGTTTTTCGGTACGGCGCCCTTCTTCGCGATGTCGCCCGGCTTGATGCGAATGAGCGCCTTCTCCTCGAATGAGGCGAAGGAGTTGAAGTCGTTATAGGCCTGATCCGCAAGCGTATTGCGGTCGGCGAGAAAGAGAATGCGCGGCCGGCGCGTCGGCTCGTCCGTCAGGTTCCATTTCGCCTCGAAGAGCCGCCAGGCTATCTGAAAGGCTATGGCCGTCTTGCCCGTGCCGGTCGCAAGCGTCAGCAGCACGCGGCGTCCGCCGTCGGCGACGCGCGAGAGCGCGTTATTAACGGCGTTCGCCTGATAATAGCGGAGGCTCCAGTCACCGCCCTTTTCGACGAAGGGAACTTCCGTTAAGCGGTCTCGCCATAAATTCTGTTTCGGAAAGGCGAGCGCCCACAGCTCTTCCGGCGTCGGCCAGGCGGAAAGATAGCCTTCCGCGCCAGTCTGCATGTCGATGCGATAGATGCCCGCGCCATTTGTCGAAAAGGCGAAGCGCGCCTGCAGCTTCTCGGCGTATTGCTTCGCCTGGCCGACGCCTTCCGTGTCGGGGAGGCTGCGCTTCTTGGCCTCGATGACGGCTAGTTTCGTATTGCGATAGATCAGCACATAATCGGCGATCTCGGGCTTGGCCCGCCGTCCCGCGCCTTCAAGCCGCCCAAGCGTGATGACCTCGCGCCGCACGCGGCTCGCTTCGACCACGCCCCATCCCGCTTCTTTCAGCCTGGGGTCGATAAGTTCGGCGCGCGTATCGGCTTCATTCATGTCAGGCCGCCTCCGCGCCGACACCCTCTCCCCAAGGGAGAGGGTGGACGCCAAGGCGCGTCGAAGACGCCTTGTGGCGGCCGGGTGAGGGGAAAGCGCCTTTGCAATTGATCCGCAGGCGCCAATGCTGCGCGAAACGAGCCGCATGGTTACCCCTGACCCCGGACCTTCGGTCCGACCCTCTCCCTATGGGAGAGGGTGAGCGCGGCGCCGGCGTGCTCATGCGGCGACCGCCGCCACGGCGGTGAGTTCGCCGGCAAAGGCCTTTTGCAGGATGGATTGTTTGAGTTCGTCGATGGCGGCGAGTTTTTGTTCGTACAGCGATGTGAGTCTTTGGGACTCGGATCGGATGTCGTTGATGCGCGCGACAATGAACTCTTGCTGCGAACGCGGAGGCAAAGGAATCGTAAGTCTCGACAGCGTCGTCTGATTCAAGCTCTTGATATTGGTTCCGATACCGCCAGACACCATCGCTCTCCGCGCATTTCCGGATTTGAGAAACCAGCAGATAAACTGGGGATTAATCGCTTTGGTTGAGTTCAACCTTGCGCGTATCGTGAATCCGGAATGAGTCACGCGTTCAGACACGGAACCGATTAATAGTGTCCGCCCAATCAGTTCGACGTTGCCGTTTGATCGCACGAATAGAATGTCTCCTTCATTCAGGAGGTCCGTTTCGGCAAGGGAACCGCTCACAGTCGCGGACTGAAGCTCGCCCAAAGACGCCCAAAAATCATTCTGGAAGTCGGCAACACCGACGACCTTGATCGACTCGCCACGGCTTGCCTTGGTGTAGTTGATACCATTTCGGAAAGTCGCCAATTCTCCAAGAGCGCATTCTGACCAAAGCTCGTCACGCTCTGCAAATACTGCGTTGAGAAAGCTCTCAAACAACTCCTGCGCGTTTTGCAGGTTCTTTTCGGTGTTGGCGCGCATGGCCTCCAGACCCGCAAAGGCCTCGTCCAGAATGGACACAGTCCGCCGCTGTTCGGTGAGCGGGGGAACAGGGATAAGTATTTCACCCAATTTGCTACGGCTGATACGTTTCCGAGTCGTGCCGGTGGTCTCCTTGTCAACGTTGCTCAAATATGGCTTCGACTGTGAATAGTAATTGAAAAAACTTGGAATCATCTGCGCTGGATTGAATCGCATGATAGTGCAATCAACCGCAGTAATCATCCGCTCGCCAATCATCGGGATGATGCAGCTCCGTCCAACAGGATCGGGCAGTCTGGAGATGAGGCAATCGCCTTCGAAAATTTCATTGCAGCGAAGGCGATCGAATGTTGCCGCCGAAATATAGCGAGCCTTTTCGGCGCGATCCTTGAACACACCCGCGCCGACGTTACCCGTCTGAATAAGACGAATACCGCTCTCCGACTGATCTTTCGTTTCGATCCAATCGCCGTCAGCAAAAACCTTGCACAAGGCGGCTAGCGGTTGCGCTTCCCACCCCGCCTTCACAACAGCCCCCTAATACCGGCCAGCACCTCCGCCGCCTGGGCGTCGAGCGCGGCGATTTCGACCATGATCTCCTGCGGGCTGCGATAGGCGACCTCCTCGACGCCATTCGGATTCTTCACCGAAAGATCGTAAGTCTCCTTATCGATGTCGACGATGTCGACGCTCCAGCTCTTTTCCGTCTCGGCGAAGGTCGCCTGCAATTCGACGAACTCCTTCATGTCCTCGTCATTGAGCGCATTCGTCTTGCCGAGACTCCTGCCCGGATCGAGTCTGTAGAACCACACGCGCCGCGTCGGAGCGCCCTTTTCGAAGAGCAGCACCACCGTCTTGACGCCCGCGCCCTGAAATGTGCCCTGCGGCATGTCGAGCACCGTGTGGAGATTGCAGCTCTTCAAGAGTTCGCGGCGTAGCGCAACGCTGGCGTTGTCGCTGTTCGAAAGAAACGTGTTCTTGATGATGACGGCGGCGCGGCCGCCGGCGCGCAGCGTCTTGATGAAGTGCTGCAGAAAGAGAAAGGCGGTCTCGCCGGTCCTGATCTCGAAATTCTGCTGGACCTCGCTGCGCTCCTTACCGCCGAAGGGCGGATTGGCGAGAATGACGTCGAAGCGATCCTTCTCCTGCAGGTCGCTGACATTCTCGGAAAGGGTATTGGTGTGGACGATATTGGGGGCGTCTATGCCATGCAGGATCATGTTCATGATGCCAAGACAATAAGCGAGGCTCTTCTTCTCCTTGCCGAAAAAGGTGCGGCTCTGGAGCGTCTCTAGGTCTTTCGTCGAGAGAGTTTTCTGCTTGCGCAGATAATCGAAGCTTTCGCAGAGAAAGCCCGCCGAGCCGCAGGCGCCGTCATAGATGCGCTCGCCGATTCGGGGCTTGATGACGCGGATCATCGCGCGAATGAGCGGACGCGGCGTGTAATATTCCCCGCCGTTGCGCCCCGCGTTTCCCATATTCCTGATCTTCGCTTCATAGAGGTGGGAAAGCTCGTGCTTCTCCGCCTGCGTCTGAAAGCGAAGCTCGTCGACGAGCTCCAGCGCGTCGCGCAGCGAATAGCCGCTGCGGAATTTGTTTTTGATCTCGCCGAAAATCTCGCCGATCTTGTATTCGATCGTGTCGGGCCGCTCGGCGCGCGCCTTGAAGCCGTGGAGATAAGGAAAAAGGTCCTTGTCGACGAAGTCGATGAGGTCGGGACCGGTCAGCGCCTTGTTGTGGTCGAAGGCGCCGTCTTTGGTCTTGGGGGCGGCCCAGGCCGACCAGCGGTGCGGCGGGTCGATGATGTAACTGTGGGGTTTGCCCTTAAGTTGGGCCTGCCCCTTCCGTTCCTCCTCCAGATCGTCGAGATATTTCAGGAAGAGTATCCAGGAGGTCTGCTCGGTATAGTCGAGCTCCGTAGTGCAGCCCGCCTCCTTCCACAAAACGTCGTCGATATTCTTAAATGTCTGTTCGAACATTTTCCCGGCCACAACGGTTCCGCGCGGCGGCGCAATCGCCGACAGGGCCGCGAGCATAAGCGATGGCCGGGCAGGGGCGAAACTCCCTTTACTCCGCCGTCTGCCGCCCCTAAGTTCCGCGCCAAATGACAGGGGCTATCCCAGAAGGAAGATCATGCGCGCCGAACCGCTAGCGCTGAAAGCCGACATCGAGCAGTCCATCGGACTGCTGAGGAGGCATCTTTGACGTCGATACGTCTCAACGGCGCCTTGCCGAACTGAACGTCCGGGCTGAAGACCCCGAACTCTGGAACGACCCGGAAGCCGCGCAGAAGGTTATGCGCGAGCGCACTCAGCTCGAAGAGCAGATTGGCGCTCTCTCGGGCCTCGAACGCGAGCTCGATGACGCGCTGACGCTCGTCGAGCTCGGCGAGTCCGAGGACGACGCACAAACTGAAAAGGAAGGCGTCGAAGCCCTCAAAGGCTTGCTGAAGCAAGCGCGCGCCCGCCAGATCGAAGCGCTTTTTTCCGGCGAAGCGGACGCCAACGACACCTTTATCGAGGTTCATTCGGGCGCCGCCAGCACCGAGAGCCAGGATTGGGCGCGCATGCTTTTCCGCATGTACGCCCGCTGGGGCGAGCGTCACAAATTCAAGGTCGAAGTCATCGAGGAGACGCCGGGCGAAGAGGCCGGCATCAAATCGGGCACCATTCTGGTTAAAGGCCATAACGCCCATGGCTGGGCCAAGACCGAATCTGGCGTACATCGCCTCGTGCGCATCTCGCCTTTTGATTCCAACGCGCGGCGCCACACCAGCTTCGCCTCCGTGTGGGTCTATCCGGTTGTCGACGACCGGATCGAGGTGAACGTCAGTGAATCCGACTGCCGTATAGACACGTATCGATCGTCAGGCGCCGGCGGACAGCACGTTAATACGACGGATTCCGCGATTCGCATCACCCATCTTCCGACTGGCATCGTCGTCGCCTGTCAGGCCGAGCGCTCGCAGCACAAGAACCGAGCGACCGCTTGGAACATGCTGCGCGCCCGGCTCTATGAACTTGAGATCGAAAAGCGCGAGGCCGAGGCCAATAAGGTGGCGGCATCGAAGACTGACATCGGCTGGGGCCATCAGATCCGCAGCTATGTGCTGCAGCCCTATCAGCTGGTGAAGGATCTGCGCACCGGCTTCACCTCGGGGACGCCTTCGGAGGTTCTCGACGGCGAACTCGACGATTTCATGCAGGCCTCACTGGCGCAGCGTATATACGGCGGCGGCCCAGAAAAGGTCGAGGACGTCGAATAGGCGCTCACGCCCATTTCTCGACGGTAAGGCCCGGAATATCGTCGAAATCCTCGGTATTCGCCGCGACGATCGTCAAACCGAGGTCAAGCGCCTGCGCGGCGATCATGCGATCGAGCGTGCGCCGGCGCTTGGGGTCAACTTTCCGAAGCAGCGCGCCATAGGCGTCGGCCGCGGCGCGGTCGAAGGGCAGCACATCTAAATTCTCGGCGAGGAGCGCGACATTCTCGGCGAGCCGTTCATCGCTCTGGGCGGCGACAACCCCGGCCAGCGTTTCGGCGAGGCTGATCGCCGAAATCGCCGCGTCGCCAGTCTCGAGCGCCGAGAGCCGATCGAGCACGCCGGGAAAGCCTCGCGCCGCGGCGATGACGACATTGGTGTCGAGGAGGTAGCGCGCCATGCGCTAGAGCGCTTCAAAGAGCCGCTTCGGCGGCTTGAACTCGGGCCGCGCCATCGGCGCGGGAAGCGGCGTTGCTTTCAGCCGCGTCACGAGGTCCGCCATAGTGAGCCGTAGCGGCGTCACCACGAGACTCCCGCCCTGGCGCCGCACGACGACCTCGGCGCCTTCATCGAAAGCGATGTCGCGCGGAATTCTAACAGCAAGACTGTTGCCGGATTTGAAGATTCGAGTCGCGCTCATGATGCGAGCGTGACAGCCGTTCCATCATGCGTCAATCTCTGTATATATTTTTCCACTGCGCGCGTCGCGCGCGCTCTGGATCATCCGACGCCTGTGATCCGATTGTCCAAGCGCTGGGCCATCGCAAAACGCCCGAGAGTGAGGGGCGCGCGACTTGATCCGCGCTTGTGGCGCATGCTATTTGCGGCGTCCCAAGGCTGCGGAGAGGTGGCTGAGTGGTTGAAAGCACCGCACTCGAAATGCGGCATACGGGCAACTGTATCGGGGGTTCGAATCCCTCCCTCTCCGCCAACGTAGCTTCATAGCTTATTGAAAATACAGCAAAATTCTATTTTATCCCGTCACGGGTCTTACAATTGGCCTTACAATCGAGCGGCGCTTGAGATGGATTTGAGCGGACAATCGCGGCTGCAGGTCGAGAATTTCGATGGATCGGCTCGTCCTGCGCACCATTCGATGACGAGCAGCTAGGCTTTCCTGACGAACTCCGTACGCAGCACGAGCCCTTTTACTTTCTCAGCGCGGCAATCGATTTGGGCCGGATCATCCGTGAGTCGGATATTTTTGATCAAGGTCCCGCGTTTTAAGACGACGGATGAGCCCTTAACCTTCAGGTCCCTTATTAAGGTCACGGAATCGCCGTCCATGAGTTCTGTGCCATTGTTGTCTTTCACAACTACCGTCATCAGGCGCTCCACGCGTTCCATAGCTGATAATGCGTATCGTTATATTCGCCGAGTAGCCCGTCTGCATATCCCCGGCTATAATTCGCTCATTCCGAGGCCAATTGGCCATCCGCTTCGGGGCGTCGCCCGGTCTTGCCGACGCCTTTGATGCGCTTCGCCGCTCTGCAATTGATTGGCGGCATAGAGCACATTCGATCGCGCTACGCATCCGCCGCCAATAGTCATTGCAATCTATGCTCCAAGAGGTCGGGCTAGTTGTCTGGGCATTCGTAATAAGGCTCGCAGTCGGGCTGCGGTTGTCGAAGGTTAGGGACAGGCGGGGGCCACTTGCCTTCACAATGGCGCGCTCAATCTATCGGGGCTAGATCGGCGGCGCAGAACAATAGCTTAAGCAGTGTTTGGCGCTTGCCGCGCGTATAGATCAAGGAGCCGAACATGCGTAAGTTCGCCAAGGCTTGTGCGCTCGGAATCATTTGCGGCACAGCAGCGCTCGGGGTTTCAGTCAGCCAGTCCGATGCTGGGGTAATGAGCATAGCGGGCAAAGAAACGCTGAGTCTCTCTTCGCCCATCGAAAGCGTGCATTATCGGTGCTGTCGCCATCGCCATTACTGGCGACATGCATATTGGCGTCACCGTCACTACCGCTACTACGGTTACTATCCTTGGTATAATCCAGCCGGAGCTATTGTGGGTGCAGCGGTAGGACTCGCGACGGCCCCATTCTGGGCTCTCGGTGGATACTACGGCTACGGTTATCGCTACTACTGAGTTACATCGGGCCGCTCCACTCGCTGGAGCGGCTCCGCTTCGTTCTTCGCGTCACACTAATTCGCGACAAGGCGATGGCGCTCGAATTTTACGCGCGCCAATCAAAGAACACAGAGTTCGAGCGCGAAGCCTGCGAGATCAGACGCTTTGGACCTGAACTGCGCCGAGCGCACGCAGTGCGCGGACGCACTGCGCATTCAAGCGAGACGCGCAATGATCCGTGCGTTGCAAAAACCTTCAGCCTTTCGAAGCGATCGGGGCCGGGCTGTGGAGGCGCCGGCCCCTTTTGCGCGCGAGACGTGGTGGCGCAGCGGCTCTCCTCGATCGGGGGACTAGGCCAGTGCCACCGGCTGGCGTCGGGTGGAATGCTTGATCCTGGGAATCGGCGGCTCATCATGGAAAGGCTCGGAGTGACAATTAATCAATTAGCGCAAAAGCTATATGCGGACTCGATCCATGCGCCGAGCATCGTGGACGCATTTGAGATTATCTCGGGGCAGCGGCGTCATATGTAACGCACCGTAGCGAACATGCCGGCGGCCTGATGATACATAAGATGACAGTGGAAAGCCCACCAGCCGGGATTGTTCGCGTCGAATTCGACGACAACGCGGCTACCGGGCGTCACGAGAACAGTATCGCGCACTGCTCCAGAAAACCGCTTGCCGTCGATCTCCACCACTTGGAACTGGTGCCCGTGCAGATGCATGGGGTGAGACATGAGCGTCTTATTCTTGAGCACGAGCTCGACGCGCTCTCCTTCCGCGACAGGCAGCGGCGGGACGTCCTTGTTCCAAACGACGCCGTTGATCGACCATACATAGCCGGTCATGTCGCCGGTCAGGTCGATTTGGTGAATCCGATCCGGCTTGCGTTTGGCGAGCGGCTCCGTAGCGCGCAGCCGCCTTTCTAGGTCGAGGGTGAGCGCCAGCGATGGCGTCGTCGCATTTTCTGGAATGCGGGTTACCGGAGCGCGTCCTGCAACAAGGATCACGCCGGTCTGTCGACGCTCGCCTTCCAAAATCGCGAGTAGGGGAAAGGCGGCAGGACCGCGCGGAACTTTGACGAGGATGTCGAGGCGCTGCGCAACCGCAATTGGAAAGCGCTGTCCCGAAACCGGGCGCACGCTGGATCCGTCAACGGCGACAAGCGCGCCGCTAAGCGCGCCGAGATCGAGGTGATATGCGCTCATACACGAACTGTTGATGACGCGCAGCAATATCGGCTCGCCGGGCTCCACGCGGATTGTTTCGGGGTCGGCGAGCGTACGGTCATTGGCGAGGAACGCGTCATACCGCACGTCGTTTAGGTCCGGACTCGGAACAGCGGCTCCGTTCGCCATTCCTGGCTCTGCAGACCGGGAACTGAGCGGGGCGCCTTTCTTCCGCAGCTCCGCATAAATTTGCGCGGCCGGCGTGAAGCTAAAATCCGCCAACATAATCGTCGCTTCCTGCCGACCCGGCGAGTCGCGCCCATCACGAATAATGAGCGGGGCTGCGAGCAGAGATTGTTCTTGCAGGCCCTCGTGCGAATGCATCCAGAACGTGCCCCCGAAGCGCAGCGGGAAGTCGTATTCGGCGCTGGCGCCAGGCGAAATCGGCGGTCCAGAAATGCCAGGCACGCCATCCTGACGCCAAGGAGGCGCCAAGCCGTGCCAATGGATAAGGGTCGGCGCATCGAGTTCGTTGTCGACGCGAACACGAAACCGCCTTCCAACTTCGGTGACAAGGCCTGATGCGCCGTCGGGTTGGCGAATGCCGAGCACCGACGCCGTTTTTCCGTTCACTTCGATGTTGCGCCGCTGCACGCGGAGGATCGTAACCGTCTCCGGTTTTTCCCCCACCGCGGCTGAGGCGTACTGCGCCCACGACCGATGAGGCAAGGTGACGCTGGCGGCGAAGGCGGAGAGCAGGGCGGATCGACGTGACAGCATGAGGGTCACCTCCTCAAAAAGTCCTCACGCGAAGCAGACTCTACTATGGCGAGCATGAAAAACTCAAAAGCTCACCGACCTGCATAGCCCCAAAAACGCGGCGTCGGGTGTCCGCCGCACAGCGGGGTTGTTGCGCTGTCGAATGCCTAAGCTATCTAACATTGGAAATCATCCGGCACGAGGATAGCCGCATGGCTCACGAGCATGGACATGGTGGCGCCTCGCATCAGGAGTCACAAACGGCTGGCGATGGCGGCATGATCGACGCTGCGCATCAAGACCTGTCCCATGCGGCTGGCGTCATTTACACCTGCCCGATGCATCCGCAGATTCGTCAGATCGGACCCGGAAATTGTCCAATCTGCGGCATGACGCTTGAGCCGCTCGTCGCTTCGACCGAAGCCGAACCGAACGCCGAACTCATCGACATGACCAGGCGATTCTGGATCGGGCTGGCGTTGACGGCGCCGGTGCTCGTCTTGGAGATGGGCGGCCATTTATTCAATCTTCATCATTGGCTCGCGCCACAGGCGTCGAATTGGATTCAGCTCATTTTGGCGACGCCGACGGTGCTTTGGGCCGGCTGGCCATTCTTCGTTCGCGGCGCGCAGTCGCTCGTGACCCGCAACCTCAATATGTTCACGTTGATCGCCATGGGGACGGGCATCGCCTGGATCTACAGCGTCGTCGCAACCTTGGCGCCGGCGCTTTTCCCTCCCGCGTTCCGCCAAACGGATGGCTCTGTTCCGATCTATTTCGAGGCGGCGGCGGTTATTACGGTTCTCGTTCTGCTTGGACAGGTTCTCGAACTGCGCGCCAGAGAGCAGACTGGCGGCGCCATCCGCGCCTTGCTCGATCTCGCCCCCAAAATGGCGACTCGAATTGGCGTCGACGGATCTGACGAAGAAGTTGTGTTGGATCATGTGCATGTCGGCGACAGACTGCGCGTGCGTCCAGGAGAAAAGGTGCCCGTGGACGGCGAACTTATCGAGGGTCGCAGCGCAGTCGACGAATCGATGGTCACCGGCGAGTCGATGCCAGTGACAAAAAATGCAGGCGACAAGGTCATTGGCGGGACGCTCAATCAGACGGGCGGCTTCATCATGCGCGCCGAGAAGGTTGGCCGCGACACCGTGCTCTCAAGGATTGTCGAGATGGTGGCGTCGGCGCAGAGAAGCCGCGCGCCAATACAACGCCTCGCCGACCAAGTGGCGGGATGGTTCGTGCCTGTCGTCATCCTCATCGCCATTCTCGCATTTCTTGCCTGGGCGATCTGGGGTCCTGAGCCGCGCATGACTTACGGCCTCGTAGCTGCTGTCGCCGTTCTCATCATCGCTTGCCCTTGCGCGCTCGGCCTTGCGACGCCGATGTCGATCATGGTTGGCGTGGGACGCGGCGCGCAGTCGGGCGTGCTGATAAAGAACGCGGAAGCGTTGGAGCGATTGGAAAAGATCGACACTTTGGTCGTTGACAAGACCGGAACGCTAACCGAAGGCAAACCGCGCGTAATCGCTATCCACGCTATCGCTGGGGTCAAGGAAGACCGCCTGTTGGCGACGGCTGCGAGCCTTGAACGCGCCAGCGAACATCCGCTGGCGTCGGCAATCGTTCAAGCCGCGACCGGGCGCGGCCTTGCGCTCAGTGAGGCGACGGATTTCGATTCCCCTGTCGGCAAGGGCGTTATCGGCCGGGTTGAAGGTCAAACGGTCGCAATCGGCAATCGTCGATACCTCTCAGAACTCGGCATTGACGCGACGCCGCTCGACAGTGAGGCCGAACGCCTGCGCGAAGAGGCCGCGACTGCGATCTTTGTCGCAATCGATGGAAAAATCTGCGGCGTCATCGGCGTCGCCGATCCGGTCAAATCGACGACGTTGGAGGCGCTCCAATCGCTGCGCGACGACGGCGTCGCCGTCGTGATGCTGACCGGAGACAATTGGACGACGGCGCGCGCCGTCGCAAAGCGCTTGGGGATAAGCGAGGTCGAAGCCGAAATCCTCCCCGAAGACAAAAGCAAGGTCGTAAGTCGCTTGCGCGAAGCGGGCCGAATCGTCGCCATGGCGGGCGACGGCGTAAATGATGCGCCCGCCTTGGCCGCCGCCGATGTTGGCATAGCCATGGGGACTGGAACCGATGTTGCGATCGAAAGCGCAGGCGTCACTTTGTTGAAGGGAGATCTACGGGGCATCGTCCGCGGCCGAAGGCTCTCTAAGACGACGATGCGCAACATTCGCGAGAATCTATTCTTCGCGTTCATCTACAACGCCGCTGGCGTCCCGATTGCGGCCGGCGCGCTCTATCCGGCCTTTGGGCTGCTCTTGTCGCCGACGATCGCCGCAGCGGCGATGGCGCTGTCTTCGGTTAGCGTGGTCCTCAATTCTCTACGGTTGCGCCAAGCGGAGATCGAACCCAAGGCCAAAATTGAGATGCCGCCGTTTTCGACTTAGCCTTGTGAGCCCGCAGCGCATGTTGGCGAAAGGCGTACAGACTTCATCCACACGGATTTCCGACGGAACCGCTTAATTTCGCGAGGGTCAAGCGATCGCCGCGGCCGGCGAAATATTTGCGCAGCGCCTGCACAAAGAGCAGCTCTTCAGGCGCGGCGGCGGCAAATAACGTCATCGACGACTGAAACTTCAAATTATCGGGATGGCCGAAGATCTCATGCGCGCTGCGTCCTTCGGCCTTGTTGACGAGTCCGACGCACTCCTTGAGCCGCGTGCCCCACAAGGGGTGATCGAGATAGGCGCGCGCCTCGGCAAGCGAGCGGACGGCGTAGCGCTGCGCCATGGCGCTTGCGCCAAGCCCTTCGAGCTGCGGAAAGACGAACCACATCCAATGACTGCGCTTGCGGCCTGCGGCGAGCTCCGCCGCCGCTTGCGCGTAGATCGGCGTTTGCGCCGCGACGAAGCGGTCGAGATCGTAAGGATCGCCCGAGGCGCCCGTCATGCTAAATCCGTTTGAACAGGCCGGATGTCATTCCCGACGCTTCGCTTCAACCGAAGCGATCGGGAATCCAGAAATAAGTCAGCACTCTTGAATTGACTCTGGATTCCCGGTCGGACCTTCGGTCCGCCGGGAATGACAGACCGATCGGATTCCATATCACTCCGCCGCTTCCGCAGCGACGGGCTCGTAATTCAAGATCGGCGCGAGCCAGCGCTCGGCGTCACGGGCGTCAATGCTCTTGCGGCGTGCGTAATCTTCGATCTGATCGCGCTCGATCTTGGCGACGCCGAAATAATGCGCGCTCGGATGCGCGAGATAGAGTCCGCTGACGGAAGCGGCCGGCGTCATCGCGAAACTTTCAGTGAGCCTCACGCCGGTGCGCTTTTCGGCGTTAAGCAGATTGAAGATCGTCGCCTTCTCGGTGTGATCGGGCTGCGCCGGATAGCCGGGCGCCGGGCGAATGCCGGCGTAAGGCTCGCCGATCAGCGCTTCGGGCGCGAAATTCTCCTCCTGCGCATAACCCCAGAATTCCTTGCGCACACGTTCATGCATGCGTTCGGCGAAGGCCTCGGCGATGCGGTCGGCGAGCGCCTTGACCATGATCGAGCCATAGTCGTCATTGGCGCGAGCGTAGCGCGCGGCGATCTTCTCCTCTTCGGCGCCGGCGGTCACGACGAAGGCCCCGATGTAATCGGCTTTGCCGCTCTCCTTAGGCGCGATGAAGTCAGCAAGCGCGAGATTGGCCTTGCCGTCGCGCTTGGGCAGTTGCTGGCGCAGCGTGTGCAGCGTCGCGATCGTTTCGTTACGCGACTCGCCGCTGTAGAGCGCGATGTCGTCGCCGACAGAATTCGCCGGCCAGAAGCCGATGACCGCCTTCGGCGTAAACCAGCGCTCCTCGACGATGCGTTTCAGCATGACGCGAGCGTCATCGTAAAGCGTGCGCGCCGCCTCGCCGCGCTCAGGATCATCGAGCAGCGACGGATAGCGCCCCTTAAACTCCCATGTCTGGAAGAAGGGCGTCCAGTCGATATAGGGAACAAGTTCCCCAACGTCATAACTCGCAAAGGCGCGCGGGCCGGCGAAGGACGGGCGCACGGGTTCATATCCGGCCCAATCGATCTTAAAGCCGTTGGCGCGCGCCTGTGCGAGCGGCACCCGCAGCTTATCCGCCTGCGCGCGCGCATGCGCCTCGGCGACGCGTTCATATTCGGCGCGCGTCTGAGCGATATAGTCGCCACGCGATTTCTCCGAAGCGAGCGCCTGCGCGACGCCGACCGCGCGGCTCGCGTCGGTGACATAGACCGCCTGACCGCGACGATAGTTGGGGCTGATCTTCACCGCCGTGTGCACGCGGCTCGTCGTCGCGCCGCCGATGAGGAGCGGCGTGTCCAAGCCTTCGCGCTCGAGTTCCGAGGCGACAAAGCACATCTCGTCGAGCGAGGGCGTGATGAGGCCCGAAAGGCCGATGAGATCGACCTTCTCCTTCTTCGCCGTTTCGAGAATCTTCGCGGCCGGCGTCATGACGCCGAGATCGATGATCTCGAAATTGTTGCAGCCGAGCACCACGCCGACGATGTTCTTGCCGATGTCATGCACGTCGCCCTTGACGGTCGCGAGCAAAATCTTGCCTGCAGTAGATCGGGCGTCCTTCTCCTCTTCCATGAACGGCATGAGATAGGCGACCGCCTGTTTCATCACCCGCGCCGATTTGACGACCTGCGGCAGGAACATTTTTCCCGAGCCGAAGAGATCGCCGACGACATTCATGCCCGCCATCAGCGGACCCTCGATAACGTCGAGCGGACGCACGGACGTTTGGCGCGCCTCCTCGACGTCCGTCTCGATGTAGTCGGTAACGCCGTTGACGAGCGCATATTCGAGACGCTTGCCGACGCTCTGCTCGCGCCAGGCGGCGTCCTTCTCCTGCGTCCTCGCGCCTGCGCCCTTGAACTTCTCCGCAAGTTCGACAAGCCGCTCCGTCGCGTCCTTGCGGCGATTCAAGACCACGTCTTCGCATAATTCGCGCAGCTCTGGGTCGATTTCGGCATAGACCGCGAGCTGGCCGGCGTTGACGATGCCCATGTCCATTCCCGCCCCAATGGCGTGATAGAGGAACACAGAATGCATCGCCTCGCGCACCGGCTCATTGCCGCGGAATGAGAAGGAAAGGTTCGATACGCCGCCCGACACATGCGCATGCGGCAGGTCGCGCTTGATGGTCCGCGTCGCCTCGATGAAGTCGACGCCGTAGTTCTCATGCTCCTCGATGCCGGTCGCGACCGCGAAAATATTTGGATCGAAGATGATGTCCTGCGGCGGGAAGCCGACTTCTTGCGTAAGGATTTTGTGAGCGCGCGCGCAGATCTCGGTCTTTCGCGCGAACGTATCGGCCTGCCCCTTCTCGTCGAAGGCCATGACGACGACGGCTGCGCCATAGCGGCGAACCTTGCGCGCGTCGGCGATGAATTTCTCCTCGCCTTCCTTCATCGAGATCGAATTGACGACGCCCTTTCCCTGCAGACATTTCAGCCCCGCTTCGATCACCTCGAATTTCGATGAATCGACCATCACCGGCACGCGGGCGATGTCAGGCTCGGCGGCAAGCAGGTTCAAAAATTCGACCATGGCGCGCCCGGAGTCGAGCAGCCCTTCGTCCATATTGACGTCGATCACTTGAGCGCCGTTCGCCACTTGATCGCGCGCGACGTCCAGGGCTGCGGCATAGTCGCCATTGGTGATGAGCTTGCGGAACTTCGCCGAGCCGGTAACGTTGGTGCGCTCGCCGACATTGACGAAAGGAATGTCCTTGGTGAGCGCGAAAGGCTCAAGTCCGGAAAGACGCAGTATCGGTTCGATCATTGGGACGGCGCGCGGCGCGACGCCTTTCACGGCCTTGGCGATCGCCGCGATATGCTCCGGCGTCGTGCCGCAACAGCCGCCGACGACATTGAGGAGGCCGGAAGTCGCGAATTCGCCGACGAGCTCCGCCATATATTCGGGACTTTCGTCGTAAAGCCCGAATTCATTCGGCAGGCCGGCGTTGGGAAAGGCGCAGACGCGCGTGTCCGCCACGCGGCCGATGTCGGCGATGTGCTGACGCATCTCGCGCGCGCCGAGCGCGCAGTTGAAACCGATGGAAAACGGCTTGGCGTGGGCGAGCGAATTCCAGAAGGCGATCGCCGTCTGACCGGAAAGGGTCCTGCCGGAGAGATCGGTGATCGTTCCCGAAATCATGATCGGAAGCCGCGTTCCGACTTCGTCGAATGCGTCTTCGAGCGCGTAGAGCGCGGCCTTGGCGTTCAGCGTATCGAAGACGGTTTCGACGAGCAGTATGTCGGCGCCCCCTTCGATGAGTCCCAGCGCCGCTTCCTTATAGGCTGCGCGCAGCTCGTCGAAAGTGACGGCGCGAAAACCCGGATTCGATACGTCGGGAGAGATCGACGCGGTGCGATTGGTCGGGCCGATCGAGCCGGCGACAAAGCGGCGCACGCCGGTCTTCGCCGCAATTTCGTCAGCCGCCGCGCGCGCCAGCCGCGCGCCCTCGCAATTGAGTTCGAAGGCTAGATGCTCGAGTCCATAGTCGGCTTGAGCGATGGTCGTCGATGAAAATGTGTTGGTCTCGATGATGTCGGCGCCGGCTTCGAGATAGGCGACATGAATCGCCTTGATCGCGTCAGGCTGCGTGAGCGTCAGCAGGTCGTTGTTGCCGCGCAGGTCTTTGGCGTGGTCAGTGAAGCGCGCGCCGCGGAAATCGGCCTCCTCGAACTTGTGGCGCTGAATCATGGTGCCCATCGCGCCGTCAAGAATGAGAATGCGGCGCGAGGCCGCCCCTTCGAGCGCTTTCAGGATATTCGGGCCGTGAGATGTCGCAAAGGTCATGCAAGCGCCTTTTCACGCAGGGGACGAACGCCGAGGAGATGGCAAATGGCGAAGACGAGATCGGCGCGATTATTGGTGTAGAAGTGGAATTCGTTGACTCCGGCGCGCGCCAGGCCCATCACTTGCTCGACGGCAGTCGTCGCGGCCACAAGCGCGCGGGTTTCCGGATCGTCGTCCAATCCGTCGAAGCGCTCCGCGAGCCAACGTGGCACGCTCGCCCCGGCCTTTTGCGCAAAGCCCGCGACCTGTTTGAAATTGCGGATCGGCATGATGCCCGGCACGATCGGGATTTTTATGCCGCGCGCCAGCGCCTTGTCGAGAAAGCGGAAGTAGATGTCGTTGTCGAAGAAGAATTGCGTGATGGCGCGCGTGGCGCCCGCGTCGATCTTCGCTTCGAGCGCGTCGAGGTCCCGTTCGACCGAGGCGCTTTCGGGATGGCCTTCGGGATAGGTCGAAACCGAAATCTCGAAATCGTGAAGACGCCGAATGCCGCGCACGAGATCCGTCGAGGTGGCGTAGCCTTTGGGATGCGGCTCGAATTTCGTGCCGACGCCCGTCGGCGGATCGCCGCGCAGCGCGACGATATGGCGAACGCCAGCCTCCCAATAATCGCGCAGGATCTCGTCGATCTCCTCGCGCGCCGAGGAAACGCAGGTGAGATGCGCGGCGGGCTTTACGTCGGTCTCGCGAACGATGCGCGCGACGATCGAATGGGTGCGCTCGCGGGTGGTGCCGCCCGCGCCATAGGTGACCGAAACGAAATGCGGCCGCAGCGCTGCAAGTCGTTTGATCGACTGCCAGAGCTGAGTCTCCATCTCCGGCGTTTTGGGCGGGAAGAATTCATAGGAGATCGCAAATTGATTTTGCGACGCCGTGGGATGAAGAGCGTTAAACATCAGGCTGTCTCGTAAGAAGCTGCGGGAATGGGATCGGCGATGACGCGTGGATCGCGCGCAAGCCACAAGAACACGGTGAGCTTGGCGCCCTCGTCCGGGTCGGGCGCAAGTTCGCGGCGCTGGATGACGTCAAGGCCCGCCTGCGTCAGCAGCCCGGTGATTTCAGCGTCCGAGAAGCCGAGCCGGCGATGTGCATGCGTGTCGCGCAGCGTCTCTTCATGATGGGGCGCGAAGTCGACGACGAGCAGCCGGCCGCCGGGCGCGAGCACCCGCGCCGCCTCGCGCAGGGCGCGGCGCGGATCGTCGAGAAAATGCAGGACCTGATGCATGATGGCGAGGTCGATGGAATTGCGCTCGATCGGCAGCGCATAGATGTCGCCCTGGCGCAGCTGCACATTGTTGAAGCCGGTTTCTTCAAGCCGGCCGCGCGCGACGCCAAGCATGGCGGAGGAGAGATCGACGCCGACGGCGCGTTCGGCCTGGGGCGCGAAAATTTCCAACATGCGGCCGGCGCCGGCGCCGAGATCGAGTAGGTTGCGCACCGGCTTGTCGCTGACGACGTCGCGCATCGCCTCTTCGACGCGCTCCTCAGGAACGTGCAGCGCGCGGATGCGGTCCCACTCTTCGGCATGGGCGGCGAAATAGCGGGCGGCGTTTTCGGCGCGCGCCTGGCGCACCTGCGCAAGCCTCGCGCGGTCGCCGGCGAGAAGCGCGTCGTCCGCTTCGAGCCAACCGACGATGGCCCGTGCGAGGGCGCCTGCGGGTCCCATAGGCGACAAGCGGAAGAAGGCCCAGGCGCCTTCGCGGCGTCGCTCGACAAGGCCCGCTTCCACAAGGAGCTTGAGATGGCGCGAGACTCGCGGCTGAGACTGGCCCAGGATCGCAACAACCTCGCTCACCGTTAACTCAGATTGGGCGAGCAAAGCGAGGAGCCGCAAGCGCGTCTCCTCTCCAGCGGCGTTCAGCGCCGCAAGCGTCGGTTCGAGGAATAATTTGGCCACGGTCTTCATGATTGCTCCGTGAGATATAAAGATATCTATATACGTCAAATTCACTGCGCGCAACCATGGTTGCCGCTTTTTTGAGAACGGAACGCTCTTGACCGAATCCCAAAGCGGGTTCATCCTTTCGTCATATCGCACCTGTCGATCGGACAGCATGGTCGGCAGGCTCGCTCGGGCGGGACCTCGACGCGAAGGCGATCAGATAGGCCCGCAATCCCCTGTGTGGGCCGAACCGAGCAACAATGTTGCGAGAGGAGCATGACGCCACCGGGTCATACCAATTGACCGGCGTTGGTTCCGGTCACTGGGGGATCAAAGTCAGCTGCTTGATCCGCCCATCCTCTGAAACAATCTGACATCCTTCCGGGCGGCCGAATGCAAAGGCCAAGCATCGGGCGCCCGACCACAGACTGGACAATCCAGACCTGCTTCCGATTAAGGAGCAAAAACGGCCCCGTGAGCTTCCGCGCCACGGGGCCTGATTTATTTTCAGCCGACCAGACGCCGACGGCGCAGCCGCCAACTCGGCCAGTAGTCCGAGCGCCAGCTTACGCCGGCGCCTTCTCTTCTTCCTTGCTGACGACCTCGAGGAAAGTCTCCGCCGCCTCGCGCCGCTCGAAGACATGTGGCTGCAGACCGCGCTTGGAGAGCGCCTCCTTCATCTTCAAGCGCGCGAAGGCGCTCGTCGCATAGCGTGTCGTCGTCAGATAATAGTGCTGGCTCATATAGTCGATCATCTCGGCGTAATCGTCGTAGAGCGCCTCGTTGATCTTCCAGCCGTCGTGATTGACGACGGAGTTGACGCGCTTGCCGACCTTCTCCGACGCCTCGATCAGCGTCTTGCGCAGATCGTCGATGTCCTTCTTCGTGCGCGCGTGCCAGCCTTCGAGATTGACGAAAAGGATGTTGCGGTCGGCGTCGTAGGTGACGCGGTCGGACATGTTGAGATTGATGAGGTCAGCGAGCAGCCCCATCGGCTCGTCGATGAAGATGCGCTTATCCATCAACTCGGGATGTTCGACGATGGGCTTGAAGTCCATATGCGCCAGTATGTCCCTGTCGATATCGATGCCGGGCGCGACCTCGATCAGTTCAAGCCCCTTGTCGACAAGTTTGAACACGCAGCGCTCGGTCACGTAATAGACCGGTTGCTTGCGCTTTAGCGCGAATTTTCCGGAGAAAGTGATCTGCTCGACGGCGTTGAGGAACTTCTTGTTCCTGCCTTCCTGCAGAATGTTGACCTTCCCGTCGGCGATCTCCACGCGCAGTCCGCCATTGGTGAATGTGCCGGCGTAAACGACGAGCCGCGCGTTCTGGCTGATGTTGATGAAGCCGCCGCAGCCGTTGAGGCGTCCGCCGAACTTCGACGTGTTGACATTGCCCTGCAGGTCGCACTCCGCCATGCCGAGACAGGTCATGTCGAGACCGCCGCCGTCATAAAAGTCGAACTGCTGGTTCTGCTGGATAATTGCGTCGGCGTTGATCGCCGCGCCAAAGCTCGAACCGGCAGCAAGCACGCCGCCGATCGCGCCGGCTTCCGTCGTCAGCGTGATGTAGGGCGTCATCTTTTCTTCATTGGCGATGGCTGCAATGCCTTCCGGCGCGCCGACGCCGAGATTGACGACGCCGTTCGGCGGCAGCTCGAAGCTGGCGCGTCGCGCAATGACCTTGCGCTCGTCGAGCGGCATTTTGGCGAGCTTCTCGACCGGCACGCGGATTTCGCCTGAAAGCGCCGGATTGTGAATGACGCCGTAATTCATGCGGTGCATTTCCGGCGGATCGGCAACGACGACGGCCGAGACAAGAATGCCCGGGACATGCACGTCCTTCGGCTTAATCGAGCCCTCTTCGACGATGCGCTCGACCTGCGCAATCACCAGCCCGCCATTGTTGTGGGCGGCCATGGCCTGAGCGAGATTGTCGAGCACGAGCGCCTCGCGCTCCATCGAAATATTGCCTGAAGGGTCGGCCGACGTGCCGCGAATGAAGGCGACGTCGATCTTGGTGGCGATATAGAAGAGCCACTCCTCGCCCATGATGTTGTGGTATTTGACCATATCCTCCTTGGTGCGCTCGTTCACCTTGCCGCCGCCAAAACGCGGATCGACATAGGTGTAGAGGCCGACCTTGGAGAAGAGTCCGGGCTGGCCAGAGGCGCAGGCGCGATAGAGCTGAGAGATGACGCCCTGCGGGAGGTTGTAGCCGCAGATCTTATTCTCCTGCGCGGCCTGGGCGACCTTCGGCATGCGGCCAAAATTCGCGGCGATGACCCGGCGCAGCAGCCCCTCATGATAGAAGCGCCCGGTGCCAAGGCCCTTGGAGTCGCCGGCGCCCGCGGTCATGATCAGCGTGAGGTCGCGCGGATGCTGCGTCTCAACGAAGCGCTTTTCCAAAGCGGCGTGCAAGGCTTCGGGAATGCAGCTCTGGACAAAGCCCGTGGTGGTTACGACGTCATTGTCGCGAATGAGCGCAATCGCCTCGTCGGCGGTAATGACTTTGTTGTTCGCCATATCCTCAGGGTTCCCTTGCTCCCCACTCTTTCTTAATGCGGACCGTTGACGTCGCCGCGTTGGTGGGCGTTTTCTTACAAAATGAGCGCTCAACCGTAGAGACCGGGCCGGCCTTGCGCAATAGCGGCGATGCGCCGCAGACTGGCCGCAACCCCGCCAAAGCGCGGGGAAATGGCCGTCAGTCGCCGCGGTAGACGCAGCCCTCGAAACAGCTGTCGCGAAAGACGCCGACTTCGGCGATGCCCGGCAGAGTCGGCGCGAGGTCGCGCCAGATATAGGCGCAAAGATTTTCGAGCGTCGGCTTTCCCAGGCCTTCGAGGTCGTTGAGAAAGGAATGGTCGAGGCGTTCGCGCAACTCCGCGAGCCTGCGGCCAAGCTTGCCGAGGTCCATCACCCATTGCTCCTCGACGGTGCGCTCGCCACGCAAGGTGACGCGCACGCGAAAGGAATGCCCGTGCAGATTGCGGTATTTGCCGCCCTCCGGAGCCTCGGGGTCGTAAAGGGCGTGCGCCGCTTCAAAATAGAATTCGCGAAAGACCTCAAAAGTCGACACGTCTCACTTCACCCCGATCGCCTTGTGGGTTTGCAGGGACAGGCGCCAGCGCGGATGCGCCAGGCAGTAGCTGACCGCGGCCTCCGTATTGCGCGAAACATCCGGCCCGTCCATGGGCTGCAACAGAAAATGCCTGAAATCGAGGCGCTCATAGTCGGCGGGGTCGACGCCCGCCTGCGGAAACACGAGCTTCAACTCCGCGCCGCTCATCTGCGCCAGCGGTGCGCCGGCCTTGGGCGACACACAAACCCAGTCGATCCCTCGAATGACGGGGAGCGTGCCGTTCGTTTCGATGGCGATCTCGAAGCCTTGCCCGTGAAGCGCTGCGATTAGGGCTGCGTCGATCTGCAACATCGGCTCGCCGCCGGTCAGCACCGCGAAACGTTTCTCGCGGCCTTCGCCCCACAGCGTCGCGAGACGCTCGGCAAGAGTCGTCGCATCAGCGAATTTGCCCCCGCCTTCGCCTTCGAAGCCGACGAAGTCGGTGTCGCAAAACTGGCATTGCGCGGCGGCGCGATCTTCTTCCCGCCCGCTCCACAAATTGCAGCCGGCGAAACGGCAAAAGACGGCGACGCGGCCCGCGTTAACGCCCTCGCCCTGCAGCGTTTTGAAGGCTTCCTTGACGATGTAGGCCATTGCCCGCTCTAGCGCGGACGCCTTGTGGCGTAAAGCGCGACCGGTTCTTACCCGTTCTTGGGAAGCTCCTTGTCCTTGCTGTCGGGTTCGGCCGGCGGCTGTGGGCGCGGGTCGAGGCTGCGAATGTAGGAGACGATGTCGTCGATCTCCTTGCGCGAAAGATGCATGTCGGGCATCGGCGGATGCGGATCCATCAGAAAATTGCCGAGCTTCTTCTTGTCGGTCCGGCGCTTGGCGATATCGAAGAAGGATGGAGCGTCGGCCGAGGCGCTGGTCTGATCTGACGTCACCACATGGCATGAAGCGCACCAACGCTTCGCGATGACCGAGCCGCGTTGGGGGTCCCCAGCCGCCATCGCGAAGGTTGCCAGTGCGGCGCTCCCGCCGACGAGGGCCGTTGCGAGCATGAGGCGTCTAAACTGCATCAGGATTTCCTTAGAGCGGGAAACTAATGATTCGTCTGGCATGAAAGCACAAGCGCGAGGCGCTGAATATCGGCGATCTGGCGTATGCTTGCGGCAGGACGCCGCGTCGGCCGTGAGGTCCAGTCGCGGCATTTTTGCAACAGTCATGTGATCTGATTGCAACAGTTCATCAGATTAGCCTGTCGCCCACGATTGTCGCCGCGCCAGCCCCTTTTCAGACACAAACGCTGGGCTAAGGTATTCGTGTCACAAGCTCATTCGAGATGCGGAGACAGGCGTCAAAAGTTTTCGCTTTTGACCGCGGGTTCCTTTTTTCCCTCTCGCTGATCGCGGTGACGGCTGGCGTATGATCTTGGGCGTCGGGCGTCGGGGGAAATCGGAACATTATGATCGCAACTGTTCATATAGATATGCCTTCGGTCCTTGGGCGAAATAAGCGGGCGACATTGCCAATCTGCCTTTTCGCGGCCAGCCTGGGCATGCTCGTGACGGCCTTTGTTGCGCCGGCGCCCGCGCTCGACGCGCCTCGCGCCGCCGCCAAGGCCGAATCGCAAACGCTCCCCATCTTCAAGGATCCGCGCGCGGCCTTGCGCGCCGGACTGGAAAGCTATCATTCCGGCGACGCAGCGACGACCGTCTCCGCGCTGCGCTACGCCGCTGAGGGCGGCGAACCGCTTGCGCAGTGGAAGCTTGGCCGGATGTATGCCGATGGCGACGGCGTTATTCGGGATGACGCCAAGGCCTATGAATATTTTTCGCAGATCGTCGACCATTACGCCGACGATGAACCGGATCCGCGCGAACGATCGATGGCGGCGAGCGCCTTTGTCGCGGTAGGCGCTTATCTGCGCGACGGCGTGCCGAGCGCCAAGATCAAGCCGGACCTCGATCGGGCCTTTGATCTCTTCCGCTATGCGGCGACCTATTTCCGCAACGCCGACGCTCAGTACAATCTGGCGCGCATGTATCTCGAAGGCGCGGGCGTGAAAAAGAACGTCCGGCAGGGCGTGAATTGGCTGGAGCTCGCGGCGCGCAAGGGCCATCCGCAGGCGCAGGCGATGCTCGGCCGCTTGATATTCACCGGCGAGGCCGGCGGCGAGCCGGAACGCGCGCGCGGACTGATGTATCTCACGCTGGCGCGGGACGCGGCGGGCGGCCCCCCCGATCAATGGATCGTCGAATTGCACGCGAAAGCGCTCAACGCCGCAAGCGAAGCCGACCGCAAAGCTGCGGTCACGATGCTCGAAGGCTATCTGCGCGAACGTAACTGACGTTTGAACTTCAGCCGGCGCGCGCCGCGGCGCCTTTGAACTTCACCGGAATGTTCAGGAAGCGCGCGCCATCTTCGCGCGGCGGCGGGAACTTGCCGCCGCGAATGTTCACCTGAATGGACGGCAGCAGCAGCGTTGGCGCGGAAAGCTCCCTGTCGCGCTTCTCGCGCCCGGCGACGAATTCTTCTTCGCTAACGCCGTCCTTGATCTGCACGTTCTTGGCGCGCTCCTCGGCGACCGTCGTCTCCCAGGCGTAGACATATCGGCCGGGCGCCTTGTAGTCGTGACACATGAAGAGCCGCGTCTGCGGCGGCAGCGAAAGAATGCGCCGGATCGACCGATAAAGCGCATGCGCGTCGCCGCCGGGAAAATCCGCGCGCGCCGTTCCATAGTCGGGCATGAACAGCGTATCGCCCACAAAAACCGCATCGCCGATTTTATAAGCGACGTCGGCCGGCGTGTGGCCGGGCGTGTAGATCGCTTCGCCCTCGATCTCGCCAATCTTGAACCGCTCGCCATCCTTGAAGAGATGATCGAAGCCGGCGCCGTTGGCTTTTACATCATCGGCGGCGAAAACGGGTTTGAACAGCTTCTGGACCGCGTCGATATGTTCGCCGATGCCGATCTTCGCGCCGGTCGCCGCCTTGACGATCTGGGCCGCGGAAAGATGATCAGCATGCGCGTGAGTTTCGAGCACCCAGTCGATCTTTAATCCTTCGCGCGCCGCCTCGGCGAGGATCGCGTCGATTGAATGCGAGTCGGCGACGCCGCTCGTCGGATCGTAGTCGAGCACGGGATCGACGATCGCCGCATGCTTACTCGACGGGTCGCTGACGATGTAGGTGATCGTGTTGGTGGGCTCGTCAAAGAAGCCCTTCACGGACGGCGCCTGCGACATCGATCTCTCCTTATTTGCAGCGCTCAAGCACGTCTTCAGCTTTCGTGCTTGCGCCGTCTGATATATGCGCTATAGCTAAATAAGCAAGTGCTAATATTAACGTGAGCGAAGGAGCGACATGCTGACGGCTCTGCCCGTTGAGGCCGTGCTGGGCTTGATTTCCGGCGGCATCGTCGGCTTTACGCTTGGCCTTGTCGGCGGCGGCGGCTCGGTGCTCGCCGTGCCTCTACTTGTTTATCTAGTGGGCGTCCCAAACCCGCATGTCGCGATCGGCTCAAGCGCGGCGGCGGTCGCCGTCAACGCGCTTCTGAGTCTCGCCGACCACGCGCGTGCCAAGGCGATTAAATGGCGCTGCGCTTCTGTCTTTGCGCTTTTTGGCAGCGCCGGCGCATTCGCAGGATCGACGCTCGGCAAGATCATCAATGGTGAGAAGCTGCTCGCGCTCTTCGCGCTGTTGATGATCGTCGTCTCCTATCTGATGCTCCGCCGGCGGGGCGCAGCGGGTTACGCCGGCGTAAGGCTCAACCGCGAGAACTTTCCGCGGCTCGTCGCCGCTGGCCTGACGGCTGGCGCGCTTTCCGGCTTCTTCGGCATCGGCGGCGGATTCCTCGTCGTGCCGGGGCTGATGTTTGCGTCTGACATGCCAATCTTGAACGCGATCGGCTCGTCGCTTGTCGCCGTCGCGGCCTTCGCGGTGACGACCGCCGCAAACTACGCCTATTCAGATCTCGTCGACTGGGAGCTCGCCGCAACGCTTGTTCTCGGCGGCGCGTTCGGCGGATTGATCGGCGCAGCGGCTGCGCGGCGCCTGTCAAAGATGCGCGGTGCGCTAAGCGCGGTTTTCGCGACAGTCATTTTCGCCGTGGCGCTCTATGTGCTCTGGCGCAGCGGCGGCGCGCTTGGTCTTTTCGATTGTGCGGCGAAATCGGCGTAGATCGCGACGTGATCGGACGGCTTGTCGCCCGCGCGCATCGATTTGACGATCTCGACGCGCGACAGCCGATCCGCGGCTTGCGGCGAAAGCAAAATGTGATCGATCCGAAGGCCCTTGTTCTTCTGCCAAGCGCCGGCCTGATAATCCCAAAAAGTATAGAGCCCGCCCTCATCCGAGGTCGCGCGTAGCGCATCCGCGTAACCGAGATTGAGCAGACGCTGATAGGCCGCGCGCGTTTGCGGCAAAAACAATGCGTCGCCGAGCCATGCCGACGCCTCATAGACGTCGCGCGCTTCAGGAATGACATTGTAGTCGCCGGCGAGAACCGTCGCCTCTTCAAGGCGCAGCAGCGCCTCGGCATGGCGCGTGAGAGTCTCCATAAAGGCGAGCTTATAAGAATACTTCTGCGTATCCGGCGGATTGCCGTTCGGCGCATAGATGGAGGCGACGCGCATGACGCCGCCAGCGCCGTCGGAGACGACCGTCTCAATATAGCGCGATTGCGCCTCGCTATCGAAGTTGGGCAGACCAAGAGTTATGTCCTGAAGCGGCGACTTCGAAAGGATCGCGACGCCATTGAACCCCTTCTGCCCATGGACGGCGACGTTATATCCCGCGTCTTCGACTTCGAGCCGCGGGAAGGCGTGATCCTCGCACTTGGTTTCCTGCAGGCAAACAACGTCGGGCGCGGCGTCGCGCAAAAAGGCGAGAAGCGGCGTAAGACGCTGCCTTACGGAATTGACGTTCCAAGTTGCGATTCTCATCGCTCTGTAAGCCCTACTCCGAACCCAGGCGTACCAAAGAAGTAGCGGCGGACGCTAAAGCCGCTTTGATAGCGACACCGCACCGTCACCCAACGCGCACGCTAACCCCGAAGCTGCGTAACATCTTGGCGAACTCATGGGCCCGTTCGATGTCGGTGCCATTGGGCAGCTCGAAGATAACCTGCTTCTTCCCCAGCCCAATGTCTTGATCTGTGTTCAGCGCGACGAAGCACGGTTGGCCAGCTTCGCGCTCCTTCACCTCCGGAACAAATTTGGAATTTGCCATCTTCTTCGCCCCGCCTCTTACTGAGGGCACCCAGCGCCGCACGCGCGCTAGTCGAGACGATATGCCGCGTGGCAGGCGTTGCAGGCTTGCACGACTTGCGACAATTCGGCAAGCGCGGGACGCATGTCGCCGCCGGGCCCGATCTTGGCGGCCTCCTGAGCGAATTTGCTCGCCTGCTCATGCATCGTCAGACCGAGCGCGCGCATCTCGTCGGGCATGTGCGAAGCCATCATTGCGGGCATTTCGCCGAATTCGCCTGATTTGGCGTTTGGCTTGCAGGCCGCCGCGCCGGGCGACGCCATGCTGAGGCGCGCATCCGCGATCTTTGCCGCCGCCGCGCCGTCGCCCTTGGCGAGCGCCGCGAGGATTTCGGCAATCGCTTCGGCGTGCCCGCGCATGTGGGAGAGCATATGTGTGCGCATCGGCGAAGGGAGATCGACCTCCTGGCGTGTGTCGCTCATCTTCGGCGACATCTTCATATGCTCCATGTTCATATGTTTCATATGCTCGGTATCGTCATCGTCGTTCCCGGCGATGGCCGCGACAACGAAGAGCGACAGCCCGCAAGCCGCGGCGAACAGGAATTTTCTGATCATGGCCTCCCCCTCCATTTGATCTCGCGAGCGTAACGCGCGTTGCGCCAGGATGCGCGAGACGAATCGTCACGGCTGGGCGCTGGCTGGAAGATTGATGTTTTGTCCTTGGCGCAGTTTCTTGGGATTGAGCGAGGGGTTGACGGCGGCGATCTCGCGCCAGCGCTTTTCGTCGCCATAGAGCCGCTTCGCGATCGCGCGCAGCGTATCGCCGCGCCGCACGGTATAAGTCTGAACGGCGGGCGGAGCTGGGGGCGTTTGCGTCGTAGCAGGCGAGGTCTGAATTTCCGAGGCGACGGGCGCGGGCTGCTGAGACGCTGTCGCCGGCGCCGCGTCGACGACGACGAACTCGCCGCGCAACATGCCCATCCAGCAGCTCCAGGGAATGACGCCGGTCTTCTCGGGCGTGAATTCGATTGTCTGCCGTCCCGGCTTGACGTCAAATTCGAGATTCAAGGATGGGACGACGATCCGGTGATTGCAGCTGGTCACTTCCGTCGCGTTGATCGCCCATTTGACCGGCACGCCGCGCAGGAGCGTGAAGCGCGTGGGCGTAAAGCCAAGGCCATTGGCTTCCATTTCGATTGTCTGCGTCTTCGGCGCGGCAGGCGTCTCCTGCGACGGCGGAGTAAGTTCAATGGGCGCGGGGCGCCGCCAGTTCGTTATCAGCGACGCGAGATCGGCGCCGGCGCCGGTAAGGATCAATCCGCGATTGATCATCACCGCGCCAAGCGCGACGACGATCACGCCCGAGGCCGTGAGCAGACGATGGGTCACCGCGCCCGAGAGCACCGTCGTCAGGGCGCCGAAGGCGAGCATCACTGGCAAGGTTCCGAGGCCGAAGACGAAGAGCGTCTTTGCGCCTTCGATTGGACTACCTGTTCCCGCCGCCATCACATACATCGCCTGCAGCGGCCCGCAGGCGATCATCAGCCCGTTAAGGAGGCCGATGACGAACGGCCGATGTCGACCGCTCGCCTCCCGGTTCACCCAGTTCTGCAGCGGGCCTGGCAGGCCGAACCGGAAACGGCGCAGCGGCGCGAAGAGGCCGAGCATATTGAGCCCGAAGACGATGAGGAAAGCGCCAGCCGCGACACCCGCTGCGCCGCGTAGCATCGGCGTGAAAGCGACGAAGGCGCCGAGCCAGCCGAAGGCGGCGCCGATCGTCGTGTAGGAGAGCGTCTTTCCAGCGCCAAAAGCGAGGTGCGAGGCGAAGGACGAACGTCCCTCCCGCGCATCGGCCGCCGCGTAACTGACGACGAAGCCGCCGCACATGCCGACGCAGTGAAAACCGGTCAGCAGCCCCAGCAGGAACAGTAGGCCGAGACTCATATGCTGGGCGATGTCTGGCTCGCCCTTAGCGCTGATCCAGCGCGTATCGAAGAGAATTAAAGCGGCGAGTCCGGCGAGCGCGGCGACAATGATTGTCAGCCTCACAAAGGGCGAGCGCCGGCGCCGTGCTTCCTCGGTCAGAACGACGCGGTAGCCATTCTGCTCGACGCGCTCGCGGATCGCGCTGAAATTCGTTGCATCGGCGTCATAGTCGACGACGACCGTTTCGGTCGGATAGCTCGCCGAGACGCTGCGCACGCCGGCGAGCTTTCTGATCGCCGCTTCGATGACATGTTCACACCCGTGGCAATGCATGCCGCGAGCGTGAAAGGTGATCGCCGTTTCATTCATCTAAGGTGGCGCTTCGCCGCTCAGCGTCTGACCGCGGTCGGCGCCGCCTGGCGTCGGCCGCACTGGGCATCTTACCGCGCCGTGGCCTGTGCGCGAGGGAATTGCTTGTCGAATTATTTGCCGAGCGTGTCCATGCCCGGCGATGTCCCGACCGATGTTGAAATAGGAGGAGCGGCGTTGCTCACCTTGAGCTTGTAGGCTCGGGGTGCTGATTCCACGGAAGGAAAGCAACGCCAT
>Ga0194126_10000109_pt1 | contig 122611 bp, 125 predicted proteins | sample TA2KigC150mmetaG_FD_148641 | JGI IMG/M metagenome (GOLD analysis project Ga0194126, IMG submission 148641) | Freshwater microbial communities from Lake Tanganyika, Tanzania - TA2015035 Kigoma Deep Cast 150m | ecosystem: Environmental > Aquatic > Freshwater > Lake | place: Tanzania: Lake... | reverse complement strand
AAACCACATAGTCAATGGCTTATGAGTGTCTTGGAAAATGGTTCCTGCTATGACAGACATTTGATAATTGCAGCCTCCACATTGAAACAATACTATTCCAATACTCCATGCTTTCTCATGGCCGCAACGTGGGCAACGAAATCCATTTTGCCAACGCAATTGAAAAAGATAATCACGGCAAGCTTCTTCTTTAGAGAAGCGTGCCTCGAACTCGTCAAGGGTCTTTTGGATAATTTTCCATGACTCAAAATACTACATGTTGGGAGTACCTTAGTCAAGTGAATACCCCAGTTTCCTTTATTTGAATATCATCATAAATCTTTCTCAGTTTACTGAGAAATTTATCTTCGATCAGCAGGTGAAATATTAAGCGGTTATTGTCTGATGTGCTGTTGAGAATGTGGGCATTTTCATGAAGGCTTGCTATTAATTTGCCATTTTCCGGACTGCATGAAAGTTCTATGTTGAGAAATTTCGTTTCCAGTATTTCGGTAATCTTTTGTTTCAGTTCCGGTATGCCCTGATTTGTTTTCGCGGAAATGACAATACAATTCTTATAACGATCCATCAGGAGAGGGATAACAGATTCATCTTTCAGCGCATCAATTTTATTTAGCACAATAATTGTTGGTTTTGCTTCACACCCTATTTCCCTGAGCACCGTATTTACGGATTCTATTTGTTTTTCAATTAACGGAGAACTAATATCGGCTACATGCAATAAAAGGTCTGCGCTGAGAGTTTCTTCGAGAGTTGCCTTGAAGGATGAAACGAGATAATGCGGCAGTTTTTGTATGAACCCGACAGTATCACTGATGAGAACATTTTTGGAATTTTCGAGTTTACATAGACCTGTTTTTGTATCGAGGGTGGCAAAGAGTTTGTCTTCTACAAGGGTGTCAACATTGGTTAAGGCATTCATCAGGGTGGATTTTCCGGCATTTGTGTATCCGACAATGGATACAGTAAAGAACTCTTTTCTTGAAGCAACTACTCTCTGTTGCCGTTTTTCTATATCCCCCAATCGTTTTTTAAGGTCCTGTATCTTTTTTGAAACGATACGGTTATCCACTTCGAGCTGTTTTTCTCCGGGACCTCTCGTGCCAATTCCACCTTCAATTCGCGAGAGATGTGTCCACATCCGTTTAAGACGAGGTTTTGTGTATTCCAGTTGGGCTAATTCTACCTGAAGTTTTGCCTGGTGTGTTTTTGCCCTTGTGGCGAATATATCTAAAATCAATTCACTGCGGTCTATTACTTTCTTCCCGATGACTTTTTCCAGATTTTTTACCTGCGCGGGAGTCAGGTTGTCATCGCAAATGAGTACGTCTGCATCCATTTCCACCGCTAAGTTTTGTAACTCGTGTGCCTTTCCTTTCCCGACATAATACAAAGGATCGATATGCGACCTTTTTTGGATTAAGGTATGAATGACGTTCGCTCCTGCTGTTTTTGCCAGTCTGCTTAATTCTTCCAAAGGTTCTTCGTTAACATCGATAATATTGGGATAAGTAAGCGCTCTAAAGAGGATGGCGCGTTCCGCCCTTACAGAAAAACTTGTATCTTTTAATTTCACGTAAAAAGTCTACTCCTTTTTTGATAAAATAATTCTCGCATCAACGGTTTTTGTTCCTTTCGGATAAACAAGGACGGGGTTCAGGTCTATCTCCTTAATCTCTTTTTGAGAAACCATAATGTCCGATACTTTAATAATAATTTGACATATTTCTTTGATGTCCAGCGGCGCAGTGTTTCTGAATCCGCTTAAAAGTTTTGCGCCTTTTACTTCGTGAATCATATCGAGCGCCTCGTATTCTTCTACGGGGGCGATACGAAAAGAAACGTCCTTGAAAAGTTCTACAAAGGTGCCGCCCATTCCGAACATTACGGCAGGTCCAAATTGCAGATCTCTCAGACCTCCCACAATAATTTCGGCAGAGGGAGTTGCCATTTCTTCCACGAGGATTCCCTGTATTCTCGCATTCGGAAAGTTCTTTTTTATATTTTGGGTGATTTTCCCGTAAGCATCTTCTACTTCTTTTTCATTTTTGATGTTTAATAGTACTCCGCCCGCATCTGTTTTATGACTTATGTCAGGAGATATGATTTTAAGTACTACAGGGTATTTTATAGAATTCGCGGCGCGGATGGCTTCTGACGCAGACGTGGTTACTGAATACTTTGTAGTTACGATTCCGTATGTTTCAATAAGTTGTTTTGCTTCCGGTTCCAGTAATTCATACCGGTTTTGTGCCAATGCATTTTGTATTATTGTTTGTGTGTTGTGTGTAGAATACGATAAGGAATTATTCATCCTTTGTGATTATAAAGATAAAAGTCTTGAATTTTAGCCGTGAAAACAATAGATTTTATTATTATAACGAAAGAAAGACAATGTTCAAAGAATATATATCCTACACAGAAAGCAACAATCAATGGCTGCTACGTGATCAGTATGCTTATCTCACGCCTTATCTTCAACAAATCAAAACACCCATCGACCACACCCTGATCAATGTTAAAAGGGAAGATAGATTTAAAATACTTGCTGAGTTCGAAGTAAGCAATTCAGGTGAGGTATGCCGGTTTATACTTAAGGTCTATAAATATCCTTCATTCTTTCAGCAATTGAGGCAATTGCTGAAACGCACCAAGGCATTCAGGGAGTTTCGTATGACGTACCTTGCCGGTTTCAATAGTGTTCCTGTCGAGGTTCCTGTTGCGTTTGGTGAGCAAAAAAGCCTTTTTATTAAAGAATCGTATCTTATTATAAGAAAAATTGAACATTCCGTTACGTTAAATGATTATTTTAGAAACAATGATTGTTACGCAGAGCGAAGGTCTGTTTTAAGGGAATTTGGGAAACTAGCAAGAACGATTCATGACTCCGGGGTAAAGCAGGATGATTTTTCTTTAAATAATTTTCTGATGTCTGAACATGATGGACATATAAAAATTATCTTAATTGATTTTGAAAGGGTATCAATACAACCGGAGAGTCTTCAGGAAAAACAAAGTATTTTGTATCTGGCAAAGCTGAATAGGACAAAAGGTTTGTTTTGCAATACGGATCGTCTTCGTTTCCTTATGTCATACACGAATGGTGATTATGCATACGGTAAAAAACTGGCAAAACAGATTGAATCGATGACTATCCTATTACAAAAGAAAGATTCAAAAAAATTTGTGCGGCAATGTGTTTGTAAAAACAGGAAATTCGGTGTTTTTAGCGATACAAAATTTCAGGGATGGCACAGAAAGGCATATTCTCAGGAAACGATAAAAACGTTATTAGCGGCTACAGACCGGATGGATAATGCTGGCATGCAAATCGATCAATATCAAATAACGCGATATGCAAAAATGCCTCCTTTTCACAATGCTATGGATTTATGGAAACACGCAAATGCCTTATTTGCTCTGAGAATCAACCTCCCTGTTCCTGTTGGCATGTTTAAGAGAATATCTCCTGGGCGAGCAAGAGATGAGTTTTTCATTTTTCAATTACCGGATAATTGGGAATCGATAGACCGGTATCTTACTTCCAACAAAAATCCTGATATCGTAATGCGGACGATAAAAGTATTTATAGAAGAAATATCACCGTTTGGCGCTGTCAGTCAAAATCTTAAAGCTCAGGATATCATTCTTCAAACGGATAAGCATCATCGACAAAAATGTTTCTTGAAGGATTGTTCCTTATTTTTTGTAAATAAAAAAACATTTCAGCAAAATAAATCTTTTAATACCAAAGTTTTTGAACAGGTGTTAATGGGATATGATAATCAGTTGCAATAAATGTAACCCATGCGAAGTATAGGGGTTAAAGAAGATATTTTACTTGCAACTTAATAGCGAAAAATATAAATTCTCACTTTCTGAAACATCTTAATCCGGAATTAAGTGTGTTGATTGCCTGTAGTGATAAAGATGGGACAAAAGTTTTTTCTATTAATAAAAATCAGGGATACGATATTAAATGGCACATAAAACCTATGATACTTTTGAGGATGTCATGAGTTTGCTGCGTTTTAAAGCGGCGGGTATTGAAATGTGTATTGCATTGAGAAATGTCACGAAAGTGCTTCCCATCATGGAATTGCAAATGATACCCGATGCTCCTGGCTATTTTAAAGGTTTAATGAATTTACACGGTTGTTGTATACCAATTATCGATTTTGCGGAACGACTCGGCATTACGGGAAAGGCTGCATTGTATACTATTGAAACTCCTATAATTTTATGTGAGGTAATGAATAGAAAAGTCGGCTTGATCGTAGATGAAATTTCCGGTGTGACAATGGTAAATAAAAGCAAATTACAATTACACTCCGAGTTTCAGGAGGGGATGCATCATTTCCTCGCGGTCGTAAACGAGGGAAACAGACCCGCGCTTCTCGTTAATACTGAGAGCATAATCAAGACGGGATTTTTGGCAGAAAACACGGAATTTTCTCTGGATATTGCTTCTTTGAACAGATATCTGCGGAAATAGAAGGAGAAATAAGGGATTAAAACATTGTCAGAAAACGTGAAAGAAACAAAATTATCTGGAAAAAAAGAACAGGGACGTTTTGCTTCAAGTGTGCTATCTGGAACGCAATGGATGGAAGCCTTTTGTGAGTTTCTCAAATTACGTACCGGAATTATTATTCAGGATCACCAGCTTCAGAATCTCAGTAATTCGGTTTCTTTAGCATGCAAACAATTTGGTTATTTGACAGCAGAGGACTATCTTGATGCAATGAAGATGAGTGCTGCAGTTCTTCCTGAACTGGAGTTTCTGATATCAGCAGTGACGGTGCAGGAGAGTTATTTTTTTCGTGATCAGGAACAGGTAAACTTTCTGAAAGATACCTGGTTTCCCGAAATAATTGAGAGAAAACAGGAATCGGGAGAAAAAACACTTCGTATCTGGAGTGCGGGATGCTCAGGCGGCCAGGAGATTTATACCATTGCCATCCTGCTAAATGAAATAATTCACAATATAAATGAATGGGAAATATTCCTGCTTGGTACGGATATCAACACAAACGTTCTTTCAAACGCCGGTTTCGGTCGTTACCTTGAATGGTCGTTGAGGTCCACGCCAAAATACCTGGTTCAAAAATATTTTCTCCATGAGGGGAATGATTATGTGCTCAACCCTGAAATATGCAAAATGGTAAAATTCTCTTATCTCAATCTGGCAGAGGAGAATTTTTCTTCCGTTATGAAGAGTATTGCTGCCTTTGATATGATCATGTGCCGCAACGTTTTTATATACATGGATAAGGTGAATATAGAGAAGATACTGAAAAAATTTTCCGGATTACTTTCTCCGGAGGGAATTTTACTCCTTGGCGCATCTGACTTGATAGATGGTAGCACAACGGACTTGAAATTGCACCATCGCAATAATGTTTTTCATTACCGAAAAGAACATATAGCGGCAATAGCGCCGCAACGGCAATTCCGTCCCGCCAAAATGAAGATATTGCAGAGAAAGGGGAAAAACAAAACTGTAGCTCCACAGAAAAAGGCATTCACGAAACAAAAACCTGCACCGGACAAACAACATTCTATTGATCAGGAAGTTATGGAACTTGACAAATCTGGCCGTTGGTCTGAGATACCGCCATTGGTGGATTCTTATTGTGCGTTGAATGGTGAAAAGGCTTTCCTTGTGAGTATGAAGGCAAAGGCGCTGGCAAGTCTTGGAGACTTCAATAGCGCAGTTACTTTGTGTAAACGCAGTATAGAACTGGATAGGACATGTAAATGTAGTTATTATATAATGGCAACAGTGATGAACGAACTGGGAGATATTGAAAATACGCAAAATGCATTTCGAAAGGCAATTTACCTTGATCATAATTTTCCGGAAGCTCACTTTCAGCTTGGGCAAACGCTGATGCGTTTGCATAAATATAAGGCAGGATTAAAAAGCTTGAAAAATGCCCTTGAGTTGGCAGAAAAGATGGATCCGAATGACAGTATGTTTCTCGAATCAGAACTTAATTACGGTCAATTGGTGGAAATACTAAAGGATCAAATAGGTTTTTACGAGAATCAGTGTAAAAAGAATGAGAAATAAAAAGAAAAGTTGAATTTGTTTTGTCGCCTTTGAATTATGCAGGAGTATATAGTCAGGCAAAAACAGTTCGGCACAAATTCCTGATCATAATAATTATTATCGAAAGATTTCCGATCTTTACGGAGTGATGAAATGACAATGCCCGAAAGCGATTTTTTGCGTTTTTTTTCTGAAAAAGACCGCAAGATATTAAAAGAACGCTCATTGATTTTTTCGCGCGAAGAAACGGTGCGGGAAGATACCTTTCCGGATACGTATGTACATTTTCGTCTGGGGACAACCGAACAGTATGGAATTCCTTATGGATTCGCAGAAGAAATAATGTACAGTACGGGTCTTGTGCGTGTTCCTTGCGTACCGGCGTTTATTGCGGGGATTGTAAACAGGAGGGGGAAAATGCTTACGGTGCTGGATATTAAGCAATTTTTTCGTGTAAACGGGAAAGAATATGGCGGCGATTCTCGCGTTATTGTTATTAAAGGCGGCGGCTTGACCGTTGGAGTGCTTGCGGATGAATTATATGGCAATAAAGAGTATAGTCCGGCAAAACTCATGGCGCCATTGCCATCAGACGGCATTTCCAACGTTAAATATGTATTGGGTATCGACGGGGGAAATGTGACGTTATTAAATATTCCGGAAATATTGAGTGATCCCGCAATAAAAATAAATGAGAGCGTTGTGCTATGAAAGGTTCAGAGGTTAACAATTTTCTTCCAGATAGGTGTAGTAAAATTGAGCAACTCATATTTTAAACAATACAAGACCACTTTCTTCTGCAAACAATAAATGAGGAATCGACGCAATGAATATCCTGAATAACATGAAGATAAAAAATAAATTGATTGTCATGATTATCTTTCCGGTGTTAGGTTTGTTGTATTTTTCCATTACCGAATTAATTAACAAGGTATTTATTTTAAAAGAGATGGATTCCGTTTTGGTGTTATCTGATTTTTCCGTTCGTATAAGTGGAGTGATACATGAACTACAGAAAGAAAGAGGGAGAACTGGCCCTTTTCTTTTAAGCGGGGGGGAAACTTTTGCTGATGAATTAAAGTCGCAGAGGAGTGTCGTTGATGACAAATGGTCTGCAATGAGAAACGATCTGGAAACGCAACGCTTTGGCAAGTTCAAAAATAATATGGGAGAAGCGATATCATTAATTTCATCATTGAATGGAAAGAGAGAAACAATCGATGCATTAAAAATAACACGGGAGGAGTCTTTTGATTTTTATAACGGGGTTGTTGAAAATTTAATGGATGTTATTAATTCCCTGGCAGCGATAAGTACCAATGCTAACGTTGCAAATCAGTTAATAGCATATCAGGCCCTTATACAGACAAAAGAACATGTAGGGCTTAAAAGAGAAATTCTTGGCAGTGTATTCTATTTAAATATATTTAATGAAGAACTTAAAAAAGTGTATTATGCTACCCTTGAGTCTGAAGGTACGCACACAAGGCAGTTTTTTTCACATGCTACGCCTGCTCAAAGAGATTTCTTTAGAAATAAAATGAACTCAGATGCGGTCAGGGAGGTTGCAAGAATTCAAAAACTCGCTGAGAAAAAAATAAGTGAGGGGAATTTTGGGATAGAATCGGCATATTGGTTTACTACTGCGACAGGAGTGATAGATATTCTGAAAGAGATAGAAGATGAAGTTTACGGCAATCTGAATGAGTGTGCGAATAATTTGTGGTCAGGAGCGCAATTGGATGTGATTATCTATTCGATAATTATTTTTGTTTCACTTCTTTTTACATTTTTATTGGTGTTTTACATTACCAGGAGAATAACGGTTCAAGTTAAAAATTTGGTAAATACAATGAATATTCTTGCCAGAGGAGAGTTAAGTAAGCGTGTTGTCATTGAATCTCATGATGAAATCGGAAAACTTGGAATTGTTTTCAATGATATGGGACAAAAAATTCAGGATAGTGCAGAACGTGAAAGACGGGAAGCTGAAGAATTGAGAGAAAAAGTCGAGAAGTTCCGGAATGGCGTTGAGAAAATTGCTACGGGAGATTTAACGTTACGTTTCGATGTAATGGATGGAAACACCCTTTCGCAATTGGGAGGCCATTTAAATTCAATGGTGGAAAGTCTTGCGGGAATGGCAAGCCAAATAACCGAGGCGAGTGCCAGTATGAATGTAACGATAACTGAGGTGCAGAGCGCTGTTAATTTGCAGTCATCCGGGGCGTCCCAACAAGCTGCTTCCATCAATGAAACGACGTCTACACTGGAAGAAATCAGAGCAACATCACGTCAGACACAGGAAAAAGCGGAAGTTCTTGGAGAAGCTGCGGAAAGAACCAGGCAGGAAGGTGAAAATGGGATGCATGCCGTAGCGGAAACAATTTCTGCAATGCAGTCAATAAGAGAAAAGGTGGAGACTATTGCGGAAAATATACTTGCGTTGAGTGAACAAACCCAGCAAATCGGGGAAATTACCTCTACCGTGAATAATCTTGCGCAACAGTTGAAGATGTTGTCGTTAAACGCATCCATTGAGGCAAATAAAGCAGGGGAGGCTGGAAGAGGATTTGCCGTTGTTGCTGCGGAAGTCAAGGACCTTGCCGAACAATCACAACAGGCTACGGCGCAGGTTCACAAAATATTGCAGGATATACAGCGTGCTACGGAAAAAGCGGTAATGGTGACGGAAGAAGGAACGAAGGGGGTTGATCATGGTGTACAGCTTGTTGAACAGACAGGTAACACGGTAAAAAACCTTACAGAGGTAATAGAAGAAACGGCGCTTGCAGGTCAGCAGATTGTGGCGGCTGTTCGACAAGGGGCTGTAGGCATTGATCAGATATTCACTGCCATGTCTGATATCAATAAAGCAGTTGCTCAGTTTGTGGTATCTACAAAACAAACGAAGGAAGCGGCAAACCATCTTGTTGAAATATCTTCCCAACTGAACGCAAAAGCAAGTCTTTATAAATACTGAGAAGAATTATGGATATCGAACAGCTTGATCCGGAAACATTTAAGCTTTTATGTGAAACCTTCAGCGCAGAGTTGGCGGAAAGGCTGCAGATAATCACCGAAGATCTCCTTAAACTTGAAAAGGGTTTAAAAGATGATTTGCGCCGTAAAACCCTCGATGCGGTATTTCGGGAGGCGCATAATATTAAAGGAGCAGCGCGCGGAGTCGGCGCTGAATTGGTAGGAACAATTGCCCATCTCATGGAATCGTTGTTTAGCGTTTTAATGCAGGAAAATATCGACCCTGTTCCGGAAGATATTGATCTATGCTTAGAGGCGGTTGACAATATGCGCGGCGCAATGTCTTCTTTTTCAGAGGGGATACCGGCAGGTTTTGACGTAAAAGAATTTACTAACCGGTTGGAGTGTGCGGTTAGGAAAAATAATACGGGAACTGCATTGCCGGAAAAACAGATATGTATCGAAACAATGGCTGTGTCCGGGGAAAAAGAAGCATCTGACAATGTAACCGGAGTTTCTGTTTCTGATACTTGCGATAATGGTGGAGAGCAAAAACAGGAAAATAATATTGCTTTAGGTACGAAACCGGATGCGGATATTATACGGGTTGCTGTTGAAAAAATAGAGAGGATAACATCGCTTTCCGAGGAATTACTTGCGGCAAAACTGGAGACTGAGGATCATTTGTCGGATATGCAGGCGTTGCGTGGCGAGGTTGAACAGTTAACAAAAACCTTTTCTCATTTCCAGTCGATGATGCGGTTTAATGGGGATTCTCTGTATAAAAATGTCATTGATGAATCGATGAATAATATAGCGGGAATAAAAAAGATTGCTAATCGATTGCAAAAAGGAATACGTTCGGTGGTGAATGAAATGAATTCAATATCTTCATCACTGCAAAATGATACCCGCAAACTCCGGCTTGTTCCTGCCTCCACATTAATAAAATCTGCTGTGCGAACAGTACGTGATGTTGCCCGTGAACTGGGCAAAAAGGCGGATATAAAAATAACCGGTGACGATATTGAAATGGACAGAGTGGTGCTGGAGCATATTCGTGACCCGTTGATTCATTTGCTTCGAAATGCTATTGATCATGGCATAGAAACGCCCGGGGAGCGGAAAATTGCCAATAAACCGGAGACGGGAAAACTTGTGCTTACCGTAAGCAGTGAAGGAAATCAGATAGTGATATCACTTGAAGATGATGGCTCGGGAATAAATTATGAAAAAATTAAAAGCGCTGCGCTGAAGAAAAAAATTGTTAATCAGACAAAACTGGAAGGCATGACCCGTGAGGAAGTGCTTGATATTATTTTTCATCCTGGTTTTTCTTCTAAAGAAATAATAACAAATATATCAGGAAGGGGAGTGGGACTCGATGTTGTCCGTACCAACCTGCAGAGAATTAAGGGAAGTGTCCGGGTAGAGACTGCTGAAGGGAAAGGAACAAAATTTATTCTTCGGATGCCTCTTACTTTGTCTACAGACCATGGAGTGCTGGTATGTTCCTGCGGGCAAATATTTGCGATTCAGGCAACTTACGTGGAACGTGTCATAGAGATACGTCCCGATGAGATTGTTGATGTTGAAGCGAGCCAAACGGTGTTATATGAAGGGACTCCTATTCCTCTTCGAAAGCTTTCGGATATACTTGAAATGAAGGCAATGGAGCCGGCTTCTCAGGAATCATTGCCTGTTGTTATTGTTTCGAAAGGTAAGAGAAAGATTGCTTTTCTTGTGGAAGAAGTGATGAGTGACCGGGAGATTGTGATAAAACAGTTGCAACCTCCTCTTATCGCCGTCCGCAACGTCGCGGGCGCCACAATGACGGGGAACGGGGTTATTGTGATAGTGCTAAATGCGAGTGATCTGGTGGATTCGGCATTTCGTTCAGGAATACACTCAAAAATACTTATTTCGGAAGATGAGGGAAAAGTGAAAAAAGAACCTCAAATCCTTCTGGTCGACGATTCCATTACTACGCGCACACTGGTAAGGAGCATATTGGAGAATAATGGATATATGGTCACTACTGCGGTCAACGGAAAAGAAGCGTGGCAGATGATACAGGCAAGAAGTTTTGATCTGGTAGTAACGGACATTCAGATGCCGGTTATGGATGGTTTTGAGTTGACTGCTCATATCAAAGGAAACGTAAAATTCAAAGATATTCCGGTAATCATAATATCATCACTTGCCAGCGAAAGTGATAAAAAACGGGGAATTGAAGTTGGAGCGGATGCGTATATCGTAAAAGGACAATTTGAAAGCAAGGCGCTTCTCGATGTGGTGAAACAGATGATCATTTGAAGGCATTTGTTTTTTGCTGCAGGGTAATAAATGAGGACGATTAAAATATATGATAAAGATATTGATAACAGATGACTCAATGACTGTAGCGACGATCCTGAAGGCTATCTTTGAAAACGAGCCGGATATGCAGGTAGTTGGATATGCGAAGGATGGCAGGCAGGCAGTGGATATGTCCCGGGAATTAAAACCGGATATTATTACCATGGATATACGAATGCCGGTGATGGACGGCCTTATGGCGACGCGCATGATTATGGAAAATAATCCAACCCCCATTGTGGTGATAAGTTCCGATATAAACGATGAATTGCAAATATGCTTTCGTGCAATAGAGGAAGGAGCATTGGCAGTTATTGAAAAACCACACGCGATGAACACAAAGGATTTTGATCCTCTTCGCCGCAAATTGATCCAAACAATAAGAGCCATGTCTGAGGTTAAAATGGTCAGACGTATTGCCAGAAAAAATAAAGGACCATTTGAGATACAGAAAATACATTCAAAATTTCAGGATACTGCGTATGAACTTATTGCCATCGGATGTTCGACCGGCGGACCGCAAGCGTTGAATTGTATTTTTTCTTCAATTTCTGCGGAGATTTCTGTGCCTGTTGCGGTTGTTCAGCATATGTCGCAGGGATTTATTAAAGGGTTGGTCGAATGGTTGCAGAGAGTCACTTCCCTTACGGTTAAAATTGCTGAGGACGGAGAAATGCTTTTGCCGTCAACGGTATATTTTGCTCCGGAAGATAAACACTTATTGTTTCAACGGAAGGGGAATAATCTTCATGCTGTTTTTTCCGACGAGCCGCCAATTGGTCAATTCCGCCCTTCTGTCACTGCCACATTTCGGTCTGCCGCCGGTGTTTGCGGGAAAAATGCCATCGGGATACTTTTAAGCGGCATGGGAAATGACGGGGCTGCGGGGATGCTTGATATGAGAAAGGCAGGCGCCCATACGATTATTCAGGATCAGAATAGTTGTGTAGTATTTGGAATGCCGCGCGAGGCCCTTGCTCTTGATGCGGTGGATAAAATTATGGAACCGGAGGATATAGCGTTCTATCTGGAGAGTATTACTAAAAATACATGGAGCAAGCTAAACGTGGCAAGTAAATAATGGTTTTATTTAATTAGGTATTTGATTATGAAGAAAATACTCATTGTTGATGACAGTATGACTTCGCGGCTTCTGTTCAAGACATATTTTCCGAAAGATTATACTGCTACGATTGAAGAGGCGAATTCGTGTGAAACGGCGCTTGCAAAAGCGAAGGAACTCAATCCCGATATGATATTTCTTGATTATAATATGCCTGGCAGACACGGAATTGATATTGCCCAAGCATTGATAGACGCGGGAATAACCGCTAAATTAATTTTGTGCACTGCGAATCTCCAGGCTAAAGTAGTGGATACGGCGAAGAAATTGGGATTTTCGGCAATAATGGAAAAGCCTATTACAACAGAGAGGATTATTTCGGTTCTTGGACAGGATAATATATGAAACTTACCGAATCCCAGTTGGATACCCTGAAAGAAATTTCAAATATCGGTGTAAGCAGGGCAGCGACACAGCTTTCTACCTTGCTCAATGATGAAATTGTTATGCGGGTGCCGGAAATATATTTTTTGCCTGTTGACGAAGCGGTGAGATTAATGCCGGAATACGAAAATGTATCAGTTGTTTATCAGGATTTGAAGGGAGACTTTTCCGGAAGGGCACACCTGGTTTTTCATAATGATGAAAGCAGGCTTCTGGTGCATGCTCTTATAGGGACTGCTTTTACTCAGGGGAGTGAGGATATGCGGCGATTATATGAAACTGAAACGATGATGGAGATAGGGAATATTGTTATTTCCACATGTATTTCAACATTTGCGAACCTCCTGAAAAATGAGATCGTTCTTACCACACCAACCTATACAGAACTTCATGTATCAAAATTATTTGACCGGTGGCCGGAAGATACGGTATCAATGATTATCGAAACAACTCTTTGCGCCTCAAAACGCGACGTTACCGGGACACTGCTGATTATGCTTACGATAGGATCTGCAAAAAATTTGTTAATCAGGATAGCCGATTTTTGTCAAAATATAGAATAGCGCCATTACATGCTTGAATTTACCTCCTATAAAGATATATGCGATAATACCCCTCTTGGCATTATAGTGCTTGATAGAGTCAAAAAGATTCATTACTGGAATGAATGGCTTGAAAATATGACAACTATCCGGGCGGAAAATGCGATAGGAAAGGCATTGTGCGATCTTTATCCCGATTTCTGTCATAATCGTTTCAATTGGGCGGTAGACTATGTAATTGCCAACAAATCGCCGCAAATATTATCACAGGCATTAAATCATTTTGTTTTGCCCATTTCTATCAGGAGCCGGGGGAGGCATGGTCTCCCGGTGATGCAGCAATATGTTCAAATCTTTCCGATGAATGGGAAAAATGGAGAAATGCATGCAATAGTATTTATTCAGGATGTTACGGAATCTGTTATCCGGTCTTCGGAATATGCCGAATTGATGCAAAAACTCAGAGAAGACAGCTTCAGGGATCCGCTCACCGGAATTTTCAACAGGCGATTTATGTGGGATTGGCTATTGTTGCAATTGAAACGTAATGAGCGGGAAAAAAAGCCGCTTGCCTGTATGATGCTGGATCTCGATCATTTTAAAAGGATAAATGATACGTATGGTCATGAAAAAGGAGACGAGGTGTTGAAGTCTTTTGTAGAAGTCACGAGACGATGCCTTCGCAATTCTGATGTTTTTGTACGTTACGGCGGCGAAGAGTTTGTTGCTTTTTTGCCGGACAACGAGTTGCTGCAGGGGATTCATACGGCGCAAAGAGTGCGCGAGTCGATTGCCGCCTCAGGGTTGGCATCGTTTAAACCGGGGGAGATAACGTGCAGCATCGGCGTTTCTTCCTGGAATTACGATAATCCTTGTACCGGTGAAGATTTGCTGAGAAACGCTGACAAACATCTGTACAAGGCAAAGAATAACGGGCGTAACCAGGTAGTTCCGGTTTTATAACAGGGAAATTCTAGAGTTGCGTTTACAGGGCAGGTTTTTTATATTCCGAAAGATAGTATTATGATTGTATCGGCGTTTTTAGCCTCTTATTTTAAAGATAAAGCAGCATTGATTGTCGATGACGATGATGCTATTTGTCAGTTATTTATGAAATCACTTATTGAAGTGGGTTTTCTCGAACAGTATCTTTATTGCGCGAAGAACATTGATGACGCTTTCGGTGAGATAGATACGTATGACCCGGAAATAATAATATGTTCGCTAAATGTGCAAGGCAGAAACGGGCTTGAGATATTGAAGAAAACAAAAATGGCCGCAGAGCGAAGCCCAGAAGGCGAAAAAATGTTTTTTGTGATAAAAAAATCTGTGGAGGAAGATGTCGCTATACAGGCAATGGGGGAGTATATTGACGAAGTATTCTTGAAACCATATAACGCGGAGAATGTAACGAAGGGCTTCTTTAGCGCAATATTAAAATACAGCAGACCCGTGCCTTATATAACCATTATTAAACTGGCGGAAAAATTAATAGAAATGGGAAAGATTGACGAATCAATTCCGGTATTGGAAATAGCAAAAACAATGGATCCGCGGCCTGCGCTGCAATGCTACGTGTCGGGGCAGGCATATGAGAAGAAAAACGACAGAGAGACTGCGATAAAATGTTATGTGAAAGGATTGCGGTATAATAAGTTTCATTATAAATGCCTGGATGCTCTTTATAACAGTCTAATAGCGCAGGGTAAGGAGAAAGATGCATATCTCGTGTTAAAAAGAATCTCTACCTATTTTCCGCTGCCGGAGGAGAAAATAAAGAGCCTTGTCCAGTATGCATGGGAAAATGAACTTCTTGCCGATTTGGAAGAATACAATAATTCTTTTTTAAAACAAAGGGTTGCAGACTATAGTAATCCGGATAAAAAACTGATAACTAACTGATTTCGCCGGATGCGGATAAATATACCGATAATAGTAGAGAGAGGTAAGAAAAATAGTATGTGGAAAATTCTTATTTTTCATTTTTTAACAGATGAAAACATTAACCCGGATAGAAAAAGAGTGACAGAATGAAGGTGGTAATAGCAGACGATAGCATGACAATCAGAAGCATAACAAGAGATCATCTCGAAAAAATGGGAATTCCGAAACAGAATATTTATGAGGCACGAAATGGAAAACTTGCCCTTGAATTGGTGATAAACGAAAATCCCGATTTGCTTTTGCTCGATATGGTAATGCCTGAAATGACAGGCATGGAAGTGCTTGAAGAGTTGCATAAGAGAAATGTTTCAACGGTTGTGGGAGTTGTGAGTTCTTTCGGCACAAATTATTATGTGGAAAAGGCAAAAAGTCTCGGTGCGAAATTCTTTATTAATAAACCGTTAGTTTATGAAAAGCTGGTTGAAGAATTAAAGAAGGTGGGTATATTGTAATGGAAACTGTTATGCAGGCAAATGAATGGCTGGATGCATTATATGATTCATTTTGTGAACTTGCCGGTCATCAGCTTTCTTTTTCACGCGTGAATAAGGAGGGACATTTTGATTATTTGCCTGACATCATATACGGAGCGTCGCTTACGCTGAAGGGGAGGGATCTTTCTGTATGTATGTGCCTTGCGACAAATGTGGAAGGTTGCCACGCCGTAGGGGAGAGAATGTTAAGCGCGTTAAGCAAGAGTGACGCTATTCTTCCGGATATCGATTACGCGGACGCCTTTTGTGAACTGTTAAATATTATTTCCGGCAGTGTGATAAGAAAATATTTTGCAGAGGACGATTCTCTTGTTCTTAGCGTTCCGGTTTTTGTAAATGACAATTTGCAGATGCCAAAAAATTCGGTAATCAACGGTTTATCGTTGAAAGCTGATGGGATACCGTTTTCCTTTATCATTATTATGGCTGGGACATAATTTTATCAGAGTCTGTGCCGCAAATAAGACAGTAATTCTCTTTCAAAACCCTTCCGGCGATAAATATTTCGTTAATTTGATTATTGCAGTGAATACATTTCTTTCCATTTTTTTGAGAGGGTTTTCTGCCATAATATCCCAATGCCTCAATGTGTGTTCGAACGAACTCTCTCCTTCTTTCAAAGCCGTAACATTCCTCAAGAAACGATTTGAAGTCAAAACGGTCGGTAACGATCATGATGAGATGAAATCCTTCTTCAATCTGGCCGGAAACGGCATTTTTGTTTATTTTGGCAAGCATTACGGATGATTTTTTTCTGCTCTTTTCGTCTACCCTGAACAGGGCGCAGCCTTCCTTTTTTAATCGTGTGTGTTTTACATAGGTATCGTGAAGGTATTTTCCCAGTCTTTGTTCAATGTGTGATTCCGATATGTCCCGGGGAAATTGTATTCTGTAAAGAATGAATTTTACGTCTGATTCATCCGTTGGCCCCGGCATGATTTCACGAACTATGAAACCGGAACAATATTTTTGGATATCCTCAATCTTTTGGAGCAACGATTCCCTTTGCAATAGTTTTTTTGTAAAAGCATTTGAGAGAAAAGACAGATGATAAATGTTTATTCCGTAAGCAAAATCTGCCGCAGGGCTATCATCCATAAAATTTCTTATATGACCGGATAATGAGTGATAATACGGGGTGATATCCGGCAATGCCATCATAAGGGCACGCGCAAGGCAGACGCCGGTAAATCGTTTTGTAACTAAACGCATAGTATGTTGTATTTCTACTATAACTTGTAATGTGAGTATATTGTTTTTGCCATGTGCAATTTGTGTTATTTCGTCAACGAAAAAAGGAGGGTTTGTTTTATGGTGCGTCAGGGATTTTATGTGGTCAGCGGTAGGACACGCGCCGCAGCCAAGGCATTTCGCTTCAATGCATTCGCGTCCTAAACAGTAGTCTCGTTCCGTAAACTGAATGGAACGCTCGTATTCTTTCCACAAAAAATGTTTTGCAATGCCTGTGTCAATTTCATCCCAGGAGAGTATCTGGTTTTCAGTCTTTTCCCGGAAGAAGTCTTTTTCTGATAATCCCATCTCGGTTAAATACACGTTCCAGTTCTTTCTTACTTGTTTTGAAACCGTAGTATAATAAACAAAATCATCGGCAAGAGAAGAACGAATAAGGGCGGGCGTTAATCTCCTGTCTCCCATTGCCAGGAGTTGCATGAGCCATGTATCTTCGTGAGAGGCGCTTTCGCGAAATTCCATAGCATTTGCCTTGCATATATTTTCTATTGTAATAAATAGTTTTTTATTTTCTTCCAGCGCCGTCTGGCAGCGGTGGAATTGTAAAGGTGTGTGAGGGGGATAGTACAAACGTGTCAGGCTGAAAATAATCCGGGTATTGCAATGAGAGAGGCTCCTTACATCTGCCAGACTTTTTACAAATCTGCTGAATTCGGCAATATCTTCTTCTGTTTCCAGTCCCGTGTAAATCAAAAATATCTTCAGTTCCCTCATCCCGTTTTCGAATAAAAATTCACATGCGGTGTAAATCTGATCTTCCGTGAGATTTTTGTGCAGATAACGGCGCAATCGTTCGCTGATGCCTTCCATGCCGCAGCTAACGGTAGTCTTGCCAATAATTCTTTGCACCTCTGCAAGAAATTTATCTGTTGAAAGAAGGTCGAATCGCTGGCTTTTCAGATTAACATTGGCCATTTCCCGGTAAAATGAAAGAATCATAGGATAAAGTTCCGCATGGGTATTAAAATTAAAGCTCATGAGATTTATAGTATCGAGCCCCTGAGTCGCCTTTGCTTTTTTCATGCTTTCCCGCAGCTTTGCCAGCGACCGTTCCCTGTACGGTTTTCTCTCCCAGCTCTCTGCGCAAAACGAGCAAAAGCACGGGCATCCATGACTGATTTGTATGCTGCTGCTTCCCAGATTTTCCGGTTCATACCATATCGGGCCTGATTCCAGAGTTCGTGCCTGATTGAGGTCATATACTATTGCGCTCTTTACCGGATATGCCACACAATGTTCTTTTGGAGCAATTTCTGATAATTCGCGCAATGATATATTGTTTTGCACGGTTGTTTTGTACAGGTGGTCATATTTGTCCGGTTCGTAAAACCCGTCTACTTTGCCGTGGCATTCTCTTAAAATTTTTTCCTTCTCCCAGCCAAGCGACTTCCCTTTCTTCATTATTTCAAGAAATTGTTGTATGGCATACTCTCCTTCGCCGATAAATACTGCGTCAACAAGTCCGTAATGGGCATCGCTTCCCTGCTCAGTTATGGGGCCGTGCAATACCTGAGTGACTGCGGCGTTTGCTCCGCCGAGAACAACAAGGGGAATTGAGCTTTGTTTCATCCGTTCGGTTTTATACAGGGGAATACCGGAAAAGAACAGCAATTTCGGCAAATTAAGCATTTCAAGGACAAATGAGTTGCTGATTCCGATGACGTCAAACGCGCAAGGAGGTTCCTTTGTGGTAGTTCCCACCCAGAGCGGGATTTTTGCATCGATCATTATTTGCAGGTCTTTCGGAGGCGGGAGAAAGGCAAAGTCGGTAAAAACTCCCTCCACTTCCTGTGCGATTTGCGCTACCAATGCGTGGGAGATAGACGTCGCCACATCGCGATAGGTCGAAAGACGGCATATCAGAAATTTCACTTCCGATGCTGAGAAGAGAGACGGGGGCATGGTATTTGGTTCCCCGCCTTTCAGCCAAAGGCCGGAAAGAGAGAGGGTATAATATTTATCTTCATACCATTGTCGGATGGCAGAGGAAGATTTCAGGCAATCTGCGGGTGTTTCATGAACCATAACGGACTCTAGGGGAAAAATAAAAATTTTTGATAAACAGAAATGAACTGTTTTGGTTTATTTATTCTGCTTTTATTCATTCATAATGCTAAAGGTATTGTCCGGAATTTCAAGGGATTTGTAAAAAATTATAATACGTTTCCGTCTATTGGTGTGTATGTCTTCCGTTTATTTCTCATATACCGGACTTAAGATGTATTTAACATGAATTGCTGATCGAAATTACTCCTTATGGCTCGGAGATTTCCTGTAACAATTACAATAGGTATCTGTAAAAGTTACAAAAAAATGAAAAATTCATTTGATATGGTAATGATGAAATAAACGATATGTTTGTTTTAAGCAATAATGTTTCAGATACTTATAATCAATGCAAATTCTTGCGAAATGGTATGGTATTCCAGTTGCTTTAGGCATGTAATGTCACAGGATTTTTTTATTAAAAGACAAAACAATCGGAATACTGCCGTCAATTAACTAAGAAATCACAAAACAACGAAGAGAAATATATTGCGCAAAGATGGGGAGCATTGTGTTGCGGGAAGTGTGATTTTTTACGGTATTTGTTACTTGGTTTAATTTTTTTGGGAAGATCGTTTTATGAACAAAAATTTTGTGAAATCTATTTACTGTATTTTGGCAATAATTGTTTTTCAAATATATGTGATTACAATATCATTTGCAGATATTTTGAATAAAAATACCGGGGTCTATTTATTACAAAAGGGCAATGATGCTGATCATAAAATAAGCAATGATGAAGACGAGGATGAAGACGATGATGATGATGATGATGATGATGATGACGAAGATGAAGATGAAGATGAAGATGAAGACGAAGACGAGAACGAGGAGTCTCACAATGCAGGAAGGAATTGTTTGACAAGCGGTTGCCATACAGGAGGCAGAGAACATACGTTTTCTATTGGAGGAACGATTTACGATGATGCCGAAGGTACAAATGCGAGAAAGGGTGCAAAAATAAAAATAACAGATGCAAATGGTCAAAAAGTACGCTTACGGTCAGATCAGTTAGGAAATTTTTACTCAGAGAAGGATTTGACAGCGCCGTTTACCATATCTGTATCGTATCTTGGCCGCACGGTATCAATGCCTGTCACTGCGGAAACTGGCGGTTGCAATGCGGATGGTTGTCATACTACACAAGCGGAGGGTCGTGTATTTATTAGTACAAATGACCTTGATCTTGCCGGTATGGTAACCATTGATAATACCGGAGGTGGCTCTACGGAGATCAGTTATGAGGGTGACGTCAAGTCGATTCTTGATGCCAAATGTATTTCGTGTCATAAAGAGGGTGGTTCTAAAAGCGATATACCCCTGACAACGTATGAAGAAGTAACCGACCCGGGATTGGTTACGCCAGGTGATGAGGATTCGCTTTTATTGAGAAAACTCGATAAAAATTCCAGCGAGGGCACTATGTGGCCGAAACTTAACAGCAGCAGTGAATATGACACAATAAAGGATTGGATCGTTGCATATAATGCCCGGGAGTATTCGTCAGGTGTGACGGATGTAGCCGGAGAGCCTGTTGCCGGCGCTAAAGTACGCCTTAGCAAGAATGGCAGGATAAAATATCAAACGAAAACAGACGAAGGAGGTGAATTTATTCTTGAAAAAGTGAAGGCAGGTTCGTATTCCCTGAAAGTGTATAAGAAAGGTTATGATGCCTACAATCAATCCTATCAAATGAATCAAACAGATGTAACACCATTGGAGATTACCTTAACAGAGAAATAGTATCTGTGTGAATAAAAATATTTATTATAAGGAGTCGTAATGTGAAAATAGTAAAATATTCTCTTTTTTGTTTGGCGCTGAATGTATCGTTATTTAATGTGTTTTCAAATGCAGTATTTGCCTCGGCGAGCGGTCCTGATGCATACCGTACCGGAGCCCCTGACGATGCCGGTACCTGTAATGCAAGTGGTTGCCATGACACCTATGCTACTGACTCAGGGGACGCTGAATTTTCCATTTCCGGTCCTTCTGAATATACTCCCGGAAAAACGATAAAACTAAAGGTGGCTTTTAGCAGCTCCAGCGGAAGCAAAAGAGGATTTGAAATGACGGCTATTGATGCAAACGGAAACAGAGTGGGAAAATTCAAGAAGATCGGAAATACCACACAGGTTATTCCGGTGGATGATTATCGGGGACTTGACAAAGCTGATAAGGATAAATATATAGAACATACGTATAAAGGAACGAATAAAAAGAACTGGAAAGTAAAATGGACTGCTCCTTCCGATGCCACTGATCCGATAACATTTTACGCGGCAGGCATTGACGCTGACGGCAAAGGGAGTGAGGCGGACGATTACGTCTATACTACTACTATGGAAATAAGCGCAAAGTAGTCTCTGTTTCCGGATATGAAAATATCCTCAACTTACTGAGAACTCAACCCTTTGACTCCGCTCAGAGTGACATTTCCCTGACGGGGTTTATACTGAGGGTGCGAATGTGCTCAGGGTGACAGTTCGAGTCATCTATGAGCGGAGCCGAAGCATACTATAAATGATGAGTTGCAAAAAACCGGGAATGCTCCCGAAAGGTGTAACAAGGAATTTCAATCCTGGCAGTGGATGAAGATGTAAGGGTTAAAGATGAGAGGGGCTGAATATCTCCAGCCCCTCTCATGGACGCTATGTTGAAATGTTTTATCCATAAAACCGCAGAATGATTTTTTATAAGCCAAACGGACACTTCGGCTTTTTCCTTCACTTCTCTTGCCTTAAATTTTGCCTTTGCATTGCAATTATCCTTCAGGTTGCATCATAACTGCTGAATGAGAATTTCTTTGTGACCGATACGGAGGAATTTGGAAATTCAAATGCAAGTGCTATTTTGCATGGTTAGAACGCGTTTTCTTTTTCATGTTTTCCCCTTCCTCCTTGCGAAATATCCTAACTTTTACTACAGTATCCTTTACTTAACCTTTTTCTCAATTTCTTTACTTTGAAATGAAAAAACAAGCGCTTCCGTTATTTAAAGTACTCACCATAGCCGGTTCAGACAGTATCGGTGGGGCGGGGATACAGGCAGATTTGAAAACCATTACCGCTTTGGGCGGTTACGCGACCACCGCTATCACTGCATTAACCGCGCAAAACACTCTGGGGGTACATTCTGTTTATGCAGTTCCTGCTCCTTTTGTGGGGCAGCAAATTGACGCGGTGTTATCCGATACAGGAGCAGACGCGGTGAAAACGGGAATGTTGCTCAATAAAGATATCGTTGAAACAGTCGCCGCCAAACTCAAATATTACGCTATTGCCTTTGTTGTCGTCGATCCGGTTATGTTGTCAAAAAATGGCGCAGCGCTATTGGCGGAAGATGCCATTCATGCCTTGACTTCTCAGCTATTTCCCCTGTCTTTCGTTGTCACACCCAATCTCCCTGAGGCAGAAAAGCTTTCCGGCTTAAAAATTCAAAATATTTCTGACGCGGAAAAGGCAGCGAAGCATATTCAAAAACTTGGCCCCGCAAACGTGCTTATAAAAGGCGGTCATGCTTTGCATTCGAGTGATATGAAGAACGGCAGCAAAGTAATTGATCTTTTGTATAACGGGAAATCCTTTGAATATATTGAAGGTGAATATATTCCCGCGAAACCCGTTCACGGCACCGGATGTGTCTACGCCTCCGCAATTGCCGCGTATCTGGCGAAAGGCTGCGACATCACAGCGGCTGTTTCACATGCTAAAGAGTTTGTTGCCCTCTGCATCAAAAAATCATTTTCTCCGGGCAGGGGATATGCGGTTATCGACCAGTTTGGGGCATTACAATTCCCTTGAATTCGCTCAGTGTGCCTGTTATAATTTTTAACTATGGTATAGCCATTCCTGTTTTGAATTACAATAGATACCGTCTTTTAAAGTCCGTATTTGTTGGTAATTGAGGAAGCAATAGTATGCAGCAAGCCGTTGCATTAGAATCAAGCGTACTCGTATTAAACAAGTTTTTCCTGGCTCTCCATGTAATCTCCGCGAAACGGGCGTTTACATTGCTGTGTAAACAAATCGCGGAGGTTATTTTGGTGGATGAGGGAAAATATAGTTCTTACAATTTCGAAAGCTGGAAGGATGTTTCTGCTTACAAGGCCACGCTCGGGTTAACGGATGATGATAAAACGAGTTGGGTAAAAACCGTTTCTTTTTCAATTGAGGTACCAAAGATTATCCGGCTTTTGTCTTGCGATAAATTCCCCCGATCTTCTTTGAAATTTAACCGAAGGAATATTTTCGCAAGAGACGAAAACAAATGCCAGTACTGTGGCAAACGTTTTCCTGTTTCCGAGTTGAGTTTTGATCATGTGGTGCCCAGGACATACGATGGAAAAACCACATGGGAAAACGTAGTGTGCGCGTGTACCGAGTGCAACAAGCGAAAAGGCGGCAGAACTCCGGAACAGGCAGGAATGAAGTTGATCAGAAAACCTGTCAAACCAAAACAAAGCCCCATTTTGCGATTGAAGCTCCGGTCGGAAAAATATGAATCATGGAAACAGTTTTTGGACGAAGCGTATTGGTCGGTCCCATTAAAATAGAACCGCTTTCAACTCCTTCATAGTATGAGCTGTCGCGACTTCGCGGTAGAAATTAACCCAGCTTGCCTTGTCCACATCAACGATAAAAAATTATTATTTACGTATAATCCGGAAAGACCTTTCCGGCATAGCGCCTGAGACTTTTCGGCAAATACTCAACGTGTTATCTAAAATATACGGGTTTTCTATGAAAACTCGTATTTTTTTTTACACGACTGGCATTTTAAAAAAACACCGGTTGCCGGTGCCGGTAATCAGCGTCGGGAATATTACCACGGGCGGAACGGGGAAAACGCCTGTTGTTGAATATCTGGCAAAATATATAGGCAAAAAAGGAAAAAAGGTGGTGATTATCAGCCGTGGATATGCATCAAAGCTAGAACAGAAAAAAGGCACAGGAAAAAACGAAAGGTGCAATGATGAATTTCTCTTGTTTCAGGAAAATATACCCGGCATTGCGAACATATTGGGAAAAGACAGGGTCAAAAGCGGATGGGAAGCCGTAAACCGTCATCGTGCAGCATATTTATTGCTGGACGACGGGTTTCAACATTTACGTCTGGCAAGGAATCTGAATATTGTTCTTATCGACGCGCTTGAACCATTTGGATACGAACATGTGCTGCCCCGGGGATTATTGAGAGAACCATTACATGGTTTAAGAAGAGCGGATATATTCCTCTTAACGCACACTGATCAAATCAGTGAAGAAAAGAAAGAAAACATTGTCCACCGGCTGCATGATATTAACCGAAATATTCCTATAATTGAATCGATTCATAAGCCCGTGTGTCTGGAGTCAGAAAACGATGAAACATCACTCGATATTACGTGGCTAAAGGGGAAAAAAGTTTTTGCTTTCTGTGCTATCGGAAATCCATTATCATTCAGGAAAAGCCTTGAGAGTTTAGGAGCGGTATTGCTTGGTTTCCATGAATTTCCGGATCATCATGCGTATACTCCTTCGGATATAAAGGCTTTGAACGACGAAGCAATGCACATTGGCCCGGATGTATTCGTCGTTACGCAAAAAGACCGGGTAAAGCTAGGGGAAAACGTTAATAGTTGGGCATTCCCTCTGTTAACACTGAGGATGGAAATTTGTATTACAAAAGGGAATGAATTGTTAGATACAGCATTAAATAAAATAATAAACTGAAAGGAAAAAACAGATGGCTCATAAAATAAATGAAGAATGTATCAACTGTGGCGCATGTGAAAGCGAATGTCCCGTAGAGGCCATTTCGGAGTCTGGAGATGTGAGGGTAATCGACGAAAACGCCTGCACTGATTGCGGAAATTGTGTCAGCGTGTGTCCTGTAGATGCAATCATAGCGCCATAAATTTAATTCTATAAATAATTAATCAGGCCTTCGGCAACTTCCAATTACATATTTTCACAATACGTTGGTACACCCCCTTCACCCCCGCCAGCGGGGGATAGTTATTGTCCCCCTCAATGAGGGAGATTAAGGGGAGGAGAAAAAGATTGAAATTCCTATACGTTAAATTATGTTGGGGTTTTAAAAACGAAACCCAACGACTTTATTTACCCACTCCTAAATCCCCTCCTAAAAGGGGATTCTCATGATTCCCCTCTTGAGAGGGGTGGCAGCGAAGCTGCCGGGGTGTGTTCTCGTTTTCGCATTAAAAATTTTGAAATTCTTATGTGTTTAATCAGGCCTTCGGGATTTTTAATTATGTTGCAGTGGCAAGGCGCGTCTTGCCACTGCATGAACAGTTTGAAATTCTATGCGTAAAAATCTTGTTGCTTTGACTCGTTAATACCGGAAACTCTGTCATGGAAAACCAACATAATAGTGAAAACAAAAAATACACCCCTATGGATCTCGGAAAGATCAATACCTATTCGATAAAGGAACGGCAAAATCTTTCCAATATCCATCTTTTTGCAAAGCCGTCGGTACCTTCTGACGGGATAAAATCATTTTTCGAATCTTTGCCGGAAATTCTTGCTTCGGCAAACCTGCGCAAGGTCATCGATGCCATTGTTCTGGCGCACCGGAATAAACGCCCTGTCGTGATGTCCTTCGGTGCACATGTAATTAAATGCGGTTTATCTCCGCTCATTATTGACCTGATGAAGCGAAATATTATTACCGCCCTTGCCATGAACGGCGCCGCGGCTATTCACGACTATGAAGTTTCCCTTATAGGCGCCACTTCGGAAGACGTTGCCGAAAGCCTGAAAGACGGCAGCTTTGGAATGACAAAAGAAACTCCCGCGGCATTTCAAATCGCTTCGTCAAAGGGGGCAAAAGAAGGCACCGGATTGGGAAGGGCTATGGGAGAGAAAATAATTGCAGACAAAAATACCTACACCGACCTGAGCGTATTGGCATGGTGTGCAAAATTAAACATACCGGCTACTGTACACGCTGCGCTGGGCACCGATACTATTTATATGCATCCGAATATTTCCGGCAAAGACATGGGAGAATCCAGCCACACGGACTTCAGGATTCTCGCTTCAATAGTCTCCGATCTGGAGGGCGGCGTCTGGCTTAACGTAGGGTCTGCCGTCATCATGCCGGAGGTCTTTCTTAAAGTGCTTACCGTGGCAAGAAACGTCGGAAACAAAGTGGAAAACTTTGTAACGGTAAACATGGATATGATCCAGCATTACCGGCCACAAACCAATGTATTGAAAAGACCGACAAGGACCGGGTATGCAATCACCGGACACCATGAAATCATGTTCCCGTTGCTCAGAATGGGCATTCTTTCAAAACTTGGCGCTGAGAATGAGTAAGAAGAATACTCTTTTGAAAATATACCGGAAAATGTTCGATTCTCTGGGGCCGCAGCAATGGTGGCCGGGAGAAACGCAATTCGAAATCATCATTGGCGCAATATTGACCCAGAATACCAATTGGTCGAACGTGGAAAAGGCTATTAACAATCTGAAAAAAGCAAAGAAACTCACTCCAAAGGAAATATATTCACTAAGCCTGCCGGAACTTGCGGAACTTGTAAGACCTTCGGGGTTTTTTAATGTCAAGGCAAAACGCATTAAAACATTTGTCGACTGGCTGTTTTCAAAATATAAGGGAAATCTCGCTGCCATGTTTAATCATGACCGCCGCACACTTCGGGAAGAATTGCTTGCCATTAACGGCATAGGGCCGGAAACGGCGGATTCTATTCTGCTCTATGCGGGAAATATGACTACTTTTGTCATAGACGCCTATACGCACAGAATATTTTCGCGACACGGCCTTATCCCCGAAGAAAGCACGTACGATGAAATGAAGTCATTCTTTGAAGACAATCTTCCGGAGGATACAAAATTATATAATGAATATCACGCCCTGATCGTGAATATCGGCAAATTGTTCTGCAAACCAAAAAGGGTGTGTGAGCAGTGCCCTTTGCTTGAATTTTTGTAACTATTCGGCGTAAACATTACGTCTACCGACCTAAATCGCTGGCGGGCTATTGCCCGTCCAGTGGATTTGATTGTTAGCGGAAGTGTCTATACAGTTTCGTATTGAAGAACTTTTAATTGATCCGGGTTTATTCTAACACTGAGATTTAGTATTTCAACACCCACTACTTTGCCATCGGCATTGAAGTCTAGAATAACACCGGGATGCACTTCCTCCGATTCAACGATGGATGATTCATCCAACCTAAAGTAAAGAGCATCGCTTTCTTTGTCTACCTTTAATCTCATTTTTGCCTCCTTGCTCTGCGGTCAAAAAATACTGTTACTACTCTTTGTGGCGAAACATGATGATTTACAACGACATGGAGAATTCACCCCTCATGTTCTGAAATGCTTTTAAAATAATGTACATTGTGATCTTCACCTATGTTTTTCCAATCAGATTTATCGTAACACTTTAGCTTTTTGAAAAAGACTTCGATTCCCTTTATTTTATAAGGCATCTCTAATATTGACGTATGGAGCAAATTTCACCTCCATTAACTCCGCACTTTAGTGCGGAGATATCCACAATAAATACACCGGCTTTGGTAGAGACAGGTTTGAAACCTGTCTCTACAACCTGGTGCAGTAAAAGATATTGGGCTAACTTTACCTCAGGGCTGAAGCCCATGATTGTTTCTCCCCTTAACCCCATGCTGAAGCATGGGGTTAAGACATGGGCAATTTTTCAAAAAGCTAAAGTGTTACGATTTATCTATAGTCCGCCATACCCATTCTTCAGGAATCTCTCGTTCTTTCAACATGTCCTGGGTATGTGTTGATAGTTTAAAGTCCATATTTTTTAGCAAGCAAAGCTGCGTATTGGTATTCTGATGTTTTCATTAATGCATTGTATAATTTTTCAGTTGCATCATTTAATAATTTTTGATCTAAGCCATATTCATGTATAAGTTCATTAATCTCGTCTAACTGACGAAACAGATCATTTTTACCAAACCATTCACTACTATATTCATCAATTCTTTTTTGTTCTACTCGCTTTATTAATTTTGTTATTAAACTCTCTACCTCTGATAATGCCGCTGTTTGAGTTTTTGTAACCAAAACATTACGCCTACCGATAAAACTCAGCGGCGGCTATCAGCCGTCCGCTGGAGTGACTTGTTAGGTGCCCTCTTTTGTCTTTTAATAATTTTAGCTATCGATCTCAATGCCTGATTTACAGAGTCATGGTCAGGGAAAAATTTTGCAACATCTGGATCAATAACTACAACATTTGTTCCTTCCTCATATCTTTTTGTATATTTTCCCCGAATACCTTTGCTGAAATCATATTCTTCAAGCATGTCTGAATCTTTTCGAGTTCTCTTCATACTGTTTCCTTTCTTTTTTTGTTGCGTTTCTTGCACTTATTATTCTGATTTTATCTCCTCTTTCTGTATGAACAATTACTAAAAGGTGATTTTTACAGGAGTTTCCAATTAAAATGAATCTATCCTCTTCGTCAGAATGCAGAGGATCATAAATCGTTAATGACAAGGTATCTTTAAAAGCAGTGCTTGCCTCATCAAAAGATACGCTGTGAATTTTAATATTCTTTTTTGCCTTGCTTGGATCCAAAAGCATATTTCGTTGTTTATCATAGCTTGCGCAGATGGATTTGGCAATTTGCTGGCAAGGGTTCTTTATCAAGCCCAATGCAAAAGCTCACCACCGGAAGCAGGGCTGTATCCTGCGATCCAGTGAAGCGGTTTATTATACCTTCTTACCCTTCATTTTTTTAATCATTTTTTCAGGGTGTTCCCATTCAGTTCTACCTGATTTCTCCTCAAAGTAACCTCTAAAAGTATAGAGATCTTGCAAGAGTTTTTGTTCGCCAAATGACCCGGCAACGAACATTACAGACATCAGACCGCGATGGAAATAGTGAAAAATATTCTCAGTACATGAAGCAATTAGCGGTGTGTCTATCATTCCGGCAAGATAATATCGTGGTGGATCACCTCCGTACATCTCCATTATGTGACTAGATGCCCCATGCACATAGCCAGAAAATGTTTGACTTAATGTTCTGTGTATTTCTTTTGAATAAGTCCCACGTTTTACAAAGGCAGACTTCTCAATCTTGTTTTCGAGGACATGAAATGCTCGTTGGAGCACGGGCAATGTTTCAAGGTAAAGGTCTATCATGTTTCTCATTATTTTAAGCATAACGAATGAGGTTTTGCGGCTTAAAACGCTATGCTTCTGTAATAGGGATATTGGCCTTTAACATAAGAAAGAAAGTCCACGCCGTATGGCACGATCTTGACCACTAAGTCATTTTGCAGACCCTCGATGGTAATGAATTGCGAATCCTTCAAGAAACCGAGATAGTCGCTAACGACAAAACTCACCTGCCGCTATGGAGCGTTAGCGAAATTGCGGTCAGGTGGAGTGCCTTGTTAGGCACTGTGAACTCATAATTCAAATTCACTACGTGGCAGTCCTGACTGGCGGATAATGGACTGCAAAGTCCCAATACGGACTTCATTGTGATTTGGAACCGGGACTGTAATAGTTCCCTGGGATAGTTTCTTTTGCATTATGATGTGGCTACCGCGTTGACGCACTTCAAAGAAACCGTTTTTTGCAAGGATAGCACAAACCTCTTTGCCGGGAAGAACACGGAGTTTACCCAACTGCCACCTCAACCTGAGTCACAAAAATATCGTCATGAAGCCGATGTCTTATCTCTTCAGGTGATGCTGTCTCAAAAAACAGTTCCAATGCTTCCCGAAGATTGTCCCGTGCTTGTTCTATACTATCGCCCTGGCTTGCGATATCTAACTCCGGACACAATGATACGTATCCATTACCTTCACGTTCAATAATTGCAGTAAGTTTCATTGATGACCTCCTCTCATCTTAAACTACACTTCCAATAATATTAACACAGACTTCTCCATTTCCCAATCAATATCTGCGTTAGTCGTATTCCAGGAAGCCGTCTTTGGGACTATAGCAACAGTGTTAAATTGAACATGTTTGATGTGGATTTTAGGGTTTTCGTTCAAGAACTTCTGTATTTCACGCGCCAGATACTCATTTGCCGATAGCTTTCCGGTCTCGTCCCCTATCCTAATGGTATTGAACTACCAAGCTCACCTGACCGCCATGAAGCGTAGAGGAATGGCGGTCAGGTGCAGCGCCTTGTTAGGCACTTAGTTTTCAAGCATTTTTATTATATGTTTGGCTAAATATTCTTTAATTTCATTGTGTCTTGGTACAGGTTGAGACGCTTTTGTTCTGGGATTCTGGTACCAATCGTGTTTTCCACCATGACGGATTAAAATACACCCCATCTTTTCGATTTGCTTTATCAAATCTCTTCTTTTCATGCAACTTCAAGCTCAGCAACTTTACGTATACATGGAATGTTACCGCTTGTTAATTCTTGGTAAATATCTTTTAAATTCTCTTTTAATTCTTCAAGTGATTCTCCCTGAGTTTGATAATCTGGATATTCTTCAAGGTAACCCAGCCACATATCACCATCTTGCCAATAAACATATTTTTTTCTTTTCATGTTATTTATCCTTTTGTTAAAAATCAGATGTGATATTTTCTTCCCTTCTGCTTGAGCGTCTCGTTAAGTTAATCATAATTTTTAACCTCTTGATCCTTCCATATCTTACCTAATTTTGCAGGAGATCGGTAAGCAAAAAAATCCATAATTGAAAATGCAATAAGGGTTATAAGTATTGCAACTGATAAAATTGGTCGAAATGGATAAAATAGAGAAATTATCCCGACAGCAACAGTTAATAAAGTAAAACCAATGTTTCCATACACAGCTAAATTTTGTCTGGTTTTGGGCTCGGTAAGAAAATTCTGCCAGAGAGTAAATTCTTCAGGCATCTTCCCATGCTTTTTTAAAGCAGGCTCTATATAATCACGAGTATAACAACCAATGCGTTTTATCGAAAAGCTGTAACTATAAATTATAAAATCCAAACAAATTGCAGCAAATGCTGGTATAACAAATAATGCTTTATCAAGAGTTTCTATATTTTTGGCCATTAATCCTATTGCCGTTGATATAAATGCAATTTTGAATCCCATGGCCTGACGATAATAGGGACAGCTACCATTTTTATGAAAATAAATAGTCGCTGTCCCTATTTATCCTATAACAGGGTTTAAGTAGAGGTATCGCGAAAACGCCAAAAGATAAGAACTTTTTCGATAAGAATTGCCTTATATCGTCCCATGTCCCCGCATGAGGTGAAGTAGTGCCTTGTACCATAATATTCTATGCGAACGGTCTTTTCATGTCGACAAGTTAACAAATCAGGCCAATGTCAATAGATTAGGTTTGACCCTATAGCCCCTTTTTTTCGTCTCTTTGCAGAGCGCAGCAATAATTTCCTCTTTTGCTGTATATTTTTTTAACCGCCTTACCGCCGGAATCTCACGTAACGACAGGTGTACGTGATACACTGCATCTTCGTATTGTATGCGTAATGGTCTTGCCATTACAAAATCAGATCAGATACAAACGATTTGTCAACGATAAAGATTTGACCCCTTTTCATCTTTTTTTTCCATAAAGATGACCTCTCAATAACTTAGGTATTTAATTTTCATGTCAGCATAACGTCGCCTGCATCCGTCTTGTTGGGCTCCGTATTCAAGATATGATTGTCATATTTTTTGCGCATGCGGATGTCGTGATTTCGCTCCTCCGCAAGTTGGCGGAGCACCCCAATCAATTCCCCTGATTCGCTTCTGAGTTCGTTGAGCGTGTCGATTGTTCGGTCAAGGTGTTCGTCAAGTTCCCACAGGCTGTGTGCGCTGAGTTCATTCTGTTGCCACCACTTCCCAATGATCCCCCAGCCTTCACCGATACATCTATGGGCATCAGGGAACTCTAGTTCACCAAAACAGTCAGATGCATTGTAGGAAACTTGAAGCAATCTTACGGCAGGCTTGGGATGAGACCTCAGAGCCGATTCATGCGGTTTAGTCTTCATGTCTAGGACATGAAAAAACATTGAAAGCGACAACGACCATGTCGTGAGGGGGGGCACCTCCGTAAGCAACGGAAAAGTCCCACGCCTACAGAGCTTTGTCCACAGAATCAGGTTGGTTTCTGCTGCGGCCGTATCTGCGTCCAATTCGAGAGCCTGCAATGTCCGAGCTTGGCTCTCCGAAAGACGGACCGTCCTGTACTCAACATGGCGATCAATTCCGAACGTGGTCTTGAGGTATCGTAAATGCGCCCTACAGACATGACTGACTTCATGTGCGAACACGAACGCCATGGCGTTCCAAGCAAGATGTTGCGCTACGCGAACACGGTCGCCATCCTTTGGAAGAAGCGACTCCATCAGCTTCCATGATTGCGGCTGAAGCAGAGCGTCGATATTCCTCTTCTCGGCCTTCTCGACCTCTGCGTCACCGATGTTTGGTAGCACTGTGGGTGAAGACATAAGCAGGTAAAAGGCTTGATAGATCAAGGCCACCAGCCCCCAGTTGATGCCGATCAACTCCAACTGATTGGATACAAACGCGGTGGCGTTGACCTCGGCGTTGTCTACGAAGTCAACTGTCAAGTTGCCGGTTGGATTGTATGGCGGGTCTGCAAAACGGGCGGCATTGAGAAGCCATCGATAGTAATCCAGCAATCCCTGCATCCCATCGCGGGTTGTGGGGTGAACCGTCGAGAGGTCAAGTCTGCCACCATATTCGCGAAACGCCCTATCGAAAGAACCCTCGGCTGACGGATTCAAATGAGAGTCGGTTGCCATTGTACTCCTCGTCATGAATCTTCAAGCCCAACGTTTGAGGTAACCGGCAGCCAAAAGCAAAGCGAAGCGTCGCTTTTGGCTGTCCGGGTTGACCGAATTGTTAGCCGCCTTAATCATCAGGGGTATGCTCCGTCATCAGAATCCATATCACTGCTCATAACATTTCCCTGTACGTTCATTGCGTGCTCGTATCCAGGTATCTCTTTGCCATCTAAGTCAAGCTTCCAAACCCTAGGAAACGGCCCAAACCATTCCTTGTAAACGCTCATCCACAGCGTGTTGTCCATTACGCCTTTTCCATAATTGCTAGGAATATGGTGTATTGTCTTTCCGTATACTTTTTTGCAAAAATCCTCGTAGCGCTGCGTATCAAGAATAAATGAATGCCAAGCCGCAGCCACGATCGGGCCAAAGCATCCCATCGGGTGGATATCTCTAAGAACTTTGACAGCAAAAAACTTCTTCAACTCCTCAACGGCTTCGTCGTGTACTGTCCGTAATTGAACACCTCGACGAATCAACTGGTCGCCAGTCAGGAATGAAAAATCCCAGTCATGGATCTTCTTGATTGTGGCTTGCTCACTTTTCTTTAGCTCCTTCCAAGGGGTGGTCATAATTTTTAGTGGTTTCGTTTCTGTCATAGCATATCTCCTAGTGGGTGGTGGTTAGTGGGGATGGTAATTTAAGTAAACTTGGCTTTGGTGCCGCAAGCCGACAATCAGACCGGAAAGTGAGAGCGATTCAATCCACTTTATCCAGTAGTCGCTACCTATAGTTGAGTATTTGGTGTAGAGACGGCTCAAGTCATCAAAACGCACTTCTCTGTTCGGCGTCGCGATTATCTCTTCAAGAATAGGTCTCTCCCATTCAGTGACTTCCCATTTGTAACCAATAGATATCAACCACAAAATATTTTGGTAGGGGTTAAGGAAACGCGCGCTTCCGTCAAAAACAAGGACATCCGCAATTCGAAGAGAATCGAAATCAACCTTCGTAGAGCGTCGTCGTAAAAGCGTGCGCCATTTCATGCCCAGAAATGCCCTATTGACTATGTTTCTATCAGTTGCTGATAGCGGGTCGCGACTGTCGTACACAACTCCGTGATATCCATGATTTGTCTTAATGTATGCATCTTTCGTGATTGTTATGCCAAATAGCTCTGGCTGCGCCTGAATAGGTGTGCCTGCGGTTAAATCAAATGATTGTGGATTTAACGAGTCAATAAATGGTAGCAAAGACTCAAATCTATTGACGTTCTCGTATGCTTCTATCGATGTTGTCGTAGGATAGTCTGGAATTGCGTTTGAAACAGTTGTAATTCCAGCATTGCTTGCGGCAGTAAGGTTTGCTCTTATCCCTTCGTAGTTGGCTTGCTTTTTCATTACATCTAGAATTCGATCAATACAGGATTCTGTGCCGAAATTTATGGCTTTGACGCCAGCGTTCGCCAAGTGTTCATAGTAATCAGACCCCAAACTGTTGTGGTGCATCATGTACGACCAAGTACGAAGTGGGATCTGGCGACTAATTGCAAGATCCGCGAGGCGCTTGTACCAACCGGGAGGTATGGCATCTGAGATCAAATTTACGTCGTCGAATGTGTGTATGTTTCTGAGATGCGCGATCTCATTGATGACAGTTTCTGGATCTCTATCTATATATCGTTTATCCCCAATATCGGACAAACGAGGGTAATCGCAGAAAGTACACTTCCCCCAATAACAGCCCTTGGTAACAAGCACAGGAAGACTGACAGGGTGAAAATACTGATTAAGGCCTTCAAACAAAGGGACGGGTAACTTGTTGAGATCTCCTCGCGCCATTGGCCCAGAGTGAAGTACCCCCCTCTTTTTCTCTTGATCAGTTTGAAGTGCGAATTGTTGAATGGTTTTCTCACCATTTCCAATTGAAATTAAGTCGAATAAATTCGAGCTTTCAAGGGCCGATATCTGCGTGATTTCAAGCAAATTTACTTGGCTCCCTCCCAGCCAAATACTTGTTTCTGGAGAAGATGCTTTAAACAATTTCGCGAGTTCAATTGCCTCCGGCAGTTGTTCGCTAAATGCAACAGAAAAGCAGATTGCCCTAGGCGATCTTGAGAGAATTTCCTTGATAAATCCATAATAAAGCTGACTTGCTACTGTCGGCCTGTCTTGATGCGATACAAGGCAAAGTTGAAGCTCTTGGGGGATAGGAAATACGAAAGGACGAATTGCGGCGAGGGCATTTCTCAACGCTAGAGGGTTTCCATTCAAGAAGACTTCCAAAGATGTTGATGTAAGAGATTGAATGGCCGCCAATGCGTGCTCGACCTCTTCAGAGGTGGCTGAGCTTGCCTCAATTACGCTCTGCGCTTCCTCAAGAAACTCTCTTTCGATAACCCTTCTTACTGTCTTGATGTTCAAATCATACGAGACAGTTTCAACGTCTACTTCACGCAGAATAGCACTAAGCAATGGTATTGCTAAGTGCGGCCCGTGAAGCGCCGACTCCGAGAATGGAGGAAAGATAAATGCAATTTCTTTCATGCGTACCTATCCTATGCGGCTAACAAATTATTATACAGTTTCTGCCTTTTAACAAACAAAAACTTGAAAGTCAACGCATATTTATAAATTATTGACAAAAAATATAAAAATACGTATATTGCTTCAGGATACCATTACTTTTGGTGTGATAGACAGAAAAGAGGATATTTCTTACAGGATTAATATCCCAAACGAATTGTGGTTAAAATACGGAAAGATTTTGACAAAAAAGACGGTTCCTGTTTCATTCCATAATCATTATAAAAAATGGCTGCGATACTACCTTGACTACTGTCATAAATATAATCAACCTTATTCCGACCATCAATCTCTTAAGAAATACTTAGAAAAACTGCAGGAGAAAAATCAACCACCTGAGCAGCAAAAGGAAGCAATGCGTGCTGTGTTCATTTATTACGAGATGCTGCAGCCATGTTTTGAATCAATAAAGCACAACAATAACCTTTTTTCTGTTTCTTCAGAAAGCGTTGGGAATAGAAAAGCTGACGCATTACCGCCACAGCTTTGCCACCCATCTCCTGCAGGCTAATTACGATATCCGCACAATTCAGGAGTTGTTGGGACACAGTGATGTCAGGACTACCATGATATATACTCATACGATCAAAAGCCAGACAGTTAAAGAGGCAAAAAGCCCTCTGGATTTCTGAAATTTTTACTATTTCAAATTACAAAAATGAATGAATTATTAATAAAAGGCGGTTATGTGGTAGACCCCGCTTCCGGCTTTGAAGGATACGCGGATGTTCTGGTAAAAAACGGGAAAATAGAGGCGGTGTCATCCACTATTCCCGTCAATCCCTCCTTCAGAGTTATTGATGCAACGAATAAACACGTCATCCCCGGCCTGATCGATTGCCACGTTCACTTTCGCGAACCGGGGCTTGAATACAAGGAAGATATCTGCACAGGCTCCCGCGCCGCGGCAAAGGGAGGATACACCACGGTAATTTGCGAACCCAATACAAGCCCCACCATTGATTCCCCATCTATGGTTGATGTATTATCGGAAAGAATTTCAAAAAAGAGCGTTATAAACGTTTTCACGAAAGCATGCATTACCAAAGGTTCTTTGAGCGAAGAACTAACGGACATTGCTGCACTTGCAAACCACAGCTATGTAAAGGCATTATCGGATGACGGCAATCCCGTGTTTAACGATGCGTTAATGGAAAAAGCCTGCAAGCTCTCCGCGCTGCATTCTCTTATTATCAGCCCCCATTGCGAAGACTCCCCCGTTTATTTAAGCAGGCGAAAAGACAACCCCAACGCAACGTGTTTCCCCGGCGAACCCTATACCCATGAAACCGATTTCGCACAGCGCGACATTCGTTATGCAGAACAGGCAAGAAGCCGTCTGCATATTTCCCATATTAGCCTGAAGAATACCATGACGGCAATACAACGAGCCAGGGAAAGAAACATCGGAAAAATTACTTGTGAAGTAACCCCCCATCACTTATTATTAGACAACAGCTTCCGGGACAAAGACGGAGACACGCCAAAAACCAACCCTCCCCTTCGATCCCGTGAAGATATGGATGCCATGAGAGAGGGTTTGGCAAACGGGATTATCGATGTTATTGCAACTGACCATGCCCCGCACACAGGAGAAGATTTAAGAAAAGGGGCAACGGGTTTTGTCGGACTCGAAACAGCGCTGGGCATTCTGCTTACAAAACTTGTTCATCCCGGCATAATCACTTTTAAGGAACTTATAGGAAAAATGTCTGCCAATCCCGCCCGCATCTTCCGGATAAACGGCGGCAGCCTTGCGGCAGGCATGCCGGCAGACATCGCCATAATTGACATAAATAAAGAATGGACGGTTGACGTCAACACATTTGAATCAAAGGGAAGAAACAGCCCCTTTCACGGCTGGAAACTAAAGGGAAACGTTTCGACTACTATTGTTCATGGAAAGGTCATTGTTGATAACTACAAAATCCAATGTTAATCATTATTGACGGTTATAACCTTATCTTTACCGTGCCGGAGTTGGAAAAACATGTGGAAAGAAATTGCATTGAAGCCGTGCGCGATTTCGTAATATCTCTCCTCTCCCAATACCGGCAGGAAAAGCATCACGATATAATCGTTGTATTTGACGGCACATATTCGGAAACAAGTTTGCCGAGGAAGATGCTGTGCGGTGGAATAAGAATAATTTATTCCAAAACAGGCGTCAACGCCGATACCGAAATCATGAACATTACCAGTCAGTTGAGAAATCCCAAAGACGTCTGCATTGTAACGTATGATAATGAAATAAAAAGACACGTAAAAAAATGCGGCTGCCAGGTGATGGATCCGAAGTCATACTACCGGGAAATATACGATGTGCTCTACCAGGAAAAAGACAAAAAATCCACCGAACCCGAAAGCAAACTCAAAGGCCCCACTGAGGATGACGCAAGGTCGTGGAAAGGTGTTTTTGAAGAAGTCACCAGTGAAGAGATCGATTCACACATAAAAAATTCAGGAATATCACATTTAAAGAAAAAGCAGGAACCTGTTATAATTGAAAACAAAACGGATGATACACATGAGGATATCTCTCCGTCTGATTATGACACACAATACTGGGTTCGCATCTTTGAAGAATTCGAAGACGATGACAAGAAAAATTAAGATTCACTGGAGTCTGAAATGCGCCCTGACATGTGTTTATGCGTATATCATTTACGCGGTATCCTCACAAGACACATCTTCCATCCCCTTGCCAATCCATCTGGACAAACTTATCCATTTTGCGGAATATGGCATATTATGCACATTTGTCTGCTGGGTTGTTTCTTCTTTTCCCATCACCTCCGCAAAAATATTTTATTTGATCACCATCGGCATCACTTCGCTGTATGGGATATCAGATGAATTTCACCAGTCCTTCACTCCACATCGTTCCGTGGAAATACACGACTGGCTGGCGGATACCACCGGAGCGGCAGCGGCAAGCTTTTTTTGGCGGATATTTCTCCAAAAACATCTGTAATCAGCAACATCTGTTTTTCTTGCCGCGTCACCCTTTTAATGCTTCGGATTCGGGATCATTATTTATTCCCTGTCAAAAAACTGGGTAGGATTGACAATGGGGACGATGGGCTTGCCGGGCATTCCCGGATTTGCCCTTCCGGGATTTGAGATTCGATCCGTCCGGGCGTGTTTGCTGTTGGTGGTTGCTTCTGTGTTTCTTTAGCGGCATTTATTATAAACAGGATTGTGCATTCGCCATTCGGAAGAGTCCTGAAAAGCACCAGAGGGGATTAGCGGAGTATCTATTGAAATATCATGGGGCATGCAACTGACTTTCCTGTTGTAATTTGAGGGCTATAAATTATAATGAAAAAGCGATAAGAATTTACCTGTTTCGGTCTTAATATAGTAACGATAGCCCATGTATTTCCCTTTCCCAAAAACTATAATCAGAAAAATCTCTTATTTATTTATTATTGGTTTGCTGATTATTTTTTCCTCCGCTGAGATATATGCGGAGTTGCCTTCCTTTCATATTCCCCCAAAAGGGTTTTCTGCCTTTGATACGCCAAATGACGCAGGAGAGAGTGTGTCATTAACATGGAATGCTTCCCCCATTGACAGTGCGGGTGTCTTTTATGTTATTTATGCTGATACAGAAGAAAACGGTTCCTTTGAAAAGGAAGCGTTGCGTATCGAATCAAACACGGGTTATCGGAAAGACGTTCCGGAAATATATGGTCACAGTGAAGATAATGGTAATTATCATTACGTGCAGATAAACCCGCAAAAGGTTTTTAACGGGGAAACACTGGGGAAAAGGCAGCATTTTTATTTTAAGCTGGCCATAATTTCGGGAGAAGAAAAGGTTTTTTCCGATAATGTTGTGTCTGCAAGGCCACGGGGAAACTGGCTGGACAGGAAAAAGGTCAACAATTTTGCCATTATGATGGTTTTTTCTGTTATTGTCATCTATTTCATTCTGCATGCACGGCGAAATCCTGACATGTTTTTGCGGAAAATAGGGGGGCTTGAGGCGGTAGATGAGGCTCTGGGGCGCGCCACGGAAATGGGGAAACCGGTGCTTTTTGTGCATGGATTAACCCCGATGGGAACAATATCGGCAATTGCTGCTACCAATATTCTGGGCAGGATTGCCGGTAAGATTGCTGAATACGATGCTATTCTCAAAGTGGTGAATTGTGATCCTATTGTTATGTCCGTAAGTCAGGAGGTGGTAAAAGAATCGTATCTTGAAGCGGGAAGGCCTGATGCTTACAACCAGGACAACGTATTTCTTGTTGCTGCCGAGCAATTCCCTTATGTGGCAGCGGTGACTGGTATTATGACGCGTGAAAAACCGGCGGCAAATTTTTTTATGGGATATTTTTATGCAGAGGCATTGCTGTTGGCGGAAACAGGGGCATCCACGGGGGCAATTCAAATTGCCGGCACCGATGCCTACACGCAGTTGCCATTTTTTATCACTACGTGCGACTATACGCTGATAGGGGAAGAACTTTATGCCGCAAGCGCCTATTTATCAAGAGAACCAATGCTTATGGGCACGCTCAGGGCACAGGATGTGGGAAAGGGTCTCCTCATTATAATCCTATTGTTAGGCACACTCCTGGCGAGTTTTGGACTGAGATTTATTACGCATCTCTTTGAGGCATTTTAAGTTTGCGGGATTGTGTAAATCCGCAATGCTTTCTGTAAATTCAGTCAGTAACTAATTAGAAAATAAAATAATTAAATTGCAAATAAACATCTGTATTGTCCGGTTAGGAATTTGCATGTGCCGGTTTTTGTCATACCCGAATGTTTTTATCGGGTATCCAGAGGCTCGTTTATCATAGATTTCCGCTCAAAACATGCGGGAATGACAGCTTTAGAACAGGGAAATAAAATATGCAAATTCCTAACCGGACAATGGTGAATAAACGTGAAAGTTTACCTTGACAATTGCTGTTTCAACCGTCCATTTGATGATCAAACCCAGCTTAGGATCAGACTTGAAACTGAAGCAAAATTAAAGATTCAGGAAGAAGTTCGGGCAGGAAAATTAAAATTGGCATGGTCATACATATTGGATTATGAAAATAGGAAAAATCCATATGAAGAAAGAAAACTCCGAATCAAAGGATGGGAAAAATATGCTGAAACAAATGTTAAAGAAAATGCTGAAATAATTAAACATGCACATTTATTGAATCAAAAAGGATTTGGGAAATTGGATTCCCTGCATATCGCATGCGCTATTGTTTCTAAATCTGACTATTTTCTTTCCACAGACGACAAAATCTTAAATATGTCAAAAATATTAGAGGAAAAAATAAAAGTAACTGACCCGATAGGTTTTATAAAGGAGGTTTTATCATGATTACTGACATGGAAATAAGGATAAAGGGACTAAAGGCCCTTACGGAATCTCTTGGTGATGTTGAAGCGGAACGTTTTATTTCTCTTATTCAAAGAGAACCATTTGATTATACAAAATGGCGTCGGGGTATGGATGAAGACTTATCAATAGAAGAAATCAGCAAGAGGGCGATGGCGGTAAGAAATAAAAATACCATGCAATAGTGTTCATCTTTTACAAATTGGTATAATTTTGTAGAAAGATTTTGGTGTTAACAGATAATCAATTATGAATCTTTTGAAACGTACAATTCCACTTATCATTGCCTTTGTTATGGGTTTACTCATGGCGATGCAATATTATGTTCCCCACAGACTGTCTCAGAATCTGCTGGAAGTCGTGACAAGATGGGACAGGATTATTGCGGGGTTTGCCGTATTTATTGGTGCCTACAGCTTATTCCATCTCCATTGGACAAGGATCAGGAGAAAAATCGAAGGGTGGGGGTATAGTCTCTTTGTATTTTTTGGAGCGGCAATTACCATACTATTTGGCCTCCTGAACGGGGGGAAATTTTTCTGGAATGACAAGCAGGAAGGGACGATGCTGGACTGGATATACTATTATGTGCAAGTTCCTGCTGGCGCTACGATTTTTTCCATTCTGGCATTTTTCATTGCCTCCGCTGCATACAGAACCTTCCGTGCCCGCACAAGAGAATCCGCCGTGCTGCTCATTGCCGCCATTATTGTTATGATGGGGCGGGTTCCTATCGGAAACTATATTTCCAATTACATACCGGCAGTTGCCGACTGGATCATGGCGGTTCCCAATCTTGCCGCAAAAAGAGGTATTCTGCTGGGAGTGAGTTTCGGAGCCATTGCTACTTCGATAAAAATAATTTTCGGTATTGAACGGTCTTATCTGGGCGGAGGGGATTAGTGGAAAAATTATTGCAGATCGACCGACGCATCATTTTTGCTATTATTACCGTAGCTGTTATTGTCTCTCTTGTTTTGCGATTTGAACTGCCAATACCTGCTTCAATGCCGGTTCGGGGCGTATATAACAAGGTGGAATCGCTTCCCGAAGGATCACACGTCCTGATATCGTTCGACTACGACCCTTCTTCGAAAGAAGAGTTGCAGCCAATGGCAATTGCGCTTCTCCATCATTGTTTCCGGAAGAATTTAAAGGTGATAGGAATGACTCATTACCCCGGGTCTCCCGGTTTGGCAGAGCAGGCAATTGTGTCCATCGCAGACCAGTATCAGAAGGTAAACGGCACAGATTACGCATTTCTTGGTTTTAAACCAGGCGCTGCGTCTCTTATTATAAATATGGGAGAAAATTTGTACACGGCGTTTCCAAAAGATTATTATGGGAACGATACTTCTGCTCTGCCTGTATTGCAGGGGGTAGAGTCGTTGAGGGATATTGAATTATTGCTTGATCTTGCTGCGGGCACATCAATAGAACTGTGGATTGTTTACGGAAAGGAAAAGTACAAATTTGAACTTGGCGCAGGATGTACTGCCGTAATGGGCCCGGATATGTACCCTTTTCTCCAGTCAAAGCAGTTGGTAGGCTTGCTGGGAGGGCTGAAAGGCGCGGCGGAGTATGAGGCTCTGGTTGGAAAAGAGGCAAACGCAGTGAGCGGAATGAGGCCGCAAAGCGTTGTGCACGTGATAATTATTCTGTTTGTTATTTTTGGGAATGTTATTTATTTTGCGTCCAGAAAGGCGCGGCATGCGTAAAGATTTTCATTATTATACTCTTGTTGGTTCTATTATTCTGTTTGTCAGTGTCAATATTATCTTAATGTCATTGGGACGATTGCCTTTCTCCTCCGATGGATTTGGAATTATTCTTGGGGCAGGGCTGACTCTGGCTATTTACAGCTTTCTTTACAAAGACAATCCTGCGTTTAAGATTACCGAAAATCTGTATGTTGGCGTTTCATTGGGGTATACGATAATTATAACGTGGTATAACTTTTTAAAACCCGATTTGTACGATCCGCTTATTGTGCCGTTATTTTCCGCTGCCGCAGAAAAGTCGCCGCAATATTCATTAATCATTCCATCGATGCTGGGAATCTTTATGCTCCTCAGATTTTCAAGGCAATTATCATGGTTAAGCCGCTGGACTTTCGCGTTTGTAGTCGGCCTTGGCGCTGGCGTCAGTATCCCAAGGGTGATCTCCGCTTTTATTCTTGAGCAAATAAAACCTTCCCTGCATCCGGTATTTTCCGGAGGGGAAACCATATTTTCCAGTATTAACACGCTGCTTATCCTGCTTGGGGTTATTTCTGTTCTTATTTATTTTATCTTTTCAGTGGAACATAAGGGTTCTGTCGGGGCAATATCCAAGATAGGCGTTTGGTTTCTGATGATCTCGTTTGGCGCATCTTTTGGTTATACGGTTATGGGGAGATTATCGTTGCTGATAGGAAGGATTCAATTTCTACTGAGGGACTGGTTAGGCATTTTACAATAAACTGAAAAAAGGATTTAAACATCATGAATTTAAACCAGATTATGTTGACGGAACAGCAAATATTGGCATTTGAGAGGAATCACAAAAAAAAGGCGCGGTTTTTTGTTGATGAGACACTTGGCTCTGATGTGGCGAAGATTATCAAAGATTTAGGATGGGATGTGGTGTATATTGATGATGCCGGAATGGATGAATGTTCTCGCGAGAATGTTTTTTCCTTTGTCTGGGAAAATGACAGGGTTCTTCTTACGCAAAATCACGACTTTTTTTTGGATAATTTTCGTTTTCCTCCGCACAGGAATCCCGGGCTTGTAGTGCTTCCCGGTTCATCGGAAAACATAGCAAGGTTAGAGCATGAAATAGCGCGTGTTTTAGTTACCATTGGAGATTACAGAAGCGCGTATAAAGGTTTTAAAATCTGCATCGATGATAAAGGAATTTGGACAGTATATAACTATAATTGCAGTTGTGGCAGTTTTCACAAAAGGCATTTTAAATTTGATCACCTTGGAAGGATTTTTGAATTAGAGGAAGGTCTACCATAGAAATTTGAAATTGATGAACAATATACTTTTTGTTTTATTAAACATACATGGTTTGGCAATTGTGGTGGGTTTTTGTTCGGATTCTTGCCATATATCCCCCGTCTCCTTTATTTGTTTCCGGTAAATAGTAATCTTCTTTATCAAGATAAAATTGCGGTTCGTTTTTGAGGAATTTTTGTACTACTTCCTGGTTTTCTTCCGGCTCAATGCTACAGGTGCTGTATACCAGAATACCGTCCGGTTTCAGTAAGGATGAACCTGTTTTTAAAATAGAATATTGAAGTGTTGTTAACTGTTTTATATCTTTTTCTGTAATCCTCCATCGGGCTTCTATGCGCCGTGAAAGCACTCCGGTGTTGGAACATGGCACATCTGCAAGTATGCGGTCAAATTTGCCACGGAAGGGCGCTTTTCCTCCTGAAGCATCGCCACAGATAATGGTAATGTTTTTGATTCCCAGCCTTTGGCAGTTTTCTTTTAGAAGGTGCAGACGTTTCAGGGAGATGTCTAATGCATATACACTGCCTTGGTTTTGTGCCAGTTCGGCAATGTGTGTTGTTTTTCCTCCCGGAGCTGCACACATATCCAATATAGTAATGTTGCCGGCGCCGGATGATTCTGCCATAAGAAATATACCAACTTTCATGGCAGTTATATCCTGCACCGAGAACAATCCATCGGAAAACCCCGGTATATCGGGGATTGCGATATTGTTTACTATTATGGCATTGTCTGTTGTATGTGCCTGAATATCTTTTTGTTTAATGAGAGAAGTAAATTCATTAATTGAAGTTTTGTTACGGTTAATACGCAGTGATATTGGCGGTATGTGATTATTTGCCTTACATATTTCTATGGTTTTGTCTTTCCCGTATCTGCTGAGCCAGCGCTTTATCAACCATTCCGGATGGCTATAGTGTTTTGAGATGTATGATGAAGGGTTTCTGTTTGGATCGGGGAAGATGGTATCCTGGAATTCACACCAAATATTGTCCTTTCGGTATAATAATTTTTGCGGGTTGATAGTTTCCTGATCTACTATATATTTGTTCTTTATATTTCGGTCTGCTGAGCGCAGGATTGCATTGGCAAAACGGGTGGCATCTGTACGTCTTACGGAATTTTTTACGAGTTCTACTGATGTATTTACAGCGGCCGAATGGGGGATTTTATCAAGAAAAACCATCTGATAGATTCCCAGACGTAATGCATATAATATCCAGGGTTCTATTTTTTTCGGCGGAATTTTAGAAAAGAAGGAAATAATGGCATCAAGGGATAATTGATGGCGGGTAACGCCATTGACAAGTTCAGAGAGAAGATGCCTGTCTCGTTCAGATACATTCGTTTGTCTGCATCTTTCCTCAATAAGTTCCTGAACGAAAACGTCTTTTTCCTCAGTCTCTCTCAGAATGCGGATGCTTTCGAAACGAACGTCAAACTTATTTGAGAAATTTTTCAATAGCTTCTTTTACTTCATCCAGATAAACGTCAGTATCTTTGCAATACCCATGTGGTCTGAGATTTGGTACTGCAAAAATAGTTTTTGGAGCGGCAGCCATCAAACCGGTTCTTAATTCTTTTTCGCAGGCAATTGCAATAACACCATGAATTTCTTCTGATTTTACTCTTTGAAGGGCAACGCGTCCTCCTGTTGCAAGAGAAATATGGACGCCATATTTCTCAGAAAATTCTATCAGATCTTTTATTTTGCACTTACCGCAACGTTTGCATTCGTTCAAATCGTTCTTTACATTTTGCTTGCACTCTGAATGTTGAAGACAATGAGGGAACAGAAGAAGTAAGTTTTTGGGGGAACATTTTCTTTTCCTGAATTTTACCATAAGGTTATTGATAGAAACAAATTTCTTATCAATAAATTCCATAATTACCTGCCTTTTATAAAAATATTAGTGGTTATGAAGTGAACATATCCTGAGGCGCTATTTTGTAGCCACGGATAAAATCCTGCGCATCCATTGCGCGTTTCCCCTCAGGTTGTAATTGTGTAATACAAATAAAACTATCCAATGTGGCAATATGAATTCCACATGTTGTTGTTTCAATGACAGTTCCCGGCATAACAGATTTTTTTGTGTAACATTTTTCATGAATACGTGTCTTTAATAGAATAATTCTCCTCTTTGTTTCCGGTGAGTTATTCTTCATGTAAAACGAATATGCGCCGGGAACGGGTGTAATGCCGCGTATCCGGTTATGAATTTCCTGTGTTTTCTCCGACCATGAAATCAAGCCGTCTTCTTTTTTCAATTTTGGAGCAAAAGTTACTTTCTTTTCGTCTTGTTTCTTATAATTTGCTGTTTCTGTTTCAACAAGGTCTAATGTTTCCAGTAACAACTCTGCCCCCATGAAGGACAGTCTTTTTTCTAGTTCTCCCGCATTTTCATCCGGGAATATTGAAGTGCTCTTTTGCGCAATAATATCGCCTGCATCCATTTTAAGAACCATAACCATTGAGGTCACCCCGGTAACAGTTTCTCCGTTTATAATTGCCCAGTTTATTGGAGCTGCTCCACGGTATTTGGGTAATAAAGATGAGTGTATATTTATACATTTGTATCGTGGAATGTCAATTATTTGGCTGGACAGAAGTTGTCCGAATGCGACAACAACAATAACGTCAGGGTTCAAAGTTTCCAACTGTTTTACTACGGTTTCGTCATTTATATTGACAGGTTGTAAGATTTCCAATCCCAACTCCAGCGCTTTTATTTTTACCGGTGAAAGACTTGGTATTCTGCTTCTTCCTTTTGGTCTGTCTGGTTGAGTTACAACTGTGACAACAGTATGGGTTGATTTTGTCAGAGAACTCAGGCTAGGAACGGCAAATTCCGGTGTTCCCATAAAAATAACGTTCATAAAGTTAACTAACCAATGTTCCCTTTGTTTATTTTTTCAGATTATGCAAAAGAGCCTTATTAAACCGGGACACCTGGTTTTTTATGTGCCCGTTCTAATTCTTTCAATTGCTGCGATACAGCAAACCTGCTGGCAGGACTCATTCTATCAATAAAAAGGCATCCATTCAGATGATCAAGCTCATGTTGCCACGCGCGGGCAAGCAAATCTTCCAAAACGACTTCTATTTTTTGTCCTTTAAGATTATAAGCGCATGCCTTGATTCTACGGGCTCTTATAACCTTTCCCATAATGCCGGGAAAACTTAAACATCCTTCTTCTTTATTTGTTTCACCGGTTTCTTCCAGGATTGATGGATTAATAAATACTTTATCGCCGGAACTATTTCCGCCAAGGTCAATGATAAATAGACGCACAGACCAGCCTACCTGTGGCGCTGCTAATCCAATGCCTTGAGCCTGATGCATCAATTCGATCATTTTATCTGCCTTTTTATGCACTTCTCTATTAATTTCTGTCAGGGGTTTTGCGTTTTGACGTAATACAGGATCAGGGTAAGTAACAATATTCATTATTTTATATTAACAATGAAACGGTTGAATATACTGAAGAAACAGCGAATAGTCTGTTTATCTCTTAGATGGAGAAAAGGTAACTTAAATTCAAACTAAACTATAATAAAAATAATCAATAATTGCAAGCGTCAAAAAAGCCTTTGGTGGGGGTATCTTAACGTAAATTTTCATCTATTTCTTTGCTTGACATATCATGTACTGATTGGATATAATTTAAATTTCATTTTCGCGATTATTGGTACAAGTATAGTATTGAATTTAAGGAGGTATTTTTGGAAAAGATATTAAATAAAGAAATAAAAGGAATTATCGAAAAACATCCGGAGGTTGGCAAAATACTTGATGAATATGGCATTGGATGTTCACCTTGTTCTGTTGGAAGTTGCCTGATGAAGGATATCGTTGGCATTCATAACCTTGATCCGCAACAGGAAGCGACATTGATGTATAGAATAGAAAAAGCTATTTATCCTGACAGAAATGTTCCAAAGCCGAAGGTTGATTTGACTAAAAAGGCTGCTCCTAAGAAAATTTCTTACTCTCCGCCGGTGAAAAAGCTTGTGGATGAGCATGTTCTTATAAAACGTCTTTTAGCGCTAATCCCTTCAATTGTATCATATATAGAAAAGAGTGCAAAAGTAGATAAGGATTTGGTATTGCGTTGCGTTGATTTTATCCGTAATTATGCTGATAAATACCATCACATGAAGGAAGAAGATATTCTATTTAAATACGTTGATGAAAATGCGGAAATTATACAGATTATGTATAAGGACCATGATACGGGCAGAAACCATATTCGGCAAGTGGTCGAAGGAGCTGAGAGTGGCAATAAAGCACAGATAAAGGAGCATATTTTTGGATACAGGGATCTGCTGACACAGCATATAAAGAAAGAAGATGAAATCCTTTATCCGTGGATAGATCGTCAATTATCCGATACTCAGGTGGGTGAAATGTTTCGTAAATGTAACGAAGCAGATGCATCAGTCGGGGATGCATTGCCAAGAAAGTATGAGAATTTTATTAAAGAATTGGAAGGGAAATTTCAAAAGGAGGTTGTAAAATGAGTGGTTGTCCGGGATCAAGAACAATGGATTTTAGTGAAAAGGAAGGTAAGAGCGAGAGTGAAACAGGCAAGCGCCAGTCACAATTAAGGCAATGGCCGATACAGTTTCATCTGGTTTCACCGCTGGCGCCTTATTTCCAGCAAAAAGATGTCTTGTTAGTGGCAGATTGCGTGCCTTTTGCCCTTGCAGATTTCCATAAAGATTATCTGAAAGGAAAAAGCATTGCTATTGCTTGCCCAAAGTTGGATTCTGATCAGGAGGTATACATAGAGAAAGTAAAGGCATTAATTGATGATTCAAAGATTAATACTTTGACCGTGATGATTATGCAGGTACCCTGTTGTTTTGGGTTAGTTCAGGTGGCAAAAGAGGGTGCAGAGAAGGCGACCCGCAAGATACCGATTAAGCAGGTAGTTGTTGGTATTGAAGGTGGAGTTTTATCTGAGGAATGGATTTAATATTTTTCTAAAATATTTTAAATAAAATAAAAAACCCTGAGTAAGTTTACTCAGGGTTTTTTATTTTGATAGTAGAAAAATCAGGCGCTGCGCCTTGGCGCTGTCCCCGCGTTTTACATCAACCACTAATTCTTTTCCCGTTCCTAAAAATTCATATACTAATTTTCCTCCTCCCGAAGTTGAATGTGTAGTAAACAAGGTTTTTCCGGAAACAGAATTGCCGTCAAGGCTTGCCGCAACTACTTTTAATGGGAGGCAGCAAGCAGCTTGAAAAATAAAACGATCATTCAATTTTATAAGATGGGTATAGTGCGGCATTCTTAAATCTGCTGAGCGATTGTTACTCGATGAAGAGGCAATGGATGTTGCATCCAGATGGCTACGGGGTTGCGTTTCTATCATGTACTTTTCTGAAGCTTCAATAGTATTTTCCAGATATTGGCCATTCGTTAAATCTGCACACTTTAGAACTGATTTTGCATCTTCTTTATCCTGTGCATGATCTTGTGATGTTTTTTCTTTGCTTTTTCTCTTTTGAGTATTTATTACTTTTGGTGCGGAAAAATCAATCAATGGTAGTTCTTCGTAAGGTATATCCATGGGTATTTTTAAAATAGTGTGTATGTATTTCTTGAATATGGGTATGTTTTCCGCTAATTTTTGTATGTTTTTACTACTTCTCTTTTTCTGATTTCTTGCATTAAACGGTCGATATCGTCATTTTGTGGTTCCTTAAACGTTTCCCCAGCTTGGTAATGAGATAACATATTAATGCATTCAATAAACATGTCCTCTGTCAATTTGTCCATATCTAATAATTTCACATCAATATTGCTGAGCAAAGATGTTATTTGGTCAAAGAGTACGCTGGTAGAGACTCCGGAATGAACAAATGTACTTTGATTAAGGTAATCTTTAATTGCACGAATAAATCCCAATATTTGTGTGATTTGGTTTTGGATAAGAATAATTGCCTTTTCTAAATTTTTCTTTGTTACTACGGAATTTTTTAAATAATCGACGTATTTTACAGTTTCTTTAGATACCAAATTATTTCCGGTTCGCTTATTTGAAACAATACGGTTTTCAATGTCGTTCACTTCCTCAATTAACTGATCAAATTTTTTTTCTATTACCTCAAAATTTGATGTATTGTTCCAGTAAGTATTTGCTTTTAATTTTTTATTGAACTTTATTATTTCTTCAAGAAAACAATGCAGTTCTTTACTACTGTATGAAAAAAAGGCGTCTTCTGTTTTAAAAGTTTCTATTTGCAATAATCCTTTTTCTCTATCAAGTATTTTTTTAATATCTGTTTTTATATTGATTATATTTTTAAAGATGGGGTTTTGATTCATTTTTTGCGTAAAGGTATGTATTGTATCAACCTTTTCGAGATGAGGTTTATTTTTATTTATTAAAAAATTCTCCAAGGCGTTAACTGTACCTATAATTTTGATGTAATTGTCTTCCTTTAAAGGTTTATTATAAATGAGTTTCTGTAAATTAGCCAATGTTTCGCGGATAGTTTCTTTCTCTTCTTCGCTGTCAAATGTAACCAAGTTATTGAATTCGTTAAAGAGGGTGGTGAATTTGCTGGTTTTAACAAAGATATTTTTAAATAAATCTTGCGTATCTTTTCCTGATTCATCTTCTTTCATTATTTCGTTTAGTTGATCTAAAATATCAGATAAATGAGTAAGTAATGGCACGCACTTTCTTGCTTCCAGATAGGCATCCTTTCCGGAAGCAGTTTTTAATTGGGAAAGTTCCAGAAGGTTCCTTTTCAGTTTGTCTATGAGTTTGTGTGCATCGTCCTGTTCGGTGGTTAAATCTTCATTTTTAACGTGTATAGAATTATCCGGTGCATGACCAAAAACAGAAGTTGCAAATTTTTTAACGGTGGCAAACAATCCTTTTGAGGGTATATTGTGAGTGCGAGTTTCCAGCTCCGTGTTTTCTTCTGTGATATGGCTTTTGTCTTGTATAGACATAAAATCAATGTATGCCAGAACTTTGCTAAAAGAATTAAGAATCTCCTGATAAGTATCTTTTAAAGTAGGATGGCGGGATATAATATTGAGTTTTTTTAATTCATTGTAGTTTGCATACAAGTTATTCTCTTCAGTTTTAAAGTCCGATTTGTGCTTAAATAGTTTTTTATGCAATTTCATCAGAAACTTTTCAATGCAGCTGGTATATGTCAAAAAAAGATTATATTCTTCCATGAGTTTAAAATGCTCGTTAAGCTTGTTTATTGCTGAATAAATGTAACCAGCATACGCCGGGAGTGATTTCCAATCTTCATTTTCAATAATATGTTCAAGTCTCATTAAATCGATAAATAAGCTTTTGTTAAACAATAAAGGATTATCTTCAGTTGCAATATATTGAAAAATGTCCGCAAAAAAACCAAGGTTGTCGATTTTTTCCTCGACAGATTTAATATCCTTTTCCTGTGCACGAAATATTCTGAGTTTTAAGTAATGTTCTTCCAGATCTAACAGGAGAATAAGAGTTATAAAATGTAAATTTAAATAAATTTCCTTTAATGCAGTACTGGTAAAGACTTTATTTTTTGTTTCAATTTTATTAAAACGAAGTTCTCGTCCGAGTTTTTCCGTTGTTAGGGGCAGACTATTAAGAATGAGGTAATCATCCAATCTTCCTGTATATTTTTCAACAGATTCAACATAAGATGAATAATTACAGCAAACTGAATCAGGAATGAAGTCTCCCAGTTGATTTTGTTCGTTTTCATCAATGATAAGCATGTTGCTGATGCCTTTTTCAGCTTTTTTCTTATAATGCAAAACCGCATGACGTTTCATCAAAAAATGTATCAGTTCTTCCACTTCCGTCTGTGTTGCCAGGATATCGACTTCTACGGAATCTTGTCCTTCCTGGCTGATAATATTATTAATTTTTCCTTTGTTAAATAAACGTTTTGTAATTATTTTGACAGTTTTTTCAAAAGAACAACCGATTACCTGTCCGTGAAATTTAACGGTAAAGTTTTTTAACAGTTCTCCTTGCACAATATTTTGAGTTTTTTCTTTAATTTCATCTATTTGTGCACGTATTATTTCAGAAGTGTGGTAATTTTTCCTTAATAGATTATAAAAATAGTTGTCTGTGACAGATGTGTTTGTATTCATGAGGAGAAGTTTGATAGATATTTATAAAAATATGAATTGCGAAAATATACTGCATCATTTTAAATAAAAAGGGCATATGAACAACAAGCGCTCATATGCCCTTTGGTTTTCGTGTCTCAAAGGTTAATAATATCAACCCGATTGAATTTACTTTGCAGCAAAATTTCTAACAATGCCAACCATTTTCTCAATCATTTCAGGAGACATCTTACCCTGATAGGATGGGCATTTCCCTTTTCCCTGATTGATATGGTCTATCAATTGTTTATCTGTTTTTGAAGCTTGAAATTCTGCATTTGTGAAATCAGGAACACCAAAACCATTCCCTTCGGTAGTTCCTTTTCCGCCATTTCCATGGCAATAATAACAGCTTTCTTGCACTGCAAACCCAAGACCGGCGTATATTGTATAAGGACTCTTTGTTGTATCTCCCGCGGTATGTTCAGTCAAAGCCCAAGTTGTGCCTGTCAAAGACAAACCCAAACCCAAACCTGCAACAAGTGGTAACACATATTTTAAACGGAACAACTTCATAATAATCCCTCCTCACTATCTGGAAATTAACATAGGCATTTTTATATTACGGAACGAGTCTTTGCTCTGACTTGTAAATCTTGTGGCAATTCCTGCATGCAATAGTCATTCTCCTGAATTGCACCTGAATTTCTTCCAAATCGTTCTCTTTTGCTGCTGAATCAATATTCGCAGCGTGATAAGTAACCTCGTCATTCAAAACTTTATAGTTTTTATCTACAAGAATATTGTCATGAGAATCTTTTGCACCAGCCAGAATTACCTGCGCATCTTTTGATACCTGTGAACACTGGTCTGAGTTAAGATCCATTAAACCGGTGATTGCCCTCATTGATTGAAATGGGTCCCACATACCCTTACATATCTCCTGTTGTGTCGCACTGTATCCAACCGATGCTACCCCAGAAACAACCATTGCGCAAATCCCAGCTAAAATGCCTTTTTTTAGCTTCATTTTTCCTTTCCCTCCTCACTTAACTTATTTATATTATATTAATCAAAAGTTTACATACTTAGCGCTTGCATTTCAGAATCTCTGAAATAAATAGTTATGCTGTTAATTTAAATACTTCTTTCACCCCCCTTCGCGCAAAAATATTTGATGCAGCATGTGTTTACAAAATCCTCAAAGCTTTTCCACTCAGTCATATAAAAAACCAAAATGGTAAATGATTTTCTAAGTGACATTTTTCCAACTGCTTTAAGTTTCCAAAATCACCACCATGGAAGAATGAAAACATTTTTTGTTTTAATCGTAAAGGCATTTGTTATGCGATTGTTTTGTATATTATTGCCTTACAACTTCCATATATCCCATCAAATAGCAGCATAATAACTTATATTTTGGAACAGAATGGCTTTTTCTGAGTTGGCCAATATATCATTGAAAAGAAAGTGAGTCAAGCAAAAATTCGAATATCAAAAACAGCGTGAAATCTGAGTGGATAAATAATCTTGATACTTAAAAGAAAAATATCAACAGGCAAAAGTAAATACTTCTCCCTAATTTTTCAGCTTGATATTCAGATTGACTTAATTAAATCCATTCGCTATTATTTTACCCCCCAATCGGTGTGGCCAGGATACAAATTGGGGTATATATGGATACCTAAATGTTTATGGCATAATGCACATGTTTGCCTTAAACGCCGAACCTGCCATTGAGCATCTTCCAATGCGCCAATCTGATCCCTGCGTGTGTATACTTCGTGCATTTTCTCCGCTTCTTCCAGCATTGACTTGTTAAGTTTTTGATATTTTTCATCATCAGGACGTGCGAATTTCTTTACGGCAATTTTACAAAGTTCTATAAGTTTTGCACTCGAGTCTCCTATAATTTTCCATTCTTCATCTTTGTAGTTGTAATAACCTGAGATTTCTTCCGTAGCCTTATAGTTCTTATCTATTTCTTCCATGAGCTTGGCTAATTCACTTTTTTCCTTTTTTTCACCTTCACCTTGATTTGCTTCTTCAGAAAATAACTGAGAAGTGTTTCCTGCTATGCCGATGATAGCAATCAAAAATATACTTATTAACAGAATCTTACTTCGCAATGCTTTTCCCCTTCCATCTCAAAAAACCTATAGTTACGACAGAAATTTAATTTAAGAATTAATTAACAATTAAACGTGACACCAAAAATGAAACCATAGTTTTTAGGTGTAATTTAATTGATAGATAATTGATGATAAAAATGTATTGTCAAAGACGGGGTTTAAAAATAGAAAAAAGCATTATAATTCAAAAATATAGCATGTCAAATATTTTCATCGTAGCAAAAAGCTATTTATTTGTATAAACTACTCTTAGAATAAAAACATACTGGATTTTTATCGCTTGAACGCAAAGAATATGGAATTATAATGATTTCTCGTGATTGTTTATTACTAAAAATATAACCTAAAATTTATCAAGGAATAACAAAGAATATGAAATGGTCTCAAACATTAATTCCTACGTTAAAGGAAAGCCCATCCGAGGCGGAAATCGACAGTCATAAGCTGATGATTCGCGCCGGTCTTATAAGAAGAATAACAGCGGGGGCATATGCGTATCTGCCGTTAGGAACATTGGTTTTAAATAAGGTTATTACCATCGTAAGAGAGGAGATGAATCGCGCGGGAGCCATAGAAGTTTTTCTCCCTGCATTACAACATTTAGATCTTTTAAAGGAGAGTGGCCGGTTAAAAGTTTTTGGCGCCGATCTTATAACTTTTCAGGACCGACATGGCAAGGAGACCGTATTGAGTCCTACCCACGAGGAAGTTATTACATATATTGTTAAAAATGAAATTAATTCTTATAAACAACTTCCTATTACGCTGTATCAAATTCAAACGAAATTCAGGGATGAAATGAGACCCCGTTTTGGTGTTTTACGGAGCAAAGAATTTATTATGAAGGATGCATATAGTTTTGACATTGATGAAAAGGGGCTCAACAACAGCTATCAGTTGATGTACGATGCATATTGCCGTATTTTTGACCGATGCGGGCTTGATTACATTATTGCAGAGGCTGATTCTGGGGCGATGGGGGGAGATGCTTCCCATGAATTTATGGTTCCGAGTCCGGTAGGGGAAGATATATTGATCTTATGTCAGAATTGCGGGTACAGCGCAAACCGTGAAAGGGCTGAGTCTGCACCTTTTTCTCCGCAAGAAAATCCTTCCAAGGAAAAAGTAAAGGAGATATTTACTCCTGGGAAGCATACTATTGCGGAAGTTAGTGATTTTTTGAAGGTTAATCCTATGCAAATGGTGAAAACATTAATCTATTCTTCTCATGACCAGCTTTTTGCAGTTCTCCTGCGAGGCGACCATGAAGTGAACGAAACTAGGCTGGCAGGTGTTCTTGGTTTGGATTCTGTTGAATTGGCAAACCTCGAGACTATTGAGCGTGTTACCGGTGCAAAAACAGGTTTTGCTGGTCCTGTTGGATTAAAAATGAAGATTGTAGCAGATCATGCAGTGGCAGCTAAGTCTAACTTCGTTACGGGTGCAAATAAGACAGATTATCATTTATTAAATGTAAATCCGGAAAGGGATTTTAAAATCGATCAGGTTGCAAATATTCGTTATGTAACCAAAGGGGATAACTGCCCGCGCTGTAACCATGTCCTCGAAATATCGCAGGGAATTGAAATAGGACATGTTTTTAAACTGGGGACAAAATACAGTATTGCTTTAAAGGCGCACTATTTGGATGCGGATGGAAAAGAAAAGCCTAAAATTATGGGGTGTTATGGCATAGGAGTGAACCGGATTATTGCGGCGATTATAGAAAAATCCCATGATGATAATGGCATTATATGGCCAATGTCTCTGGCGCCGTATCATATTATTATTATTCCTGTAAATGTAAAAGATTCAATATGTATGGATGCGGCAAAAGATATTTATGATGACATAAGGGCGATGAATGGCATTGATGTATTATTTGATGACAGGGATTTGCGGCCGGGGGTAAAATTTAAAGATGCCGATTTGATCGGTATTCCAATAAAAATAATCATTGGGAAAAAATATACGGAAACAAAAGAGGTGGAGATAAAATTAAGAAAAAGCGGCGAGGTTTCTTTCGTTCGCATGGAAAATGTCAGACAGGAGTTGGAACGTATCCTGAAAAATCAGACAAAGATATAAGGAGTACGAATTACTATAAGGTGGGTGAAATAGGAAGACCGAAACCGGTAAACTTGATTATTGGAGTACTATCCGGTGTATATGAACTTTTTGCTCAGGTAAGCAAAACACTGGAAGGATACTTTGGGGAGTGTGACCTTCGCAGTGAGATACAACCTTTTCACTTCACCAAATATTATAATGAAGAAATGGGCGAAAGCATATTGAGGCAATTTCTTAGCTTTGAAAAACTCATCATGCCCGATGAAATCGCTGGCATAAAAATACGCACTAACGAGCTTGAGGATACAATTGCTTCGCAAAAAAAATATGCCGTAGCCCGTCCGGTAAATCTTGACCCGGGATATATTAATGAAAGCAGGCTTATTCTCGCTTCTACCAAGGATTTTTCTCATCGCATTTATTTACGGGACGGCATTTATGCTGAAGTTACGCTAAATTACCGGAGAGGCAGGTACGAAACCTTTCCGTGGACGTTTCCCGATTACAAATCATCTGAATATCACAACTTTTTTCTTTTAGTCCGAGAGCAGTATGTTAAGAAACTTAAGGGAATGAAAGGATAGCAGTATATGGAAAAAACCTTAATTATATTAAAACCGGACGCAATTCAACGCCGTTTTGTGGGTAAGATTATTTCCCGGTTCGAAGAAAAAGGATTTCAGATCGTTGGGATGAAGATGATGTTGATTTCTGAATCAATGGCGCGAAAGCATTATGCTTCCCATGAGGGGAAAGCTTTTTTCGAACCGTTAGTAAAATATACCACTTCTTCTCCTGTTGTTGTTATTGCAGTACAGGGGAAAAATGTCATAGAAATGGTTCGTAAGATGATGGGGGCTACGTTTGGTTCGAAGGCGGAGCCAGGGACTATTCGGGGAGATTACGCGGTAAGCAACCGTTTTAACTTAATCCACGGTTCGGATTCTCCTTCATCCGCTGAAAAAGAAATAGATACTTTCTTTACAAGAGAAGAACTCCTCGATTATCAGCAGATTGATTTTTCCTGGGTATATGATGTTTCTGAGGGTGATGTTGTGTGATTGTTTTTACAGACTGAAATAAATTAAGCTGTTTTTTCATAAAAAATTTAAATGGATTTCTATGAAAGCCAATAAATATTGTGATATACGGAATGTATTCTGTAGGGGGATAATTATTCTGTTTACTAATATAGTTAGCGGTTTAAAAGAAAGAGATGCAGAGGTATATTTGGAGCAAATTGAATAAGCAGCAAGTCGGAGCATTTACTGAGTACTTTGTTAAGATGGAATTAACGATGTATGGCTTTCAGGTATATGGCACCGAAGTTGATGACCGTGGAATTGATTTTGTAGCAAGGTATGAACATGGCCGGTTCATCGAAGTTCAGGTGAAGTCTCTGCGCTCTGCTACTAACCCCTGAGTCCCCCTTTTTTAAGGGGGATTCAGTCGATGATTATTTCGCTGAATAGTTACAAATAACATGAAAATTTCAGAGAGGGAGAGGGATGGGGGGGCAATTCTGCCGTTGACCCTGTTTGTTGCGCAAGAAACAAGAAAGATGTTGACCATGTGCGGGGAGAAACTTCTCGTGCATGGTCTTTAAAATTGTCTTGATATTGCACATCAATGTAATTACAGTAATTACATATTAAATGCGCAAAATCAATTGAGAAAGGATATAAAAATGAGAAAACAAATCAATACGAAAGACGTAAAACTGATTTCAATCGGAAATTCAAAGGGGATTCGCTTGCCAAAAGAGATTTTGCAAAAATATGGGTTTTCTGAATCGGTAGTGTTGGAAGAAAAGGAAGAGGGCGTTTTACTCCACAAGAAGGAAGATAATAAATTAACATGGGAAGAAACTTTTAAATCGATGGCAAAAGAAAAAGAAAATTGGGATGACTTTGATGTAACTTTGACGGACGGATTGGAAGAGGAAAACCTTGAATCCTAAGAGGTACGAAATTTATTATGCCAACCTCAATCCTGGTGTTGGTGGAGAAATAAAAAAGCCCCGGCCTGTTGTTATTGTTAGTCAGGATGCCATGAATCGAAATCTGGATACTGTTGTTGTTTGCCCTTTAACCAGAAAATTACATTATCAATGGAGAAGTCGTATACAAATTAAATGTTCAGAACAGGCTGCAGAAATTGCGGTTGATCAGATAAGAACAATCAGTAAAGACCGATTGAAACAAAAGATTGGTAAATTATCATCCGAAGAATCGCTGCAGCTAAGACAACTTATTACTGAAATGTATGGAACTTAATGTTCCTGTTAAATTCTACGGAGAATCTTAATTATGAGCAATGCGGCGAAAGATGTCAGGTCTATTGCCCTGCAAATGGAAAAGGATGGGGCGAAGTTTTATGGCGATCTTGCAAATAAAACGCTTCATCCCATAGGAAAAGCAATGTTCCGATCGTTTGCGGAGGATGAAAAACAACATATAAAAAGGCTTCAGGCATTGTTGTCGGCGGACAAATCTGCTCCGTCTGGAGAAAAAACGGTGGATACTCCCAAAAAGAGATTAATCACCGTTTTCCAGTCAATGGGTAACGAACTGAAAAAAACCGTTACTATGAACACGAATGATATAGATGCGGTAAAATTGGCAATAAAGCTTGAAGAAGAAGGGCTGAAGTTTTATGAAAAGACCGCGAAAGAATCGGAAGATGAAAAAGAGAAAAAATCCTTTCGTTTTCTTGCCGATGAAGAAAAGATACATCTTAATGTCCTGAAAAATACGCTTGAGTATATAGAAGACAAAGAGAGATGGGAGGCTGAAAAAGAGGGGCGTATCTACGATTTGTGGATGGACATGATAAACAAAAAAATATAAAAGCATATGTTCCCGTAATCTTAAAATGAATAATAAAAAAACAAATTCATTCCGGATAGAAAAAGATTATATGGGAGAAATGAAAATCCCGGCGGAGGCGTATTATGGCGTTCAAACCGCAAGGGCAATCAAAAACTTCCCTGTTAGCGGCTATACGTCGCAGACAATTTTTACCAGGGCAATCGTTTTTATTAAAAAGGCTGCCGCAAAGACAAATATTGCAATAGGACATCTTAATGGCAAAATAGGCGATGCTATTCTTCATGCATGTAACCGCATACTGAAAGACGAGTTTCAGGAACAGTTTTGTGTTGATGTTTACCAGGCAGGGGCGGGAACATCACACCATATGAATGTGAATGAAGTAATTGCCAATATTGCGATTGAAATGCTTGGGGGGAAAAAAGGTGATTATACTGTTGTCCATCCTAATGATCATGTAAACTGCGGGCAATCAACAAACGATGTGTATCCTACCGCCATGCGCATAGCCGCGTTATTTTCATCAAAAAAACTGCTTTCAAATGTGTATGCTTTAGTGGATGCATTTGACCTTAAAGCGAGGGAATTTGATGCTGTGGTAAAATCCGGACGCACACACCTGCAGGATGCCGTTCCCGTTCGGGTAGGTCAGGAATTTTCCGGGTACAAAGAAGCCCTGCTGAAAGCATCTGCCGGCATTGAAAAGGCGTGTGAATCATTACGGGAATTAGGGATCGGCGGAAGCGCTGCGGGCACCGGAATTAATACTCATCCTGATTATGTGGCAAAAATGATTGAATCTTTGAGAGAAATTACCGGACTTGATGTTGTTGCATCAAAAAACCGTTTTGAAGCTATGCAAAGCAACAGGCCGTTCGTGGAATTTTCCGGGGCGCTTCGCGCGTTGTCCGTGGAGTTGATTCGCATCGCGAATGATTTGCGCTTGATGAATTCCGGGCCAAACACCGGACTGGCGGAAATCAATCTGCCTGCGGTTCAGCCGGGGTCTTCCATTATGCCGGGCAAGGTGAATCCCGTTATTGCTGAAATGTTGAATATGGTCTGTTTTTCCGTTATTGGCAACGATACGTCAATCATGCTTGCTGCCCAGGCGGGACAATTTGAGTTAAATGTGATGATGCCGTTGATTCAATATAAAATGCAGGATTCTCTTCTTATTCTTACAAACGCGGTAAAAGTATTTGATGAAAAATGTGTGCGGGGAATTACCGTAAATAAGGAAAAGTGTGAAGACTACGCAATGAAAAGTCTGGGGATTGTTACCGTATTAAATCCTATTATCGGGTATGCGAATGCCGCGGAAGTCGTGAAGGAGTCAATGAAAACGGGCAAGACCGCAAAGGAAGTTATTCTGGAGAGAAAAATTCTTACAAAAGAACAGGTGGATAAACTATTGTCTCCCATGTCAATGACCGAACCTTGAAAATGAGGTGATAGTATTGATAAAATCAACCGTGAAGGGTAAGGAAGCTTTTTTGTTATCCGGTTGTCGTGGTTTTATAGCACAGGTCAAATGTATATATGATTATTATCGTAATGGGGGTTTCCGGCGCCGGAAAATCAACTATTGGCCGCCTCCTGGCGGATAATCTTGGCTGGACATTTTACGACGGCGATGATTATCACCCTCCGTCCAATATTGAAAACCTGAAAAAAGGAATTGCTTTAACCGATACCGAAAGATGGCCGTGGCTGGCAACATTGAGAAAAATCATTGAGAATGCGATTGACAGAAAAGAGCATGCCATTATTGCCTGTTCCGCACTTAAGCAATCATATCGTGAATATCTTGCAAACCGCTCTGAATCAGTTCGGTTTGTCTATTTAAAAGGGGAGTATGATCTTATCCGTCAGAGGGTAAATAAACGGAAGAGACATTTTATAGACGCGAATCTCCTTTTTAGCCAGTGTGAAACATTAGAAGAACCGCACGATGCCTTTATTATTGATATCTCCCAATCGCCGGAATCAATTGTTCATAGAATAAAAGAAATGATTATGGCACAATTATATCATTTATAAGATGGTTAAACTCGTTTATTTGAGTTGGATTTTTAGAAAGGGGACGTCCCTTTTTCAGTATTTCCAATGCCTTTTCATTATTGCCGGTTTTTGAGTATGCGTTTGCAAGTTGATAATAAATAGTTGCGTTGTCTGCCTGAAGCGTCAAAATTTTTTCATATACCGTGATTGATTCATTCCATAAACCTTGCAAAAAACAGGCATTCCCAAGATTTGTCAGTATATTAATATTTTCAGGTTGTTTGTTTAAGGCTTTATTAAATTCAGAAATGGCATCTTTATATTGTTTTCGGTTTATGTATACAAATCCCAGGTTATTGTGGGCATCAACATGTGTTGGATCAATTTGCAGCGCTTTTTTATATTCCACAATAGCATCGTCAAGTTTTCCTTCCTTTGTTAAAACAGTTCCTGTATTGGCATAGGCGTCCGCGTTTAATGGATTGCCTTTAATTGATTTTCGAAAAGCATCTATGGCTTCGGTATGTTTCCCTGTTTTCATATAAGCAGTTGCCAAATTATAAAGTATTACCGGATTGTCTGAAGTGCTTGATAGTGAGAGTAAGAATTCATTTGCTGCCTTGTCATACTTGTTTAAATTTGAATAGATTACTCCAAGGTTAAAATGTGCTTCGGAAAAATCCTGTTTAACGTTTAATGCTTCCTGATATTCACTGACGGCATTTTCATACATGCCTTTTAGCTGATAATACGTTCCCATATTGTTATGCGCATCGGCATATAATGGATTAATTAATAATGATTTTTGTAATTCAGATATCCCCTCTTTTTCGAAACCATTTTTGATGAGCAAAACACCCAAACTGCTGTGAGCTCTGTGACTGTTTGGTTCGCGTTCTGCAATTTTTTTCCAGCAAGTAAATTCATTCCGCCAATCTCTGCTTCGTGAAGAAGTCTGCAGGAAATAACCGGCTAATAAAATGCTTGCAAGCACTATATGAAAACGTCTGAAATAAAAACCGATGGAAGATATTTTTTTGATCAGGAAGCCGCCGGCAATAAAAATACCTACCGAAGGAATGTAAAGATAGCGTTCTGCCATGATGTTAAAAACAGGAACGATATTAAGAACGGGAATCAGAGAGATGACAAACCAGATCAAGGAAAAAAATAAAAGGTGAGAGCGAGAATATAATTTATATCCGATGAAGAAAAATACGCCGATAAAGATAATGGAAAAACAAGCTGCCGTATCGTGAAGTCCTGAACCGGCAGGAACAATATAGTCGGCATTTAGATGTGTTGGGAAAAAAAAGAGCCGTATATAAGAGGCAAACACCTTCGACATCGTCAGAAAATTCACCCATACGCTATTATCAGGATAGATAACGGAAGATTCTGCCGGATTATGAAACCACCAGAACCTTGTTGTAAAATAGAAAATGGCAACAAAACAATATCCTATATAATGTCGCAGAATAGAAATTGAAAATGTTTGTTTGCGATAAAGTAACCAATAATAGAAGAACAGGATTAGCGGCAACGTAATTGCCATTTCTTTTGAAAAGAGAGCAAAGAAATATGAAACAACGGAAAAGATATGAAGATAAGATTTTCTATAGTTGAGAAATTTAATGTAGAGAATAAAAGCGGCGAAGAAAAAGGTTGCAGATAATAAATCTTCTCTGTAACTGGCCGAGTTTACCGCTTCTGATAAAATGGGATGGCAGGAGAATAGAAGTCCGCTTATGAAAGAAACAGACCTCTTTTGTATAATGCATACAAGTAAAAAATAGAGGATGATGGTATTTATAGTATGGAGGAAAATATTTGTCAGGTGGTACCCTAACGGATTCAGATGCCAGATAGAATAGTCCGTAAAATAGGTAAGGGTGACAATCGGCCTGTAGCTTAATTCTCCCGATGATTGGAAATAGTTACGAGTAAAAAGGCTGAATATGTTTTTCCAGTCGCGTATAAAATAATTACCTGAAATGGTGTAAATATCATCGAATACAAAATCGTTTAATAATGCGTTCAGATAGGTGATAAAGGATACGAGGAGTAAAACAATAATGGGATAAAGTTCTTTGCTGAAAAAGCGATGTTTTCTTATCATACTGTTTAATTGAGCGTAAAACCGTTGTATAGTCAAACAAATCTTGTTTTCGAAGTATTAAATAAGTTTTCACTTTTAACTATATTTGAACGACATTCATTTTTTTCTTTCCATGAAATTGAAAAATAAAACTTGTTCAACCACGTGGGTGAAATCTTTTATGGATAGTTTTAAGGTGTTGCTTGTTAACATGTGTATATATTTGAGTGGTAGAAATATTTACATGTCCTAACATTTCCTGAACAGACCGTAAGTCTGCTCCATTTTCCAATAAATGTGTGGCAAATGAATGTCTTAATTTGTGGGGGGAAATGTTTTGAACGATTCCCGCTTTTAACGCGCAATTTTTCACAATGAGCCAAATATTTTCTCTCCGCAAAGGCCGGCCTGTCTTTGATAAAAATAAATAGCGGCTTTTTTGGTTATCTTTTATTTTTGGCCGCACTGTATTCAAATATTCCTGGATAGCGAGAGACGCTTTTCCTCCGAGGGGCACTATTCGTTCCTTGGAACCTTTGCCCTTGCATTTTATATAACCATATTCCAGATTGATCCCGTCCAGTGATATTGTCGCTATTTCAGATACCCTTGCGCCGGTGGCATACAGTAACTCAAGAATGGCTTTGTTTCTGATGCCTGGATTTGTTTTGATGTTGTCTGAAGCAGAAAGGAGGTTCTCAATTTCATGTAGTGGCAATACTTCAGGTAATTTTTTCCATAGTTTTGGATTGTTGAGTGATACAAGTGGATTTTTCTGCAATTTTCCTTCAAGGATAAGGAATTTATAAAACATGCGAATGGAAACAATTGCGCGGTTGATGGAGTTTATTGATTGTCCCCGTTGTTTTTCAGAAATAATGAAACTTGTTATGATATTCGGACGGATGGCGCTAAAATCCCGGATGTTTTTGCTTAATAAGAATTTTAAAAAAAGTTGAAGGTCATTTTGGTAGCTATGAATGGTGTTCCTGGATGAGCCGCATTCAACGAGAAGATAGTTTATAAAGGAATCTATAAGTTCATCCAATGTAATGAAATCCTTTTTAAAAGTAAATTTTTTATAAACGGCCGGATTTCAGAATGCCTATCGCCAGTCCGAGTCCTAAAACACCGGCGAATACAAATCCTAATATGCCTAACGCCGGAAGGCCGTAAACTAATGGTCCTTTGTTGGCCATAATTATAAGGGATGATCCTATAATAAGGGCAGAAATAACGAGGCTGAATGAAACCCGGTTGCTTGATTTGTCCATTTCAGAGATGAATTTTGAAAGGCCCTGATGTTCAAATTCGATTTTTAATGAACCTCTTTTAATTTTCCGTAAGATTTCAAAAGTGTCCTTTGGAATATATTTTAGGATATCAAACAATTCGTTGGAATACATCTCAATGTCTTTAAATATCCGTCTGGGATCATATCGTTCCTGTACAAGTTTTTCAACAAATGGTTTTGTATGAATTATGGAATTGAATTCAGGGTCTAATTGCCTGGCAACCCCATCAATAGTGGCGAATGTTTTAAAGAGGAGATGAAATTGCGGTGGTATTTTTAGTTTGTGTCTTTTCATTAAATCAATGGCCTGGTGTAGCATTGTGGGGACGTCTATTTGTTTTAACGGGATATCATAATACCTTTCGATAAACTCATTGATATCATTTTTTAAGTCGCGGGTAGGGCGTTCTTCCTCAATTGTCTCTAACATTTCCAAAGCTTTAATGATGCCGGGTATGTTTTTTTTAGCTACTGCGATGAGCAGGACAATGATGGCATTGCGGGTGTCCTCATCCAGCCTTCCTACTATCCCAAAATCGACAAATGCAGAAACATTATCGGGAAGAACAAAAATATTGCCCGGATGCGGGTCTGCATGAAAGAAACCGTCTATGAATATTTGCTGAAGCACTGCGTTTGCGCCATTTGCCGCAACGGCTTTTTTTTCTTCAGCGGTATGAGATTGAGTGAGGTATTCGTTAAGTCGTATGCCTTTTATTTCTTCAGTGGTTAACACCCGTGGTCTTGTATAATCCCAATATACCTTTGGTATGTGTACTGTTTGGTTGTTTTCAAAATTTTTTCTGAATTTATCCATATTGTGCGCTTCATAGGTAAAATCTATTTCTTTTGTGATTACTTTTGAAAACTCATCAACAACAGTAACTGGATTAAGAACACGTATGTCTTGCATATAGCGGTCTGCAAGCTGGGCAAATGTGTAAAGAATATCCATATCAGTGGTAATAATTTTATTAAGGTTTGGTCTTTGCACCTTTATTACCACATTTTCTCCCGTTTGGAGTTTTGCCTTATGTACCTGACCCAGAGATGCGGCGGCGAATGGCACGGGATCAAACGAAGAAAATAATTCTTCCGGCAATTTCCCAAAGGAATCTTTAATTTGTTTTTTAACGTCTTCGTATGGGAATGGCGGCACCCGGTCTTGCAGTTTGCTCAGTTCTTCGCAAAGGTCAAGGGGAATTAAATCAGGCCTGACGCTTAAAATTTGTCCAAATTTTATAAAAGTAGGACCGAGTTCTTCCAGCGTTTTCCGGAGGCGAACGGAGCGCGATTCCTGTGTCTCAGCGAAATACCGGAAAACACGGTTTTTAATAATACCTCTCCCGAGGGTATAGTTTTCCAGATGGAGTCGTTGAATAACAAAACCAAATCCGTGCTTGCCTAAGATTCTCAGGATTGTATTCAGGCGGCGAATATCTCTGATTTTTTGGCTGATTTTTCGAATTGGCATGGAGGTAGTTGTCTTACGGCTTTTCTTTGGTTTCTATTTCTTTCAGAATGTCTTCAAGTTTTTTTTGCATTTGTTGCAGTTCATGCCGTGTGGGTATGTCCAGCTTGTGGAGCACCTTTTCCACAATCTCTTCTGTCCGTGTTTCAATTTCTTCCTTGCTCGGTAGGATTTTTTTTAATATTTCTTTTGCTTGTGCGACCGTCTCATTTTTTTGGATTTCCCCTTTTTTTATCATTTCCTCGATGAGTTCGTTTGCATTTTCCTTTGTTACCAGCATTGCGCCGAAACCGAGGTTTACCGCTTTTTTCATAATTTCTGATATCATAGTAATCTCCTTTCTCTATAATTTATTCTAACAGAATGAGACCGTATATATTAACTTCATCGGCTTTACTCGTAAGTGTTTCTATTTTGAGATTGAGATTTCTTACCGTTTGAAATACGTCGATGCCGCATGCCTCCATTGAAGGTCTGGCGTCTTCGGTGCGTATGCATGTTGAAACGGTATCACAATGTTCGCACAACTGACATGGACCGGCTCCAAGGCCAAAGGCTTTGTAAAATCCCATGGAGAATGCCTTCTCTTCTATTTTTGTTATCATATATCTCATTTGCCAGCTCATGTGGCCATGTAAGAGCAGGGCATGGGTGTATTCTTTAAGAATTTCTTTCATTTCGTCATAAGAAGGGGAATGCGGGGGACATGTTAGTTTTTTATTGTATTCATTGCATCCATATTTGCATTTTAATTGAACCCAGCGTGCAATGCTTATTTGATGAGTGTATATAGGATAGGCTTGCTCACACCCGAGGGATATGGCTTCTTTTATTAATACATTATGCCGTTCATCATTATAATATTGCCGGGAGGGGATGGCGGTAAATGTATTGTTGCTATGCATTGGAACTCCTGAAAATAACTTCTTGCGAAGCGTAATGGTTATTGTTATATAAGTAATAAATACGATTTTACTATAAACCGGCGCTGTTTTGTAATCAAATATTTTTTCTTTCAGGGATAAGTGGGCATTCACTTTGTTAGCGGGAATAAATAAAAAATTATAATCTGAAATATGCAAGAAAAAAGGAAACGGCCTACAATAAAGCAACTTCCTCTCAACGAACGTCCCCGGGAAAGACTCATTCAGGGCAATGAAGAATATTTAACCGATGCCGAGCTTTTAGGAATTATTATCCGAGACGGAACACAGGATTATAGCGCCGTAGATTTGGCAAAAAAACTTCTTTCAGAATACGGGGATTTCAGAAGATTAAGTTCTGTTTCCATAGGCGAACTGTGTACGGTGAAAGGCATAGGCCCAGCGCGCGCAGCTCAAATTAAGGCCTCGCTTGTTATTGCAAAGCGATTTTCTACAATTCCGGTAAAAACGTCACAGCAATTTAAGAAAAGCAGCGATATTTTCAATCATTTCCATGAACGACTGAGAGAAAAGAAACAGGAGCATTTTTTTGTTACATTACTGGACAACAAAAATAGAATCATAAAAGAATTGACTATCTCCATAGGGAGTTTAACGCTCAGTATTGTTCACCCAAGGGAGGTATTTAATCCTGCCATCAGAGAATCGGCAGCGGCGGTAGTCTTTGTGCATAATCATCCTTCCGGAGACCCTGAGCCCAGCAAAGAAGATATACAAATAACACAGAGGCTTCAGGAAGCAGGCAATATTGTTGGCATAAAAGTTTTGGATCATATCATTGTAGGGAATGGTTGTTATACGAGTTTAAGAGATAAAGGCATCATATCTTAAATTAAAAAATTGTGTTATTGTGATAAATGATATTTAAAAATAACAGAGAAGTATGGTATTATCTTTCATTCGTTGTTAAGGGGTGTTTGCTGAGACAATACTGTGACAAAGGAAGAAGATGAGAATGATTGATATAGCCTTCTACATAAGTTTATTTATAAATTTTTGCCTGATCTGCGAATACATGCGGTCGTCCTTGATTACTGAAGAACTGCAAAGAGAGTTGGAAAAAGAAAGAGAACGCGGGAGGATGCTCGAGAGAGAGCTTGAGAGATCAAGGGAGAGAGAAAAGGAACTCGAAAGAGAAAACAAAATAGAAAGAGAAGAAAAGAGAGAGGACAATCATCCCAGAATCAGGTATAGAACTACGGTTTAGAGACAGAAGGTAACTTTCAGCGAAATAATCATCGACTGAATCCCCCTTAAAAAAGGGGGACTCAGGGGGTTGTAAGAAAACATTAAAATTTAAGACAACCCCCTAACCCCCTTTATTAAGGGGGAACATGGTAAATTTCGCTGAATAGATACGACAGAAGTTTGTAAATAATTACGATAGAGGATTGTCTTGACAACAACTTTTGATATGCTTATACTTTGCCGCAGGTGACATTGAGTTGTTTCTGGTAATTTTCAGAAAGAAAATATTTACTAATAAAATTGGCGCCCATAGCTCAATTGGATAGAGTCACGGACTACGAATCCGGAGGTTGGAGGTTCAAATCCTCCTGGGCGCGTTTTCGTTATAATATATAAACATTTTAAAAATATAAAAAATAAAAGACATAGATGGACATTGCTAACAAATGCAAAATATTGAAGTTCCTTCATTCCGATACCTGTCTATGTTCTCTCCCTATACAGCATATCAAATAAGAGGTTGTGATTCAGAATTTATCATGGAAAGCGTAACCAGTAATCATGTGTATTTTATGCGGCAGGCGATTAAAGAAGCTGAAAAGGCTGCGGCTATTAATGAGATTCCGGTGGGAGCGGTGATTGTGCATGAAAATCGCATTGTTGCCCGTGCGCATAATCAGAAGGAAATGCTTAAGGATCCTACCGCCCATGCTGAAATGATAGCGATAACTCAATGTGCCGAATATTTGCAAAATTGGCGTTTAACCGGAGCAACTATATATGTGACCCTGGAACCCTGTGCCATGTGCGCGGGGGCTTTGGTTCAATCAAGAATTGACAGGCTTGTATATGGGGCTGTTGATAAAAAGGCAGGCGCTTGTGTATCCGTTATGAATCTTGTTCAGAATCCTAAGCTGAATCACCGTTTGGAAGTAATACCAAATATCCTTGCGGATGAGTGCGGAGATATATTAAAGAGTTTTTTTCTGGAAAATTGCCGCATGAAGTAAAATATCAACTTTTGCCGCTTTTCCATTTATAAATGCTGGAGAGGTGCCGGAGTGGTTGAACGGGACGGTCTCGAAAACCGTTTTCCGCGAAAGCGGAACGTGGGTTCGAATCCCACCCTCTCCGCCATAAAAAACAGGAATAATATGGTAAAGTTTGTTGCAAGTAATGATAAAGGATGTTTATAATATTTATCTGCGTTATTGATTAATACATAGCACGAGAAGATTAGAACCGGAGAGGTGTCAGAGTGGCCGAATGAGCGCGCTTGGAAAGCGCGTATACCGCTTAAAACGGTATCGCGGGTTCGACTCCCGCCCTCTCCGCCAGAATAATGAAAATGGCCGTGCTAGATGGGGAGCTAGCGGTACCCTGTAACCTGCAACCCGCTATAGCAGGATTGATCGCTTTTGAGAGGGCTCACAACTGTTATCTTTGTCAATGTAAGTGGTGATGAAGGTTGGATCTCATGCAATGGGAGACGATGCGAATCTGGTCAGGTGCGGAAGCAAGCAGCCATAAGTACTTGTCCTCATGTGCCGTGAGTTAGTCTGGCCTGAGCTAACTGTATTGGCAAACTAACAGAAGGGAGCACAAAAAAAGTGCACGGCCTTTTATAAAACTTTTATATCGTGGTTTTTTTCGCCGGATTTTGATATAATTTTTTCATTTAGACGGTTGTTATGAGGTGTTTTAAATAACTGTAAGGTTGATAAGAAATGTAGGTGATTTTCAATGTCTTATGTGGTATTAGCCCGCAGATATCGTCCGCAATCCTTCAGTGACATCGTAGGGCAAGCACCTATAGTAAAAACCCTCGGGAATGCGATACGTTCTGACAGGGTAGCTCATGCTTATTTGTTTGCGGGTCCAAGAGGCGTTGGCAAGACCTCAATGGCGCGTATATTGTCAAAAGCGCTGAATTGCGTTAAGGGACCTACCGATACCCCATGCAATGTGTGTGATATTTGCCAGAGCATTTCCGAAGGCAGCGATATTGATGTATTGGAAATCGACGGCGCCTCAAATCGCGGAATCGATGAGATAAGAAACATACGTCAAAATGTAGGATTCTCCCCATCAAGGGCGCGGTATAGGATTTATATTATTGATGAAGTACATATGCTTACCCGCGAAGCATTTAATGCCCTTCTTAAAACCCTTGAAGAACCCCCTTCTCATGTCAAGTTTATATTTGCAACAACTGCTGCAAACCGCCTTCCCGAAACAGTTCAATCACGGTGTCAGCGTTTTGATTTTAAAAATATTTCTGTCAGGGATATCGAAAACCACCTCCTGGAGATATGCAAAACAGAAGGGAAAGAAATTGAACCGGCAGCCCTCCATACGATTGCGAGATATGCAAAAGGCGGGTTAAGAGATTCACAATCCGTGTTAGACCAACTCCTCTCTTTTTGCAAAGATAAGGTAACATCATCTGATGTGAATTATGTGCTGGGGTATATTGATGAAGATAAAATTTACGGCATGTTTGAGTGTTTTGTGAAAAAAGACTCTTCCGGCGCATTAAAAATTGTGGATGACATTTTGAACGAAGGAAAAACTCCGATGGAATTCATTGATCAACTGCTTTTGCGGTTGAGGGATCTTTTGGTGTTTTCCTCGTGTGGTCAGGATTCAGCATGGGTTGAGTTTGATGGATCTTTTGTACAGCGTTTTGGAAAATCATTTTCCGCCGATACATTGATGTATATGATTCAGATGCTTTCGGGGATGAGGATGCGTTCTACGGATTCTTTGTTGCAGCGTGTTTCCGCGGAAATGGCAGTAATAAAGTTATGCCAGATAGAATCTCTTGGTTCATTAACTGATCTTGTTGAACGCATAGCATTATTAGAGGATAAACTGGAGCAAGTTGCCAGCGGCGCTGATAAGAGAAATAATGACAGCCTCTTTTCCACGGAATCTTTTGCTCAGCAAACAGTAATGGAAAAACCAATGGAAGAAAGCGATGTTATACCTATTGCAAAAGCCGTAAAAGAAGAAACAAATATTTCCGGAAATGTAAGTGATAAAAAAGATGTATGGGAAAATATACTTAAAAATATTCAGCATAAGAAAAAATCTACATGGGCGCTTTTTAAGGAAGGTCGGTTTGTCAGTTGCGAAGCGGGAGTGTTAGTGGTTGAATTTCCCGGAAATTTTTTGTTTCACAAAGAGAAATTGGATCAGCCGGAAGAAAAAAAGCTCATCGAAAATTGTGCAAAAGAAGTAGTGCAGAGAGATATTGAACTGAAACTTGTAATATCTGAAAATGGGAGGCGTGAAGATAATCGGACGGGGAAGCCTTCGGGCAGAGAGAATGGCGCACAGCAAAAGGAGGATAGTGTGTTTTCAGAACCGGCAGTAAAAAAAACGTTAGAATTGTTTGACGGTCGTGTTATTAAAGTTAGCCGATAGGGGGGTGAAATGAAGGGCTTTGGCAATATGGCAGAAATGATGAAGCAAATGCAGAAGCAGGCGCAAAAAATGCAGAAGCAGATGGAGGATGCCCAGAGGGATTTAAAAGAACGCGTGGTAGAGGCAACTTCGGGCGGCGGTATGGTTACGGTGCATATGAACGGGAAGCAGGAAATCCTTTCTATTAAAATTGACCCTGAAGTGGTAGATCCTGAGGATGTTCAGATGCTTGAAGATCTTATACTTTCCGCGGTTTCTCAGGCAATGAAAAAATCTCAGGAACTATATCAGTCCGAGATGGGAAAATTCACAGGTGGTTTGAATATTCCCGGAATGTCAGGATTGTTCGGGGGATGATTCCCTCTCATGGAATAAGAGGTATTTATTTTGAATACGTATCCGCAGACAGTTAATAAACTTATTAGTGAATTTGGGAAAATGCCGGGCATAGGACAGAAGACTGCCGAACGGTTAGCCTGCTATGTTTTAAAACAGCCGGTTGAAGATGCCATGAAGCTTGCCTATGCTATTCGTGATGTAAAAAAATATATGAAAATCTGTACGGTTTGTTTTAACGTATCAGAAAACAACCCGTGCCATATTTGCAGTAGTTTACGCAGAGATAGTTCTGTTATTTGTGTTGTTGAGCAGCTTGCAGATCTTTTGACTATTGAAAAAACGGGCAGGTATAATGGCCATTATCATATACTCCAGGGACATATTTCCCCGCTGGAGGGTGTCGATCCGGAATCCCTTACGATCGAAAGTCTCTTACAGAGGGTAAAGGACAACCATGTGAAAGAGGTGATACTCGCCACCAATTTGAATATGGAAGGGGATATAACCGCCGTATATATATATAAACAGTTGCAATCATGTGGCGTTAAAGTTACAAGAATTGCGCGTGGATTGCCGACGGGAAGTTATCTTGAGTATGCCAATACTGCTATTGTCGCCGACGCGGTGAGCGACAGGAATGAGATGAGGAATTAGATGTTTATTGGTTTTTTTCGGGAAGGTGATTTTAAATGAAAATGCAGTCTTCTTTATTGCCACAGCTTCAACAAAAGATGAAGTTGTCTCCTCAGATAATCCAGTCTATAGAAATTCTCCAGCTACCGTTGTTGGCGTTAGCTGAGCGCATACAGCAGGAGATTATGGACAACCCTGTTCTTGAAGAGGTGGTTGAGCAAACGAAAGAAGAAAGTTCCGTCTCGGAAGAAAGCTCCGCACAATCGGAATGGGATGAAAACCAAAAGAAAGAAATTGACCGGCTTGGCGAGATGGCGGAAGATTGGAGTGAATATTATTCGAAAACGATGGTGAGGAAAAGTGCCCTTTCCGATGAACGCGACCAGAAGCAGGAAGCATTGGAAAACACCGCCGCCAAACCTATGTCGCTTCATGATTATTTACTCGGACAATTATCCCTTATGGAAGCGCCGGAACATCTTTATGAGGCATGCGAGAATATTATTTATTCTATCGATACATCAGGTTATTTACCGGAAACTTTTTCAATAGAGGATATTATTTCTTCACTTGAGAAGCCTGTTTCTGTAGAAGACGGTGAAAAGGCATTGAAAATTATCCAGACGTTAGAGCCGCCTGGTGTTGGTGCGAGAAGTTTACAGGAATGCTTGTTATTACAACTCGATACACGTGATCCCAATTATCGGTTAACAAAAGATCTGCTTCAGAATTTTTTAGTAGAGATTGAAACAAAAAAATATCCTGCCATTGCCAAAAAAACCGGATACAGTATCGAAACTATCAAAAAACAGGTAGATTTTATCCGTACATTAAATCCAAAGCCCGGCTCCATATTTAATGAAGAAACAGTTCCGTATGTGGTTCCTGAAGTAAAGGTAGAACAAATTGACGGACAATACGAAGTGTTCCTGATTGATAATGCGAATATACCGCATTTGCATATCAGTTCCTTTTATAAAAAATCTTTGAATGAGGGCGGGATTGATAGCTCAACGCGTCAGTACATACAGAAGAAGATTGAATCTGCCAAATGGTTGGTTGATGCAATAGAGCAAAGAAGAAGCACGTTATATAAAGTAGCGTGCAAAATTGTCAGCATGCAGAAGGGATTTTTGGATGAAGGTATTCACCGCCTTCGAACATTGAAGATGCAGGACGTTGCCGATATTGTTGGCGTTCATGTTTCAACGGTGAGCCGTGCAATTGCCCATAAATATATTCAAACGCCGCAGGGGATTTTTGAAATGAAGTTTTTCTTTACGGGAGGCTTTCAGAATGCGGATGGGAATATGGAGTCATGGGAATCTATCCGGCAAAAACTCCTGGAAATTGTCGCGAAAGAAGATAAGTCCAATCCCTTGAGTGATGAAGAGGTAGCGGATAAATTACTCGCTTCCGGTGTGGATATCGCCCGGAGAACAGTTACAAAGTACCGGCGTATTTTGAAGATTCCCTCATCCCGGCAGCGAAAAGAATATTAATAAAGATATAGTGATAAAAATTTCCTTCTTCGCCGAAGGGAATATCCGGTTTGCTAAAATTACTCAGGAGCATTTAATATGAAGCAGAAAAAATTCAAATTACATTTCTTCTTGCCCGCTATTTTTATAGCATCCATTCCTTATTTTACAGGTTGTTCTTCCACACATAATAAAGAACACGCCGATACCATCAAAACAGATCTCAATGCACTGCATAAAGACGTTGATAAAGTATTGGGCTTAGATAAACCTTCCACATTGGTAGAAGATTAAATTTCCTCCCCTATTGATTTTCGTACGGCGGATTTTATTCAAAATCCACCGTAATGCCTTCCCTGGAAAGCAAATAAAACACCCCCTGAAGTTTACTTGAAAATAGAGATTAAAATGTATCTTGATCTGATAATAGAAAAAGGTTTATTGATAGATGGCACCGGAATGCCCGGGGTAAGAATGGATCTGGGCATAAAGGGAAATAAAATTGAACTGATTGCGGAATACATTCCTGGAAATAATTGCACACGAATAAATGCGGAAGGGATGATCGTTGCTCCCGGATTCATTGATATTCATTCTCACAGCGATTTTTTGTGGCTTGCGTGCCGGGAGAGTGAAAGCAAGATACTGGATGGTGTGACCACGGAGGTTTGCGGGAATTGCGGATTATCTGCTTTTCCGTTGAGGGGAAAACTATTAGAACGGCGTAAACAAGGGTTGTCAAAATATGGTATTGTTCCCGCGTGGCGTTCAGCATCAGGTTTTTTTGATATTGCGGAAGGAATAAATAGTTCTGTCAACAGGGCTTTTCTTGTGGGTCACGGAAATATCAGGGCGTGTGTTGTCGGATATGATAACAGGGTTCCCGATAAAGATGAATTATCTGCAATGGAGAAATATCTTGAAGAAGCCATGAAAGCGGGCGCCTTTGGCATGTCCAGCGGTTTGATTTATCCTCCGGGCTGCTATGCGGAATGTGATGAAATGGTGAAATTGTGCCGCATGGTAAATGAATATGGTGGGTTCTATGCTACTCATATACGAAGTGAAGGTGATGCGCTGGAAGATGCAATTGCGGAAGCGATAAAGGTTTCAAAAGAGTCCGGCGTTAAGTTGCAAATATCGCATATCAAGACATCAGGGCGGCAAAATTGGCATAAATTAAAGGATGTAAAGACGTTGATAGAGCGTGCAATAGATGAAGGGGTTGATGTTACGTGTGATCGCTATCCCTATATAGCTGCTGCGACAGACCTCGATGTCGTTTTACCTGCCTGGGTGTATGAGGGCGGCATAGAAGATCAAATAAAAAGAATGAAAGACAGGAATACAAGAGAGCGAATAGCCAAAGAGATCGCAAAGGCGGATGAAGGGGCATTTTGGTCAGGCATAGTGATTTCATCTGTTTTTTCTCAAAAAAATAAATGGATGGTGGGGAAATCTGTTGCGGAAATTGCAGAGGTGCAAAAGAAAGTTCCGTTGGAGATGGTGCTGGATATTCTGATAGAAGAGGATACAAGAGTTGATATTTTTTTGTTCAACATGTCAGAAAAAAACCTGGAAAGCATATTAAACTGGGATTTTGTCTTTGTGGGCTCCGATAGTTCCACTCGTGCCATTAATGGTATTCTTAGAGACGGCAATCCTCATCCGCGCAGTTATGGGACGTTTTCCCGGGTATTAGGAAAATATTGCAGAGAGAATAAAATTTTATCGAAAGAAAAAGCTATTCATAAAATGACGGGTCTTCCGGCGCAAAAGGCAGGATTAGACCGGAGGGGTTTATTAAAGGAAGGATACTATGCCGATATTACAATTTTCAACCCTGAAAAAATTATTGATAAGAGCACGTTTGCAGACCCTCATCGGTATTCGGAGGGAATAGAATATGTAATGGTAAATGGAAAAGTGACGGTGGAAAAGGGAAAACACACTGGCATTACAAGCGGGAAAATATTGCGGAAAACATCATGACACTATTTAATAAAATAAGTGGTCATAATAATGCTTGATATATTATTACGCTAAAAGCACATGCGGACATGAAATTAGGATGCTTGGTTATGTGACAGGTTAGATGAAGCGGGAAGATTGCTGGGCTTAATTTTATCCCATAACCTGCTCAAAATAGATCTGCCTGTCCTTCTTTTCTCAGGATAATAAAATTTAAATTTTTCCCCATATATAGATTCGTATTCTATTTCGATACGTGTTAAATTTTCTAAAGATGTTATTGCTTTCTTCTTAATTACAGTTCCTCCATGGTTAAGATTTTCTAATACAGGTCTATTTAACCCAATTTTAAACAATATTTCTGTTTCATTATTTGCTATAGCAAAAGGATATGTACAATCTTTTCTTTCAACTTTGACCGCTATCGGAGGTAACCCCAGCATATTTTGAATGCGTAACACTAATTCTGGAATATTATTCTTTAAAACAGTACCATCATACTTTACTAAAAATTTTGTAATATATGCAACGCCAGCGCCCCAATTTTTTAACAATAATTCATATTGAGTAAAATACCCTTCATCTCTTTGATAATCGTTTGCCAATTTACATATTTCGCGAGGAATATCATCATGCGTAAATGCTATAAAAAGTTTTGGTTTTGCCAGAAGTCTTTGATGTTTTCTCGTAGATAAGGCTTGATATATTGATACACCCAAAGCACATGCTGAGATGAAAATTGGTACGCCTATTGTAATGAGAGTTTTGTAATTCATAACAATTACTCCAGACTTTACGGTGCTTCGGCACTTCGAATTATTTTGATGTTGTTTCTTTTGTTTTGAGTTTTTTTGGTTCGTGTTTTATGCCAAGGAGGCCGTCAATTGACAGATCTTCGTCAATGAGCGGCCAATGTATGCCGTAGCCGGTAGGGCATATCTCGAAATATTCCCGCTCTTTCTGGGTGGCGTTTTTCAGTCTTTGTGATATCTCGCTGATCTTAAACGAATGTTGTTTCCCATCTATCTTCAGGCACATTTCATCTGCTGTGATTTTGAGGTTTTCTACGATGTGTGCTTTCTCCATGATTATTTCCTTTCTTCAAATTTCTCCCATTGCTCAACGATATAGTCAAAATGTTCAAAAATAATTTTACGCACCGTTCTTTTGTCTTTATTATTCATATTGTAGATATGTGCTTCTTCAATTTCAAAAAGCTCTTTATCAAGCCAGTATTTGCATCTCTTCTCTGATTTCTGGCAATGCACATGCATGGGCTCATCGCTTTCGTTTGCAAAGAAGTAAATCCTCCAACCGTTTATAAACAAAATTGTGGGCATTGTTTTTCTTTTCCTAAAGAGTATTTAGCACTAACGTAGAAACCCACACTCTTTGGGTGTGGTCAGAGAGAGGGCCATGCCAGTAAAACAACTCATGTGCATAATAATAGGAACAGTATTTCTCGCTATATAATTCATTGTCTTGTTTCATTAATCAGCCAAACCGCTTTGACTATAATTGTCAGGATATTATCATATATGAAGTTGAAATCAAGCCAAAAGCTTTTGGCTTAAATGCGAGAGTGTTTTACTGCAGAGGGGGTAAAGGGCGCCGAGAGGTGTAAGAGGTATGATGCTGGATTATAGAAGAAATCAAACCAAGGAACTGAGGTACAAAGGAAAAACTAGACGGCTTTGTGTTAGATGGAAACGGGAATGCTCCCGTTTTAAAACATTCTATTTATAAAAATAAAGTAGAGAAAAAATTATTCTATACCGTTTAAGCCAAATATACACCACCGCTGAAATTTGTATTTGACCCAGTCTGAGAGAGTGGGAACGAGTTATAACTGTCCCCCACTCGTCACCAGATACCATGGACAATCACCACAATATCCTTTTAAACCATACGGCTTTCCCGTGGTTAGCGATTCCAAAGTGTTGATCTCAGGCAGAGAGAAGTACGCTGTCATGCCTTAGCCCATCCCTTCCGAAATTCTCTTTCAAATGAGAGTAACCCCATCTTATATTCTTCTTTACATGCCCAAAAGCGGCATAAAGGTTTTTAAAACTGAATACCTTATCTCTTAATAAACGGTACTTATAGTCAAACAACCCTGGTTTTCGAAACATCAAATAAGCTTTACTCAGAAACACAACACTTCGACGGAGTTTACACTGCGCATGCGAATGTGCTCAGTGTGACAGTTTCGTCCATGCTGAGCGGAGCCGAAGCATTAAAAGGCTCATCGAAAACCAGGTGTGTTTGACTATAAACGTCTCCCGATCTGTCCCTTACTTCAAGGCACGCGATCCATTATAATTTAGGTTATTGACGGATATTGCTTTTGCTTGTAATACATCATACTATTTGTGTTATAATTATTTCGTTTTGAGTTCGGGAATTGCTGAGAAAGAACGGCATAATTACTCATATTTAGTTTTCGCGCCTTGGGTATATTTTATTTGGCGCTATTGTGCACGGGAAAGGAGTGAGTGCAAATGGGTTTTCAGATAATAGATCAGGGAATGAGGGTTCCCCTTACTGCTGGAACATTTACAACACCACGCCGGCGGGTTGAAAGGGTGCAATATATCACAAAGGATGCAAAGGTAGAGAGACAGGCGGATGATTTCCCGGGGCAGGAGCAAAGGGAGAGAGAGAAACAAAAACCTCAGAATCTGCCAAAGCAGGTATATCAGAAAACGGAATATCCACAACAGAGGAATTCATTCCAGGCAGACCGGATAATGTCTTCCCCGGTGCTTACTGTTTTGCCGGAGACCAGATTAGATGAAGCATGGGAAATTATTCGTGAGCAGAGATTCCGTCATCTTCCCATTCTCACATCGGACAAAAAGCTTGTGGGCATTATCTCTGACAGAGATTTGCTTCGTGAGGCTGCGCATAGAGAAATAGCAAGGGATATACCACCTGCAGGACACCATGTTCAAAAGGTGTCCGGGACGGGGGAAAAAGCAAATGATGGCAGGTCGAATACCGATAATAACAAGCCGTCTTCGTCCAAAAAAACCGTTCTGGATATTTGTAAAAGAAGGATTCTTACTGCGACTCCCGATACAGAACTGAGAGAAATTGCCAAAATATTAATAGAAGAACATATTGGTGCAATGCCAATTGTTGACGAAAACGGCAATCTTTTAGGCATGATTACCAGAAGCGATGTTTTAAGGGCAATTGTTGTTTACGGGGTGATTGATCTTTTAATTTAATTCTTTTGCTGCATTTCCATTGAATTTGTTGTCTGTAGTTATTACTCCGGTTTCCCGATAATTTTTTTAAATTTGTAACTGCATATTTTCAACGATACGGTCTTCCACCCCTTCACCCCCGCCAGCGGGGGATATTTTCTGTTTTCCGCAATGAGGGGGTAAGGGGGAGGAGTTTTTTCCCATAGTCCTTCTATACACTCTGTGAGGAGACTATTCAATTCATTTAAGGAACGTATTCAGAAAATACATAATCTTTGTCTTTTTTTACCGTATGACAATTAAAGCATCCCGATACCGGGTCTTTTACCACAGAATTCAACATTTTTCCGTCAAATCCGTCCATAATCCATCCTCCCGTTTCAGGAGCGGCAGCCGAATCCTTTTTCATAGCGGCATACCAGAGAATATTGCCCTGTGAAACGGCTTCTCCGTCTTTCACCGGTTCGTAAAATCCCACTATTATTTGGCTTCCGTCAGGATATGGCCCGCCTTTTTTGTTTGCTTCAAACCCTGTTTCGTTTACATAGATTTGTTGAAATCCGTATAAGGGGCTGTTTTTATCAAGAATTACCTTTGAATTTGAATGACGCCATGTCCTCACATCCGCGGGAAAGGCAAAACTTCCCTCTACTGCCTTTGGCACATCGCTCTGGGCAACAGATACATCTCCCGCATAACTTGTAAAAATATAATCCCTGTGTTTCATTGATGTATGGCATATATAACAGCCATTTATGGGGTCGTCTATCTTTGACTGGAAAGTCTTTGCGTCAAAACCGTTAAAAATCCACCCTGCTGATTGGGTTGCCCGTGAGTCTTTCTTCATTCCCGCGTACCAGATGATATCGCCCTGCCTGATTTCGTTTCCTTCTGCAATTGCTTCATAAAAACCTACGATTACAATACTTCCCTCAGGATAACTGCCTCCCCGTTTATACGCTTCACTCCCTATGTCATTGATAAATACCTGCTGAAATCCATAGAGTGGGCTTGATTTATCCAGAATGATCTTTGATGTGCCATGCATCCAGTTTTTGTAATCTTTCGGAAAATCAAAGTGTAATGTCTGCGCTTTTTTGGGTACAGATGATTCCTGTGCTACCTGTTGTGTGGACTGTACAGCACAGCCTGCTATGCAAAGAACTGCAGAAACGGCAATAGCGGATAAAAATGATTTCTTCACTAATTTCCCTCCTTGATAATAAATTTGATAAAATACTTACGACAAATCAATTACATGGAGTTACAAATTTAATGCCGAATTACATTTTACATCATTGTTAATATACAAATATTTCATTACTGGTTAGAATTATTATGGTTACATGAAGTAGCGCTAAATTGTTGGTATATTTTTTATGATTTTTAGGTAATAAAAAGTGTGTCAAAAAGTGTGTCATGACACACTGTGTGTCACGTGTGACACTGTGACATAGTTTTACAGGTAGAGGTTTTTGCTAAATTATTTTTTGGTTATTTTTAGGAAAAGCAGGGGAACAAATTTCACTTCTTTTTTGTATATATAATTGGTTTTGACTGACTTCGTTTTGAAGTCGCAATTGCATCAAAGCATCTCCTTAAAATGGGCATGTTTTCTCCTTCATGCCCATTTTTTGTTTTTAGGTATGCCAATAAATATTATAATTCTTCTGTAGGATATTTTTGTTTAGTGAGACAACCCTTTGATCGTTTTTCTGCCGGAGCTTCCATCAGTTTTTTCCCTTAACTGATCTTATTACAGTTCAAACGAAACTATTCGCAAAATACTTATCGACGTATTATGGCACGGCACATACTCAGCAAGTCAACATTTATACGCGGAATACAATGCCACAAATCATTGTTTCTCAACCGATATCATAAAGAATTACGGGACACTCTCAGTCCCGAACAAGAAGCGCTTTTTTCACGCGGCACAGATGTCGGTATTTTTGCGCAACAATTATTTCCCGGCGGTGTGGATGCAAGCCCTGAAAACTACTATGATTTTTCACCTTCCCTGAAAAAAACAAAACAACTCATGAGCCGGGGCACAGATGTTATTTACGAAGCGGCATTTCATCATGATGGACTGCTTGCCGCAATAGACATTTTTGTTAAAGACAATACACGATGGAAAATATATGAAGTAAAAAGCGCTACGAGTATCAGTGATACCCACATTTTGGACGCCTCTTATCAGTATTACGTGGCGACACAATCGGGAATAGCTATTTCGGATATTTCCCTTGTCCATATTAATACCGAATACGTTCGCCACGGACCAATTGACATCGCATCTCTTTTTACCATTGTTTCTGTTTTAAAAGAAGCGCGCGAAAAACAAAATTTTGTGAGGGAAACTATTTTTCTCCTAAAAACCGTGTTAAAAAATAAGTCTCTTCCTGCTATTGATATCGGCGAACACTGTGATTCTCCCTATCCATGCGATTTTAAAGGATATTGCTGGCAACACATTCCGGAGAATTCCATCTTTGACATATCGGGTCTTTATAGCAAGAAAAAATTCGAACTTTACAACAAAGGCATTGTCGCATTACAGGATATTCCGGATGATTACGATTTAAGTCCTTCACAACACATTCAGGTAAAATGTGCCTTAAACAACGAGAAACATATCAAAAATGACGAAATGAAAAGGTTTTTGCAGGACATTACGTATCCGCTCTATTTTCTCGATTTTGAGACCTTCCAGCCTGCGATACCGTTATTTGAAAACACAAGACCCTATCAAAGGATCGTGTTTCAATATTCTTTGCATTATAAGGAAACAGAGTATGCAACACTGCTGCACTTTGAATTTTTAGGAGACGGAAAAACCGATCCGAGGAGGCCGCTGATTGAAAAACTCTTGCCAGACACAAAAACCCCCGGCGCTATTCTTGTGTATAACAAGGCCTTTGAATGCACAATAATGAAAGAACTTGCGGAATCCTTCCCGGAGTATTCTGGTGAAATAACTGAGCGGTTATCCCGTATTAAAGATCTTATGATACCCTTTCAGAAAAAATATTATTATACCCCGGAAATGAAAGGTTCTTATTCCATAAAATACGTGCTGCCGGCGCTCATACCAAATCCTCCGGAACGATATGAGGATCTGGAAATATGCAACGGGGACATTGCGATGAACGCATACGAGTCTCTCAATACAGAGAGTAATCCGCAAAAAAGAGAACGCACGAGACATGCTTTGCTGAGGTATTGCAGGCTGGACACACTGGCAATGATATGGATACTGGAGATTATGGAAAAGTGCGGAATGAAATGAAATTTTCGGACGTTTTTAATGCTATTATTTCTTCATTCATTTCTCACGATTATTCAGGGTATTATTCTCTTTAATGTAACGATACAGCAATTCATCCGCAACCTCCACGCACCCCATACAGGATAATTGTTTTGATTTCCGTATCTCTTTACAGATACTTGAACCACCGGCAATACGGGAGAATGCACGTTCAATATTCCCAAATGCATCTTCATTCTTTACCAGTGTTTTAATGGCATAGAGTGCGCCGCATACTCCCCCCTCAGCCTTGCCGCCGCCATATTTTTTATAATCACTGATCTGATCTTCCCGGATATTAAATTCTTTCTGATAGGCGGTTAAAATCGCCTGAGCGCAATTTAATTGATCCGCACCATGATAATGTTTTGCCGCGTTTTTCCCTTTGGTTTGTTCCATAAGAAAGATAGAGTGAGAATTATGAAAATTTATTTATAAATCTTTGCAACACAATAGAAAGAAATATTATTTTGCATCCTTTCCCCATGTCTCTTTTAAATATTGATCTCTTCCCGATCCGTATTTATATCTTTTATAATGTGCCTGGTTCTTCTCATAATACTTCTGGTGATATTCTTCCGCTTTGTAAAATTCAGAAGCAGGCACAATTTCCGTTACAATTGGCTTATTAAATTTTCCCGATTTCTCCAGCTCTTTTTTAGACGATTCGGCAAGTTTTTTTTGTTCTTCCGAATGATAGAAAATCGCTGTCCGGTATTGTGATCCTACATCGGCAAACTGACGGTCTATCGCGGTAGGGTCAATATTTCTCCAAAACACTTCCAAAAGCGCTGAATACGAAATACGGGAAGGATCATATAATATCTCTATCGCCTCGGCATGTTTCGTCCTGCCGGAGCACACTTCCTCATATGCTGGATGTTCCGTACTGCCGCCGGTATATCCGACAGCAGTAGAAACCACTCCCTCTAATTGATCAAAGGGATGCTGCATACACCAGAAACAGCCTCCGGCAAATGTCGCCTTTTCATATTTAGTATGACTCATGCCAATATCACTGTCCCGGTTTTCACCGCACAACACATTATTTATTCCGAAAACGATGAAAACGAAGATCGCAAGAAAATAGCTATTCATTCCAGAAAACATTCTGTATTTATAAACATAATGAAAATGTTTCTTTTTACAAACTTCCTTTTTTATCAAAAACACACGTCAATACATCCGGGTTCATAAATCAAGATAATATTACCAAATATTTACCAGAATAAAAGAAAACATTCCGGTAATGATTGCATACAGCACATACTCGTTTACACCATACATAAACGAGAAAAAGGTTTGCATTTTCACTATTGTTGCTATAACATTGTTGCCTTTATAATATTATTTTTGTTATCAGCAAGGAGATGAAATGTCACAACAAAAAGCTACCAATATAAAATGGCATCACGGCAAGATTACAAGAGCGCACAGAATAGAACTAATGAAGCAAAAGGGGGTAACGATCTGGTTAACAGGCCTTTCGGGGTCAGGGAAATCCACCATTGCCGTAGAGCTTGAACACGCGCTTATTGAAAATAAACACCAGGCGTACATACTTGATGGCGACAATATACGCCATGGCCTTAACAAAAATCTTGGGTTCTCTCCCGAAGATCGTGCGGAAAATATCCGGCGTATCGGTGAGGTTGCCAAACTCTTCACAGATGCAAATATAATAACAATAACCGCATTTATCTCCCCCTATAAAGAAGACAGAAATAATGCGAGAAAATTACAAAATAAAGGCGAATTTGTAGAAATTTATGTGAAATGCCCGATTAGCGTTTGTGAAAAACGCGATGTAAAAGGCCTCTATAAAAAAGCACGGGCGGGAGAAATCAAAGAATTCACCGGCATATCAGCGCCTTATGAGGAACCCGATAATCCCGAACTGACAATCGATACCTCCGTCCTGTCAGTAGAAGAATCTACAAGAACTATTTTAAAATACCTCGAAGAAAACGGATATGTAAAATTCTAGGGAAATGCTGCATACTATTCGCAAATAAGTTACAAATATAATTTTTTGGATTTTTTGTAATTCTAAAAATATGGAGTCTCTCGCAAGGATGGTATACAAATGCGTAGCGGGAGAGCCGTTTGCGCATATTTTGTGGACAACGCTTCCTGTAACGAACGCCTCTTGGCATACGTGCTCAGGGAATTGAAACAATAATTCGTTAAGAAATTCTGCGTCTTTTGACGATAATTTCACAGGCATTGTCAGTTTTTTTGATGGTATGGAAAGATGGGGAGTTGGCAAGTTGTTTTTTGACGTCTGCCCTCAGTGAGCGGTCGTAGGGCTTCTGTTAGCCTTGTAGGGGGGATTAAGCGGAGCGAATCCACCATTCATGCGATAATCGTTGGTGGATACGGCGCAAAACCCAGCGCCTTTATCCACCCTACCCACACCGATCCCATAATCGGTTACAAAAAATCGGGAATGCTCCCGAAAAATATCGGCCCGCTATTTCAGCACTTCATTCATGCTGCCGCTGCGGTATCCTTCAATATCGAGGGTAACATATTTATAGCCTATTTCCTTGAATTTGTTAATTAATGCCTCTCTTTTGCCGTTTTGCAGTAATTTGGGAAAATCTTCAGGCATTACCTCAATTCTTGCTATAGTGTCGTGATGCCTTACGCGAAACTGGCGCAACCCGATGCTTCGTAGATAATCCTCTGCCGCTGCTACAAGGACTAATTTGCCTTCAGTGATGGATTCTCCGTAAGGAAATCTTGATGACATGCAGGCATATGACGGTTTGTCCCAGTTGGAGAGATGAAGGTATTTTGATATTTCACGTATATCGGACTTTCTAAACCCGAGGTCTTTTAAAGGGCTGCGCACGCTGAGTTCCTTCGCGGCTTCGAGTCCTGGTCTGTATTCGTTCGTATCATCGGAATTGGCGCCGTCTGCAACGTTTTTGTACCCCTTTTCCCGTGCGATTTCTTTAAGTTTTCCAAATAGTTCCGATTTGCAGAAATAACATCGGTTTGTGGGGTTTTCCGCAAATCCCTTGATATTGAGTTCGCTGGTGTGAATGGTCATATGGGGAATGCCGATTTCTTTTGCTATCTTTGTTGCTTCTTCGTATTCGAATGCAGGATATGTTTCTGAACGGGCAGTGATTGCCAGCGCCTTCTCGCCTAAAACATCAAAACAAACTTTTGCAACGAGAGAACTATCCACTCCCCCAGAAAAAGCGACAATGACACTTTCCAATGCTTCTATATAGGTTTTTAATTTATTGAGTTTCTCTTTCGTATTCATGATATTTAACGGGTGTGCTTCACTAAAAAATTTATGATAAATCCATCATTTTTTGGATGGCGGAATGTGCCTTTTGCGCGATATCCCCTGTGACCTTTACCTGGTATACAAGGTCTTCCAGCGCCCATAATACCTTTTCCATGTTGATGAGTTTCATATTCGGGCAGTCGGAAAGTTGGGTAATCGGGTAGAATAATTTGTGAGGACTTTCTTTCTTTAGCCGGTGCAGAAGGCCGATTTCGGTGCCGATTATAAACTCTTTTGCTCCGGATTCCTTACAAAACTTTGCAATGCCTGTTGTGCTTGCCACGTGATCTGCCAGTTCTATGACATCAGGGGTGCATTCGGGATGTACCACGACTTTTGCCTGTGGATGTTCCTGTTTTATTTTTACGATATGTTCCGCCAGTATCCTGTGGTGTGTTGGGCAGTATCCTTCCCAGAGAATCATGGGACGGTTGAGTTGTTTTGACACATATCCTCCAAGGCTTTTATCTGGAACAAACAGTATTTCCTGGTCTTTGGGAAATGAAGATACAATTTTTATTGCATTAGAGGACGTGCAGCAGATATCACTCTCTGCCTTTACCGCTGCCGTACTGTTGACATAGCACACTACTTTCGCGTTTGGATGTTCTTTTTTCCTGATAATAAGTTCCCTGCGGGTAATCATATTGGCCATAGGGCAACCGGCATTTTCATCGGGCAGGAGAACCAGTTTGTCAGGGCAAAGAATTGATGCGGTTTCTGCCATGAAATGCACGCCGCAGAAAACAATTATTTCTGCCTCAGTCCTGGCAGCCTGTTGTGACAAGCCGAGGGAGTCTCCGCTGTAATCGGCAATGTCCTGAACCTCGCCTCTTTGATAATTGTGGGCAAGTATTACTGCGTTTCTTTTTTTCTTTAATTCTTTTATTTTATCTAGTATTAGTGTAGTCAAACTGTCGTGTGGTATCGGCGTAATGGTATTTCATACCGTTGTTTATTTCTGGAAATCATAGCGTAAGCATCACAGAAACAAATAATAACACAGTATGATTTGTTTTTAAATACTTTTTTTATTGAAACCTGATATGTCCTGGGGCAAAGCAAAATTGACTCATATTTATCTATGTGATATAGTGAATTTTGTCATGAGTCATGGTATTCCGCTCGTTACGATTAATAGGGATTGTTCTTGCTATTTTTAATTTGAGGAAGGAATGGCATTATGAAGGGGCAAAACTACATTAATGGTGCATTTGCTGATAGCAGTTCCGGCGAGAGGTTTGAGAGCAGGAATCCGGCGAATTTTGGCGAGGTGATGGGGACATTCCCTCTTTCTTCTGAAAAGGATGTTAACGATGCGGTTCAGGCGGCAAAGACTGCCTATGACGCATGGAGAAAGATATCGCGGATTAAACGGGGCGAATACCTTGATGAATTTGTGCAGTTGTTAAAAAAGGACAGAGAATCCCTTTCTCAGTTAGTGACGAAAGAATGTGGAAAGGGAATTGCGGAAGGCCGTGCGGATGTGACGGAAGGCATTCACATGATTCAATATATGTTTGGCACGACGAGGATGCCGCACGGCGATATTATTGATTCTGAAATTGTTGAAAAAGATTCCTTCATGCGCCGCAGACCGAAAGGGGTTGTTGCCGCCATTACGCCATGGAATTTTCCCTTTGCCATTCCGCTGTGGTCGATATGTCCTTCAATTGTGGAAGGAAACACGGTGGTGCTGAAACCATCCAGAGAGACGTCATGTGTGGCGAATAAAATTGCGGAATATGCGCATGCGGCAGGGTTTCCCCCGGGCGTTATCAATGTTATACACGGAGGATGCGGAGATGCCCTGGTAAAACACCCCGATACGCAGGTAATATTGTTTACCGGTTCATGTGAGGTTGGCGAAGGGATAAAAAAGATCGTTGCCGGATCCTTTAATAAAATGTGTGCCTGCGAGATGGGGGGGAAGAATGCCATCATTGTCCTTGAGGATGCCAATATGGATATCGCGGTGAACGCCTCTGTTATCAGCGCTTTTAAAACGTCCGGGCAGAGATGTACCTCTGCCAGCAGGTTGATTGTGCATGCGAATGTGCTGAAAGAGTTTGAAAAACGATTTGTCGGACTTGCAAAACGGATAAAAATCGGCAATCCCCTTGATGGGGATGTATTTATGGGCCCGGTAATAAACAAGGCGGCAACAGAAAAGATTATGCGATACAATGATCTGGCAAAGAAAGAAGGTGCGGAGGTGCTGCTTAATGGATCGAGACTTACCGGCAACGTATATGATAAAGGATATTTTATGTCTCCTTTTGTATATCGGATGCAAAGTAATTCAAAGAGTTGCGTTCTCCATGAGGAAGTCTTTGGGCCTCATGTTGCGATCATTCCTGTAAAAAGTATTGATGAGGCGATTAATGTGTATAACGATACGGAATACGGCCTTTCCTGCGCCGTGATTACGGAAGATTTCCGAAAGGCCAGAAGAATTCGGGAAGATTGTGAGTATGGCCTTGGGTACGTCAACTTGCCAACAATAGGCGCTGAGGTGCATTTGCCGTTTGGCGGGATGAAAAAAAGCGGCACAGGACTTCCTTCCGCAAGCACCCTGATAGACGTGGTTACACACCGTACGGCATGGACGGTGAACCATGACGTGGAAATAAAGATGGCACAGGGACTCAGCGTTGAATTGCCCTGATGTGTACAACTACTTTATATTGAGATCAGTACTATTAAGTATTTACCAAACCTGGCGAAAAACATATCACGAAAATGGCGATGGATAGTCACGGCAATATACATTTTTGCTATCTATGCATCCCTGCCTTTTACCCCTGAATTTTGGGGGTTTGTTCTGCAAATTCTTGGAGAAAGGGCAAACTCTCTGGGGATTCTTGTTGTATGTATACTGGGCGCTTGTTTTATCTTCTTTTTGGTGTTTCGGAAAAAAACAAAGAATATTTTCGTTTATGTAGCATTCTTCTTCATATCCATCGCATGCCTTGCCTTATTGAAATACATGTGCGTAGCCGGAGCGGAGAGATTTCATTTGCTCCTTTACGGAATTTTAAGCGGTGTTCTGTTTTGGACATTGAGAATCGATGTTAAGAATAAGTTAATATATGTATATATAACCCTTTTGGTATGCCTGGTGGGCGCTGTTGATGAGTTTATCCAGGCAATATTGCCGATGCGATGTTTTGATGTGCGGGATATTATGATGAACTGGTTCTCCGGAGGGTTGGGGGAACTCTTTATTGCATTTGTTTTACAACCCGCTCGTGTCATATCAAAAAAAGAGGAATAGAAACACTTTGGTTGCTTAGTGTTTCTTTTTAATAGTAAAAGAATCAAGCTGTTTTTTGTATTCTTCAGGAGACCTGCGGTCAAGCCATTTTCCCGGACTCTCACCTTTGCCCATTTTGTACATAATAAACAGATAACTGAAGCCCCGGAGAAAATAATTACCTTCAACAGCGGAACTGTGCCAGTGATTTCTGAGAAGTTTTGCGTTGTGGCGTGTTATTGCAATAATATCCACCGGCAAAAAATAATCTCCGAGAATACTGAACAAATTGAACCCTATGGGAAGGAATGGTTTCCCCTTTTTTGCCGAATCTGACACCAGAAGCGCCATATAGCGGCTTGGTTTGAGTATGCGATGTATTTCCCGGATTACCCGTTCCATAGCGTCATAATATTCGCTGGAAGTCGCTTCTAATTCACCGATACATTTCTCTTTTCCCGAATAAGCAAGGTGGGTTGAATAGGGAGGGTCAATAAAAACAAAATCGGCGCTTTGCTTTTCCAGGGGGATTTTCCGCGCGTCAGCCAGCTTAATATCCTTGCGTATCGGGTTCAGGTCGAAACCGAACGCTTTACGGTGTAATTCCTTCGCTACGTCAAGGGTTGTGCCTGCGCCGCACATGGGATCGACAATAACATCACCCGGCTGTGAATATCGCTGCAAAAGGTTCCAGATGATATAGGAAGGAGTGGCCCCTTTGTAACTTTGGGCATGTTCCTGCTCATGAAGATAATGCTGAGAAGGAAAATCCCAGAGTGTCTGAGTCTGTAATCGAAGTGTTTTTTTCATATATGATTGGATAGGATGGTTTTTCTCTATTTCGAACAGCGGCGTATACGTGTATATTATCAAGTATGCAGGAATAAAATCTTCCCTGCCACGATTATTTTCAAGACAGGGTCAGTTCTGATTTTTCTCCGGTTGCCTCGTTAATAACATAAAGTCTGCCAGCATCCTCCTTTTTCAATTGTTCGTTGGCGTTAAGCAATTCTATTCCATAAATGGTTCCGTCAGGAGCAAGATCGATGTTAATCTCTTCACCTATCTTTATAGTCTCCACTTCAGTTGTTTTTTCGTGTAGCCTTATATACGCAATATTGTATCTGGGATCGTAGGTCAGCCTCAATTCTTCCTCCTCTCTAAAAATATTTGGTTATTACGGTAACAACTACCAAGTCGTTATTATCTTTTACGGCAATTGCTTCAACTTGTTTTGTTGCATACCGTCTTCCTCGCCAAATGCCATCGAAATGGAAGTTTCTCCTGAAACCCATCCTGCCAAACTTTGCCGGGAAAGTCTCACCACATTCGTCCCTATTATCAATTATAATAATGTTCTTTGTTTGTTTTACCCCGGAGGTATATTTATTCAGATTAACGGAAGTAATATTTCTTTGATTTTTTCCAGGGGGATAGAAAAATTTTCATGAAGCGGATGCCAGTGAGAACCAGGCTGACCTGGGCCTGAAATCAATGTTAATTCGCTTCCGGAAACCTGAGCCATCAAACCATTCAAATGCAAATCAAATGTGCTTTTTTCTTTCAGCAAAATGATAATTTTACTTTCTTCTTTGCAAAAAATCGTATTTGTAAGTGCCGATCCTGCCGGGCCAATAACGATATCGGCGGTATTAAAATAGCCGATGGTTTCTTCAATGCTTAATTTTTCAGGAGAGAGAATTTCAAATCCATTTTTTACGAGAAAATCACCTATTTCTTTTTCGTTGAGTAATTTTCTTAAAGAGTTATTTTGTCGGCTTAAATAAATTCGCATTCCTGTCTTTTTATTTTCCTGCTTAAGTTTTCCATACTTTAAAAGCTTATTTCGGATATAGAGAAATGCCTGGGGCGTAGTTCGTTCTCCAAATGTTTGTTTTTCTATAGGTGTGTTGGGTAAATAATCATACGGGCAAAAGCCGAATTTCGGAGCAACCAATAATTTATCAAAGATAATAGAGCTATTTGGAGGAATAGTACGGATTTCATGCTGATTGTCGGTGAGTAATTCCAGGGCATGGATAAAATCTTTAGGTAATTCATCAATATAAATCGGATATTCCTTAAAATGCGGGTGCTGTTCAAACAACTGAATTTTAGGCAAATACTCTTCCATCCAATGTCCATATACGTTGCTTGGTATTCCGGAGAGCATTATTCCCCGTTCAGCATGAACTGTTTGGAATCCGGCAGAATCGCATAATATTTTTTGCTGATCATTATATTTAATGACAAGGGAATCTGCTCTCAGACTCACCCTTGAACTGCGAGGGTCAACCGCAAGGTCATACAGTGCGGCGCGGTTTTCGGCGATAACAAAGTTGCAACGGGAAAAGATCCTTGCGTTGCGGATTTCAGCGACATACAATTCGTTTGCCCAAAAATTTTTTTCGTTATAGAGACCGTAAACATCGCAATCAAACGGAATTTTGGGAACAACAATCTCCTCTTGTTTTTGAATCAATTGATAGTGGTTTGATGATTGTTTACACCATTCTTTCACATTACACAGCGGATATATTTGAATGTCTGAATTGTTCGTTCCTGCTGTTGCCGTAATGTAATGATTCTTCGCTTCTTCGTATTTTTTTTGGGAAAACAGCGCTTTCCCATATTCAAAATGGGCTTTTTTTGAATCGGGATTGATGTGTAATAATTCCTGGAGTACAGTTTCAGCGGCATCCTGGTTTTCGGATAATTGAAATCTAGAAGCAAGTGCAAATAATGCTTCTGCTTTTCCCTGAAGCTTGTAATGCCGCAACGCTTCCCCTGATTTCCCTTGAACTTTATAGACTTCCGCCAAATTGTTCCAGACATTAATATCTTTATCGTTCAGCGCAATTGAATGCGTGAATAATTGTAAAGCCTCCTGCAATCTTCCTTTTTTCATAACAATAATACCAAGATTATTCATGGCGTCCGGTTTATTCGGAACTGCCTGGAGTATTTTTCTCAGGAGGGTTTCAGCCTGATCAAGTTTTCCTTGTTGACAATTAAGGATTGCCATCTTCATAGCTTCATCAATAGTTAATTCTTTTTCTTTAATACTCATAATTCTGTTCTTATATCAGATAATTCCATGTATGGGCAAATCATTTTTTATCTATTAGTTGTTTTTCCAACTCAAGAAGTTTTTTTGAACGGTCTTTTACCTTTTTCGCCGGACAACCAAAATAAATTCCCCATGGCGCTACATTTTTATTGACTAATGAGAGCGCTCCAACCGCGGAACCTTCCCCGATAACGATATTGGGCAAAATTACACTCCCGGCGCCAATGATTACATGACGTTCAAGGCAAACTGTGCCTCGATTTATTTTTGTGAAATTCTGCGGAACAGTTGGATTTGTTAAATGATTTCCTGAATAATCGTCGGTGCGGCTATAGATTTGAACGCCATGCGATAAACCACAGAAATCATTCATAATTATTCCCTCTCCCCCGGTTAAAATGCAATATGCTCCTATATGGACGAAAGAACCGATAGTAATATATCCATTTCCGGAAGCTATAATGGAGGTAAATCCGTCAATTCGTACATTATCTCCAATTGAAATGTTGTTTATACCGATAATGGTACAATTCTTTGCAATTTTTATGTTTCGCCCAAGTTTTCCAAAACCTTCTTCTTTAAGATCGTCTTCGCAATAGTACCCAGGATCAAATATTTTACTCACAAAAATCTCCTTTTATGTAAAAGTTTGAATAAATATTGAATCTAATGGCTTCTTATTACTTGCTTTGCATTATATTTTCAATAAAATATGCATTGTGGTCAATAATTATGGCATGATTATATACGAAGCTACTTTAAAATGACAATTTTTTGTAAGCACATGAAAAAATGATACATTATCCCGTTCTCGTGCCTGATTTGCCGAAAAAGGAACAATTGATTCCATGGTTGGCGAAAATTGATTCGAACAGGTGGTATACGAATTTTGGGCCATTGGTTCAGGAGTTCGAATTAAAACTGGCACGTTTGCTTTCAGTAAATACGGATTTTCTTGTTACGGTAAGTTCCGGAACCGCGGCGCTGGAACTTGCATTGCTTGCGTATGACTTGCCCAAAAATAGTTGTGTTCTTGTACCCTCATTCTCCTTCCCTGCAACTGCCACTTCGATAAAACGCGCTGGTTTGTGCCCTATTTTTACCGATGTTGATCCTGATACATGGACGTTGACCCCGGAGATTGCCTATAAAGTGCTAGAGAAAAGTCCGTATAGCATGATTCTGCCGGTTGCCGCCATTGGATGCCCATTGCCAATAGAAGCATGGGATAAATTTAACAGAGATACGGATATTCCCGTCTTGATAGATGCCGCTGCCGCTTTTGGCAGTCAGTCTATTGGAAGCCGATGCTCCATCGCGTATAGTTTTCATGGCACGAAGGCTTTTGGAATTGGCGAAGGAGGTTTGGTGGTTGCCCACTCTGAGGATTTTATAAAAAAAATCAAGCAGTTAAGCAATTTTGGTTTTGATCTTGGAGTTATTGCCAGATGCGGGTGTAACGCGAAAATGAGTGAATATCATGCGGCGGTGGGGTTGGCACAGTATGACCGATGGGGCGGAATAGTAAAACAACGGCAGAGTCTTTTGCAAATGTATAAACATTTATTAAAAAAAACAGGCATCAACATCCGTTTTCAGCAGACACCGGAGAATTATATTCCTGCCTTAATGCCCATCTTAATTCCTGTTTCAAACTCTTTATCTGCGGTCGTTGATTATTTAGCAGATCAAGGCATTCAAACGCGCTGCTGGTATAGTCCTCCTTTGCATAAACACCCTGCATTTGCCGGTGATAAAATAATAACTTTAGAAGGAAAGACGTATTTAACGGTCACAGAAAATTTATCAAACTATTTACTGGGGCTGCCATTTCATTCCTTATTACAGGAAAAAGATATCATCTATATTTGTGAAGCATTATCCACATCTTTAAATGGTAAAAAGTAAAGACTTATCACTATCTGATACGGTAAAGAAATATATTTTCAAGTATTGTGAGTTCTCAGTGCGGAGAAATCTATGACAGAAGATAGCAATTCGCCATCGGAAAAAACGGTAGATATTTATGAACTGGAGATTGCTGCATACCAGCAAAGGTACGGAGAAACCTTTAATTTGATGTGGAGGCTGTTAGGCCGATGGTTTGATAAAGATTTTGAAGATTTAAAGCGGTTGAAAATGACAAAACCGTTAAACGATGAGGAGTATTATTTACGATGCAATACGCGTTTTGCCGGCATAATAACGGTTTTTTTTGCTAATCCCAAATTACAGTTGGAGAGTGAATTATTTTATTCGCTCTATTTAAACAAAAATCAGTTTTCAATTATTTTTGAAGTGAGCGGTTTCAGGGGGACAGACCATCTCCTCGGTGCCATTGTTAACGTTACTGAAATACAAGGTTCGAAATTAAGTTTTTCCATTCAAAATGAACAGCAGTGGTTAAAGTTCTTTTTATTTTACACGATCTATTCGGAAATCGAGATCGACTATATTGCTTTTTTTAAAGTGAAATCTCCGGTGGCGTTGCTGGGATACCTGAGTATGATGGATGAGGTATGTGTTTTAAATAAACAGGCAAATGAAAGAAGAAATAAATTATTGGAAATCGGGCCATCGGTAGTAAAAGGCGCTGATCTGGAAACTATTTTTCAGAAGGAAGGCTTAGTGAAACGTATCTTTGTCCTGTTGGCCCGTCTCTGGATGCGATGTTCTTACTATGATCATGAGAATAAACATGAAATAAAAAAATATCTGAATAGTATGCTGCAGGAATGGATGCGGAAAAAAGGAGTAACAGAACCTGCGTTTTCAGTCCAGTATGTAAAAAAAGAACGTCCTGTGATACTGCTTCCCATAGAGCGTTTCTTGTCGTCACACGCAATGTATCGATGCTATGCGCCTTCTATTAAGCAACTTCGTGAAAAATTTTTCCTGGTTCTGATGACATTTCCCAATGAGATAGATGATGTCAATAGAAAGCTTTTTGATCAGGTGATAGAGTTGGATTCCGATAATCCTTCCGATGTAAGAAAGCTTGTGGGAAAGGTGGTTAAAATAAAACCGGATATGATTTATTATCCCAGCCTGGGCATGTCATTGTGGGCGCTGTTTTTGGCAAATTTGCGGCTTTCCCCTATACAATTTATGACCGGGGGGCATCCTGCGACGAGTCATTCCTCATTTATTGATTATTTTTTACTTCCTGATATTGTTTTTTCACGCGAGGTTGATTGTTTTAGTGAAAAGGTCGTATTGATGAATACCGCAGATGCTCTTCAAATGATACCACCGGAAAATGACAAACAAAACGTACCTCCGCAAATAAATAAAAATCCTTCTCCCGTTCGTCTTATCATCACAAGCACATCTATGAAACTAAATGTCGGTTTTGTGGAGACCTGTAAACAAATAGTGTCACGGAGCCAGAAACCGGTAGAAGTTATTTTTTTCCTCGGAACAAAAGGGATAGAGTTTTATCAGGAAAAACAACGAATTCTGAAATGGCTGCCAAGGGCGTTTATTTATCCTTTTACGGAATATAATAAATATATAATCTTGTTAAACACGTGCGATATCCATCTCAGCCCTTTCCCTTTCGGAGGAACAAACAGTAATGTTGACTCTATGAAGCAGGGCATTCCGATGGTTTCCCTGGAAGGGCATGAGCCAAGTTCCCGAACCGATTCCCTATTTGTCAAAATGAGCCATTTGCCGGACTGGTTGCTTACTCATAGTAAGGAAGAATATATTCAGGCGGCATTGCGTTTAATCCACAATGATGAAGAGCGTGTTGCCATTAGTGAAGAGTTATTGAAACAGGATTTTGAGAAACTTTTCAGGGACCACGAATATCTGTATCATGAAAAAGTCTTTTTAAAAACGGTAGAGTGGTTATATCTCTATCACAGTGAAATTCAAAAAGATGGGAGAAAGGTGTGGACGGTTGAAGCACAGGAAGGGTTAAGAAGCAGCATGGAATAACGGTAACATGTATAAAGGGGAGCATTCCCGATTTTTTGTGAAAAATCGACTACCGTATATCATGCCGGATATGAAAACATCTTCAATTTACAGGAAAACGCAGCCCTTCGACGGAGTTTATCCTGAGCGGTAAAAGATGCCTCGACTCCGCTCTGCATGACATAAGCGAAGGGCTCAGGGTGACCGTGAATGTTATCTATAAAAAAGCATGTCATGCTGAGCGGAGCCTTGTAGGGTGGATTAAGCGGAGCGAATCCACCATTTATGCGATAATTGCTGGTGGATACGGCGCAAAAACCAGCGCCTTTATCCACCCTACCCACACCGATCCCATAAACGGTTGCAAAAAATCGGGAATGCTCCCTGTATAAAGTGATATTATAAAATGCAGGGAAAGCCGAAAGCCTTGTTTCGCCTTCTCTAATCAAATATGAACTATGAGACTAAAATGAGATACATTGTACGAATATGTTTATTATTCAGTCTGTTTATAATGGCGTATATTTGTTGCGGCAATTTATATGCAAAGGACGGCAGACCGAATATATTGCTTTTTACCATTGATGCCTGCCGTCCTGATCATTTTGGCTGCTATGGATACTCCCGGAAACTTACTCCAAATATTGATCGCCTTGCAGGAGAGGGGGCATTGTTTACGAATGCATTTAGTCAGTCTGCATGGACAACACCGGGAATGATTTCGATATTTACCTCATTGCATCCGTTTGCCCATAAGGTAGAATCCCGCGGAGATTCGCTGGATTCGCAAATTCCAACCTTGCCGGAAGTTTTAAAAGAGAATGGATATGCCGTGCCTGTATTGCCGAGATTTGTGGACATTCCCAATTACTGGAATCTTGGTTTTGATGTGCTGGAAAAAGGAAAATTCCAGGGAAAAGAAGGAGAGGATTTGCTGGAACTATTACATGCGTACAAAGAAAAGCGCCCCTTTTTTATATGGTATCATTATCATGAACTGCATTTGCCTTACGATTCTCCCGATTTGCAGAGCAGGGGAATTGCTGAAGGTGAAGGAAAGAAACCTGTTATTGAATCCGAAGGGATTTCATTGATAAAAACGAAGCCGGTTATTAAACATGATTCTGTTGTTTTTACCGGTGAAGATAAAAGCCGTGCGGTTGCATTGTATGATGGCCAGTTAGTTTCACTGGATGAATATGTAGGGAAATTGATAAAAAAACTAAAAGAATGGGAATTATACGAAAATACAATAATCATTATTACTTCCGATCATGGAGAAGAGTTGTTTGAGCATGGTTTTGTTGGCCATGCATCGACTTCATTAAATGCGAAGTTGTATGACGAAATGATACGAATACCGCTTATTATTGTATGGCCGAAGAAAATAAGTCACAAGAGAATTGACGCATACGCACAACAGATAGATATAATGCCAACTATTCTTGATATTTTGGATATTCCAACAAATACTCAACCGGAGGGGCGTTCTTTATTGCCTTTAATAGAGGATGATCAAAGTGACTGGTCAGCGACAATATATTGTGAAACGATAATGGGGGGATATCAGAGCACTGAGGAATTGCGGAATATCAGATTGCGTTGTATAAGGACAGAGGAATGGAAATTGATCGCTAAAAATTCCAATGAATTTGATAGGTATGAATTGTATAACCTGATAAATGATCCCGGAGAAAAGGAAAACGTTATTGGGAAATATCCTGATATTGCGATTGGTTTAAAGGAAAAACTGTTTGCAAGAATCGGATATGGTAAATTTTCGGAAAAAGAATGAAAATATACTACTCTATCAGGCAAATCGTAACAATTTAGTTTTTCGAAAAAATCCGCCTATAAGGGATATGATTTGTAGTGGCAAGGCGTGCCTTGCCTCGTAAAATATCCGCAATGGCAAGACAAGCTTGCCACTACAAGAAAAAAATTTTCTTCCGTATATAAATGTTCTTTTCAAAAAACTAAATTGTTACGGCAAATCTGATTTAATATCTTTGCCAATAAATAAACCCATGCTGGCTACATAACGACAAGTTCCGCGTGCAATGCCCCTGCTTTTTTAATAGCCTGAAATATCGAGATAAGATCTCTGGGGGTTACGCCCAATACGTTAAGAGCCCGTGCAACATCAGAAATAGAAACACCTTCCTGCAATACGGTTAATCGTGCTTTTTCTTCTCCTACCTGTATATCAGTGCGCGCCATATCCCTTGTTTCTCCTGATGCCAGCATGTTCGGCTGGGAAACCTCCTTTTCTTCTTTTATCGTTATGCTTAAATTTCCATGGGCAACGGCTACCGTGGACAGTCTGACATTTTCATCTGCAACGATGGTTCCGGTACGTTCATTAATGATTACCTTTGCAATACTGTCGGTTTTGAGATAAAGTTCTTCAAGATTCGAGATAAATTTTACGATAGATTCCTCTGCCTGAAATTCTTTCGGGGGCTTTATATTAACAACAGCGGCATCGACCGCAACCGAGGAATGCGGATATAAATTATTGATTAAATCTGCCATGCGGGTGGCGGTGGTAAAATCAGGGTCTCTCAGCACAATGCTCAATGATTGCCCGTTGATAAAAGAGGTGTAAATTTCCTTTTCAACGATTGCTCCGTTTGAAATGTGAGCAGTCGTGACGATATTTTTTCGTGAAGACTGAGCATCTCCTTCAATGCTGTACCCGCCAACGGTTAGCGCTCCCTGAGCGACTGCATATACTTCATTGTCGGCGCCCTGTAATGCAGTCTGCAGCAGCACGCCTCCTTCCAAACTTTTGCAATCACCGATGGAAGAAAGTGTTACGTCTAACTTATCTCCCGGCCTTGCAAATGCGGGAATATTCGCGGTAACCATGACCACTGCAACATTTTTCGAGAAAAAATCCTCCTGTTTCATCAATACCCCCAGCTTTTCAAAAACGTTCACTGCCAGTTGGCTGGTAAGTTTGAAAATCTGGCTGTTATCGCCCGTTCCCTGAAGCCCAATGACAATGCCATATCCATAGAGCTGGTTTTCGCGGACGCCTTTTACATACGCAATATCTTTAATCCGTACGGCGGCATGCGCCTGACGTGAAAATGGTGGTATCAGTATTGTGCTTGCAATGATAAACGATAGTATGGCACAGTGCAGAATAAATTTTATTGTAAATTGTTTTCTTCTCATAGCATTCACCGTAAGTTGTTAATGGATAATGTCTTTTTTTATAGAGTACGAATTGTGATTTAAGAAATACGATTTAAAATCCCAAATCCCAAATCATATTTTGTAACAGGTTCAGGTTAAAGTGGCGATAAAAATTCCTTTAAGCGGTAGAACCATCCGCGTTTAGCAGCATTCGTCAGGAAACCTTTGCCTTCAAGATTTATGCTGGCATTTGCAATCGAGCTTGATTGAATTATATTGTCTACGCTCACATCGATTGGCCGGATGATTCCGGATACCTTTATTGTATATTTTTCCTTGTTAACATCTATTTCTCTGTTTCCTTCGATAATAAGATTTCCATTTGATAATATTTCCGTTACCACTGCCGTTATTTCCAGTTGGAGGCTGCGGCTGCTGTCATAATTGCCCTCGCCACTGAAAGAGTGCTGCGTTTGTGATGATACGTTGGGCAGATAGTCTTGCAGCGCTCCTAGTTTTCTCGAAAAATCTGAAGCGTCTATATTAATATCATGGCTTGTGCTTTGATCTGCGCTGGAATCTTCCGTTCCGGTAATTGCCGTTGATTCGTTTATCATAACCGTCACAATGTCTCCGATACGCAATGCCCTGTTGTCGTTGTAAAGGTTTGTGTTCAACGTAATTCGTTTTTGCCAGAGTGATTCTCCCATTGCATTTGTAGCAAAAGCAATAAACATTAAACATATGATACTATATGGAATAGTTTTCTTTTTCATAATAATCCCCACAAGAGTTGCCTTAAGTTAATGTTTACAAGGAATTTCAATCTTTGTAAGGGTGGGCATTGCTCACCGTCTCACATTGCTTGCAGAGACGCATTGCTATGCGTCTCTACGTTTGGTGGGCATTGCCCACCCTACTTTGTTAAAAGTCGCCGAAGGACTAATTAAATGTATAGGAATTTCAAATTTTTTCATTATGCCCTTAACCCACCCCTAACCCCTCTCAAGAGGGGAATTGTAGAAGTCCCCTCTTGAGAGGGGATTTAGGGGTGGGTTAAAAGTTGTTGGGTTTTTGTCTTTTAAAACCCAACCTAATTAAAAATGTAGTAATATATTTGCTTATTTTGCTAAAGGACCACTTTTACGGTATTATCTTCTTTCACTTCGCCGTATAATTCTCTTTTTGTGTCAATATTCATTATTTTGATCACCCTTCCCCTGTAACCGTCTTCTTTTGCAATTCCTTTTGAGAGCACGCTAAGATTGCCTATTTTTACGAGGATTTTAACGAGATCGCCCTTTTTTATCACGGCAGGGTCATCTACCATATTTTGAGCAATGGGTTTATCGGGAAGAATTGTATATAAAACCCGTTTTCCCAAAAGAGGTTCTATACTGTCATATGTAGTAACGCCAGGCAGTCTTGTCGTTTCAATACGTTTTATAGCAATGTCTTCAGCGGTTAAGATATCGTTTCTGTTGATTCTTTTATTGGCAACAACAACGTCTTCAAAATGTCGTATATCAAAATACATCGGTATTTTCTGATATTGCTTGTCATCAATGTATATTCGTACGACCATTTGAACTCTGCCTCTGTTTTTACTTGCGTTTACCTGTGAGACCTCCATACGGATATTTCCACTGCCAGAGGGCAGCATTACATCATTTGGGGGCCTTTCGGCTTCAACAACGATTTCTTCGTTTCCTTCAGAAAAAGAAAGACTCGAATTAATATAGTCCTTTGCGGTTTGCAGAATTTCGTCACCGGTAATGGTAATGGATTCCACAGATATCATTGAAAAATCATTTTTGCTATATGCCACTTGATTGGGATCTATTCCTGCATCCAGCAAGCGGGAAGCAATAATATTCTTATCTATTTTTCTGACGTTGCCCGGCCATGGGGTGTCTCCTAACAATACGTTATTCAGTTTCTTCAAAAGATCCGGGTCGGTGCATGATATATGTGCAATATCGACAAGGGTTACTTTCTTTTCAGGCAACGTTACGGATTCTTTCAGTTCAATCGTAATCTGTTGTCCAATGGTTATGGAAACTATGGTAAACATTAAAAAAGGAATTATTGGCAAATATTTTATTTTCATAACAGAATCCTTTTCTTTTTCCCCCTGAATATTTTTAAAATAGCAACATAAAAAATCAGTTTAAACGGTTTAAACTGTCTTATTATTTATCTTGCCATACTATTAATCGTAGAGAGCATTTCATCGCTTGCGGATATTGCCCGTGAATTAATTTCGTATGCGCGCTGGGCAGTAATCAGATTTACGAGTTCCGTAACCGTTTCAACATTGGAATTTTCAAGAAATCCCTGATAAATTTCTCCGCTTCCCTGTTCTCCCGGCACAGTTACTGAAGGAGCGCCTGAAGCGATAGTTTCAAGATATAAATTTTTTCCAAGGCTATCAAGGCCGGAAGTGTTAGGAAACATTGCCAGCATAATCTGTCCCACATTCTGAAGGGTGCCGCTTGCATCGGAACCCTTTACGTATACCGTTCCATCGGTTCCAATGGAGATTTCTGTCGCATCAGTAACCGTGATAGAGGGGGATAATGGCAATCCGTCGGCTGTTACAATTTCCCCCTTGCTGTTTAATTCAAATGAACCGTCTCGTGTATATGCAATGGTTCCGTCAGCCTGCTGGATTTGGAAAAAACCTTTTCCCTGTATAGCGAGATCCAATTCTCTTTCGGTATTTACATGGTTGCCCTGGGAGAATACCTTGGAAATGGAAATTGTCCTCACCCCGCCTCCCAGTTGTATACCTGAGGGGATTTCAAAACCCTGGGATGATTCAGAACCCGCAATGTAACGTTTGCTGTAAAGGAGGTCCTGAAAGTTGATCTGGCTTCTCTTAAATCCCGTGGTATTAATATTTGATAAGTTGTTTGAAACATTATCCAGGTAGAGCTGTTGTGCTTTCATACCTGTTGCTGCTGTGTAAAGAGCTCTTAACATTTTATGGTCTCCTCTATATTTTACGAAACAAGTCCGATGAGCTTTTTCAAAGATTCATTTATGGAATCTGTTGATTGATTGCCAGATTGAAAATTTCTCATATTGGCGATCATGTTTACCATTTCGTCAATAACATTTACATTCGATCTTTCCAGATACCCTTGTCCAATTTCAAAACTTCCCGGTTCATTTGATGGTTTTACATTGTCTGATGTTACATAAGCGCTCCCGCCAATTGATTTAAGGGCGTCAGGGTTTTCGAAATTAGTTACATTGATTTTGCCTACACTTTTGCCGTCAATTGAAATGGAACCATCTGTTTGAAAGGTGAATGTTTTGGTGTTTAACGGTATTTGAATAGGGCCTCCATTGCTCATCAGCGGCCAACCTTCAGGGGTTACTACTGTTCTATCCCGGGAAAGCATGAATTGTCCGCTTCTGGTATATGCAATCCCTGCCTTTGTCTGAACTTCAAAAAATCCATCGCCTTTTATTGCAAGATCAAGATCATTGCCGGTGTACTGCATCTCTCCCTGGGCAAAATCAGTTGCCACCTTTCCCAGAGTGCTGCCTGTTCCTTCAGCGCTTTCTTCCTTTTGGGTTTTTGATCCCGCAACGAAAGACTCAAATACGGCAATATTTTTTTTATATCCTACGGTATTTGCATTTGCTAAATTCCTGGCAATAACTGCCTGGTATTCTCCCTGCCCCATCATATTCGTTGCGCCGGAATATAAACCGCTAATCATATTTTTACATCCTCCAGGATTTCAAAAAAGGATTAAATTTTTCTGCCATTACTTTTAGCAATCTAAATACCAAAGGCAAAAACAAATTGAAAGATGTGTGGTGTGTGCATGTAAGATGTGTATATAAAATAACTTATATTATAGATATTTTTTATATTTATCGATAAATTCTTGCTATGCTATGGAATAAAAGAGTAATTATTTCCTGTGAAGTGAATAAATTTTCCTTGTAGAAAATAGGGCTGTTGAAAAAACTTACATGAAAAGATTACAGGTGTATGGTTCAGGAGAGACGCATTGCAATGCGTCTCTACAAGCGTCTCTACAAGCAACGTGAAATGGTGGGCAATGTCCATCCTGCAAAATTGAAATTCCTTGAACATTGAAATAGAAGCTTTGGGAACGGGCATTTTTAATGGAAGAAACAACCCTGTCCGGATAATACATAACGGGTGCATTCCCGATTTTTTGTAATACCTCATTTCAGTGGGTAGGGTGGATAAAGGCGCTGGTTTTTGCGCCGTATCCACCAACGATTATCGCATGAATGGTGGATTCGCTCCGCTTAATCCACCCAAGGCTGTACGTTTTATTAAAACATGGCAGAAGTTACAAAAAATCGGGAATGCACCCTACATAACCATGAATTCTGAGCCTTGATTTACAAAGGGAAATGTTAATTTTGAGAACTCCTCTCCCTATGGGCAAGTGAAAAAGAGAGAGGAGTTCCAAGTTGAAGATTACGTGACAGATTACAAATTACCTCTTAAGATTAACGGCTTCTGCAAGCACCTCATCGGCAGTTGTGATGACCCTGGAATTAAGCTGGAAACCTCTTTGCGCCATAATGAGGGACGTCAGTTCTGCGGTCATGTCTACATTTGACGCCTCCAGGTATCCGTTGTATATTTGTCCGGCGCTTCCCGTGTTGCCGACCGTGTAAAGAGGTCCCCCGGAGGAATCAGTTTGTTCAAACAAATTGTCTCCGGCCTTTCTTAATCCCTGTACATTGCCAAACAGGGCAACTTGCAACTGGGCAATTTCCCTCTCTGTGCCGTTTGAATACATTGCGTATAAAGTGCCGTCGGTATCAACCGAAAAACTGCTGAAATTGCCTGCCTCTGAGCCATCCTGACTAGATGCGGTAACCGATGAACCGTTGCCGCTCTGGTAAATTCCGTCAGTTTTTCCAAAGGTTCCAATATTAAAAGTAACATTTTGAGAACTGGACATACCATCAAATTTAAAGGTAAGCGTGGAGTCGCCTGCGGATTGAAGGCTTCCGTCATCATTAAAAGTGATGGAGCTTATTGTGGTATCTGAGATAGTGCCGTCCGAACTTTCCATGCTGGCACGCATATCCCATACCCCATCCGATTTCTTTATGAAAGTCATGGTTACGTTATGCCCCGTTCCCTGTGCATCATAAATGGTCGTGGACGTAGTATAGGTAGAAGCAAGAAAATCATAATCAGCCCATGTGCCTGTGTCAGTGCTTTTGTCTGTTATCGTAACAGAAAGGTCATCATTGCCGGCTGTGTTGGATGTTACAATGATTTTTCCGTTAGAAAGTGACACAGTTGCGGTGTTGTTAAGAGTAGTTGATTGATTTGACAACCAGTTCATAAAATCGTTTACCGTTGTTCCGTCGGTGCCATATAAAAAATCATCACTAAAAGAGGTGCCATCCGGCAAGGTGCCTGAAACGGTAATAGTGTCATTTGTAGAATAGTTCGTTGTATTCGTATCTAAAGCATTCAGGCTTGTTGATGCAGTTGCCACTGTGCCGCTATTGTAAGTGAGGGCGCTGGACAATAGTACTACTTCACCGGAGGTATCAGATGGTGTTGCCTCCAGGGTGCCGGTGAGGGTTATTGACGATGTTTTTGTGGCAGAAACCGATGAATCATAAGGAATTGTAATAGTTTTGCCGGAAGAGTCCAGTATCTGATAACCGGAGGTAGAGTCAACGAGATGATTGCTCGAATCCGTGGCAAATGTTCCTACCCTGGTAAAAAAGTTTTTATCGCCGCCGTCCAGGACGAAAAAGCCGTTCCCCTGAATGGCAAAGTCAAATTCATTATTTGTTGATTCAAGAGTCCCTTGGTTGAAGAGGGTCGAAATACTTCCATTCTTCACACCCATACCGATCTGCATGGGGTTCACCCCTCCATTTCCTTTATCCTGGCTAATCAGGTCGGAAAACAGGAGCCGGGATGATTTGAATCCATAGGTATTAATATTGGACAGGTTATTACCGATAACATCCATCCAGTTCTGGTGCGAGCGAATACCCGTTACACCCGCGTATAAAGCGCCTCCAAAACCCATAGTGTGCCTCCTTTCGTTTAACTATTGATGGTTTTATAATTCTAATATTGTTGTATCTTCTATCGTATCATCACTTACAACATTTCCGTATGTGCTGTAAGATTATGTTGGGTTTCGCTTCACTCAACCCAACCTACATATCTATAATTCTGCTATTGTTGTGTCTTCTGTTGTATCGGTGGCAGTTGTATCTGTATCCGTGTCCAATACTCCGGCGCTTGTATCAGGGGTGGTGTCTTCTGTAGTAGCGCTGCCCGAATTTTCCACTTTTATAAAGTTTGATATGGAAACAGACTCACCGTCAATGACAAACGATACTGTGCCGTCTTCTTCCAGCTTTACGCCTTCAACTACTCCGGTATATTCTCCTTCACCAGTATCATCGCTGTAGGTGATGGTACTGCCGATAAATTCAGAAGCGACCCCGATTTGATCCAATTGGAGCGAAGCGGTATCAATAGACGATAAATCAGAAAGATATTCCGTCTGTTGCTGTTCCTGTTCTAACGCAGTGAATTGTGCCAACTGCGACAGGAATTCCGAATTGTCCTGCGGATCCAACGGGTCCTGATATTGCAGTTGCGTGGTAAAAAGCGTAAGAAAGCTTTCCATAGTGATTTCAGAACTTAAACCTGTGGTAGTACTCATAGTTTATCTCCTTATAAAACGTAATCTATTGTTAAATTTGATGAATTTACTATTTTATTTTTTCTAAAAAAAACTTTAGGATTTTTTTCATTTTCTTCTGTATTGTTTTCTCCGTCATAGCGGTCGTCTCTTGCGCCACCATGGTATTGTGAATCGTTTGCGGCAAAATTAGCGAAGGATTGTTGTTGTTCCTGTTCATTCCTGTTTTCATTTTGCACATAAACTTCCAATTTATGTATTTCCACGCCATTGGTAGCGATTGATTCCTTCAGGCGGTGGATGTTATTTTGTATGGCAGCTTTTACTTCCGTATTTTCCACGTATATTTTTGCCCTGATCTCATCATTTTCCTCGGTAAAATGAAGTTTTACCGTGCCTAATTCTGGGGGGGTCAGTTGCAGTTTGATTTCAGATCTATTGCCGTGTTGTAATGTTTTGATATTCTCTAATATTTGTTCCATTACATTGTTTTGCACGGTATTTGAATTTGCAGGGGAATTGCCCTGGAACAACCGGGATACTGCAGTTTTTTGTTCTCCCATAGGAGATACTATATTTGGTGTTGTCCCGTTCGGCGCTTCCGCCATTTTTTGTTGGAAATCAGGATTATTGGGCAGAATGTCGTTTACAAGTATCTTTTCCTGTTGATTATTGATATTTGCAAAGGTGAATGTATTATTCCCTTGTTGAGAAAAATTACCTGATGAATTGCCTTCTTCATTTGCCTGGAATGAGCCGGAATGGTGATAAAGAAGTGATTCCGTCCCTTCTTTTGACACGCCATTTTTATTTTCGTTCTTTCCTGCCGAACTGACGGTGTCATTTGTTATGTTCTTTGCAAATCCGTTATTTTCCTCCGCTGCATTGTGCAAAAATGTCTTCTGTACATCGGAGGCTTTTGTTTCCATGTTCATGGTAAATCCGGTAACCCCTGACATGGAATTGTTGATTTCCATAGAGGAGTTGAATGCAGAGACATTGTTTTTCCCTTCATTTATTATTGTTTGCAGGAGGGATTTTAACGATTTGTACGCCTCCCTTGTTTCCGAATTCGGAAGGGAAAGTTCTGACAAAATAATAGTGTCATTATAATTATTGAGTAATCCGTTCAACTGCGAAACAATGCCTTCATTGGCAGTTGGGGAAGGCATGTTTGTTATTGATGAATTGCCTGGCGATGTCATTCCCTTTGCATTGGTATTAAAAATAAATGATTCTAAAATGGCTGAACGTTGAGTAAATAATTTGTTCAGTGAGGAAGAATCCTTGTCTTCCGCTGGCAAAGAAATACCCTCTTTGTCAATAGAAGGAAAATTCCTGTTTTCTGTATATTCACTTGATTGAAATGCAATTTCTTTTTTGACGGAGAAAGAAAAATCTTTATTTTCTGCGACTACGTTTGGTTGCAAAGAAATGCCTTCGTTGGCAGAAGATACGAAACGCTTGTTTTCTACCAGTAAAGGAATACCTTCTTTATCAAAAGAAGAAAAATCCTTATTTTCTGTTTTTGAAGGTGTTGCTTTAAATAATGCCGCTAAAATATCGGATAATTCCTTGTTTTCCTGTCCGGAAGCCTCTGCTGAAACGATGGTATTATGTGAAATACCCGAATCCACAATTTCCGTTTCACTATCAAAAGAAGAAAAATCCTTATTTTCTGTTTTTGAAGGTGTTGCTTTAAATAATGCCGCTAAAATATTTGATAATTCCTTGTTTTCCTGTCCGGAAGCCTCTGCGGAAACGATGGTATTATGTGAAATACCCGAATCCACAATTTCCGTTTCACTGCCATCAGGGGAAGCAGAATCAACGATAGAGATATTGTTAAGAGAAATGCCCTCCGTTTGCAGTGATTGTAATATATTTTTCAGGGCAGCAAGTACTTTTGCTTTGTCAGCATCGGAAAATATTGCTGTTTCTGAAGCGAGCATGTTATAAAAATTACTAAGTTCTTCAAGTTCTGTGGTGTTTGTATTGCCTTCCGTTTCTTCACCTGCCAATGTTTTTCCCGTGGTTGTTTTTGAAAGTTTTTCTACGGGGTTTTTTGTATTTTTTCCCTCAGTCTTTTTAGCGGTGGGAGAAGTATGCTGCGTAAGCAATTCTTCAAACGGGAGGTTTTCTCCGTCTTCTGTATTTTCTAATTCATCTTTGACAAAACCGGTAGTTGAATCCTTAACGCCGGAGACTGAATTGCAGGTATCCTGCCGCATCTCATTTGGCATCTTTTGTGAGGAATAGCTACCGTTAAATAATTCTAATATTGCAGACATGATTTTCCTTTTTCTATTAAATAGTAATAGTGTTTGTTGCGCTTGTTATAGTATTCACCTGATTGAACGGAAAAACATCTGTTATGTACATGAGCAAGAGTGGTGCCATGAATTCGTAGCATAAAAAATAAAGAAGATAAAATCTTAGTTTCTCTTATTTCATGCCATGTACTTTTTGCTATTAAAAAGTGTTATTAGCCTTAAAACCCCTGTAAAATAAGGGTATAAATCAAGTGCAATAGTATTTGTCAGAGGATAAAACATTTTGTTTGGATAGCGAAATTTAAGTGAAAAAATATTTGAATTATTTTTAAAAAAGAAAAACAGGAGAAAAGCAAGAGCACTTTTTTCCTATTAAAATGTAATTTTTTCCCTATTTGATAAAAATGTTTTTTCTGGAGAAAGTCTGTTGCAGAAACAGCGGTAAGGTTGCGTTGAGAGGAGTAAAATTCCATGCGTTTTCATAAATGCCAGATTATTGTTGGGTTGCGCTTTGTTTTTTTTCCTTTAAACCGGACGATGCCATTCCGGGTGTTTGCCTGCCGGACAGGCAGAGAGTCGGGGAATGAAAGGCGCCGGCGGTATCATTTAACGTGGAGGAATTTCAATCTTTGTAGGGTGGGCATCGCCCACCAAAGATAAACTCATTTAATACGATAGTGTCTTTGTGATCTGGTTGGCAACGAATTGAGAATAACGTCTCATGGAAAGCAGGATAAGTTTCCATCCGTATAATGCGCTTTTTTGGTGGGTGCTTTCAAAATAGTATTTTACCAGTTCGGCAACTTCATTTTCGTTGCTATCATATACACCGTCAGCGCTCCATAAAATTGTGCCGGTATCGGTGGATATCATGCCAAGTTTAATGCCGAGCAGCATTGGTTCGTAAGGACGGTAATGGGTGATAGTGCCAAAAATAATAGCATCGGCGTCATATTTTTTTCTTAGTTGTAAGACAGTGCTCAGGTTTATAGACCCTTTATCCCATATTTTATTTTCTGAAAGTAATTTTGCTTTTCCTTCAAGAACGACAACTTCAAATCTGCCAATTTTTCTCAGTTCCACTGAGAACGCTTCGGTAATTTCATCGATAACGGCTTCTCTGTCAACGGCATATTCGAAGGGCAAAAGTAACACTCGTTGTATATAAGTATTTTTTAACTCTTCAGCCTTATTATAGCTCAATCCTGAATACCTGGTAACCTTAGGGCTAAATGTGCAGCCGGAAAAGAGCAGTAAGAATAGGATAAAGATGCTGATGTGACGGTACACGAACACCTCCCGGCGCGTTATTTTTATCAATGATTTGTTAATTTTAACGAGTAAAATGAATATAAGGATTTTTGTGACACTGTAGAGACAGGTTTGAAACCTGTCTCTACATAATGCTTTATTGTTCTTTCTTCTTTTTTTCAACCAATAATTCTATCTTTAAACCAACAAGCTCCTGCTTGGCTTTTGTTTCTTCAAGCCTTGACTTGGCCAATTCCAGAGTTAACTCTTTAATTTTGTCTTCATAGGGCGCTTGCGCATTTTCAAGCTGTCGTTTCAGTTGTTCGTTTTCCTGTTTCAGCATTTCTAAAATTTGTAGTTGCTGTTCGTTTTCTTCTATCCTGTATTCAAGCATTTGTTGGGTTTCTCTTTGTTGGGATAATTCATTTTCGAGCGAAGCAGCCTTTTCCTTTTCAATTTGAAGTTCTTTATTTGCATGGTCCAGTTGTTCCAGTATTGAAATTCTATCGGTTCTTCGGCCTGTATCTATTTTTACCGTAGCTCCTTCAGTAAGATAACCACTACTTTTTGGCGGTGGAGGCTCTGATTCTGTGGAAAGCGAAGATTTCATCATGCTTTCGCAGCCCAGGCATGCAAAGAGTGTGAAAAATAGTAGAGAAGCTAAAAACGAAAATTTCCGCATGGTTTATTCCTTAATAATGTAAAATCTTACCTGTACAATAGATATTTTTAACTATACTATCAAAAATAGTAACAAATAATCTGTTTATTATTATGTATATATGCCGCACTGGTCAGGAAAAACTTTTCCATGTAACAACTTAGCAAATATGATGCCTCAGATAGCGAAGGAATGGCATTGTTGTGGCATTTGGCCGAAAATATTTTCTAATTGTTTAGGAAATGTATATTTATGTAATTATATTTATTTTATTTTAAAATTTTCATACTAAATTTTTATAGAGAAAAAAACATCAATGGTGAAATTTTTTCCTGTTTTTTAATCAGATTCTTCGCTTCGCGCAGAATGACTGTCCTTGTCGTTCCGGGAAAGTGAAGCGCCCGAAGAATCTTGGTTTGAAATTTCTCATCATTATCAATTAGGAAAATTTTTTCCTCCTGTTTTTAGGGGAAAATTATATGGAGTTAAAAATTTTTTAAAAAAACGTGTTGCCTGTTTTATATCTTCATCACAAATAATTGCGGAACAAATCGCGATTCTGTTTCCTCCTGCATGTATAATTTCACTAATGTTTTTTGCAGTAATACCGCCGATTACTACAAAAGGAATGGATATCTCCTGACGTACTTGATGCAGATAGTGTATGCCCACAGGAGGTTCGTGGGATTTTGTGGAGGTATAAAATACGGGGCCAACGCTGATGTAATCGGCGCCTTCCTGTTCTGCCAGTCGTGCTTGAAGCAGATTGTGGGTGGAGCAGCCGATTATTTTGTCATTTCCAATGATTTTACGCGCACTATTGATGGTCATATCCGTTTGGCCGATATGTAATCCATCTGCATTTACCTGCGCTGCGATTTCAGCCCGGTCATTTACAATAAATAGTGTATTTGTTTGTTCGGTTATTTTCCTAAAATCTTTCGCAATGGCAAGGAATTCATTATCGGGCATTGTTTTTTCCCGCAATTGTACCGCGTCTGCACCGCCTTCTATAACTTCTCGCAAGGTATGTGCCATATCTTGCCGTACAAGAGCGGAGCTTATTATTACATACAATTGAACATCAGAAATTTTTTTCAGATAAGAATGCTTTCCCGGGTTTAACTTCACGGTTCTTTTGGGGCATAATTATATTGACAGGCAATGTATGTTTGATATAATTTCCTTCTCATTGTTGATCCTGCCGAAATTCAGTTATTAACATGTCTTATTGAACAATCTTCAGCACAAATGACATACAAATGATGCAGAACGGATTATCGCTTAAGAAACTTGTGGAGATAAGGGTAAAATTTCCAGCATTACCACGATTTTTGTGCGTGAAAATGTAATCCATTAAGAATATAGTTTTTCTTTTCCTTATTTTAAGTAACATTAGAATATATTACAAGTTCTGTTTTTACAGATTATTATGAAGATGAACAATTTTACGGGTTTTTAAAGATGGGTTACATAAAAGAACATTGTGGTTTATTTGGCGTTTACGGTTGTGAAGATGCGGCAGAGAAGGTGTATTATGGTTTATATTCTTTGCAGCACCGGGGTGAGGAAAGCGCCGGAATTGCTTCTGCAAATGGCAAAGATATTATTTGCCATAAAGGAATGGGATTAATCAGTGATGCTTTAGAACCTCACATGCTTAAATCCTTAAAAAATCCTGTGGCAATAGGACATGTGCGATATTCTACCGTTGGATCGAGTAATATTGGAAACGCACAGCCGATGCTGGTGGATTATTATAAGGGGAAAGTTGCAATTGCCCATAACGGACAATTGACGAATGCGAAAAAGTTACGGGATGAGTTTGAAGAAAATGGATCGATATTTCATACAACTTCTGATACGGAGGTAATAGTTCACCTGATGGCAAAACCATCAGGTTCCAGGCAGAACGAGTTATCCTGGGTATTAAATCAATTGAGAGGGTCGTTTTCATTGTTGATTTTAACCCCAAATGAGATGATTGGCGTGCGGGACCCCTATGGTTTCAGGCCGCTTTCTTTGGGAAAATTGAATGGCGGATATGTATTTGCTTCTGAAACGTGCGCTCTGGATCAGGTTGGCGCGGAATATGTTCGGGATGTTCATCCGGGAGAAATTGTTTCTATAAGCAAAGATGGTTTGCGCAGCGAATTTTATAGCAATCAGAAAAGATATGCCTCCTGCATATTTGAATTGGTATATTTTTCCAGACCTGATAGCAGAGTGTACGGCGAAAGTGTTCATTTGTTTCGTAAGAAACTGGGAGCGAAGCTTGCGGAAGAGTCGCCTGTCGATGCAGATGTGGTAATTTCTGTGCCCGAAGGGGGAAATTCTGCGGCAATCGGCTATTCTCATGCCTCAAAAATACCTTTTGACCGGGGTTTTATCAGAAATCATTATGTTGGAAGAACATTTATCCTTCCTCAGCAGGATATGAGGCATCGTTTTGTAGAGTTGAAATTGAATGCTCTCAAGGAAACGGTTGCAGGCAAACGCGTTATTGTAATTGATGATTCGATTGTACGGGGTACAACTTCGAAATCGCGGTTTAGTTTATTGAGAAAAGCTGGGGCGAAGGAGATTCACGCGAGAATTACCTGCCCTCCTCACCGTTATCCATGTTATTACGGAATTGATTTTCAGCAAAAAGGCGAACTTATTGCAACCGGTAAGACAGTTGAAGATATAAGAAGGTTTTTGAATGTAGAGAGCCTGAGTTATCTTAGCGTAGAAGGAATGATGAGCTGTGCAACACAACCAAAGCAGAACTTCTGCAATGCCTGCTTTACCTGTGATTATCCCACGAACATTAATGAAGAAATAAGTAATTTACCAGATAGTTTTTCCGTTGAAGAAGCGGAAAAACTGAAACGATGCGTAACTAAATAACTTCCTTAAATTATATAAATGTATTTCATAAATCCACTATACCTCATAAAAGGTATATTTGGCAGAACGTTTTATATCTTCCCTGAACGTCCGGAACGTATTCAGATAGAAATCACTAACCGTTGCAACTATAGCTGCGGCATGTGTCCACGGGAAACATTCAACCTGCCTGACAAAGACATTTCGTTTGATTTGTTTAAAAACATTATTGACAGGATTGATTCCTCTTATAATGTCACGCTCACCGGATGGGGAGAGCCTTTATTGCATCCGCAATTACTGGAAATGATTGCCTATACAAAAAACAAAGGGCATAAAGTTGGCTTAACGACAAATGGTTTATTGCTGGCGCAATTTATAGAAAAATTTATAGAACTACAACTGGATAAACTTACCATTTCTCTGGATAGTGTTGACGATGAATCCGGCGCAAAGGAAGGACACCCTCCCAGCAAAGTAGTGCAAAAGAATGTACAGTCGCTTATTAAGCTGCGGGGCACAAAATCCACTCCTGTTATTACGGTGCAAATTACCATGCACGATGAGAAGCAGTGTTTGGACACAGTTCGCTTTGCAGGGGAAATCGGCGCAGACCGTGTTTATTTAATACGGTTAAATATTCCAATGGATAAGAGCAGTTTCAAAAGACCGGATTTAAAAGAAGAGTTGAAAATTTATGAAAAATCGGAACAAATAGCCCGGAAGTATGGACTGCAGGTGGACAACAATTATACGGCATTTGATAATGCTTTGTTCCGTTTGTTGTACAAAAAAATGCGCCCGGTAATGTATCGGTTCGATACATATTGTCCTAAACCATACGATTATTTGTATATTAATATTGATGGCAGGGCTACTCCGTGCTGTGATCTTCCGCGGCATGAAGTTGGTAACATTTTAAAAGAAGACGTTGACGAAATCTGGAATGGTGAAAACATGCGGTATTTTCGTAAAAATCAGAATGATATTTGTGGGAATTGCGATGCATTGCGGTTGAAGCAGCTTGGCTGAGCGGTGTAACTAAAATGACGTCATCTATTTTTATTATCGAGAGAATAATGTTTTTGCCCTTGTTATAAAAATATTTTTGTCAGCGATATACATGGCAAAGTTTCAGATCTGTCTTCCTGAAATAAACGCGAGGCGAAAGCCTTGCCCTGAAGACTCATTGGGTATGGGAAAATAGGTTATTTGTTTTGGACTTGGAAATGGTTAAAGATCCTACATATCTTCAGCAATTTGAACGGAATTTAAAGAAGAGGGAAAGGCCGGATTACCATAAAAACATGGAAATCTTTGAAGGAATGTACAAAGAGGCGGTATATCTTAAGGTCATTCCATTAATAAACCCTCTGGAAGGGGTAGAGGTAGATATAAGAATTGCAAGGGTAATTAATAGTGTTTAAGGAACTTATTGAACGAATAGGCATAGTTCTCAATGGGGAAAAGATTTCTTACATGATTATTGGCGGGCAGGCAGTTCTTTATTACGGCGAGCCGAGATTTACAAAAGATATAGATATAGCGCTAGGTGTGGATACAGACTCTCTCAAAAGAATTCTTGCTCTTGTCGCTAATCTGAATTTTAGTGTTTTGGTTGATAACGTTGAGGATTTTGTAAAAAGAACAATGGTTCTTCCAACAATGGATGTTCAGAGCGGCATACGGGTCGATTTTGTATTTTCTCATTCTCATTATGAACAGCAGGCGTTAGAAAGGGCGAGAAACGTGCAATTTGACAAAACTTGCGTGAAATTTGCTTCACTTGAGGATGTTATAATTCATAAGATTATTGCAGGGAGACCCAGAGATATTGAAGATGTTAGCTCTATTCTTTTGAAGAACCAGGAATCTGATTATAAATATATTGCCCGCTGGTTGAGGAAATTTGATGACTCTCTTGACGGAGGCTTTGTGAGTATATTTAAAAAGTTGGTTGATGAAAGTAAGTGAAAAACCTTTTTAACTAAAGAGGGCGTTCCGTGATTTGCAGGGAATATTGGAAAACAGAAATTAGCCTGGGATGAGGGGAAATTAAGGCTGTTTATAGATATAGTCTCTTTCAGAAACGAGATTGTTCATTCGTATGATGTGAATGTTTACCTGGTATGGAGCAAGAGAACTATAAATGTCATAATTCAGCTTTATAAGGAATACGCAGAGAAGATTTTGTTGCTATTACAGAAAGTCAGATATGATATGTGAATTTTGTAAAGGCAAGACAGTAAAGAAAAAAGTAAAAAGGCAACACTGGCTTCATGACAAGTTATATATTGTAGAAAATGTAGAGGCAGAGGTTTGTCCTGAGTGCGGTGAACGGTATTTTCATGCCAAGGTTCTTGATAAAATAGACTGTCTTCTTAAGGCATCTCATATTGTAAAGGATAAGATAGAAATTGAGGTTGTCAGTCTTTAAAATATATAAAAAGAAATGCGACTAATATAGATAATGACCCGATCGCAAATTGATAAACTTCCAATTGAGCTTAAGAAAATGTATCAAAAATTCTTGTTATGGTTAAAAAAAGAATTTTATGAAGATATTCCTCTCACTTTGTTTCATTACACCACACAGAATGGATTTCTTGGAATTATTGATACTAAAAGCTTGCGGATGTCTGATAATAAATATCTCAATGATACGACAGAATATACTTATGCAGTTCAGTTGGTGAAAGACGAACTTAAAAAAAGGAAATACAATAAGTTAAGAAATTTTTTGGATATAAATAGATTCGATAAGTCGTTTGAAAGAATTAAAGAGGAACATCCTATTTTTGTTTGTTCATTTTCTGAAAAGGAGGATCTCTTAAGTCAGTGGAGAGGATATTCTCCTAGTGGAGGTGGTTTTAGTATTGGGTTTGATAAATCTGATATAGTTCGGAAGAAGAAAAAATATCGGGAATTTAATTTCGTTCGATGCGTTTATAAAAACAATGACCAACGGAAATTCATTAGAAAATTCTTAGATGATTCTGTTTGCACATTCCAAAAGTATGATGTTAGTAATGAGTATTTAAAATCTTGTTTTATAAATAATTTCTTTCTAATGTTACTTACTATTGTTCCAATGTTAAAACATCGCTCTTTTCGTGAGGAGCGTGAATGGAGAATCGTTTCCAATTTTAGAAAAATAAAGTCTACAAAAATTAAATTTCGTGAAGGGAAATTTGTGATAGTTCCTTATGTAGAATTTAAATTTGCAAACAAGCACGAGAAATTAAAGGTTTCAAAAATAATAGTTGGACCTAATCCACATATGGAATTATCTTTAAAATCTGTCAAATCCATTTTGGTTGCACAAAATGTAAATTGTGCACATGTGGAACCATCAATTATTCCATATAGAGGTTGGTAGTTACGTAGTTAAGTAGGTTGGGTGAAGCAGCGCGCACCCAACAAAAAACTACACCCAACAAAAAACTGACAAAAATTTAAGGAAAAATAAAGTTTATGCCCGAAAACAGAGAGGGAGATATCCTGTGGAAATAGCTCCAAAAATTAGTGTTGATGAGAAAGTTCGCTTTGGCAAACCGGTCATTACGGGAACTCGGTTATACTTGGTAAGCTTGCAGGAGGAATGACTTACGAAGCGGTTATGGCTGAGGATGAGATTACACGGGAGGATATATTAGCGGTTCTCGATTACGCAGCCAAAACCTTATGAAATGAAGAAATCATGGTAATAAGGTGATATAGCGTGGCAATAATTAGTTGTGAGAAGATTTTTAGATATGAGAAAAATGATTACCGTAGACGATATTGAAAAAGCGATAGAAAAACTTACACCTCATGATCGGTTGAAATTGGTAGAAAGAGTTGTTCACCAGTTGAGGAGTACGGTGCTTGCGCCTGAGAAGGAACTTGACTGGAGTAAACTCTATGGGGCAGGAAAAGGATTATGGAAGGGAGTGGATGCGCAGGAATTTGTTAACCTATTGAGAGAAGAGTGGGAATGACTCTTTCTGATGAGTTAAAACAAATAAAAGAAATAAAAGTTTTGTTTTTGAAGGATTACTTATGAAAATCACCTTTCTCGTGCCACCACCTATTGACGGAAACGTCCCCGAGCGGGTTGCCGGTTGCGCGTACCTGCTCTACTACGTCCCGAATATCTTTCTCCTCAGCGCCGCGGCAGTTCTGGAGAAAAGCGGCTTTGAAGTGCGATATATCGAGACCACCATCAAGAAATGGGACCGCGGGCATTTCCTGTCGTTTCTGAAGGAAGACCTGAGCGATGTTTACAGTATCTATTCGGTCAATCTCTCCCAAGAAACCGATATGCAGGCCTTGCAGGATATTCGCCGGATACGGGGAGACGTGCCGGTTATATTTTTCGGCCCTGCTCCATCTGACAGACCTGCTGAGTTTGTAGCCGATGCGCATACGTATGTCGTCAGGGGAGAACCGGAATATACGATGCGTGAATTGATACAGGCGCTTAATACAAGGTCAGGCATTCATGGTATCAAAAGTGTTTCTTTTTATAATAATGAAATTGTTCATAATGCCACCAGGGAACCGATAGAAAACCTCGATGTATTGCCCTTTCCCGCCAGACATCTTTTAGAAGAAAAGGACATCTATTATAATCCGAAATTGGGAATGAGACCTTTTACGGCTGTTTGCACTTCACGGGGCTGTTCGTATCGTTGCATTTATTGTGTCCCTTCTTCTTTGAGTTTTTCAAGGGAACTTGAGTACAAGCATTACTTTGACAAAAAACCACCCGTAAGGAAGCGGTCGCCGGAGAATATCATTGAAGAGTTTACGCTATTGAAATCTCAGGGATATAAGGCGGTAAATGTGCAGGATGACCAGTTTGTGTGGGGTGAAGAACGGACGGTTAAAATTTGTGAAGGCATTAAAGATTTAGGCATTGTATGGGGATGTTCCGCACGGTCTGATCATTTGACTGAACCCATTGTCAAGGTCATGGCAGCCGCGCATTGTAAATTTATTGATCTTGGCGTGGAGTCTTTTAACCAGGAAATACTGGATTATGTGAAAAAGGATATCGATGTTAAAAAAAATGAAGAAGCGATAAAACTGGTAAAAAAATATGGCATCTCCGCAAAGATAAATATTATGTTCGGCGCTTCGCCGTTGGAAACAACGGAAACGATCAAAAAAAATATGGAAGAGGTGAAACGGTTAAAAGTAGATCAGGTAATGTATAATATAGCCAATCCGTTTCCGGGGACTGATTTTTACAGGACAGCGAAAGACAACAATTTATTTGTCTATGGAGATTATAAGCCTGTTAACGTTGCCAAGGAAGCCAATATTGCCTATCCCCATCTTAGTAAGACTGACCTTGAAAAGGCAGTGAGGCGTGCTAATTTCGAGTTTTTTCTTTCCCCGCGTTTTATTCTGAAAAATATAAGAAGACTCGGTTCGTTTGATTCTTTGAAAGCAATGTTCCGAAAGCTTTTTTAACAATGAAATTTTCAATTCTTATACCCGCCTATAATGAAGAAAAATCAATTTCTGCCTGTCTCAATTCACTTGTTTCCGTTGAGTATTCAGATAAAGAAATTATTGTTATTGATGATGCCTCTGCGGATAATACCGTGAAAGAAGTTGAAAAATTTGCCAGTAGGGGAGTTATATTGGTAAAAAGAGAGAAAAACGGCGGGCGGGCAGCCGCCTTGAACTCAGGATTATTTGCTGCTACAGGCGATATTGTTGTTACTACCGATGCGGATACCATTGTTTCTTCAAATTGGCTGGAAAAGGTTCAGCATCACTTTGGGGATGAAAAAGTTGTTGCGGTTGGCGGCGCTTACAGGGCAAAAAACAATGAACACCCACTCGCGAATGCCACGAGTGTGCTGGATCAGATTCTGAACGGCACTTTTAACAAGACGGTTATTCCCAATAAATTATCCGGCGTAAATACGGCAATACGGAAAAAAACATTGCTGGACTTGCATGGATTTAATGAAGAATCGTGGTGGAGTGAGGATTCCGAATTAGGATGGAAATTAGACAAGATAGGCAAAGTTGTTTATGACCCTGAAAACGTTGTGTATACTGAGTATCCCGATACGTGGAGTGGTATATGGAAAAGAAAGTTTTTCTGGGGATATGCGATGGGGCTGAAATTTAGGGAAAAATTACCACTTCGTCCGAAATTATGGTTACGTCCAATGCTGTTTATGCTACTTTTTACCAGTCTTTTTGCCTTTTTTGCAACATTACCCTTTGGGATAAAAATGTTTATTATTCCCGGAGTAGTTTTTGGCTGTTTGTTAATCTTATTAACGGTTATCTATGTGCCGCTGGGCGCTGTACTTCTAATCAATAGACGTGAGAAAAATATAATAAAAACATTGTCGTGTCTTTCCATTCTTCCTATAGTTCGGGAGTTTGCTTACGTCTATGGAATGTTTTTTGGTTTTTTAAAGGGAAGGACATCGGGGATAAAACCTTCTTGGAAAGAAAAAATGAATCATAAAGATTTCGAACGTAATATTGTAAAATAATTTTTTACAACTGAAACATTTATAAACTTATTATTCCCATGATAAAAAAATCTAGAAAAAAGTTGTCGTACAAAAAATCTGGTGTTGATATTGATACGAAAGGGTGTTTTACATCCGATATCTATTCGAAAATGCAAACAACATTTGATGGGAGGGTGATTGAAAATCCGGGAGGATACGGCGGGTTGTTTGCATTGAATTCCCGGTTAAAAAAATACCGGCAGCCTGTTCTTGTTTCTTCTACCGATGGTGTTGGCACAAAGTTAAAAATTGCCTTTATGATGAAGAAACATGATACCATTGGCATTGATTTAGTCGCTATGTGTGTCAATGACATTATAGTGCTGGGTGCCGAACCTTTATTTCTCCTGGATTATCTGGCAAGCAGTAAGATTGTGCCTGCGGTTCTCCATGAAGTCATTGATGGCATTGTTGAGGGATGCCGTCAGGCCGGTTGTGCTCTCATTGGAGGAGAAACTCCAGAAATGCCAGGATTCTATCAGAAAGGGGAATATGATATTGCCGGTTTTGTTGTAGGGGTGGTAGAAAAGGACAAGATTATCGATGGGAAAAATATTAAACCGGGAGATGTTGTATTGGGTTTGGGTTCGAATGGCATACACAGCAACGGGTATTCTCTTGTTCGGAAAGTTTTTTTTGATAAGGCAGGAATGAAACCTTCCCGGAGTTTACGGCACTATGGGCTGAAAACAACTCTGGGAGAAGAACTTATTAAGCCTACCAGGATTTATGTGAAACCTATTTTAAAAATTTTGGATAAATATAAAAATGGAGGCATTATTAAGGGGATGGCGCATATTACTGGCGGGGGACTGTTGGAAAATGTGCCAAGAATCCTGCCGGAAGGGTGTTCTGTGAGAATAGACAAAACCGGGTGGAATGTTCCGGCAATATTTAAAATAATTCAAGATATTGGAAATATTGATGAGCATGAAATGTTCCGTGTTTTTAATATGGGAATAGGTCTGGTAGTAATTGTTTCTGCGTTAAATTCAAAAAAAATATTAACCGATTTAAAAAATGCCGGAGAGTCCGCAACGATTATCGGTGAGGTAACCGAAGGAGAGGGAATTGTACAGATTGTTTGACAGACAAATTGATAAATGAATCTGCCGCAAAAGGATTTTTTTGAAATAAGAGGGAAATAAAAATCCCCCGAAAATTTTTTCAAGTTCGGGGGATTTTCATTTTGTAAATAGGAATGGTCAGATATTTTTGTCTTTAGACTTAGAATAAGTATTCCACGCCTGCGCCAACGATTACCTCTTCATCACTGTCATCGCCGGCAAAGTTGATATACCTCCATTCAGGCCTGAATAAAAGGTTTTCCCTCATCTTTATATTTGTGGTGACGGTCACGTCCCATACGGAAGTATCGAACCATCTCACGCCATCAGTATCATCAAGGTATTCATACCGAACAACGCCCTGGAACCAGTCGGTAAAATCATATAAGCCATACCCGGCGACGCCCCACCAATGGCCGGTAGTTCCTAATGCCATATCGTCTGCAATATTCATTGCGGCATCTTCCGCAACACCCCAATCTGCGTTAAACATTAATTTTAGTTTGTTTGTTAATTGGTAGGAAGCGACCAAATCAACCATTTGAGTTAAACCATCGGTAGAACTGCTTCGTTGAGCATCGTCCGCAATCGATCCCTTTTCCTGATCCCATCCTTCAGCGCCATGAATCCCAGCCAGAGAAACGAAGAATTTTTCTGTTGGTGTGTAACTGGTATACCAACCGAATGATTTTGCTGAGTTGTTGTCTATGAAAGAGTCCCATCCGTTTACCCCATAAAGAGCAACATATATTTTGTCTGTCAAATCATAACCCGCTTTAATTCCGGTATGGGTAAATGGGATTGCATTGTTATAAAGTGTTCCATGTTGATAATTAGGGTTTCCAATGTTTTCTACCAACTCCAAACCAATCCAGGTATATATCTTACCCATGGTAAGTGTCACACCTTTGCCAATTGGCGCTATCCATGAAACATTTGCAGTGGCGACGGTAAAAATATCGTCTCTGTCCGGATCATTTGTTGATCTGTCGATAGCTTCTCCCAAAAAAGTAATCCTCTTTGCCTTTTCACCGAAGTAGGAATGCATTTGCCATCCTATAGGGCTTTCTTTTGTAGCTTCCTTGTCAAGAAAGAGCGTAAAGCTTTCAAAGGTAACATTGTTGTTTTCGTTTTCGCCTATGTAATTAAGTCCGCTTGCAAGCGAATCTTGCCGGGGAGATTTATCTTCCTGCTTAAAGCTGTAGAGATAATTTACATCGAGGAAACCACTTAATGATACATCTTTAAAACCCTTCAATAGCGGTGAATCCCAGACGGATTCATTTACTTCGGCCAATATTTCTTCTTTTAATTCTGCCTTTAATGCTTCTCTATCAAAGGTTTGCGCAAATGAAGCTTGTTTCATTGAAAACACCGTTGCCGCAAACACGGGAAGCATAAAGAAAAGTTTTTTCTTTATCATAATTATTTTTTTCTCCTTTTCTTAAAGGTTATTAAGAACCAACTTAAAATAAAACCTGAAATTGTCGTAAAATTTTCCTCCTTTCCCCTCCCTCAATATTGGTTAATGCGTTTCGCATAGATTAAAGTAATAAAGTCTGTATGGATATCCATCTATTCTTATTTACACATTTTTAATGTAGAGTAAGTATCGATTGTGCCTTCACTTTAGCAAACGGAATGCCCCAGAATCTATATATTATCATAATTGAATAGTTTATTATTGTTAAACTTATTGGCACAAAAAAAAGCGTAAATACATAAAAATATACTCTTTATATATGTGTACGCTTAAAGCAGGTAAATAAATAAACTAAGATGAATAAAGAAAAAACAAACTCTTAAGAAAACATAGACTATTTTTGTAATATATTCGCCATACAGAATGGCTGATTTGATCCAACTGTGTGCTTTACGTTAAGGCGCATTCTATCTTTAATTAATATGATTGTCAACAAAAATTTAAGTGAAGTTGATATTTTGGAATATCATTTTTCTTGACCTGAATGATTTTGTTAGTATAATTGCGCAGTTTGTATGTCATAACGCCAATGATTTCTGACAGGAAAGAGATTCGTTAAACTAAATTTAAATTAAAAGGAGGTAGAAAGAACTATGGCATTGGATCCGACGAAATTTGCGGATTGGCAGATAGCGGAAGAAGCAGAGACACGGATGAAGACCGTGTATCAGATAGCGGACAAGCTGGGGTTGGAGAAAGATGAGTTGCTG
>Ga0194126_10000108_pt1 | contig 122628 bp, 107 predicted proteins | sample TA2KigC150mmetaG_FD_148641 | JGI IMG/M metagenome (GOLD analysis project Ga0194126, IMG submission 148641) | Freshwater microbial communities from Lake Tanganyika, Tanzania - TA2015035 Kigoma Deep Cast 150m | ecosystem: Environmental > Aquatic > Freshwater > Lake | place: Tanzania: Lake... | reverse complement strand
TGCCCGCCCGGTCTGGGCCAGTCGGGCAATCTCTGGGCCGCCGGGATAGCCAAGACCCAACAGCTGGGCGGACTTATCAAAAGCCTCGCCCGCAGCGTCGTCGATGGTCTCCCCTAGAAGTTCATACTCGCCAACCCCACTTACTTGCAGCAACTGGGAATGGCCCCCGGACACCAGCAGGGCAAGAAAGGGGAATGCGAGGCTGTCAACCCCGAACAGAGGGGACAGGAGGTGACCCTCTAAATGGTGCACTGGCGTTACAGGGCAGTCGATGGCTGCGGCAAGGCCATAGGCAAAGCTGCAGCCGACGAGAAGGGCCCCCGCAAGCCCCGGGCCTTGGGTGACTCCTATGAGCTTGATGTCCTGCAGGTCGCGGTCGGCTTCGCGCAGCACCCCCTCGAGAAGCGGCATGAGACGCAATAGGTGATCGCGGGAGGCCAGTTCAGGCACCACGCCACCGTACAGACGATGCAGATCTACCTGAGAATGCAGCGCCTGGGCCAACAGCCTGGCCGAGGGCGGACGATAGGCCTGCGGGGTAGAGGCCTGGTCGGGAGTATCCAGTTCGAGAAGCGCAAGCCCCGTCTCGTCGCAGGAGGTCTCCACCCCAAGAATCAGCATGGCGGCTTTTCTGAGTCCGATGGGCTGACAGGACGTTCTTTACCCGAGAGCAGGTCGCGGATGTTCGACCGATGCCGCAGCAGCAGCAGCAGACTCATCAGCAGAACCGCCCACCAGACGGGCGTCTGGAAGAATCCCGCCCAGGGCAAGGCGGCCAGAATGGGTGCTGAGACTGCGGCGGCGAGCGCCGACAAAGAAGAGATCCGGGTAATGCCAAAGACAAGCAGCCAGACTAAGAGCACCAGCAGGCCCAGTAACGGAGACAGCCCCAAGAGCGCCCCCAGGGCAGTAGCCACGCCCTTGCCACCCTGAAACCGAAAGAAAACCGGATAGAGGTGTCCTAAAAAAACGGCACCTGCCCCGGCCGCAAGCCAGAGCTGGGCCTCATCGACACTGACTGCGGCAGGAAGAAAGAGTAGTCGCACGATGACCACGGCCAGGAGGCCCTTAGCCGCATCACCGATAAGCGTAAGGGCCGCAGCGGCCTTATCGCCACTGCGCAGCATATTGGTGGCACCGGGATTACCTGACCCATAGCTACGCGGATCGGCAAGGCCCCGTAGCCGACTCACCACAATGGCAAACGAGACCGACCCGAGCAGGTAGCTGAGAAAAATGACTGCGGACAGGCTCGACATAGCGAACGATTATGCGCCCGACCCGCGCGGATGATGCCGGCGATAGATGTCTCTTAACCGCGCCTGGGCAACATGGGTGTAGATCTGCGTGGTGGAGATATCGGCATGACCGAGCAGCATCTGCACCACCCGAAGGTCAGCTCCGTGGTCTAGCAGATGCGTTGCAAATGCATGGCGCAGGCCATGGGGCGACAAGGGAAGATGAATTCCTGCACGGGCTGCATAGCGCTTGATCAGCATCCAGAAATACTGACGGGTCATCGGGCCCCCACGGTCGGTCACAAAGGCAGCCTCCGATAGACGGGGACCAAGAATCACAGGGCGCGCCTGAAGGAGGTATTGGCTAAGCCAGTCGGCAGCCTCCTGGCCATAGGGCACGAGCCGCTCTTTATTGCCCTTACCCATCACGCGAACCACCCCTTCTGACCTGCCAATGGCATGCAGGGGCAGCCCAACCAGCTCGGATACGCGTAGCCCCGTGGCATAGAGCAGTTCCAGCATGGCGCGGTCACGCAGCCCATAGGGCGTTTGCAGATCGGGGGCTGTCAGCAGGGCCTCGACCTGACCCTCTGCGGGCGCCTTCGGAAAACGCACCGGCTGACGGGCGGGCTGAAGGCCTGCGGTGGGGTCGTCCTGCCGAAACCCCTGACGTATCAGCCAGCCATAGAACCGACGCAGACACGAGAGCCGTCGATTGGTCGTTGCAGGGCGCTGCTGGGAGAAGGTTTCGGAGACATAGGCAAGCAGATCGGCACTGGCGAGGCCTTCGATGGAGGCCGCCCCTGGGGCCTGGCTCTGGGTGAGCCAGGCCTGCAGGTGCAGCAGGTCGCGGCGGTAAGCCTGCTGGGTATTGGTGGAGAGCCCGTCTTCAAGCCAGAGCGCCTGACAAAAAGCGCTGATCCTGGGATTGTCCGCGCTGATTTTAGGATTGCCTGGAACTTTTCCGCGGGTAGCCCGGGGGGCTTTCGCTGCGGACTTTTGCCCTGGCCTTGTCACGCGACTACCCCTTCCTGCGCAAGGGCCCAGGCAACATGCCGCGCCACCATGGCATCGGGATAGTCTCGGCGGGCTATGAGGGCAGCACGGATATCGGATGCGCCAACCGTATCTGCGGCACGCGTTGCCGATGCCAGGGCATTGCCCAGGCCCACGGCAAGGTTGCGCAGCCAGCGCGCATAGCCAATACGCAGAATGGCGCTTCCCTGATGACGGGCATGAAACTCAGCCTCAGACCAGGCAAAGAGCTCTGTCAGTAAGGCCTGGTCAAGCCCATGGCGCACGGCAAAGTCGGGCAGTGTTGCGGCCTGGGCGAAGCGGTTCCAGGGGCAGACGCGCTGACAGTCATCGCAGCCATAGATGCGATTGCCCATGAGAGGCCGAAGCGACTCGGGGATGTCTCCGGAATGCTCGATGGTGAGGTAAGAAATGCAGCGACGGGCATCGAGCTGATAGGGGCCGATAAACGCCTTGGTTGGGCAGAGGTCTAGGCAGGCCGTGCAACTGCCGCAATGCCGTTCGATGCTGCTGGGAGCGGGTGCGAGAACGGGCGCAGACCCGGAGAAACGCAGGTTGGTAAGCAGTGCCCCCAGAAAAAACATCGACCCCGTAGTCGGGTGCAAGAGCAAAGTGTTCTTGCCCCGCCAGCCGAGACCGGCACGCTCGGCAAGTTCGACTTCCATGAGAGGGGCCGAATCCACACAGGCGCGAAACCGGCCCTCGGGGTAGAGGCTGGCAAACCGCCGCGCCAATGATGCAATCCTGCGGCGCATTACCTTGTGATAGTCGCGGCCCCGGGCATAGACAGAGACAACGGCGCGGCTCGGCGTATTGACTGCGTCCTCTTCCTTTTGTCGCCAGTGCGCCTGGGTGCCCCGGGGAAGATAGGGCATGGTGACCATCACCACAGTCTGGGCTCCCGGCAGAAGATCAGCTGGCCGCGCACGCAGGTCGCGATTGCGCGAGAGATAATCCATGTCACCGGCAAAGCCCTTTTCAAGCCACCGAGCAAATTCATCCATGGGCATGGCTGGGCCTCGGGGCTTCAGGGGAACCACTGCCAGGCTTGAGAATCCCAGTTCCGAAGCCCATGCCTGAAGCTGCGCGAGGCTCGGGTTAGCATGTCGTGGTGCAACAGGATTGTGAATGAAAGACATTGTGTGATTGTTGACCGACACCGCCTAGACTTCAATTCGGTAACCGAAGACCAGATGATGGTCTTCGGTCAGGCCCTTGCCCAGCTTGCCCAAGAGGGCCGGATTGCGCGGGTGTATCTGCATGGTGGGCTGGGCGCAGGCAAGACCAGCCTGGCAAGAACCCTGTTGCGCGCACTCGGCGTAGAGGGTCGCATTAAAAGCCCCAGCTTTGCTATTGCCGAGACCTACACTACCCCGGGGCTGCACTGTGCCCATTTAGACTTTTTCCGCCAGACAGACCCCCTGGCCTGGCGGGATTCAGGACTTCGGGAACTGCTTGCTGATAGCAGCCTGATTCTTGTGGAATGGCCCGAGAAGGTGCAAGAACTGCCCGAGCCAGATATCGACCTGTCAATCGACTGGGCAGACCCAAGTCTGCCCGAAGGTCCGCGACAGCTGGCATTTGTCTTTCGCAGCCTGGAGACGCTGCAGGCCTTTGAAGAGGCCCTTAAAGGAAGGGTAGTGGCAATACCCGTGGCAGCACCCGGCGGGCCACCAGGCACGGCGGTTACGGACCCTGTGCGTCGATCTCTGGCCCTTGTGCCAGTGGCTGCTGGGCTGATGGCGGTGATGCCCAGACCCGCGCAGGCCGTTGAAGTGGTTGCCGTGCGCGTATGGCCTGCCGCCAACTACACGCGCGTGGCAATTGAACACGACACGGCAAAGCTCTTTTATTCCACCACGCGGCTTACAAAACCCGAAAGGCTGGTGGTCGATCTGCAGAACATGCGCCTTGGGCATACCCTAAGGCAGATCATCGCCCGAATTACGCCCAATGACCCGTTTATTGGTCAGGTTCGGGTAGGGCAGTTCAAGCCCCATGTGGTGCGAATGGTCTTTGACCTGAAGCAGTCCGTGCGGGCACAGGTCTTTACCCTGCCACCGATTGCCCAGTATCGACACCGATTGGTAATCGACCTGTACCCCGAAGTGACAGAGGATCCGCTGCTGGCATTTCTCAGGGAATATGAGGCTGCCACCGCGAAGCGCGGCAGTAGCGGGCCTCCCAACATGCGATCAGACACGCCCGAGATCGCCCAGGCGCCCACCCCATCAGCACCAACTGCTGAGCCGCCAGCCACTGCGACAGGCGAGCCTCGGCCTAGCGCCCCGAGCCAAGAGGCTCGCCGTCCCCCGGCCGCAGCCTTCATCACCATTGCCATCGATGCGGGGCACGGCGGAGAAGATCCTGGGGCCATCGGCCGGGCCGGTACGCGCGAGAAAGATGTGGTGCTGCGGATTGCCCGAGAGATGAAACGCCAGATTGATGCTCGCCCCAACATGCGGGCCTTTCTCACTCGGGATGGAGACTATTTTGTGCCCCTGGCCCGCAGGGTGGCCCTGGCCCGGCAGGTAAATGCAGACCTCTTCGTGTCGGTCCATGCCGATGCCTGGGTATCGCCCACAGCCGAGGGTGCCTCGGTGTTTGCGCTCTCTGAGAAGGGGGCAAGCAGTGCTGCGGCACGCTGGATGGCCAACAAAGAAAATGAGTCCGACTCCATTGGCGGGGTAAAGCTCGGTCAGATTGACGACCTGCTTACCCAGACGCTACTGGATATGTCGACAACCGCCCAGATTAAAGACTCTCTGAAGCTGGGCCAGTCAGTGCTGCGTGAAATTGGAAGGATCAACCGTCTGCATAAGCCCCAGGTAGAACAGGCTGGATTTGCCGTGCTGCGGGCCCCGGATATTCCGTCCATTCTGGTGGAAACGGCCTTTATCAGTAATCCGGAGGAAGAGCGTCGGCTGCGGGATGCGGCCTATCAGCGGTCAGTCGCGGCGGCCATTCAAGACGGGATTGACGACTACCTGGCCCGCAATCCGCCTCTGGCAAAGAGAACCCGGGCCTAGCCCAGCACAGGCGCAGCAAGCGATGGCTTCGATTGCCCTACTTCCAGATACCTTGATTAGCCAGATCGCTGCAGGCGAAGTGATCGAGCGACCAGCTTCGGTGGTCAAGGAGCTACTGGACAATGCCCTGGATGCCCTGGCCCAACACATTTCGGTAACGCTCGAAGACGGGGGCAGCCGCAGCATCCGTATCCGTGACGATGGCCTCGGCATTGCTGCCGAGGATCTGCCTCTGGCCGTAGCCCGCCACGCCACAAGCAAGATTCGTAGCCTTGAGGACCTCGAGCAGGTCAAGAGCCATGGGTTTCGCGGAGAGGCGCTCGCGGCAATTGCCTCGGTAGCCCAGGTATCGATTACCAGCTGCACCGCAAAGAGTAACCATGCCCATCGCCTCGCCAATGAACAAGGCCGGTGGCAGGTAAGCCCGGCCTCTGGGGGGCAGGGCACCCTCGTGGAGGTCTTGGGGCTTTTTCACCATGTTCCGGCTCGCCGTCGGTTTTTGAAGAGTCCGGCAACCGAGTTCAGCCATGCCAAAGAGGCCTGGACCCGTGCCGCCCTTTCCCGGCCCGACTGCGCCTTTGAGCTCAGTCATAACGGCCGCGTCGTGGCCGCCCTGGCAGCGGAATCAGAGGGGCGGCGTGTGGCGCGACTGCTCGACACAGCCCCAGACCGGCTGCGTGAGGTTCGGTACGAGGCGGGCCCTCTGCAGCTTAGCGCATGGCTACAGTCGCCCACAGACGCACAGGGCCGGGCAGGCGACCGCCAGTATTTTTTTGTCAATGGGCGTTGTGTGCGAGACCGCACATTGGCCCATGCCTTGCGCACGGCCTATGCGGATATTCTGCATGGCGATCGGCAGCCTCGGTTTGTGGTGTTTCTGGAGATTGCGCCAGAGGCGGTGGATGTCAATGTCCATCCGGCCAAGGCCGAGGTGCGCTTTCGCGAGGGCCATGCGGTCTATCAGGCCGTGCTCAAGGCCTGCCGAGAGGGGCTTGCCCGGCCCCTGGGGCTCGACCAGGGGATCCCCATGGTAACGGCAGGTACTGCGGCCCCAGACACAGATGCCACAGCCCTGGCGGCCGACCCATCAGCGTCAGTGGAGCGGCTCCTGCGAACCTCTGGCGGCCCGGCGCATCAGTTTCCCCTGGCCATGCATAGCCCATGGTCAGCAACACGCGCAGAGTTCCTGCGCGAACCGGCACAGCCCGCATGGGGATCGGCGACTGCGGGAGCGTCCTGGGGCAATGACGACCATCCGCTGGGGTTTGCCCTGGCGCAGTTACACGGGATTTATATTCTTGCCCAGAATCGTCAGGGCCTCATTTTGGTAGACATGCATGCGGCCCACGAGCGCATCGTCTATGAGCGGCTTAAGGCCGAGTCGCGCGGCCAGATGCAGAGGCTGCTGGAGCCCGTGGCGCTTTCTGCAAACCCCTTGGAGCGTGAGACCGCGGTAAAGCATCGGTCTGTCTTGGAAGACCTTGGGTTTTCGATTTCTCTGCTCTCTGCCGATAGCCTTGCGATACGGGGAGTTCCCACGCTGCTAAGCCAGGCAAGCGTCGAGCCCCTGGTGCGCGATACCCTGCGGGAGCTCGCACAGCATGGCCAGACCTATGCGGCAACCGAGGCACGGGATGCCATTCTCGCCTCAATGGCCTGTCATGGGGCGGTGCGCGCGCACCGCAGCCTTTCTATTCCAGAGATGAATAGCCTATTGCGCGACATGGAGCGCACTGAGCGCGCCGATCAATGTAACCATGGAAGGCCCACCTGGGTTGCGCTTGATCTGAAGACCCTCGACCGGCTTTTTTTCCGGGGCCAGTAGCATGGCCTTTTGCCTTATTGGGCCGACTGCGTCGGGAAAATCGGCGCTTGCCATGGCGCTGGCCCAGTCGGGCAGCCTGGGCCCGGTTGAGATCGTGAGCCTAGACTCGGCGCAGGTCTATCGCCACATGGATATCGGCACCGCCAAACCCTCAGCCGCGGAGCAACGGGCACTGCCCCACCACTTGATTGACTGCCGTGACCCCGAGGAGGCCTATTCGGTTGCGCAGTACCTGCAGGATGCGCGAGCGGCTGTTGCAACTATTGCAGGTCGGGGCAGCACGCCGCTTCTGGTGGGAGGCACGATGCTCTACTTCAATGCCCTGCGGCAAGGCATCGACGACCTTCCGGCGGTGCCCGCGCACCACCGAAAAGCCCTTGCCGAAGAGGCCGCAGAGCGGGGATGGCCTGCCCTGCACGCGGATCTGCAGCAGGTGGACCCGGTAACCGCACAGAGACTCGCACCCACCGATGCCCAGCGCATCTCGCGTGCGCTGGAGGTATGGCGTCACACGGGCAGGCCGCTCTCGGCGTTTCATACCCGCGGCCTGACTGAGGCAGAGGCCGCAGACAGGGGTGACAGGGCGCACAGGCCTGCGGCATTCTCACCCATGCCCCTGCGCGTGATTGCGCTGCAGCCCGAGGACCGCGCCTGGATGCATCGCAGGATCGCCGATCGGTTTGACCAGATGCTGCAGCAAGGGTTTTTGCAGGAGGTTGCGGCGCTACGCCAGCGCCCGCATCTGGTGCCTGAGATGCCCAGTATGCGCACCGTGGGATACCGCCAGGCCTGGGCGCACCTTGCGGGGCAGACAGACTTCGAACCCTTTTGCCAGCAGGCAGTGGCTGCCACGCGGCAGCTGGCCAAGCGGCAGATTACCTGGCTGCGCAGCTTTCAGAACATTGACCGCATCGACCCTTCGGCCGCAAACAGCCCGACTGGGATGACACTTGCCCAGCAACTGGCACGGGCGGAGGCGCTGTGGGGCCGCTAGGCCGATGGGCGAATGACCACCTGATCAGCATGTGTTCCTCGAGGTCGCACCGACCCAATCCTGTAGACGCGCTCACCCTGCATGGTGAGGGTGGCGGCAACGGCATCGGCCTGATCGGGCGCAACGGCCGCCACCATGCCAATGCCACAGTTAAACACCCGAAACATCTCCTGCGCATTGATCTGACCCTGGGCCTGAATCCATTGCATCACCGGGGGCTGTGGCCAGGAGTCTGGATTGACTTCTGCCAACAAGTGCCCGGGCAGAACCCTGGGCAGGTTTCCGGTGATGCCCCCGCCGGTAATATGCGCCAGGGCGTGCACGGCCTGGGGGTGGGCCTTAAGAGCCGCAAGCACCGATTTGACATAGATTCGCGTGGGCGCCATTACGAGCGCATCGAGCGTCTGGTCTGGGCCTACACCCAAGGTGGGCGGAAGTCGCACTGACTGAAGCGCCTGGTCTGAAATGCCGCCGCAGGCTTTCTGCAGAACCGCGCGCACCAGCGAATAGCCATTGCTGTGAAAGCCGCTAGACAGCACGCCCAGAAGGCAGTCCCCTTCAGCCACGGCCTGAGAGGATAGTATCTGTGACTTCTCTACCACCCCAACAGCAAAGCCTGCAAGATCGTACTCGCCGTCGGCATACATGCCAGGCATCTCGGCGGTTTCGCCGCCAATAAGGGCGCAGCCCGACTGCAGACAGCCCTCGGCAATACCCGCAACGACCGCGGCACCGGTATCTACAGAAAGCCGGCCGGTTGCGAAGTAGTCGAGAAAGAAAAGTGGCTGGGCACCCTGGACAAGAATATCGTTGACACTCATGGCAACGAGGTCGATGCCAATAGTGTTGTGCCGGTTAAGCGCGAAGGCCAGTTTGAGCTTGGTGCCCACCCCATCGGTGCCCGACACCAGAATCGGCTCCTGGTAGCCTGAGGGTATCGCGCAGAGTGCACCAAAACCGCCAATGCCTGCCAGCACCTCGGGCCGCAAAGTTGCCCGCGCCAGGGGCTTGATACGGTCCACCAGAGCGTCGCCCGCATCGATATCAACCCCCGCGTCACGGTAGGTCATGCCAGAGGATTTGGAGTTCATGGATAGGGCAGGGGAAAATCCTGATTCTATGGCAGATCTGTCACCGGGCATGACCGCCCAGGCTCCCCTTTCGCTGATGCAGCCCCCCGTTCCGCGACTGCGCGATGGCGTGGTGGGTCGCAATCAGCAGGCACTGTCTTGGCTTTCATGCTGGATGCAGGCTGCTGGCAGTAAGGCAGAAAGTAATGCAGAGAGTAGGGCAGGGGCAGTGGGAGAGCATGAGTCAAAGCCAGATACTCCCCCCGCGATGGAAAGACAGCTGGCCTCCGCCCTGAGCCTCATGCTCTGGGGCGCCTCGGGGGCAGGCAAGACCTTCTGGCTTCAGGCCTGGGCAGGGCAGCCGCCCTGCCATGCCGTTTTCGATCTTCGTCATCCGGCTGAGACCGAGTCCCTCATTGCGGCCATAGCCGAGCAGCAGCACAAGCGCCTTTGGATAATCGACAATATCGATGCCGCCTCGGTTGCAGCCCAGCAGGCGCTCTTTGCGCTTTTTATTCGTCTGCAGCAAGACCGGCTTGGCAGGAAAGGCCCGGATGATGTCACAGCATCGGAACTCTCCCGGGTCATTGCCACTGCCAGCGCGGCGCCTGCGCAGCTGAAAGAACAGCTGCGCGATGACCTGCGTACCCGTCTTGGGCAAGGGCTGGTATTCGAACTGCATGAACTCAGTGACACCGAAAAGGTCCAAGCCTTACGCGAGCGAGCCTTTCGACTGGGCTGGATGGCCTCCCCCACCGTAGTCGACTACGACCATTTGTTTGCCTACATGCTGGCGCGGCTGCCAAGGCAACTGGGTAAGCTCATGCAGCTCTTAGACGCCCTAGACGCGCGGGCGCTTTCCCTAAAACGGGCGGTCACCCTGCCCCTTATGCGCAGCCTCTTAGACGAGAACCTGAGTCTTTTTTGATGCCTGCAAACCTACGGAGTCTTACCCCAATGCCTAGCCAACCCACCCTGGCCCTATTTGACCTAGACCACACGCTGCTTCCCATGGACAGCGATGTGGCCTGGGCAGAGGAGCTCGTGCGTCGCGGGGTGGTGGATGCCGAATGGCACCGGCAGCGTAATGACCATTTCTTCGCCCAGTACAAGGCTGGCACTTTGGATATTGATGCATTCCTGGCCTTCCAGCTCGGCCCCCTGGCCGCCCATCCGCGGGGAACATTGGAAGCCTGGCGCGCGGAATTTTTTGCGCGAGAGATCGCTCCACGCGTCCTTCCGCAGGCCTTAGCCCTGGTAGACCGGCATCAGAAAGAAGGCGCGCTTTGCGCAATCGTGACCGCGACAAATGAGTTTATTACCGCGCCCATTGCTAAGGCATTCGGGGTGTCCCATTTAATCGCCACGCAGGTCGAGACCACCGAACAGGGGGAGTTCACCGGCAGGCCGCGCGGTCTTCCGAGTTTTCGGGAAGGAAAGGTAACCCGGGTGCAGCAGTGGCTTGCCACCATGGACCTAGGACTAGAGAGCTTCCATGCAAGCTACTTCTATAGCGACTCTGTCAACGACCTCCCGCTGCTGACCAAGGTAACCCATGCAGTGGCGGTTAACCCAGACGCACGATTAGCGCAGCATGCGCTGGAGATGGGCTGGCCCGTGGTCGACCTGTTCGCATCCAAGGACGCTGCCTGATACGCTCTGGCCTGTGATTAAAAAGCTTCTCCGCTCCCTCGCCCGGTTCGCCCCGGGCCATGCCAAGGGCCGCGGCCATGCGGGGGCCAGAGACCCGCATATTCATAAGGCAGCCCGGGTCGGGATTGACCGCAGAAACGTGTCAACAGGGGCTTTAAAGACCGTGGAAGGCCTTCAAAAGGCAGGCTTTAGGGCCTTTGTCGTGGGCGGGGCGGTGCGGGACCTGATGCTAGGAGTTCGCCCCAAAGACTTTGACGTTGCCACGGATGCCACCCCAGAGGAAGTGCAGCGCGTCTTTCGTCGGGCCCGCATTATTGGCAGGCGTTTTCGTCTGGTCCATGTCTTGTTTGGCCCCGAGACCATCGAGGTATCTACCTTTCGCGCTGCCAATGCGGAAAACCTCGAGACCGATGCCCATGGAAGGGTGTTGCGTGACAATACCTTTGGCGAGCAGCATGAGGACGCCGCGAGGCGCGACTTCACCATTAATGCCCTGTACTACGATCCCCTAAGCGACACGGTGCTGGACTATCACCATGGTGTGGAAGACCTGCAGGCAAAAACACTGCGCATGATCGGCGATCCCGCCCAGCGCTATCGCGAGGATCCGGTTCGGATGCTGCGGGTAGTGCGATTTGCCGCAAAGCTTGGGTTTAAGACAGACCCCAAGACGATCGCACCGGTCAGCGAACTAGCCGACCTGATCCACAATGTGCCCGATGCGCGGCTTTTTGATGAAATGATCAAGCTGCTGCAGTCCGGGCAGGCCTTCGCGGGAATTGGCCAGCTGCGGGCCCAGGGGCTGCACCATGGCTGCCTTCCCCTAGTAGACCTGGTCTTGGAGCCCGAGGGTTCCGAGGCCCAGCAGGCGCAGGCCCTTGCCTTTGTCAGACAGGCACTCGCGGACACAGACCGCAGAGTGCATGAGGGAAAGCCCATCTCCGTGGGCTTTCTCTTTGCCGCCCTTCTCTGGAGCCCAGTGCACTTGCGATGGCGGTCGCTGCAGACAAACGGTCTGAATCCCATCCCTGCACTCATTCAGGCAATCGACGAGGTGATCGCTCGCGAGCTGGATGCCCTGGCGATTCCGCGTCGCTATGTCTCCGATATTCGCGAGATATGGCTGCTGCAGCCACGCTTTGAAAAGCGTACGGGACAGACACCCTTTCGTCTGCTGGCACACCTGCGATTCCGGGCGGGCTACGACTTCTTGCTGCTGCGCGACAGGGTCGGCCAGACGCCTTCCGGGCTTGGCGAATGGTGGACAGAATTCATCGATGCTGACGACCTCGGGCGGGCATCGCTGATTGCCTCGATCAAAGACCAAGGCCCCCGCGCGGGCGGAAGCAATGCAGGCGGACGTAGTCGGGGGCGCCGAAGAGCCAGAGCGGTGTCTTCGGCATGAACCGCACTGTGGTGGCCTTCGGTGCCAACCTGCCGTTTCAGGGGCGGGCACCCTTTCTCACCTTTGCAGATGCCCTGGCAGTCCTGTGCGGGGCGGAGCCGCATAGGCTACGAGGCGTGGCGAGACTCTGGCGGTCTGCCCCCGTAGAGGCGCAGGGCCCCGATTTCTTCAATACAGCCGCCTGGATTGACACCCCCCTGTCGGCCGAAGCCTGGCTTGACCTGCTCTTAGAAACCGAGGCACGGTTTGGTCGTGTTCGGCCAGGCCTGCCGGGAACAGGCCATTTGCATAGGCCCGGGGGCCTTTCCGCAGCCCGCAGTCTAGACCTCGACCTCATCTGGTTTGAGGGGCAGCGTTCCGCCTCAGAGAGGCTCACTCTGCCCCATCCGCGCGCCGCAGAACGTGGTTTTGTACTCGGGCCCCTCTGCGACCTTCCAACGGAACTATTGCAAGACCTCCGTCTGCCCTGCCCACAGAACGGAGTGCCCGAAAGCGTGCAGACCCTTTGGGATGGCCTTCCGAGTGAGGCCCGCCAAGGCCTGGCAGCCATCGATGCCATGGGCGACTGGCAGACTACCCAGCCCAAGGAGACGGCTGTTGTCTGAGGCGCCGAGCTGGAGGCCTGATGGCTATCGGCTTGCGGCCGGAAGGCCTATGGTACGGCCGCCATGGACCGCACGGTTTCGGTCTATCGTCTTTGAAGGCCCTATTGGTGTTGGAAAAAGCTCGCTTGCGATGAAATTTGCCACGCGGTTTGGATACACCCCTTTGCTTGAGGCCCCGGATGAGAACCCTTTTTTAAGCCGGTTTTATCGCGACAGCGCCCGCTATGCGCTGCCCACACAATTGTTCTTTCTCTTTCAACGCATGGACCAGTTGCGCGAGGTATCGCAGCGGGACCTGTTTGAGGAACACCTGGTGAGTGACTTCATGATTGAGAAAGACCCGCTCTTTGCCGCACTCACCCTGTCTGAGGAGGAGCTGGGCCTGTACCAGAAGATCTATGAGTCATTGCGGCCACAGGCACCGATACCCGATCTCGTTGTCGTGCTGCAGGCCAGTGCAGAGCAGTTGTCCGATCGCATACGCCAGAGGGGTATTGACATGGAGCAGGGAATGTCGGAGGACTATCTGAGCCGTTTGTCCGAGGCCTATACCCAGTACTTTCATCGGTATGACGAGGCTCCCCTGCTCATCGTGAACACTGCCGCCTTAAACCCAATCGACAAAGAAGAGGACTTCGATGCGCTGGTAGCACAGATTTCCAGCCTCAAAGGCCGTCGCAGTTACTTTAACCTTATGCCATGAAGATTGTCCGCACGATTACAGAGCTTCGGAACCAGTTGCGGGGGCAGCTACGCACCTCGTTCGTTCCCACCATGGGTAATCTTCACCAGGGGCACCTCTCACTGATGCGAATTGCAGCCCAGCATGGGGACCCGGTGGTGGCCTCCATTTTTGTCAATCGACTACAGTTTGCACCCAACGAGGACTTCGACCAGTACCCCCGCACGCTGAAGGCCGATGCGGAAAAACTGGAGGCTGAAGGGGTCTATGTGCTCTTTGCGCCGGATGAGAAAGAGCTCTACCCAGAGCCGCAGGAGTTTCGCGTGCACCCCCCGGAAGACCTCGGAGATATTCTAGAAGGGGAGTTTCGGCCTGGGTTTTTTGTGGGTGTTACCACTGTGGTCTTGAAGCTCTTTCAGTGTGTCCAGCCTCAGGTGGCCGTCTTTGGCAAAAAAGACTACCAGCAGCAGATGATTGTTCGGCGCATGTGCCAGCAGTTTGCGCTGCCAACACAGATTATCTCTGCAGAAACCGTTCGGGATACCGATGGCCTCGCCTTGTCGTCTCGCAACGGTTATCTGAACGAGGCCGAACGCAATGAGGCGCCATGGCTCCACAAGACTCTGCAGAGCCTTCGCAGTCGCGTTATCTCGGGCCGCGCCACACAGAGTCTTAGCCCAGCAGAGGTCTTGGAAATGGAGAATGCTGCCTGCGGCGCCCTTAGGCACCGTAGATGGGTTCCTGACTACGTCAGTGTTCGCAAGCGGGCAAACCTGAAGCCCGCCTCGGCATCAGAACTACGGGCTCAGGAACCCCTGGTGATTGTTGCGGCCGCCAGACTAGGACAGACTAGGCTTATTGACAATCTTGAGGTCTAAGGCCGCAGTCGCCGTGGTTAGCGAATCAGTACCGCGACGATAAAACTGACCAGAAACACCACCCCCATCGTGAGAAGCAGGGGGCGGCTTGTCTTGGGCTTATCGGTATTCACTTGAGCACTCTCTGAAGCAGTTTGCCCATCTCGGAGGGGTTCTTGGTGGTGCGGATTCCGCAGGCCTCCATGATCTCAAGCTTGGCCTGGGCAGTATCAGCCCCGCCCGAAATGAGCGCGCCAGCATGCCCCATGCGCTTACCCGGAGGCGCAGTCACACCGGCAATAAAGCCCACCACGGGCTTTTTCATATTGTCCTTTGCCCACTGCGCGGCATTGACCTCGTCAGGCCCGCCGATCTCTCCGATCATGATCACTGCATCGGTGTCGGGGTCGTCATTAAACATTTTGAGAATGTCGATGTGCTTGAGCCCATTGATAGGATCGCCGCCGATGCCTACCGCTGAGGACTGGCCCAGGCCGAGTTCGGTAACCTGACCAACAGCCTCATAGGTGAGCGTGCCCGACCGCGACACGATGCCGATACGGCCCTTACGATGAATATGGCCCGGCATGATGCCGATCTTGATTTCATCGGGTGTGATGAGGCCCGGGCAGTTTGGGCCCAACAACAAGGTTTTTTTGCCCTCGGCCTTCATGCGGTTACGCACTACCATCATGTCTCGTACCGGGATTCCTTCGGTGATACAGATCGCCAGGTCTAGGTCGGCCTCTACGGCCTCCCATATGGCGTCTGCAGCCCCCGCCGGTGGTACATAGATAACGGACACCGTAGCCCCGGTAGCCTTCTTCGCGTCACGCACCGACGCGTAAATGGGAATTCCCTCGAAGTCCTCGCCCGCCTTCTTTGGGTTAACGCCAGCGACCAAGCAGTTTTTGCCATTGGCGTAGTCGCGACACATACGTGTGTGAAACTGGCCGGTTTTTCCGGTAATGCCCTGGGTAATAACCTTCGTATTTTTATTGATGAGAATAGACATAGGGCTCCCCGGTTACTGAACAGCCGCCACCACTTTTTGGGCGGCTTCGGCCATGGTGTCGGCTGCGATGATTGGAAGGCCGGAATCGGCCAGTATTTTTTTGCCCAGGTCTTCGTTGGTGCCCTTCATTCGGACAACCAAAGGAACCTTTAAGCCCACCGCCTTAGATGCAGTGATGACGCCCTCGGCAATAACGTCGCATCGCATAATGCCCCCGAAGATATTCACGAGAATCGCTTTTACCTTGGGGTTGGACAGCATGATTTTGAAAGCCTCTGTTACTTTCTCGGCCGAGGCCCCACCGCCCACATCGAGAAAATTTGCGGGCTCAGCACCAAAGAGCTTTATGGTGTCCATGGTGGCCATGGCAAGACCCGCACCATTTACCAGACACCCAATATTGCCATCGAGTTGAATGTAGGCAAGGTCGAATTTGCTGGCCTCGATCTCGGCGGGATCTTCTTCGTCGAGGTCACGCATTGCAACGATTTCAGGATGCCGATAGAGCGCGTTGGAGTCGAAGTTCCATTTGGCATCAAGCGCAATCACCTTGCCATCACCGGTGAGAATCAGGGGGTTGATTTCTGCAAGAGAGGCATCGGTTTCCCAGAATGCCTTGTAAAGCCCTTGGAGGATCACCCGGGCCTGGGCCAGAGACCCGGCGGGCACGCCAATTTTGGTGGCCAGGCCGTCAGCGTCGGCGTCGGTAAGACCGGTTGCGGGATCAACGAACACCTTGTGGATCTTTTCAGGGTGGCTATGGGCCACCGCTTCTATGTCCATGCCGCCTTCAGATGAGCCCATGACACAGACTTTTTGGGTTACCCGGTCGGTGACCACGGCAACGTAGAGTTCTTTTTTAATGTCGGCGCCTTCCTCGATCAGCAGCCGCCGTACCTTTTGGCCGTCAGGGCCAGTCTGGTGGGTCTTGAGCTGCATACCCAGAATTTGACTGGCGTAGGCTTTTACGTCGTCTAAGGACTTGGCCACCTTAACGCCGCCGCCCTTGCCGCGACCCCCGGCATGAATCTGCGCCTTTACGACCCAGACTGAGCCTCCCAGGCTTTTGGCGGCTGCCACTGCCTCGTCAACAGTAAAGCACGCAGTACACCTTGGCACTGCCACACCGTACCTGCGCAAGATCTCCTTGCCTTGATATTCGTGAATTTTCATTGCGCGCAACTCCCTAATTTTTATTGGGGAATGTTAGCACGCAGGGGTTTCGATGACGGCTATCGGGGCAGTTATTGGCAATGGTCTGCCGAGAAACTCTGAGCGGCGATTCGAAAATAGGTCTCAGCCGTAAAGCCACGGGCCAGCATAAAACGCAGTTGCTGCGCCTTTTCTTTTTCGGTTTGAGGTGGCTGGCCGAAACGGCGCTGCCAGGCATGCAGCGCCCGATCGAATTCGGAAGACCTCAGACGCTGAGCCTCTTGGCGAACGAGCTCTGCAGGAACACCGTGATGCTGCAGCTCGGCCAGGATGCGTGCGGTTCCGTATTTGCTTTCGCGCTGCCGCACCCGTGACTCGACAAAGCGATGGCTGGAAAGGAGATTTTTGGCTTCGAGTTCGTTGAGCAGCTCGGTAAGCGCTGCCTCTGAGTCGGCATGGGTAGCAAGTTTTCGGGCAAGCTCGGTACGACTATGCTCACGACGGGCCAGGGCGGCAATGGCCCTGGCCCTAAGAGAGATGGGCTTAGCAGGCATAGCAAGGGGGCGTAAGGGCTGTCAGACTTGCGGGCTGGCAGGTTTATCGGCTGACAGACTTGCGGACTATTGGAGCTCAGCCCCGTGACCAGCTAGCAGCCTTTGGCGGCCTTGAGCAGTCTTGAGCAAACCTTAGCCAATCAATGTTAGGCAGCCTCTGCCTTACCGCCGTCTTTGCCCTCTTTGGGAGCCTTTTCGGCCTTTTCGACTTTTTCAGGCTTGTCTTCCTTAACGACCTTGAGCTTTGCCGGCTCGGGCCGCAGGGCGACGCCAAAGTGGCTACGGATTTTGTTTTCGATCTCGATGGCTAGAGCCGGGTTCTGGCGCAGGAAGTCGCGGCTGTTGTCTTTGCCCTGGCCGATACGATCGCCGTTGTAGCTGTACCAGGCGCCCGACTTTTCGATGACATCGGAGGCAGCCCCCAGGTCGATGATTTCGCCCTCGCGCGAGATACCCTCTCCGTAGAGAATATCGAACTCGGCCTGCTTGAAGGGAGGCGCCACCTTGTTTTTTACGACCTTTACCTTGGTCTCGGAGCCAATTACCTCCTCGCCTTTTTTGAGAGACCCGACCCGGCGGATATCGAGCCGCACCGAGGCGTAAAACTTTAGGGCGTTGCCCCCCGTTGTGGTTTCAGGGCTGCCGAACATCACCCCGATCTTCATGCGAATCTGGTTGATGAAGATCACCATGGTATTGGTTCTATTAATGGTGCCGGTAAGTTTGCGCAGGGCCTGAGACATGAGACGGGCCTGTAGCCCGGGCAGGGAGTCGCCCATGTCGCCTTCGATTTCGGCACGCGGTGTGAGAGCGGCGACAGAATCGACCACGATGAGATCGACCGAGCCAGACCGCACCAGGGCATCGACGATTTCGAGCGCCTGCTCGCCAGTATCGGGCTGGGAAATGAGCAGGTCGGTAAGGTCGACCCCCAGCTTCTGGGCGTACTGGGTATCGAGGGCGTGCTCGGCATCGACAAAGGCGCATGTGCCGCCAAGCTTTTGCATTTCGGCAATGACCTGAAGGGTAAGCGTGGTTTTACCCGAAGACTCAGGGCCGTAGATTTCGACCACACGACCCCGAGGCAGACCGCCCACACCCAGGGCGATATCGAGACCCAATGAGCCCGTGGATACGGTTTGAATGTCGGGAGCGGCTTCGTTTTCGCCAAGCCGCATGATGGAGCCTTTGCCAAACTGCTTTTCGATCTGGGCTATTGCAGCGGCAAGCGCCTTCTGGCGCTCTGCACGGTTTTTGGTAGTTGCGTCTTCCATAAATTCCCCTTGGTAATGGTGCGTTTAAATATACTGTATAAAAAAACAGTTTGCAAGGGTCTAACCGAGGTCTTTCCCTGCCCCTAGCGTAGTGGCGGCTCGCCCTCCCCGGGGATCATGCAGACGGCCGAATTAGCCCCCAGGCAAGGCGCTGCAAAGACCACCAGGCAGCCTGTCTTTGGATCGCCTGCCGATCGCCAGAAAAGATGCAGGCCTCTTGGTACGCAGGCTGGTTGGGAAATTCCCAGCCAAACCAGACTAAGCCCAGCGGCTTTTCGGGAGACCCCCCTGTCGGGCCAGCAACCCCAGTAATAGCGCCCGTGGCCCAACCTTTACACAGATGATGCTGATGGGTACGCATCAGCGTGTGCTGCAGCCCGTTAGCCATCGCCTGGGCTACCGGACGACTGACTGCCCCATAGGTAGCCAGCAGTTCTTCCGAGACGCCCAGAACGGCCGACTTAAGGGCATTGGAATAGCTCACGATGCCGCCTTCAAACCAATGGCTTGACCCCGGCACTGCGGTAACCCAAGAGGCGGCAAGCCCCCCGGTACACGACTCCGCAAGCCCCAGCCGAATGCCAGAGACCTGCGCAAGGCCTCCGAGCGTTAGGCCAAGGGTTAAAGCCGCGCGCTCGGACACCCGAAAAAAAGGAACGCAATGCCAACTGGAGTCGTCAGTCATTGGGGCCCCGTGTTTCGCCCTAGAACCTGGGACCAGGGCCGGCTCAGACAAAAAAGCCCAGGCGAAAGAGTATCGCAAGGGCAAATAAGGTCATGCCGGCGGCCACAAGGTCGTCGGCCATAACGCCCCAGCCGGATTTCATGGTGCGGTCTATCCATCGAATCGGGGGGGGCTTGGCAATATCGAAGAGACGAAACAGGGCAAAGGCCCACAGGCTAAGCCAGAAAAAATTCGGCGCTGCAACCAGGCCGTTGGTTCCGAGCACCAGCCCGGGGTCGGCGGGGCGAGGCAGAAAGGCAAGCACGAGCCAGAAGGCAACGATCTCATCGACCACAATACTGGAGTGATCAGAAACGCCCAGGGCCGCAGCCGTTCGGCTGCTCGCCCAGACACCGAGTGGCAGGCTGACGGCAATCACTAGCCAGATGAACCAGGCCTGAAACAGGAAGTCCATCACCACAAAACTCATCCAGGCCCAGAGCGTGCCAGCGGTACCTGGTCCGAATGGGGTAAGGCCTGAGCCAGCCCCCAAGGCAACAAAATGAGCAGGATGCCGCAGGAAAAGAGATGCGGGCAGAATGGGGGTCGAGGGGGAAGGAACAGCAGCGCTCATATCTGGGCAGCAAAGTGATCAAACCCGCCGCGGGGCCTCTGATCCTGAGAAACCGGCAGCCCCGCATGGTCACACCAGACCACGGGGTCGCTATCGGAATAGGGGTCGTGCGAAGACTGCTCAGAAACCCGGCCAATGGGTGTCAGGGCAAGGCTCAGGTGGCCAGAGATTTCGGCAATGGCGGCGCTGGCCGATTCGGGCGCTGCGAACACCAGTTCATACTCGTCGCCACTACTTGCGGCATTTTGACAGGCCTGGTGAATGTCGAACTGGCCCGCTGCTATGGCCGCCTGCGGCAGACTGCCCAGGCAAGAAGACAAGGCAGGCAGAACAGCCTGGACCTGCAGGTGCAGGCCTGACCGCCTTCTGCTCTCTATCACTAGGTGGGCAAGTTCACACGACAGGCCATCGGAGACATCGATTGCAGCATGGGCTATTCCCCGCAGGGCCCGTCCCAGAGAGACACGGGGCTCTGGCCAGAGCAGCTTGCGGGCGGGGGTGTGCGTGCGCACCGCATGTTCGCCATCCCCCAGGTCGCCTGAGACCCAGATACAGTCGCCAGGCATAAGGCCGTCACGCCGAAGCGCCTGCCCCTGGGGGACCAGCCCCAGCGCCGTCACTGAAAAGGATTCCGGGCTGGAGGGATCTGCCCCCAGGCTAACCGTATCGCCCCCGACGAGGTCGATATGAAAACGGGATGTCAGATCGGACATGCCCTTCATAAAGGCCGCCAGCCAGGCTGCCCGCAGCGTGCGCACCGAGACCGACAGGGTAAAGGCCCACGGATCCGCCCCCATAGCGGCGAGGTCTGACAGGTTTACCGCAAGAACCTTATGCCCTAGGGCCTGGGGGTCAACGTCGGGCCAGTAATGCCGGCCCTCTACCAAGGTGTCGGTGGTCATGACCACCTGATGGCCTGGCGGCACGGGTGCGAGAATGGCAGCATCATCACCAATGCCGAGGGCCAGGGGATGGTCTAAGGCGTTCGCCTTTGGGCAGGCATCTCGAAAAAACTGTTCGATAAGTCCGAACTCACCCATGGGCAGGTTCGTGCGGCCGCAGTACCGGCCAGAGCCGGTCGAGTACGCCATTAATGTAGCGATGCCCCTCGTTGCCGCCGAGGGACTTTGCCAGTTCAACCGCCTCATTGATCACCACCCGATACGGCACCTCGGGATGGGCCGCGAGCTCGTAGCTCGCCAGAAGCAGGATGGCATGCTCAACCGGGGAGATCTGGGCAAGCGGCCTATCGCACTGCGACCCAAAACGCTCTCGCAGGGCATCGGCCTGTCTGGCCGCCCCCAGAAAGCAGTCCTGAAAATAGCCGGCATCGCAGTCGGGAAAGTCCTCAGACTCGCGCAGAAAGGCCTCAATGGCCCCGAGCTCCTGCCCCGTGAGCAGCCACTGGTAGAGCGCCTGTACGGCAATTAAACGAGACAGCCGACGCGTGCTGCGGCGACGTGGGTCAGTCCGGGTCATTGTCTTCGCCCAACTGGGCATCAATGGCAAGCAGTAGGTTAGCCATTTCGACGGCCACCTGAGCAGCCTCTCGCCCCTTGACTGGGGCACGCTCCTCGGCCTGGGCGTCGGTCTCGGTGGTGAGAATGGCGTTGGCCACGGGAATATGGAACTCCTGCCCCACCCGCGAGACTCCCGCGGCAGACTCCTGGCAGACAAGTTCGAAATGGTAGGTCTCGCCGCGAATAACGGCCCCAAGCGCTACCAGGGCATCAAACTGGCCGGTCTCGGCAAGCTGCTCGAGCGCCAGGGGAATCTCAAGCGCCCCGGGCACTGACACACAGACCACGTCTTCGGACAGCACCCCGCAGGCATACAGCTCTGAAAGACAGGCTTCCTCAAGAGCCTCGGTGATCTCAGGGTTGAACCGGGAGACCACAAGCCCGATCCGCAGCTCGGTGCCATCGAGGTTAGGGTCGAATCGGAGTTCAGGCATGGTTGGGGTTCCTCCCTAAGGGCTGATAACCAGTGACTTCCAGACCAAATCCCGCCATGCTGGGCATCTTGCGTGGCTTAGCCAAGAGGCACATGCGGCCAACCCCGAGGCTCTTCAGAATAGTGGCGCCCAGGCCGTAGGTGCGCAAGGCCTGACTTGAGGCGGGCGACGGAGGAACCGCCGAGGTGCGCTCTCCCCTGAGTTGGGCAAAGTAGGTAGCGGGTGACGGGGCACAGTTAAGCATCACCAGCACCCCCGTGCCGCGCGCTGCGATGGCCTGCACCGCCGCACCAATCGACCAGCTATGCCAACTGGCCATCGCGGGGCTCTGCATGTTGATCCAGTCGAGCAGGCTTGTGGGCTCATGCACGCGCACCAGGGTGTCGGTCTCTGGGCTGGGGCTTCCCAGCACCAATGCCAGATGCGGCTGGCCTACTGCACGATCTGTAAATGCATGGAGCTGCCATTGCCTGTCTAAAAGACGCACCGTATGCAAAGCCACCTGCTCCACGAGGCTCTCGTGGGCACTGCGGTGGGCAATCAGATCGGCAATGGTTCCGAGCTTCAGACCATGCTGTGCGGCAAACGGCAGCAGGTCTGAGAGCCTCGCCATGGAGCCATCGTCATTGAGGATCTCGCAGATCACCGAGGCCGGAGCCCGCCCTGCCAGTAAGGCAAGGTCGCAGCCGGCCTCGGTATGGCCGGCACGCGCCAGTACACCCCCGGGCTGGGCCATTAAGGGAAAGATATGGCCTGGCTGCACCAGGTCGGAGGGCTGGGCGTTGGGCGCTACGGCTGCCTGCACGGTACGGGCACGGTCGGCCGCGCTGATTCCGGTTGTTACGCCCTGGGCAGCCTCAATCGAGACAGTAAATGCCGTTCCGTGGGAAGACCGGTTCTGGTTCACCATGAGGGGAAGACTGAGCTGTCGGCAGCGTGCCTCGGTAAGCGTGAGACAGATAAGCCCTCGGCCGTATCGCGCCATAAAGTTAATGGCCTCAGGGGTGATGGCATCGGCCGCCATGACGAGGTCGCCCTCGTTCTCACGATCTTCATCGTCGACGAGCACCACCATGCGGCCCGCCCGAATCTCGCTAATGAGCTCTTCTGCCGAGGCCAGCGACTGCCCAGCGGCGCTCGGTAACGATGGTGCGTTCACGCCCCTGCCCCCTCCTGGGCCAGCCGACCCGCGTCGCGCCAGGTTTGTAACACCCGCGCCACCTGCCGTGCAATGGGATCGACCTCGACATTGACCCGATCGCCAGGCCTGAGAAACTGCAGAACCGTATGGCTCCAGGTATGCGGAATGAGGTTGATATCCAGCTGCGGGCCCCGCAGGGTGTCGCATACGCGATTGACGGTGAGGCTTACCCCATGAATAGCAATTGATCCCTTTTCAGTCACGAAGGCAGAAAGATCGGGAGGCAGCCGGACGACCAGATGTACCGACTCATCCACCGGCTGCACCGAGACCACGGCGCCCGTGGCATCGACATGGCCCGAGACCATATGGCCACCAAGCCTATCGCCCAGGCGCATCGCCTTCTCGAGGTTCACCGGGCCAGGCTGATCAAGGCCCACGGTGCGTGCAAGGCTCTCTCGCGAGACGTCCACAGCAAACCCCTCGTAATCTGGCTCCAACACCGTCATACAGGCACCGTTCACAGCGATTGAGTCACCCACCCGGACATCGCTCGCGTCGAGGCCACCCCAGCGGATGCCCAGCCGAAGGCCCTGGGCATCGGAATACTCGGATGCCTTCTGCGGGGCAAGCTGCGACTGCGGCATGACGGTGGCAATCTCGCCTATGGCCTGGACGATTCCTGTAAACATAACCGGCAGTGTACTGATTCAGAGGCCAAGCCGAAGTCTCAGGCCGTCCCCGAGAGGTACGGACTCAAGCAGCTTCCAACGGGGCGCCTCTGCGGGCGTCTGAGGACTGCTCAGACCGGCAATCAGGGGAAGCCCCTCGCCCAGAAACACCGGCGCGGTGTAGAGCAGGATTTCATCGATCAGTCCTTCGTTAAAAAACTGACCCACCAGCCCGGGGCCAGCCTCAAGGTGAAGCTCGTTTACCTCATGCCATGCCAGCTGCCGCAGAAGGTCGTGCAGGTCAAGGCGCCGATGTCGTTGCCGGGCACCATCGGGCAGAACCTCGGAGGGCTTGACATGCAGAAAACAGACGCCTCGGGCCGCCAGCCGCTGCCCAACCGGACTGGCTGCCGTTGTCTCGGGAGGCACACCCGTAGCGATCCAGGCATGCGGCAGGGAAAAAAATTCCGCATCGGGATTAGCATTCAGGCCGGGATCGAGAAGCAGACGGTGCGGGGGCCGAGGGGTCTGCACAGCACGCACCGTGAGCCGGGGCTGATCTTTGAGAAAGGTTCCCATCCCGGTAGCCACCATACAGGCCTGTGCCCGCCAGTGGTGGCCATCGTCCCGCGCCTCTGGGCTGGTGATCCACTGGCTCGCCCCAGAGGGCAGGGCCACGCGACCATCGAGCGATCCGGCAAGTTTGACACGCACCCAGGGGCGGCCCCGGGTCATGCGACTGATAAACCCGCGATTGAGCGCCTGGGCCTCCTGGGCCAGGAGGCCGCAGCGCACTTCGACGCCAGCCTCCCGCAGTCGCGCCAGGCCCGCACCACTGACCCGAGGGTTGGGGTCTTCCATCGCCACCACCACCGAGGCGATTCCTGCCTGGACCAAGGCCTGCGTGCAGGGGCCGGTTCGGCCAATGTGGTTGCAAGGCTCAAGTGTGATGTAGGCCGTCGCCCCCCTGGCCAGCTCCCCGGCGGCACGCAGGGCATGCACCTCGGCATGTGGCTGGCCAGCCATGAGATGAGCGCCCTTGCCAACCACCCTTCCCTCGCGCACGATCAGGCAGCCCACGCGCGGATTCGGCGCGGTGGAATACAGCCCCTGGCCGGCAAGATCAATCGCGGCCCGCATCCATTGGATATCGTTGTCAGAGAACACTGGGGAAGAAGATAGTCAGAGGGTTAGGATTCGCTTCGTTTACGAGAACTTCCCCTGCGCCGCGGGCCCACTTCGGCAAGCAGGGCCTGAAACTCAGAAATATCTTCAAAGCTTCGGTAGACCGAGGCAAACCGTACATAAGCCACCTTATCAAGCCGCTTGAGCGCCTTCATTACCAGCTCACCGATGAACTGCGAGCTGACCTCGCGCTCGCCGCCTGCGGAGAGCTGCTCCTCGATGCTACGAACGGCCTGTTCGAGCACGTCAGACGGCACTGGCCGTTTGCGCAGGGCCAGCGCCATGCTTGCACGCAGCTTTACGGAATCGAAGTCATGCCGTGAGCCATCTTTTTTCACCACAACGGGCAGAGAGAGTTCGATCTTCTCCAGCGTCTTAAACCGCCGATCACAGGCCAGACACCGGCGTCTACGCCGGATCTCCAGGCCATCTTCCGACATGCGGGTATCGGTTACCTGGGTATCGAAAGACCCGCAGGCCGGACAGCGCATGGATTAGAGGGCCGCGAGAAGGGCTAGGGGCGGTGCAGACATTACAGGGCTGGTACAGGGCTTACAGGGCTTAACGGTAGACGGGAAAAGCTGCTGTGAGCCCCTGCACCTTCTCGCGCACCCGGCCCAGAACGGCGGCGTCTTCAGGCGCCTCGAGGACATCGGCAATCAGGTTGCCCACCTGGGTCATTTCGGCGGGGCCAAAGCCGCGCGTGGTGCAGGCCGGTGTACCAAGACGGATGCCGCTGGTGACGAACGGCTTTTCGGGGTCGTTGGGAATGGCGTTTTTGTTCACCGTGATATGGGCCTGACCGAGTGCCGCCTCTGCGGCTTTGCCGGTGATTTTTTTGGTGCGCAGGTCTACCAGCATGAGATGGCTTTCGGTACGACCCGACACGATACGCAGGCCTCGGCCCACCAAGGCGGTCGCAAGCGCCTGGGCATTGTCGATAATCTTCTGGCCGTAGGCCTTGAACTCAGGCCTGAGCGCCTCGCCAAAGGCCACCGCCTTCGCGGCAATTACATGCATGAGTGGGCCACCCTGAATGCCAGGGAAGATGGCGCTATTGATGGCTTTCTCATGCTCGGCCTTCATAAGGATAATGCCGCCCCTTGGCCCCCTGAGGCTCTTATGGGTGGTAGAGGTGACGACATCGGCATGGGGCACCGGGTTGGGATAGACGCCCGCGGCAATCAGGCCCGAGTAGTGGGCCATATCGACCATAAAGACCGCGCCGATTTCCTTGGCCACCCGGGCAAACCGGGCCCAGTCGGTTTTCAGGGAATAGGCTGAGGCGCCCGCTATCAAAAGCTTAGGCCGGTGCTCGCGGGCAAGCGACTCCATGCGGTCGTAGTCGATCTCCTCGTTGGCATTCAGGCCATAGGGCACCACCTTAAACCACTTACCCGAGAGGTTGAGCGGCATGCCATGGGTGAGGTGCCCCCCCTCGGCCAAGGAGAGCCCCATGATGGTGTCGCCCGGGTTTAAAAAGGCGAGAAATACCGCAGTATTAGCCTGGGCACCAGAGTGGGCCTGCACATTAGCAGCCTCGGCACCGTAGAGCTGCCTGAGCCGATCGATCGCCAGTTGCTCGACGACATCGACATGTTCGCAGCCTCCGTAATAACGCTTGCCGGGATAGCCCTCTGCATATTTATTGGTGAGCTGAGAGCCTTGCGCGGCCATAACGGCCGGACTGGCGTAGTTCTCGGAGGCGATGAGCTCGATATGCGCTTCCTGACGACGATTTTCGGCGGCAATTGCGGCGGCAACCTCGGGATCGGTCTGGGCAAAGGTCTGTTGAAGGGAAAACATAAGCGTCCTGTATCAAGAAGAAATCGATGAGGCCACGGAGGCTTGGGGAATGGCGCGGTTCGCGCTGACGGGCCGCCGCTGGGAGACCTGCAGAAGCGCCCAGAGAAACCAGAGCAGCCCAAAAATAAGGTGGGCCGCAAGCAGATGCACCGGCTGGGCTACCCGAGGGAATCCCAGGTAATTGAGAGAGGCTCCAAGCAGCATTTCAAAGACGACGAGCCAGAAAAGAATGTGCAGGGCCGGACCGGCAGAGGAATGCCGAAGGGGGCTCTGGTAAACGCGCCACAAAAGCCAGCCGCAGAGCCCCAGGATTACCCAGGAAAAAGACCGGTGTACATAAAAGATCCATGGAACGGCATCGATCCACTGGTCGCGGTTTAAGTCGGTGGCAAAACGAGAGATGAGGTCAACGCTTTCGCGGAATTGTATGCCCAGGAAGATCTGCACCGTTAGGGCAAAAAGGGTCCACAGCACCAGCGTCTTGAACCAGCCCGGAAGCTGCCTGAGCCCGTTGGTGGGCTCAGGGCCCCCTAGGGACGGCGCCCAGGCTCGTACGGCGGCATAGATCAGAAACATCTGGACAAAAAATGCCAGCAGCATGTGCATGGAGATCATGACGGGCCGAAGGTTACTGGCAACCACCTGTGACCCGATCCAGCCATTGAGCCCCACAAAGAAAAACCCACCGAAGGCTGACCAAAAAACGGCAGGATCGACACGGCGATAGGGCCAGGACGCCACTACAGTAGCCATTACCAACAGTCCAATAACCACACCCACCAAGCGGTTCACATACTCCGTCCAGGTCTTCACCGGATCGAAATCAGCTGTGTCGTAGCCGCGATCGGCATAAGTGACCCGCCAGTCAGGCGGCAGTTGCGCCTCTGAGGTGGGCGGAATGAACTGGCCAAAGCAGAGAGGCCAGTCAGGGCAGCCCATACCGGCGCCCGAGGCACGCACGGTTCCGCCAACCAGAATAAGAAAATAGACCGCTGCAATGGTAACCATGGCAAGGCCAAGAAAACGCCATTTCTGGAGCTCTGAGACCTCACATTGGGGCATATTGGTCATAAGCACTGGGGCCTGTCTTAGAAAAACTTTGTGAGCGCTGCATCGCCCACGCGGTTGGAAATACGTTAGAGAGAATGGACTCGTACCTTAGCAAAACGGCGCTTGCCCACCTGTAGCACATAGACTCCGGGGTGAAGGGCTTGGGTGCGGTCGGAGACCTTCTCGCCGTCAATGCGGACCCCACCCTGCTCGATACTGCGCACCGCCTCGCTCGATGAGGGCACCAGCCCAGCCTGCCGTAGCGCCTGAACGATCACCACCGGGCCCTTGCCCAGGCTCTGTTCCACCAGATCATCGGGGATCTCCCCTTGCTTGAACCGGGCCTCGAAGTCGGCCAACGCCCCCTCGGCGGCGCTTCGGGAGTGAAACCGTTCAACAATTTCAAGCGCAAGGTCTACCTTGATATCACGGGGATTACGCCCGGCCGCTGCCTCGGCTTTTAGGGCATCGATCTGCGACAGTGGCCGAAACGAGAGCAGCAGAAAGTACTTCCACATCAGCTCATCTGAGATCGACATGAGCTTGCCAAACATCTCGGCTGCGGTATCGGTGATGCCCACATAGTTACCCTTGCTCTTGCTCATCTTCTCGACCCCATCGAGGCCCTCCAGCAAGGGCATTGTGAGCACGCACTGGGGCTGCAGGCCTGCGGCCCGCTGCAGCTCTCGGCCCATGAGCAGGTTGAACTTCTGGTCGGTGCCGCCAAGTTCAAGATCTGCCTGCAAGGCCACCGAGTCATAGCCCTGCAAGAGCGGATAGAGCAGTTCGTGCACGGAGATGGGCGTGCCTGCCTTATACCGCTTGGTGAAGTCGTCGCGCTCGAGCATGCGGGCCACGGTGGACTGGGCAGCAAGCTTGATCATGCCGTGGGCACCAAGGGGTTCGCACCATTCGGAGTTCTTACGTATCTCTGTCTTTTCAGGGTCTAAGATGAGGCTTGCCTGCCGAAAATAGGTCTGGGCATTAGCGGCAATTTCTTCCGGAAGCAGGGGCGGACGGGTGGAGTTACGCCCGGTAGGGTCTCCGATAAGCGCGGTGAAGTCCCCAATCAAGAAGATCACCTGGTGCCCCAGGTCTTGCAACTGCCTGAGCTTATTTAGAACCACGGTATGGCCAAGGTGCAGGTCTGGCGCTGTGGGATCAAGGCCGAGCTTCACCCTAAGCGGGGTCCCGGTGCTGGCCGACCGGGCCAGTTTTGCTTCAAGCTCATCCTCAACCAGGATTTCTTCGCTTCCGCGGCGAATCACGGCCATTGACGAAGCAACGCGTTCCCGCACGCCTGCGAGGATATCAGCTGAATCGGCAAATGGCTTTGTCATGGAAGGCTTTGATTGAAAAGGCTACAATTTTAAGGCTATGCGCCTTCAAACGCTCAGACTCTGGACCTTTGGCACTGCGGGATTTGGACTGGTGATGGTGGTGATCACCAGCCTTGGCATCTCGGCAGTAACAGAAGCAGAATCCAAAATGCTCAGCACGCCTATTGTGCAGGAGCTTCCCGCGCCTATGTTGCAAGACCAGCTTGAGGCCCTGGCAAGCCACGGCCTCGAGCTCGCCCGCGAAGACGAGGTGCGCAAAGACGACACGATTGCCCGGCTCTTTGAGCGTCTGGGCGTTGATGACCGGGATGCCCTGGGGTATTTTATGGCTGATCGCGCCCGGCTACAGGTGCTGCGGGCAAATATTGGCAAAACTGCGCTGGTGCACACAGACCTCAACGGCGCCCTACTGCGGCTTCAGCTTATGGACGGGCTGGACGCCTGGGTCATGGAGCGCACCGGTCAGGGCCAGTTCTCCACCCGCACGGGCAAGCTTGGAGCAGAGATACAGACAGAGCATCGCTCTGTCCTGGTGGGCGAATCGTTCTTTGGCGCAATGGACCAAGCGGGGGTGCCCAATGCCATCACAGAAGATGTGGTGAACCTCTTTGAATCAGACCTCGACTTTCGGCGTCAGGTGAAGCCTGGGGACAAGGTGCGGGTAATCTACGAGAACCATAAAGTAGCAGGCAGAGAGATAGGCGACTACCGCCTCATCGCAGTGCGGTTCGAGGCCTCAGGCACGCCCTATGAGGCGCTCTTCTTCAACCCGCAGGGCACGGCCCGCGGAAACTACTATGACGCAGAAGGTAAATCGGTAAAGCGGGGATTTCTGGCAGCGCCCCTACGGTTTACCCGAATCAGCTCAAGCTTTGCGCGGTACCGGCTGCACCCCCTCTTTGGCGATCCCCGTGCCCATCAGGGGGTGGACTATGCAGCGCCCATTGGAACTCCCGTGCGTTCGGTGGCTGATGGCGTGATAACCAACCGGGGCTGGAACGGCGGCTACGGCAATGCCATCGAGATACAACACAATGCCCGGTACAGCACCTACTACGCCCATCTCTCAAATTTCGCCGCAGGCATGATCGCAGGGCGAGAGGTTCGGATGGGCGAGGTAATTGGCTATGTGGGTGCGACCGGCTGGGCTACCGGCCCACACCTGCATTACGAGTTCCGGGTGCAAGGCAGGTCCATCGACCCCATTCGCATTGCCCAGGAGAATCCCCAGGTGCCGAGTCTTACGGGTGAGGCCTTATCCCGATTCCTGGTGGTTGCCGAAGACCTGCGCAAGCGACTTACTCTTCTAGACAGCGTGAATACGGCAGAAGCAGTACAAACCGCACCGGCCGGCCTGCCGCCCGCCAACCGCACGCCCACCACCTTAGCCGCCCGGCGTTAGCAGCTCTGGCCCCCAAACCTTTACTGAGCCGCCTTGTCAGGCCAGCCTGAGTCCTCTCGCTTGTACGCCGGGGTGATGACCGGCACCAGCCTAGACGGAATCGACCTGGGGCTGATTCGTGTTACGGCGGGGCGGGCAGAGAGGCTTGACTTTGCCCAGGCAGAGCTGCCCGCACGGCTACGGCAGATATTTGCAGAGCTCCACGACCCCGAGATGCCTGCAGCGCTCTTGCGCGCCGCAGAAGCTGGCATTGCCCTGGCGCGCGAAATCTCGGTCTTGGTGGCAAGCCGTCGAGAGCGCTGGAAAGGCTGGGGGCCGGTACAGGCAATCGGCGTGCATGGCCAGACGGTCGTCCATCGGCCCGAACGGGGTGTATCGATTCAGGTCAATGCCCCGGCATGGATCGCCGAGCAGACGGGTATCGACGTGGTCTCCGACTTTCGCAGCCGAGACATTGCAGCAGGCGGCCAGGGTGCGCCTCTGGTTCCCCTGTTCCACGAGGTCATGACCCGTTCGGTGGGTGAGGCCGCCGTGGCAGTGATCAACCTCGGCGGAATTGCCAATATCAGTCTGATTCGAAGGGAGCCAGCGGCGTCGCCGGCGCAGGTCTCGGGCTTTGACACGGGGCCGGCCAATATGCTGCTCGACTACTGGGCCCAGAAGAATCTTGGCAGGCCGTTTGATGAGAACGGCCAGTTGGCGATGCAGGGCAAGGCCATTCCGACCCTGGTGGCCCGGATGGCAGAGCACCCGTTCTTTGCCAAACCGGCACCCAAAAGTACGGGAAGAGACGCCTTCCACGGGCCATGGCTCGAGTCGCAAGTCGCTGCGCACCAGGCGCAGCATGGAGAAGTGTCTGCGGCAGACGTTCAGGCAAGCCTGGTGGCCCTTACCGCCCAGACCATTACCGAGGCGATTCCGGAAGATTTAAGGCGCATCTATCTGTGCGGTGGTGGAGCAAAAAACCCGGTTCTTCGAAATGCCCTTGAAGTCGCACTGGCCCGCAGAAACCAGCCAGCTTCGATACGGACAAGCGATGCCTTGGGATGGCCGGTTCAGGAAGTCGAGGCCGCGGCCTTCGCCTGGCTCGCCTACTGCTGTGTAGCGAAGATTCCTGCAAGCCTGCCGGCGGTGACCGGGGCCAAGGGAGCCCGGGTGCTCGGGAGCATCACGCCCCACGGCTAGGACGGCCCCGACACTAACCAAACCGCCTAAAGCCTTTTAAACAAAGCATTGGGACGAGGAAAGGCCAAGAGGCCGCTTAGGCAGCCTTCGCCATGGCCACGCGGCGCGCGCGGACACCGGCTGCCAGGATTTCCAGAATAGAAAGACTGTCCTCCCAGCCGATACAGCCATCGGTGATGCTCTGGCCGTAGGTAAGGTCGGCCAGGGTCTGGCCAGGCTGCAGGTCTTGGCGGCCATAGACCAAGTGGCTCTCGACCATCACCCCAAAGATGCGCTCATCGCCTGCAGAGAGCTGGTCGGCAACCGCCTGAGACACGGGCAGTTGGTTCTCTGGCTTTTTGCTGGAATTGCCGTGGCTGAGGTCGATCATGAGTCGGCTCGCCAGGTTGGCGGCGGCAGCCTCGCGGGAGGCGGCCTCAACGCTGGCGGCGTCAAAGTTCGGCGTCTTGCCACCGCGCAGAATGACGTGGCAGTCTTCGTTGCCCAAGGTGGAGACGATTGCCGAGTGCCCATCGCTCGTGACCGACAGAAAATGGTGGGGATGGGAGGCCGCCTTCAGGGCATCAAAGGCAATCTTTAAATTGCCATCGGTACCGTTTTTAAAGCCCACGGGGCAGGACAGGCCCGAGGCAAGCTCGCGGTGCACCTGTGACTCTGTGGTTCTAGCCCCAATCGCCCCCCAGGACACCAGATCGGCAATGTACTGGGGCGAGATCATGTCGAGAAACTCAACCCCCGCCGGAAGCCCCAGGTCATTGATCTGGGCAAGAGTCTGCCGGCCGCAGCGCAGTCCGGTATTAATATCAAAGCTGTTGTCGAGGTGGGGGTCGTTGATGAGGCCCTTCCATCCCACCGTGGTTCGAGGCTTCTCGAAATAGACCCGCATAACGACCTCAAGGTCTTTGGCAAAACGCGTGCGCTGCTCTACGAGTCGCTGGGCGTACTCCAGGGCCGACCTGGGGTCGTGAATGGAACAAGGGCCAATGATCACCAGCAGCCGATCGTCCATTTCATGCAGGATGCGGTGAATCGCCTGTCTGGCAGCCAGAACGGTTCTTTCCGCAACAGGAGATACGGGTAACTCGGCAACAAGTTCTGCGGGCGTCGTGAGTTCTTTGATCTCACGAATTCGAATATTGGAGGTGGAGGTCATAGTGACCCTATTCTAACCGCCCCATGGCAGTGCCCGCGCCCATCGCACCCCAGGGCCGGGTGCAGACCGGAATAGAGGTAGGCCGGTGCGCCTGCGAACCGTGCTGTTACAGATGGCTAGCCCGCGCGAGACCGGGCATCGTTGCGCCAGCAGACATCGGGCAAGCCCTGAGCCCGACTGACCGACCGTGCCATTACAAAAAGCAGGTCAGAGAGTCGATTAAGGTACTGCCGCAGCACCTCCCGCGGCCTGGCCAGGCCCGCGCGATCCTGAGCATGGTCGAGCGCCACAAGGCTGCGCTCGGCCCTGCGGGCAACCGTTCGGGCAACATGGGCGACCGCAGTGGCCTCACTGCCCGCAGGCAGAATGAACTCCTGCAACGGGGGCAGATCGGCATTAAGCCGCGCAATCCAGTCATCAAGTCTGACAAGCCGGTCACTTGCCAGAACTGCATGGTTCGGCAGGGCAAGTTCACCACCAAGGTCAAAAAGGTCATGCTGGATCTCAAAGACCATGGCATCGAGCTCTTGCGAGGCCGCCAGGTTCTGGGCCAGGGGAGCCAGCCGGGCCCGCAACAGCCCCAACTGGCTATTGAGTTCATCGACATCGCCCATGCAGACAAAACGCGCATGGTCTTTGGGAAGACGAGAGCCGTCGGCCATGCCTGAGGAGCCGTCGTCACCGGTGCGGGTGGTAATGCGTGAGAGTCGATTGCCCATGGGTGCCAGTCTATCGCCTCTGGCGATGAAGGCAACTGGAATTTTTCAGGGACTTTGCACCTAGAATAGGGTCATGAATGCCCCCGCGATTCCGTCCACGCTGGCAACCGCGTCTCCAGCGCCATCTTCTTGGCGCCTGGGTGAGCTGCGGTTTGCCGATACCAGCCAGCCCCTTGCTGCAGAAAAGCGCCAGCAGCTCATCGCTGCGCTTTCGGCCCGCCTGCCCTCTGACTGCCTGGTCTTTGACGAAGAGCCTCTTAAGCCGTACGAATGCGACGGGCTTAGCGGCTACCGACAACTACCCGCCGCCGTAGCCCTGCCGCGCACTGAGGACCAGGCCGCAGAGGTTCTGAAGGTATGCACCGCACTGGAAGTGCCCGTGGTCCCCAGGGGGGCGGGTACCGGGCTGTCGGGAGGGGCCACCCCCCATCGCGGAGGAGTGGTCTTGTCCACCGCCCGGCTGCGCAAGATTCTGGCAATAGAGCCCGATGCCCGCCGCGCCAGGGTACAGCCCGGGGTGCGAAACCTGGCCATTAGCGAGGCGGCCGCGCCCTTTGGCCTGTACTATGCGCCCGACCCTTCCTCACAGATCGCCTGCACCATTGGCGGCAACATCGCCGAAAATTCAGGTGGCGTGCACTGCCTGAAATACGGCCTTACCGTACACAACGTGCTGCAGGTCAAGGGGCTCACCATCGAAGGCGAGCAGGTCAGCTTTGGCAGCGAGGCCTTCGATTTCCCAGGACTCGACCTTCTGTCTCTTATGATCGGCTCGGAGGGCATGCTCGCGGTGGTGACAGAAGTCACGGTAAAGCTGGTGCCCAAGCCTGCCCTAGCCCGGGTCATCATGGCCTCATTCGATGATGTCGAGAAGGCCGGGCTCGCGGTGGCAGACCTTATTGGGGCTGGCATTATTCCTGCGGGGCTGGAGATGATGGACAAGCCCATGACCGCGGCGGTCGAAGAGTTTGTCCATGCGGGCTATGACCTGAATGCCGCCGCCATTTTGCTCTGTGAGTCCGATGGCACGCCCGAGGAGGTTGCCGAAGAGATTGGGCGGATGAAGGCGGTGCTTTCAGCAAGCGGCGCAACCGAGCTAAAGGTATCGGAGTCTGAGGCTGAACGGCTGCGGTTCTGGTCGGGCCGCAAAAACGCCTTTCCGGCCTCGGGCCGAATCTCTGCGGACTACTACTGCATGGACGGCACCATTCCCCGTCGCAGGCTTGGCGAGATGCTCAGAAAGATTGCCGCGCTTGAAAAGAAGTACGGTCTGAGCTGTCTGAACGTATTTCATGCCGGAGATGGAAACCTGCATCCGCTGATTTTGTTTGACGCGGCAAAGCCGGGCGAGTTTGAGACCACCGAGCGGTTTGGTGCCGAAATTCTAGAGGCCTGTGTGGAATTCGGTGGAACCATTACCGGTGAGCATGGAGTGGGAATCGAGAAGATCAATTCCATGTGCGTGCAGTTTTCCCCCGAAGAGCGGCTTGCGTTTTTTGCCGTCAAGCGGGCCTTTGATCCCCATGGCCTTCTGAATCCTGGGAAAAACATTCCCACCCTATCGCGCTGCGCGGAATATGGCCGTATGCATGTGCATAACGGTGCCCTACGTTTTCCTGAACTCGAGCGGTTCTAGGCAATGCCGGCCTCTGTCACCGACGACCAGGCCCAGCAGTGGCGGGCACAGACCCAGGCCTTGGTCGCTCAAGCCCGTGACAGCGGGCGTGCAATACAAATCTCCGGCCACGGCAGTAAGGCCTTCTACGGCCAGCCTGTTAACGCCAGCAGCGGCGATGGGCTTACGACGATTACCACCACCGACTACCACGGTATCGTGGCCTATGACCCGAGCGAACTGGTGGTCGTGGCGCGGGCAGGAACATCCATTTGCGCGCTGGAATCGGTATTGGCCGAGCGTGGGCAACGGCTGGCCTTCGAGCCTCCCCGTTTTGGCGGAAAGGGAACGGTGGGCGGAATGGTTGCAACCGGGCTCTCCGGGCCGGGAAGACTCTCTGCAGGGCCCTGTAAGGACTTTATTCTGGGGCTGAGTGTTATGGGCAGCGATGGGGCCCTGATGCGTTTTGGCGGCACCGTGATGAAGAACGTGGCAGGCTACGATGTCTCGCGCCTGCACACGGGGGCCTTGGGAATTCTGGGGCTGATTCTTGATGTCTCAATCAAGGTACTGCCCGAACCGGCGGCCCGGGCCACCGTAACGCTCACCTGCGATAAGGCCCAGGCAGTCACCCTATGCGACCGCTGGCTCGCCGAGCCCCTGCCCATTTCTGCCACGGCCTGGGGCCTGCCGGATTACTGGCAGTCCGACAGCCCGGAAGATGGGGCTGCCTCTTTCTCTCCAAGCCATAATGAAGCCCTCAATGCGGGGGAGCTAGGAATCCGGTTTTCGGGTGCCGAGGCAGCAGTGCAGTCGGCCATTGACCGATTCGAAAAACAGCATGGTGCCAGACTGGTGACCCCCGACAGAGCAGACCGCTTTTGGAATGCACTGCGCGACCAGCGTCTGGGATTTTTTTCGGCCGCAGACCCCAACACCGACCGCCTGCTCTGGCGCATTGCGGTCCCCGCCCAGACGCCGGTAATACCAATAACAGGGCCAGCCATTCTGGAATGGGGCGGTGCCCTGCGCTGGGTATGGTCACACCAGCCCGCGGCCGAGGTGCGTGCAGCGGCGCAACAGGCAGGCGGACATGCCACGCTCTACCTGGCCCCTGATGCAACGCGCGCAAAAGAAGGGGCCTTTGCGCCGCTGCCCAGGGCTCTGCAGGCACTACATCAAAGGCTTAAGGCAGAGCTTGATCCGCATCATCTCTTTAACCCGGGCCGCATGTATGCTGGCCTATAGCCCTTCTCTATGAGCCCTCAGGCATGGAAGTAACCCTATCGGACCTGGCCAGGCAAGACCCCAAGGCACACGAGGCGGCCGATATCATCCGACGCTGCGTGCACTGCGGGTTCTGTACCGCCACCTGCCCCACCTATCAGATTCTGGGCGATGAACGCGACGGCCCACGCGGTCGCATCTACATGATTAAAAAAATGCTCGAGGGCGAGCCGATCTCCTCAGAGACCCAACTGCACCTCGACCGTTGCCTTACCTGCCGTAACTGCGAAACGACATGCCCCTCGGGGGTGGAATATGGGCGACTGGTCGATCTCGGACGCGAGATGGTAGACCATGCCGTGCCCCGACCTCTGCCCCAGAGAGTTGTGCGCAGTCTCTTGCGCGAAGGCCTTACCTCACGATGGTTTGCACCGGCCGCACGCCTGGGGCGCGCCCTACGGCCAGTGCTGCCCGAGCTGCTCTCGCAGAAGCTTCCGCCGGTCGCCGATACCCAGCTTTCCTGGCCAACACGGCAGCATGCCCGTAAAGTAATTCTTCCGCGCGGCTGTGTGCAGCCCACGCTGCTGCCCAATATCGACGGTGCCACGGCGGTCGTCTTGGATCGGCTCGGTATTGAAGCCCTGATCACCAAAGAATCCCGTTGCTGCGGGGCGGTGCGCCATCACCTTGCCGATGGGCAGGGTGCGCTTGCCGAGGTACGCCGAAACATTGATGCCTGGTGGCCGCAGATCGCCTCGGGAGATATTGAGGCGATTGTCATGAATGCCTCGGGCTGCGCCGTCATGGTTCGAGACTATGGCAGGCTTCTGGCTGACGATAAGGCCTATGCCGAAAAGGCTGCCAGTGTCTCTGCCCTGGCCAGGGATCCGATTGAACTACTTGCGCCTCTGCTCACTGAAATACAACAACGATTTCCGAAGCTCTCGGATGGCAAAAACAGGATGCGTATTGCCTATCACCCCCCCTGTACCCAGCAGCATGGTCTGAAAATTCGGGGTGCGGTGGAAAGGTTTCTCTCTGATCTTGGCGTAGCGATACAGCCCGTTGCCGACAGCCATCTCTGCTGCGGGTCAGCAGGCACCTATTCGGTTCTGCAGCCAGCGCTTGCCAAGACCCTTAAGGAACAAAAACTCGAGGCCCTTACAGCAGGCAGCCCCGAGTGTATTTTGTCTGCCAATGTAGGCTGTATTGGCCATCTTCAGTCGGGCACACCGGTTAAGGTGGCCCACTGGATCGAATGGCTGGAAGAACAGACGCGGTAGATCAGGCCCTATTTCTCGTCAGCCACAGGATTAGACAACAGGCCGATCTCGGGAACCTCTACCGACACCGTATCGCCGTGTTTCATAAACAGCGGAGGCTTACGGGCAAAACCCACACCTGCGGGCGTTCCAGAAATAATTACGTCACCGGGTTGTAGCGCAAAGATCTCAGAACAAATGCTTACCAAGGTTGCGACGTCAAAGATCATGTCGCGCGTGTTGGCATCTTGGACCACCTGGCCGTTGAGGCGGGTTTTGAGCTGGAGCCCAACTGCGCCCATGGGAAGCTCGTCTGCGGTGACCATCCAGGGCCCGAAACTGGCAGAGGCGTCAAAGTTTTTGCCAATCATCCACTGGGTAGACTTGAACTGGTAGTCACGAATCGAGCCATCGTTAAAAAGCGAATAGCCCGCAACATGCGACAGGGCGTCAGCCTTAGCAATATGGCGGCCCTCTTTGCCGATGATCACGGCGATCTCGCCCTCGTAGTCGAACTCTGGGGAGACCTTAGGCCGAATAATGGGCTGCCCATGGCCCACCCACGAGGACGGAAATCGATGAAACAAGACGGGATACTTCGGGGGATCTTTGTAGGGGCTCTCTGCCGCATGGTCAACATAGTTGAGACCAACCGCAATTGCCTTAGACGGATTAAGAATGGGCGGGAGCCAGTGCAGGCCCTCGAGTGCGGCGTTAGGCGACAGGTTAGGCCAGTCGGCCTTGAGCACATCCATAAGGGTAGGCCCCGTCTTGAGCAGGGCATCAAGGCTTGTGGGAAAACCCTTTACGCTCAGATCAATCAGGCCACCATCTTTTAAAACGCCTAATCGGGTCGTGCCATCAGGGTGTAAGAAATTCAAAAAACGCATCGCAGGTGTCTCCAGTTGGGGGGGTCTCGCAAAGGTGCGGCTAAGGTGCGCCCGTGGCGTGGTTATGCAGGCTCTGCCTCGACTTCCCGATTCACAATAAAGTCATCGGGGACCGAGGGGCCCCAGAGGTAGAGTGAATTCTCGGGGGGATAGTCTTGGACAGGCCAGTTGGTGTCTGCGCCGACAAAGTCGATATCAAAAGAATATTCGGTGAAGCTGCCCCATGGGTCTTGCACATAATAAAAATAGTTAGACCCGATCACATGGCGCCCCACGCCCCAGCCACTTGTATAGCCCGCAGCCATCATCTGGTCCATGCCGAGCCCCACTTGGTCGAGACGGTCTACTGCCCAGCTCGTGTGGTGCAGCCCAGGGCCATTTGATTTCGCAAAGGCCAGCAGATGATGGTCGCTGGAATGGGCGCCATGCATAAAGGCAATGATGTCTGCGGATTTGTCTGAAAGCCGCAGTCCGAGGGCCCTCTCGTAAAAATCAATCGACCGTGGCACATCAGTACTGAACATAAGCAGGTGCGACATGCGCAAGGGGTGCACCTGAGGAAGTTCGCCGCGCATCGGGCCAATCGGAACTGCTATGGGATTAGCCTTATATACCGGACCAAGCGCTGGAGTCTTCTCGTTTGGGGTGACCTTTTCCGTAACGGTGATCTGCAATAAATTACTATCGGGGTCACGCACCCAAAAGCCTGAGGTGTCTTCGGCCATGGGGTGAGGCGAGACTAATGCATGACCTTGGGCCAGCACCTGGGCACGCAATGCCTCGAGGTCTGCGGCGTAGGCGCCCAGCGTCAAGTAGGCGAGTTTCTTTCGAGACCCAGCCTGAAAGATCTGCCCCCAGCAGTGCGGCGAAAAATGGGTATAAAGACGCAACCGATCCGCAGCCACTTCCACACGCAATCCGAAGGCAGAGAAGTATTTCTCGGCCACGGCAAGATCGGGGACACTAAACACAAAACGGCTTGCAGAGTGAATGGCAGTGGCCTTAGGGCGACGGGGTTGGTTCATCAGATTCTCCTTAGTGCAGACAAGGACCTAGAGCGATGATAAGCGCTAGCGCAGGCACAGCCCATGATTACACCAGCGCAGACCTATAACACGACGGGCACGAACATCCCGCCTCGTTAATGGGTAGGCGTGGGAGTCGAGGTCGGCGCTGAGGCCGAGGCCCCCTCTGCGGCCACGCCTAGATAAAAACTCTTAACCAGCGCGTTTTCCTTTAAGGTCTCAACATCGCCCTGAAATACGATCTCGCCATGAACAATGATATAGCCGAAGTCAGCAATACGCATGGCCTGGTTGAAGTTTTGTTCGGCCATAAGTACCGTGAGACTGTACTGGTCTTTGAGTTCTTTGAGCTTGGTAATGGTCTGCGAGACCAGCAAGGGTGACAGGCCCACCGAGGGCTCATCGACCAGCAAGAGTCGGGGCGCAGACATTATGGCCCGGGCAATGGCAAGCATCTGTTGCTGCCCCCCCGACATGGAACCCGCAAGCTGGTTTTTCCGCTCGGCCAACACCGGGAATGCAGTCAGGCAGAAGTCGAGGTTCTCGCGAATGGATGCACGGGCCTTATCGCGAAATGCGCCTAGTAAAAGATTTTCTTCAACGGTGAGCTTAGGAAAAAGCCGTCGGCCTTCGGGCACCAGCGCTACGCCCAGGTTCACAATCTCTTGCGTGGACAGACTTGCCAGGTCGTGCGTCTGATCGTCGATGGTAAGGCGAACGCTTCCCTGACTGGGTTTGACCATGCCCATGACGCACTTCATAAGGGTACTTTTGCCATTGCCGTTGGTACCCAGCAAGGCGACCGTACGGCCCTCATAGAGAGACAGGCTGACGCCCTGCAGGGCCTTCACGGCACCATAACTGGCATGGATCCCTTCGATTTCAAGCTTAATCGCCAAGGTAGGCCCTCTGCACGTGTGGGTTGGCAACCACCTCTTTGGGTGTGCCCTGACAGATGATCTGCCCGGCATCGAGACAGACCACCCGCTGCGAAAACGACATCACCGCCTGCATGATGTGCTCAATCATGATGATCGTAATGCCCTGGCTGTTCATGTCGAACAGTATCTGAAGCACCTCATCGATTTCAGTGCCTGCCAACCCGGCCATGGCCTCATCGGAAATCAAGAGACTGGGGTGGGCGGCCATAGCCCTGGCAAGTTCCATCTTGCGAAGTTCCACCTGGGATAACTGGCTGGTGGGTACAAGGGCCTTGGCCTTGAGCCCCATGCTCGCAAGAATCTGGTAGGCCTCTTCTTCGGCCCGCGCGCCCGTAATGCCGCAGACATAGGAGAGCGGCACCAGGAGATTTTCGAGCATCGTCATGCTGGAAAAAGGACGGGGAATCTGGAAACTACGGGCAATACCGAGCTTCGTGCGGCGATGGGCAGGCAGGCGGGAGATGGGCGCGCCATTGAAGTGGATAGTGCCCTCATCGTTAAGCAAGGCCCCCGAGATGCAGTTGATCAGCGTGGTCTTGCCAGAGCCATTCGGGCCAATAAGGCCCAGTCGTTCGCCCTTTTGTACCTGAAGGTCGACGCCCGAGAGCGCCGTAAAGCCTCCAAAGAACTTGGAGACTTTATTTACTTCGAGGATGCTTTCCATTTTCGGTAGAGCCCCACAATGCCATCTGGCGCAGCGATTACAAAGAATACAAGCAAGACTCCCACAACCAGCACATTGAGCTCGCTGGAAATAGTGACCGTTACCAGTTGTTGAATGGATGCTAGAAGCAACGCCCCGATGAGTGGGCCTACCCAGTGGGACATGCCACCGATAATAGGCATTGCGAGCGCCGAGACCGCATAGACCAGGTTAAAGCTGGAATAGGGCTCGATGTAACTAAGGTACATCGGCATGGGCGCCCCGGCAGCCCCAAGCAAGGCACCAGAAACCGCACAGGCAATGAGCTTCAGGCGTAAGGTGGGCACCCCAGTGCACTCGGCCGCCTCTTCTGAGTCGCGCAGGGCGCGCAGGCCTCGGCCAATATGCGAGTCTTGAATATAACGGGCAATAGCAATGGCGGCGACCGCCATAATGACCATTACCCAGAAGAGCATGCGGGTGTAGCTGTCGAAAGGCCAGCCTTCGCCAGGCCGGGTGAGCTGCAGGCCAGTAGCCCCCCCTACGTACCGCCAGTTGATCACCACGGTTTCGAGAATAAACACTAGGGCGACGGTGGCAATCGAAAAAAAGATCCCGCGCAGTCGAACAGAAATGACGCCGACCAGAAATCCCAAAGTTCCCGAGATAAGCGCTGCCGCGAGAATCTGGACGATAAGCGGGGCCTCTAGCGACATATGAACCACCAGCGCGGAATAGGCGCCAGCACCCACAAAGGCAGGAACCCCAAAGTTCACATACCCCGCGTAACCGCCCAGGATATTCCAGGCGGTAGCAAGCACCACCGCCTGCAAGACAACGAAACCCGCAAAGAACAGGTATTCGTTGACACCCGACATCACCAGCCCTGTGGCAGCCAGAACCACCGCCAGACACGCTATCCAGAATCGCATGGTCTTTTATCGTCCGAAAAGGCCCTTGGGCCTTACTGCAAGTACCACCAGCAACAAGCCAAAGGCTACCGCAGGAGCCCAAGACGCGCCAAAGAACATCAGCACGATCGACTCGGTAACCCCAAGAATAAGCGCTGCGGCAAGTGTGCCACTCATGCTCCCTAGCCCTGCCAAGACCACCACACAAAAGGTACGTCCGATATAGATGCGGTCCATGGTGGGCTCTACTGGCGCCACGATAATGAGCATGGCGCCAGCCAGCGCATTGACGGCGGTTGCCAACCCAAAGGCAAACTGCTTGATACGAACCGGGTCTGCCCCCATGAGGCGAAGTGCGGCCTCATCTTGCCCCACGGCCTTGATAGCCCGTCCGGTGAATGTCTTCGACAGGTAAACGGTAAGGGTGATGGTTAAAAAGAGCGCGACCCCAAAGGCCACCAAAAGCCGATAGGGGATACGCAGGTCGTCGATCTTCAGGCTTCCGCCAATGTAGGCAGCCTCAGCAGAACGCTGATCGACGCCAAATGCCACAACCAGAAGCACCTCGATAATGAATGCAATGCCAAAGAAAAACGCCAGCCCACTGACGGCAGCCGAATTGCCGCGCTTTTCAAAGGTTTCGTAGTACATGCGGTAGAGCGCAGCCCCAAAGAGAAAGAAGAACGGGGTGAGCATGAGGCCAGCAAGAATCGGGTCTACCCCGTACTGGCCAAGAAGGTAGACACCATAAGAACCGAGGATTAGTACTGCTGGATGGGCTACGTGCGGAACATCGAGCAGGCCAAAGGCAATCGACAGCCCGATACTGACTGCAGCATAGAAGCAGCCGAGCAGCAGACCAAAAATAATCGCTTCGAGGAGGAGGTCGAAAGAAAAGGCCATAGATAGGCGAACGGGGGGATGCTGCTGCCCGGCTAGAGCGAAAAGGAAAGCGGCCTAAATGCAGAGCAGCAACATACCCCGATACAGCACCCGATTAGGATTTCTGCGCCTTCTCGTATGGAGCGATGAGGTCTCCGGACTTATCTGCTGGTGGGAAGATTACGATCTGCCGATCGGGTGACCGGAACTGCTCCTGGTCTTTGTCCTTCACGCCCCGGAACTGCGCGGTTATGATGCGCTGATTCGCCCGTTCGCCACCGGCATCGAAACGCACAGGGCCAACAATGGTCTGCATCTCGTTCTTGCGCAGGTAGTCGGCAAGGCGACGGTCTTCAATGCTATTGGTAGCCTTGATCGCCTGCTCAAGCATCTGGCCGATCGCATAGTTAAAGGGCGGCAGGTAGAACCCAAGCTCGTCGACCTTTTGCGCCTTCGCCCGCTCGGAGTAGCGACGGAAAAAGTCATCGACACCTGGCATTTTCATTCCGGGAACGTAGGTATTGAAGTTTAGAATGCCATTCAGTTTGCTGCCCAGGTTAATCATGATAGGCGTGAAGCCGAGCCCCACCATGCCGCCGCCGAGGACCCGCACCTGGTCTCCAACGCCGATCTCATGGATGGCGTTCACGATACCGGCGGAATCTGGAGGATAAGAGGCAATAAAGACCATCTCAGCCTTAGAGGCCCGAACCGCGCGAATAATGGTCGAGAAGTCTTTTGTCGTGGGAGGGTAGTTCTGATCGTAGACCTTGTTGAGCTTGAGCTTGGCAATGTAGGCCCGAACACCGTCAGCAAGGTTTTGCGCAAAGTCCTGGTCGGAGGCCACAACCGCGATGCTCTTGGCACCCGCCGCAACGCCTGCTTCGACAAACCCCTTTGACCATCCCTCGGAATCGTTCCAGGGGGCATTGTTAAACCACATATCGTGTTTAACGTCGGCATTGACCTGAAAAGAGAAGTTGCCCATGAGCAGCTTGCCCCGTTGCTTGACCAAGGGCATGATCGGCGCGGTAGGTACTGTGGCGTATGGGGCGATAAGAAGATCAACCTTATCAACATCGAGAAGCTTGGAATAAATTCCTGGGGTATTCGCCGGGTTGGACTGGTCGTCGTAGGCAGTGAACTCGACCCTCCGGCCAAGCAGTCCACCCCGTCCGTTGACATCATCAACCCACATACGCAGGGCTACCAACGCCGCCTGGCCGCCACCGCCAAGGCCGCCTGTTTGGGGCATGCTCATGCCAATTTTTATGGGATTAGCCTGAGCAAACACCGGGGCGGGCATAGCAGCCGCAACCACCGTGGCGCCAGCAGCACCCACTACCTTTCTACGCGTCTTATCCATGTTATCTCCAGAGGCGCGACTACCCGCGCCTTTAAAATATTTTTGAAGGAACGTACTTGAGAAAAAACTTCGGGACTTTATCGCCTGATCACTATCGCTGCGATTTCCCTTTGCGTCTATAAGGGCAAGTACTAGCCGTCATGGGCGACATCAGCCAGCTAGTGGCTGGTAGCGCGTCTGGAGCTACAGAATTAAGCCCCGGACCCGGCCAGCAGCCGGGGATAGATCTCCCTGGCACCGGCCAGAAAAAGGTCGACGGCATCACCCGTGCGCACCTCGAACGGCGCCGGGGCTTTGATACCAAAGATATTGCGCCGAACCGCCCAATAAAACATGCTGCCGTGCAGGTTCCAGACCATTTCAATCTCTCGGGCCGATATCTTCGGGGCCTTAGTACGGGCATACCGGGACAATAGCGCATGTCGAAGCTCCTCTGCCACGACCACGAGTAGCTGTTTACGCACAAAGTCGAGATAGTTTCGGTTCAGGCCCATTCCGGCGAGACCAGCAAACATATAAATACGAATCCATTCCGGCCGATACGTGCTGTGTGCATACTGGGAATAGAATCGATTGAGCCGGTCGCGCAAGGGAACCGATCGATCCTTAAGGTCACGAATCCATAACGGATCCCATTTCTTCATAAAGACGGCATCGAAGACCTCGTTGATAAGGTCGTTTTTGGAAGGGAAGTAGCGATACAGCAGAGGCTGTGAGACCCCTATACGCCGCGAAAGCTCACGGGTCTGCCCTGCGAAACCTACCTCGGCAAAATAGGCAATGGCAGCCTCAAGGATCTGCTGTCTTCGAATATCGGGGCTTAGTCGGGCGCCCTGCGGCAGTGATTTGGACGCGGGGGATTTGGCATGATTTTTCAGAATAGGCCTCTTGGAACGAGTATCAATCTAATAAGTGTACGAGTTTCGTTCTAATGGCCCAAACCAGACCCCAGACTCTAAGCGCAGCATGGCCCAGACCGCGGGCTAAGCGCTTATGTTGACGCCGGCTTTTCCTTTAAGCTTCAGAATAGTTCGAGCCTCGTCCGGGCTCGCCACACGCAGTCCCAGGCCTTCGACAATCTGCCGCGCGGCAGAAACCTGTTCGGCATTCTTCTTGGCCAGTTGACCGGGACGAATCCACAGTGAGTCTTCTAGGCCCACCCGAATATTGCCCCCCATGGCCACTGACTGTGCAGCAATAGCCAACTGGTTCTTTCCTGCCCCCAGAACGCTCCAGACATAGTCGTTTCCAAAAAGCCGGTCGGCAGCCTGCCGCATATAAGAGACGTCTTCAGGATGGCCGCCAATACCGCCGAGAATTCCAAAGACCGACTGAATAAAGAACGGGGGCTTGATCAGACCTCGATCGGCAAAATGGGACAGGGTGTAGAGATGGCCAATGTCGTAGCACTCGATCTCAAAGCGGGTCTGATTGTCTGCACAGGTGCGCAGGATATTTTCAATATCGCGAAATGTGTTCTTAAAGATGCGCTCGTCTGAGCCCTCGAGGTAGGGGCGCTCCCAGTCGTACTTGAAGTCTTTGTAACGGTTGAGCATGGGGAAGAGGCCAAAGTTCATGGAGCCCATATTGAGGGAGGCGACTTCGGGCTTGAAATGGGCGCAGGGCTTCAGTCGCTCTTCAACCAGCATAGTCGGCGCCCCCCCGGTGGTGATATTGATCACCACATTAGACTGACGATAAATCTCCCGCAAAAAGGGGGCAAAGGCCTCGGGGGACTGATCCGGTCGGCCATCTTGGGGGTTACGGGCATGCAGGTGCACAATCGCCGCGCCGGCCTCTGCAGCCTCGATTGCCGCCTTGGCAATTTCCTGGGCAGTGATGGGAAGGTAGGGCGACATCGAGGGCGTGTGGATCGCGCCGGTGACGGCACAGGTGATAACCACGGCCCGCGTCTGGCGAGAGGGCTGCGCGTTTTCGGAACTAGAGGCGGTGGAAAGTGACATACGAAGGACTCCTAGACAGATAGCATAAGATACCCTAGTGCTGATCAGTTATTCAACAACCTTCGTGTGTGCCGCCTTCGCAGGTCTTCTGGTTTCGAACTTTTATTACTTTCAGCCATTGGCGCCCTATATGGCCCAGGAAATGGGATGGAGCCTATGGCAGGCAACGAGCTTCATTCCGGTATCTCAGGCAGGCTATTGTCTGGGGCTTCTGTTTCTGGTGCCGCTGGCAGACCGGGTCGAGAGTCGGCAACTGCTTCTCAGGACCATGGCAGCTGTGGTGGCCTGTCTATTGGCACTGGCGTTTTTTCGGCGGTGGGAGCTGCTCTTACTGGTAACGCTCTGCCTCGGTTTCTGTCTGAGTGCAATTCAGATGCTTCTTCCCGCCATTACCGGGCTCAGGCCAGCCGAAAAACGCGGCCAGACACTAGGCATCATGATTGCCGGTATTGGGGTGGCCGTGACGCTTGCCAGACCCTTGGCGAGCCTGGCGGGATGGGCGGGACACTGGCAGACGATTTTTCTGATCTCCGCCGGGCTCATGGCTCTGGGCATACTCACCTTCTCCCAGATCCTGCCCCGTATGCCCCGGGTGCCCCAGGGGAGTCTCTGGCACTACATGCGCGGGCAGGTCTCGCTCTGGAGGAACACCCCCCTTCTTCGCCATCGCGCATTCGGACAGGCGATCTCTTTTGGCGTTTTCAGCGCCTTCTGGACCGGTGTTCCGGCAGAACTGGTGAATGGCCCGTTGGGCCTAAGCCAGCTTGAGCTCGGTGCCTTCTCGCTTGTGGCAATCACGGCGACAGTTGCCGCGCCTATCGCGGGCCGGTGGTCGGATCAGGGGCGGTCACGGGCAGGCATAGGCTGGGCAACTATCATCATCGCCTTGGGCTGCCTGATCGGGGCCCTGGGTCTAGTCGAGCATCGCACCCTTGCACTGCTGGGCCTCACACTGGCAGCAGGCCTTTTGGACTTTGGGCTGGCCCTGCAGCTTGTCTTGAGCCAACGGCAGGTGTTCGATATCTCGCCTGAGGCCAGCAGCCGGGCGAACAGCCTTTTTATGGCCACCTTCTTTACTGGCGGCGCGGCTGGATCCTGGGCAGGCGGCTGGGTCTATAGCACTGCGGGCTGGGGCATGCTGGTCTTACTGATGCTTGCCTTAACCATGGTGGGGCTGGCGGTTCAGCGATCATGGAACACCTCGGCCCTGAGCACGGGGTCGTCGGCATGAATATCCAGTGCCAGTAGAAAACGCGACACCATGTTGTAGGTGGCAACCACGCCCACCAGTTCTACGGTTTGTTGAATTCCGAGTTCTTGCGCCAAAGTCTGCTTCACTGCAGGCGCTACGACTAGGCTTCGCGTCATTTGCTCTGCCAGAAGGATCACGTTTTGCTCTACTGTGGAGAAGAGCGCCATGGAAAACGCAGGCGTACCCACACGACCGAGCATCTCCGCCTGCGCAGGCGTTCCACCAGACGCGATAAAAATTGGCGCATGGTGCTCATACTCAAAGCTCGCGCCATTTAAAACGGCTACCACGCACATGACAAGCTCCCGAAGCTGTATCGGCACGGAGAGCTCAGTACGTACCTTTCCAAGAAAAACATTCCAGCCTTCTGCCAGCGGGGGGCTGTGCAGCAGCATTCGATCGAGCTTTAAAAGACTGCCGCCGCGGCGGGCGCGAATCGCGGCCACAAGGTCTGCTGGCTCAGGATGATTCTCGGGCAGCATGGGAATGACTGGGGCTGATGACATCTTCAGATCCTCTTTAACCGAAGAGCTAGAGCATAATCTAGATCCTCTCTTCTTACGCCCCGCCCCCTTCTTTCCTCATGCCTGCTCCCTATTCTGCTAATCCATCGATCAGCCGTATTGATCTTTTGCTCATTCTCTTCGTGACCCTTGCCTGGGGGTTTAACTATTCGGTAATGAAGCTGGTGGTCTCTAGCTACCCGCCAGCCACCTTTCGGGCCCTTACCTTTTTCTTTGGCCTGATCTGTATCGGTCTTTATGTTATCTATCGCAAGGAGTCTTTCCGGATTCCCCGGGGAGAACGTGCTGCGGTGGTAAAGATAAGCATCTTTAATATGCTGCTCTGGCACACTGGGTTGATCTTTAGCCTCACCCTTCTGAGTTCGGGGCGGGCAGCAATCGTTGGCTACACCATGCCCGTCTGGGCACTCCTGGCCAGTGCAATCGTGTATAAGGCAAGGCTCACTGGCCGGGCTGTGGCCGGGGTGGTGCTTGCTCTGGCAGCGACATACCTTCTTGCTGTCGATGAGATCCAGCAGTTCACCGGTCAGCCGCTGGGCCTTGTCTTGATCTTGTCGGCAGCTATTTTCTGGGGCATTGGAAATGCAATGATCAAGCACACCCCGCTGACGATTTCGACTGCGGTGCTTAACTTCTGGTCTCTGACGATTTCCTGTGTTCTGGGGTTTGCTATCGCAGCAGCCACTGAGGTTGCCGACTGGCGCTGGCCTTCGGCCATTGAATGGGCCGGCGTGTTCTATAACAGTGTGGTGGCGTTTGCCCTGGGATATGTGGCCTGGTTTACCGTGGCGCGCAAGCTTTCAGCGGTTACCAGCGGGCTATCGATTATGCTGGTGCCAGTGGTGGCGGTCTTCGGCGGGGCTTTCTGGCTGTCAGAGGCCATTACCTGGCAAGACCTTTTGGCGCTTGCCCTGATTCTGGCGGCCATGGCCGCGGTATTGCTTCCTGGAAAGCGTGACGCCGTCAATGCCTGAGGCCCGGGCAGACGAGCCCAAAGCAAGGCTCCCCATTGCGGCCATAGGGTTAGGGGGCCGAGAATGCCGCTATATACGCCCCAGTGCCTTGAGGACCCTTTCCGGAGTGAAAGGCTGAGTGGATACAGAGGCATTGAAAGGGGCAAGCGCGTCATTTAAGGCATTCATGATCGCACCGGGCGCACCCGCGGTACCTGCCTCTCCTGCGCCCTTGGCACCAAGTTCTGAAGACCGCGTGGGCGTTGCCACATGTGCCACCGCGATATCGGGCATCTCGGCGGCCATCGGCACCAGGTATTCGGCCATGGTGCCATTACGCATCTGACCATCTTCGCTATACATGCATTCCTCGAAAAGGGCGCCGCCGATGCCTTGCACAATGCCGCCACGGATTTGCTCATCTACCAGCATGGGATTGATGACCGTGCCACAGTCTTCGACACACCAGTGCTTAAGCAAAGTGACAAAGCCGGTTTCGGGGTCTAGCTCCAGGTAGGAGGCCTGTATACCGTTGGTAAAGGTAAAGCCGTATTCTCGGGGCGTGTAATGCCGGGTGACGGTAAGCTCGGACTGAAACTGCATAGGCAGCGTATCTGGCCGAAAATAAGCCACACGCCCAAGCTCGGCCAAGGAAAGCTTGACCTCTCCGGTGATCTTATCGACCACCTGGTTCTGACGAATATCCAGCGTAATTCTTTCGGTCTGGAGAATCGCCGCGGCAATATCGAGAATATTGGAGCGCAGCGCCTTGCCGGACTGCAGCACTGCCTCACCGCCAATACCAGCGCCACGAGAGGCCCAGGTGCCACCGCCATAGGGCATGACTGCGGTGTCGCCGGTCATGACCCGCACCTTATCGATGGACACGCCTACGGCATCAGCCGCGATCTGGGCAAAGACAGCCTCGCTACCTTGGCCCTGTTCGGTAACGCTACAGGTAACTGTGACCACGCCCTGGGGATCCATACGCAGGGTGGCCCCATCTTGGGCGGAAATGCGCGCACCGCCGACACCATAAAAGGCAGGCGACGGGTTGGTGACTTCGATCATCGCGGCCAGGCCAATACCACGATAGATACCCTTGGCCCGGAGCGCCTGTTGCTCGGCGCGCAAGGCGGGGTAATTCATAAGGTCTAGCAGCTTGTGTAGCGACTTCTGGTGCGAGAGGCACTCAAACTTGATTCCCGACGGAAAGCTGAGATAGGGATAGGCGTCATCGGGGATGATGTTCTTGGCGCGAAAATCGGCTGGGTCCATGCCAATGGCACGGGCGGCTTCATCGACAATACCTTCGGTGACTGCCACGGCAATCGGGTGGCCCACGGCTCGGTACTGACAGGTAACGTTTTTATTGGTGAAGACGACATTGAGCTTCGCGCGGTAGTGCTTGTGACGATAAGGCCCGCCCGTGAGATTGACCACCTGATTGCCCTCAATGCCACTGGTGCGGGGATAGACCGAATAGGGGCCAATGCCTGTGAGGTCTTCAAGGTCGAAACCAACAATCTCTCCGTCTCGCATACAGGCCAGACGAACCGTCACGGTATGTTCCCGCGCGTGGATATCGGTAATAAAGGACTCCATGCGGTCGGCCACAAACTTAACGGGCCGACGCAGAGCCACCGATATGGCCGCGGTAGCCATCTCATCGGCATAGACATGTACCTTGATGCCGAAGGACCCACCCACGTCTTTGCAGACAACGCGTATCTGCGACTCAGGGATATTGAGATGCTTGGAAAAGATGTCCTGCATCATATGCGGCGCCTGCGTGGCGTGATAAACGGTCAGGCTGTGGTCTGCCGGGTTGTAGTCGGCAAGGATAGACCGCGGTTCCATGCAGACACCGGTGTGCCGAGAAAAATCGTAGGTCTTCTCTACCACATGGTCAGCCTTGGCCCAGGCCTCATCAAAGCCCTCAGTCTTAAGTTCGCGGGCAAAGCAGATATTGTCGCCAAGGTCGGGGTGAATAACGACATCACCACGCAGAGAGGCACGCATATCGGTTACCGCGGGAAGGGGGTCAAACTCGGCATCGATATGGTCAAGAGCGTCTTCTGCCTGACGACGGGTTTTGGCAACAACCGCTGCAACGGCCTCGCCCTGCCAGCAGACCCGATCAATGGCAATCGGGTGCTGAGGCGCTGACTTGATTCCCTTAAGGTGACCCAGAACGCCCACCCAGGGGGTGCAGAACGCAGCAAGGTCAGCACCCGAAAAGACCGCGATAACCCCCGGCGCTGAGCGGGCCTTGGCAAGGTCGAGGCCTCGGATGCGCGCATGGGCGTAAGGGCTGCGGAAGAAGACAACATGGGCAAGACGCGGTAGGCGCATGTCATCGATATAACTGCCACGCCCCTGCACCAGACGCTTGGCCCCGGCTCGCGGTACAGACTTACCGATATAGCCCTCGGTCTTTTCCACGGTCTGCAGGTCTTGGGGAAGTTCAGCACGAGAATTCATAATGGCCCTCGAAGAAAGTCTTTACGCTGCGGATGTGGACGTGGACAATGCGTTTTTGCGCGCGACAAGCACCGACTCGACGGCATCGACGATTGCCTGGTAACCCGTGCAACGGCAGTAATTTCCGGAGATATAGTCACGGATCTCGTCACGGGAGGCATCGGGGTGATTGCGCACGAGATCTAGGGCGGTAAGCAGCATGCCTGGGGTACAGAAGCCGCACTGCAGCGCATTATGCTGGAGAAATGCCTGCTGAAGATCGTGAAGTGCCCCGGCGTCGGACAGGCCCTCGATGGTATGCACCTCTTTACCGGCAGCCTGAACTGCCAGCATTAGGCAGCCGCGAACCAGGGTGTTGTCGACCATCACCGAACAGGCGCCACAAACCCCATGCTCACAGCCCAAATGCGAACCCGTAAGATCGAGGCGTTCGCGCAGGAAATCCACCAGGTGCATGCTGGGAGAGACATCTGCCTCTACCGGCTCACCGTTGACCTGCAGTCGTATAGCAATTGTCTGGGCATTCACGACGTGACTCCTAACTGTTGAACAACCCGCTTTAAGACCACGCCTGCAAGGTAGGACTTGGTCTGAGACTGCGCCTGCAGGTCGGGCATGGGGTCCAGGTCTGCGGCAAGGGCGTGGCTGGCTGCAGAAAGGCAAGCGGGGTCCCCTATGGGCTGGCCCACGAGGCTCGCGGCCGCCGTCTTGGCCAAAATGGGGCGATCAGCCACGGCAAAATAGGCCAGTCGTGCTGCTGCGACCTTGCCCTGCGCCACAGACACCTGGGCCGCAAGCCCAACCATGGCATAGTCGCCACGCCGACGGGCAAGCTCATAAAAGCCTGAGCGGTCATCGGCGGTAGCTATCGGAAACTCAACCGCCGTGAGAATCTCGCCAGGCTGCAGGTCCGTGGTGTAGAGACCCTTGAAAAAATCAGCCGCGGCAATACGACGCTCTTTGGCCGGCCCCTGGACAATAATGACCGCCCCGGTCGCGAGTGCAACCGCCGGATACTCTGCCGCAGGATCGGCCAGGGAAAGGCTTCCACCAATAGTGCCTCGGTTGCGAATAGCCGTGTGGGCCACATATGGCACCGCCCTTGCCAAGAGCGGAACATGCTGGACCACTTCTGGGGAAGACTGGATCTGGGCATGCGTGGTGAGTGCGCCGATACGCAGCGACTGACCGGACACCTTGATACCCCGAAGTTCAGCGCAGTCTTGTAGGTCTACAAGAACCTCGGGCGCGGCAAGTCGAAGGTTGAGGGCGGGCACCAGACTCTGGCCACCGGCTAACAACTGCGCTGCTGAACCATGGCTGGCTAATGCCTGCAGCGCCTGCTGCAGACTGCCCGGGCGCACGTAGAAAAAATCCCGTGATTTCATGCCTACTCCTGAGTGACAATCTAACTCAAAGTTTGCACGAATCCGGGCCATAGGCCCATTGGGAGAATCACGGGGATCGGACTGCTGATGAACACCTGCTCAATAAGGTCGAGGCTAGCGAATCAGGCCATGGCAGTGCTTGTATTTCTTTCCGCTTCCGCAGGGGCAGGGTTCGTTGCGGCCAACCTTAGGATAGGCTGCCGGGCCTGACGCTGCCGAGGAGGCGCCGGTATTGGCGGTTGCATCCGGCAGAGCCGAAGACGATACGGCCTCCTGGGCGGCCAAGGCGAGTGCCTGGGGGTCTTCTCCCGAGAAAGAGGCCTCGGGGCTGAAGTCGGCGTGGGTGAACTGCATCTGCGATGCAGCAATTGCTGCGGCGCGCTCCTGGGCGTCGCGGGCTGCTGCTTCGGCCTGCTCCTGGGTCTGTACCTCGACAGTCATGAGTAACCGAGTTACCGAGTCTCTCACCCGCTCGAGCAGCTGCTCAAACAATACAAAAGCCTCACGCTTGTACTCCTGCTTCGGATCTTTTTGGGCATAGCCGCGCAGGTGAATACCCTGCCGTAACAGGTCTAAGGCCGCGAGATGCTCCCGCCAGGCGTTATCAAGATGCTGAATGAGTACCGATCGCTCAAACCCTGCGAAGGCCTCGCGGCCCACCGATTTCCACTTTGATTCGTAGGCATCGCCCGCTGCCTTGACAATGAGGGCAGCGAGGTCTTCATCGCCCAGTTCCTCCTTGTTTTCAACCATTGTCTGCAGGTTCATGGTGAGCCCGTAGACCGTTACAAGCTCCGACTGAAGACCAGGAAGATCCCACTGCTCTTCAATACTCTCTCGGGGCACAAAGTTGCGCACCAGGGTTTCTACCGCGCCATCGCGCAGCCGACTGACAAGCTCGGAGGGGTCGCCCACCTCGAGAATCTCGTTACGCTGGGAATAAATGATCTTGCGCTGCTCATTGGCCACGTTGTCATAGTCGAGGAGCTGCTTGCGGATTTCGAAGTTGCGGTTCTCTACCTTGCGCTGGGCGCTTTCAATAGACCGGGAGACCATTCCCGCCTCAATGGGTTCTCCCCTGGGTACCCCAAGCTTGTCCATGATGGCCTTCATGCGATCACCGGCAAAGATGCGCAGCAAAGGATCATCCATCGCCAGATAGAACCGGGACGAACCGGGGTCGCCCTGACGGCCCGCACGGCCCCGAAGCTGATTGTCAATACGGCGCGACTCGTGGCGCTCAGTGCCGATGATATGCAGACCACCAGCGGCAACTACCTGATCGTGCAGAGGCTGCCATTCAGTGCGCATGGCCGCGGCCTGGGCCTCAAAGGCATCGCCCTCAAGGCCAGGGGTCTCGCGCAGTGCCTCAATACGCTTTTCCACGCTACCACCCAGAACGATGTCGGTTCCTCGGCCTGCCATATTGGTTGCAATCGTGATCATTCCAGGGCGCCCGGCCTGGGCAACGATCTCTGCCTCGCGGGCATGCTGCTTTGCATTGAGCACCTGGTGGTCAAGGCCCGCCTTAGAGAGTTCAGAGGAGAGCAGCTCGGAGTTTTCAATAGAGGTGGTGCCCACGAGAATGGGCTGACCTGACGCATGGCGGGTTTTGATATCGGCCAGGATGGCCTCAAACTTTTCTTCGACAGTGCGAAAGATCTGGTCTTGCAGGTCTTTTCGCACCATGGGCCGGTGGGTTGGAACAATGACTGTTTCGAGCCCATAGATCTGCTGGAACTCAAAGGCCTCGGTGTCTGCTGTACCCGTCATACCTGCAAGCTTTTGGTACATGCGGAAATAGTTTTGGAAAGTGATCGAGGCTAAGGTCTGGTTTTCAGGTTCGATAGAGACACCCTCTTTAGCCTCTACTGCCTGATGCAGCCCATCGGACCAACGGCGACCGGGCATCAGACGGCCAGTAAACTCATCTACGATGATGACTTGTTCTGCCTGCACCACATAATGCTGATCGCGAAAGTACAGGGTATGGGCCCGCAGTGCCGCCATAAGGTGGTGCAAGAGACTGATATGCACTGGATCGTAGAGGCTGGCACCCTCGGGCAGCAGCCCCATCTGGGAAAGCAGCCCCTCGGCCTTCTCGAATCCGGCATCAGACAGATACACCTGCCGGCCTTTTTCGTCGAGAAAATAGTCTCCCGGTCCGTCTTCCGCAGGCTGGCGATTGAGCGATGCCGGAAGGCTATTGAGCGCCTGATAAAGATGGGTGGAGTCTTCAGCCTGGCCTGAGATGATGAGCGGCGTGCGGGCCTCGTCGATAAGAATGGAGTCGACCTCGTCAACAATGGCATAGGACAACGCACGCTGCACCCGGTTGGCCTTCTCGGTGACCATGTTGTCACGCAGATAGTCAAACCCAAACTCGTTATTCGTTCCATAGGTAATGTCGCAGCGATAGGCCTGCTGCTTTTCCTCGTGGCTCAGGCCGGAGAGATTAATACCCGTGGTAAGCCCTAAAAACCCATACAGCCGACCCATCCACTGGGCGTCACGCTGTGCCAGGTATTCGTTAACAGTGACAACGTGAACCCCCTGGCCCGATAGGGCATTGAGATAGGCGGGCAGTGTGGCTACCAGGGTCTTGCCCTCGCCGGTGCGCATCTCGGAGATCTTGCCCTCGTGTAAGACCATGCCGCCCACGAGCTGAACATCAAAGTGGCGCATGCCTAAGACCCGCCTGCTGGCCTCCCGGCATACGGCAAATGCCTCGGCAAGCACGGAATCCAAAGCGGCCCCTTTGGTGCAGCGGTCGCGTAGTTCGGGGGTCTTGGCCATCAGGTCGGCATCAGAGAGTTGCTGCAGGCCGGACTCCAGGGCATTGATGGCCGCAACTCGGGACTGATATTTCTTTAAAAGCCGGTCATTGCGGCTGCCAAATAGCGAGGACAGGAGACGATTAAACATAATCTTTCTAGGGTAGCATGGGCGATATGGACAGTAACGTGCGCTTACTCGACGAGCTTATTCTGCAGGCGCTTGGTCCCTCGGCGGCACTGGCGGAACGAAAGGCCCATGCTGCGCATGTCGCCGCTGCACTCACCGCGCTGGGCTATCCCCGGCTTGTAACCACTGTTCTCGGGGCCAGACGTGGTCAGACACCACGCTCTGCTAAGGGCTGGGAGCTGGTAGTCACCGTCACAAGTCATGCCGCCATGGCCAAACTGCGCCTCTTGGCGCCAGAGTTGCTCTCCCATCTACAGCAGGAGATGCCCGATCTTGCCTCTGTGGCGGTTACTGCGCAGAAAGCCATTCAGGCAGCAGAACGGTCAAAACCCCCGCCACGCCCCAGACCGCCTGACCAGGGGCTGGCCCGGTTACGGTCTTTTTATTCCCACGACCACTGACGAGCCCAGGCAGCAGGCGCATCCGAGAGGTCGTTAAAAACCCGTTCTCTCCAGGCTTGCGGCTGAGAGACCAATGCGCGCAGGAGTTGGTTATTCAGGCCATGGCCAGACTTATAGGCGGAGTAACTGGCCAACAGGGGCCTACCCAAGAGGTATAAGTCTCCGAGCGCATCCAGGGCCTTATGCATCGCAAATTCATCGGGCCGTCGCAGCCCCTCAGGATTCAGAACCCTCGTCTCATCCATGACAATTGCATTGCTCAGGCTGCCGCCTAGGGCGAGCCCCTTTGCACGCAGCATATCGACATCCTTCATAAACCCGAAGGTACGGGCTCGCGCGACTGCCTCCATAAAAGAGGTCTGCGCAAAGTCGACGCACACCTCCTGGCCTGTCTGGTCGATCGCAGGATGCTGAAAGTCGATGGAAAACTGCAGGCGAAAGCCAAAGTACGGGTCGAGCCGGGCGCGCTTTTCACCATCCCGAACCTCTATGGGCGATAAGACTTCAATAAACCGCTTCGGGGCATTCTGTTCGGCGATTCCCGCCGACCGAATGAGGTAGGCAAAGCTTGCGGCACTGCCATCCATAATGGGCACTTCCGGGCCATCAAGCTCGATACGCGCGTTATCAACACCCAGCCCGGAGAGTGCGGACATGAGATGCTCGACCGTGGATATCTTCACCGCACCCTGAGAGATGCTTGAGGCCATCCGGGTGTCTCCCACTGCCGCGGCCTGCGACGCTACAGTATTGGGCGGCGGTAGATCGGTGCGACAAAAAATAATCCCGCTATCGGCCGGTGCCGGCCTCAGGCAGAGCAGCACGCGCTGACCACCGTGCAGTCCAATACCCTGGGCACTGACCGGCTGACCAAGCGTGCGCTGCCTGAGCATTGCTTAGAACAACGTTTAAAGCTTTGCCAGCATAGCTTCGGCGCTGCTGACCTCAAACTTACCAGGCTCCTCGACATGCACTGCCTTGACGATGCCGTTATCGACAAGCATGGCATACCGATTAGACCGCAGCCCCATGCCGCGGGCGGTGAGGTCGAGTGTTAGCCCTACGGCCTTGGAGAACTCGGCACTGCCGTCACCGAGCATGCGCACCTTGCCGCGGGTGCCCAGCTCTCGCCCCCAAGACCCCATGACAAAGGCATCGTTCACCGACACGCACCAGACCTCGTCTATGCCCTTGGCCTTGAGGGCTGCGGCATGGTCGACATAGCTAGGCACATGCTTGGCCGAGCAGGTAGGAGTGTAGGCGCCAGGCAGTCCGAAAATGATGATCTTTTTTCCCTTGACCATGTCGCTCACCTGAAAGGCGTTAGGCCCAACCGTACAGCCGGGGGTCTCTTCTTCGATGAACTCATATAGGGTGACATTGGGTAATGCCTGTCCAATTGCAATGGTCATAACGACTCCTTAGTGAAATAAGAGAAACACCCCCGGGGCCCGGCGTTGGCCCCGGAGGCGAGAGAGGATGAGCTGCTAGGTTAAACCAAAAGGCTAGTCTGCCTGCCTGCGGAGAAACGCGGGGATGTCCAGCCGGTCCATTCCGCCCTCTTCTAAGGCCAGAACACGCGCGGCTGCCTCGCTACGTGGCGGCTGCCGCCAGATGGCGGGCTGGTCATAGCCCGCATAATCATGACCAGCGGGTGCGCCAGAGGGGGCGGTCTCCGTCGCCATCGGGGAGGCCGGCGCAGAGGTAAGGTCGTATGTACCCGTCTTAAGAACCGGCACCGAAATCGGCGGCACCAGGGTGGGCCTGCGGCTGGTGCGCCCTAGACCCGTGGCCACCACGGTGACGCGCATCTCATCGTTCATGGCTTCATCGTGCACCGTGCCAAAGATGATGGTGGCATCCTCTGCCGCAAACGTGCGAATGGTCTCCATGGCGAGCTTGGTCTCTTTAAGCTTGAGCGAGCTGCTGGCCGTAATGTTCACGAGGATACCCCGGGCACCGGAGAGGTCAACGCCCTCAAGCAGCGGGCTTCGCACAGCCTGTTCGGCTGCGATACGGGCCCGGTCTGGGCCGCTGGCGGCTGCGGTTCCCATCATCGCCTTGCCCTGCTCGCCCATGACTGTCTTCACATCCTCGAAGTCCACATTCACGAGGCCTTCGACATTAATGATCTCGGCGATTCCTGCCACGGCATTGTTCAGGACGTCGTCTGCCGCAGCGAAGGCATCAAGCTGACTTATCTCATCGCCAAGCACCTCCTCGAGCTTCTCATTGAGAATCACGATCAGCGAATCGACCTTGCCCTGAAGCTCAGACAGCCCGTGCTCTGCGGCCTGCATGCGCTTAGCACCCTCAAAGGAGAAGGGCTTGGTGACCACCGCAACCGTAAGCGCGCCGAGCTCTTTGGCAACCTCAGCAACCACTGGCGCGGCACCCGTTCCGGTTCCACCGCCCATGCCTGCGGTGATAAAAACCATATGGGCCCCGGAGAGCAGTTCGGCAATCCGGCCACGGTCTTGCTGCGCCGCCGCCTTACCGGCCTCGGGCTTAGCACCTGCCCCAAGGCCGGTGCTGCCCAGCTGAACCACATGGTCTGCCTTGGAACGATCAAGCGACTGGGCGTCGGTATTGGCGCAGATGAACTCAACCCCCTGCACCCCTTTACGAATCATGTGGGAGACAGCGTTGCCGCCGGCGCCCCCGACCCCAACCACTTTAATCACCGTGCCCGGTGTCTGTGTCTCTAGCATCTCAAAACTCATTGTTGCCTCTCTTTCCTCGGAAGAATCAAAAATTGCCCATGAACCAAGACTTCATTCGTGCCAGGGTGTCTCGCACACCGCCCTTCTGCCGAGTCACCTGCCCCCCGCGTAGCCACTGTCGTCGCGCCTGTTCAAGCAACCCCATCGCAGTGGCATACCGCGGGCTGCTAATTAAGTCTGCGAGTCCACCGGTATAGAGCGGTCTCGCTACGCGTACCTGCTTTAAAAAGACATCCTCTCCAAGCTCTACCAGGCCGGGGAGCAGAGAGCTTCCCCCAGTGAGCACGATTCCGGAAGACAAGAGCTCCTCATAGCCGCTGTCGCGGATTACCTGCGACACCAGGGAAAAGAGTTCCTCTACCCGAGGCTCCACCACCGCCGCCAGAGACTGATGCGACAAGAGCCGAGGGGCACGGTCTCCAAGGCCAGGTACCTCGAAGCTCGCAGCCGGGTTTGCCAGGCTCTGCTTGGCCACGGCATAACGCTGCTTAATCTCCTCGGCCTCTTTGGTAGGCGTGCGCAGGGCCATGGCAATGTCGTTGGTGACTTGATCGCCAGCGATCGGAATGACTGCGGTATGCCGAATGGCACCGCCCGAGAAGATGGCGATATCGGTGGTGCCTCCACCGATATCCACCAGGGCAACCCCAAGCTCTTTCTCGTCGTCGGTAAGGGTGGTATAGCTTGAGGCAAGGGGCTGCAGCATGAGCTCGCTCACCTCTAGCCCGCATCTGCGCACACACTTCACGATGTTCTGGGCTGCCGAGACTGCGCCCGTGACAATATGTACCCGAACCTCCAGCCGAACCCCGCTCATACCCAGGGGCTGTCGTACATCTTCCTGGCCATCAATCACAAACTCTTGCGGCAGCACATGCAACACCTGCTGATCAGCAGGAATACTCACCGCGGTAGCGGTCTCAACAACACGCTCGACATCCCCCTGGGTGACCTCCTTCTCTTTGATAGCAACCATGCCACTGGAGTTAAAGCTGCGGATATGACTGCCGGCGATTCCGGTCCAGACAGACTCGACCTTGCAGTCGGCCATAAGCTCGGCCTCTTCGAGCGCACGCTGAATAGAATCAACCGTGGCGTCTATATTCACCACCACACCCTTTTTGAGGCCAAGGCTCTCGGCCTGGCCGATGCCAATCACATCGAGCTGGTCCTCGGCATCCACCTGGGCTACCACGGCAACAATCTTCGATGTGCCAATATCAAGGGCCACAAGAAGATTGTTCTTTGCATCACGAGTCATGGGTCCGTCGTCCTTCCCGATTGAAAACAAGACAGTTCGGCTGGTCAGCACCATCGGCATCGTCATCAGAGCCCTTGCGGGCAGCGCCCGGTGCAGTGCGAAAGGCAAATCCATTGGCATAGCGGAGGTCTGCAGAGGTCACCTGCACGGCCGCCCGGCCGCTTGCCGAGGCGCTGGGCTGAAGAGACTGGGTGAGCCAGGCAAGATGCTGGGAGAACGCCTGGGCACGGTCCTCGTGACTGCGGGGCAGGGTATCTCGTCCGAGTACGAGCTCGGGCCCCCGATAGAGCGCGGCATTCCACGAGAACTGGTCGGACAGGGAGAGCCGCGACAGACTAAAACCCTGTGCCGCAAACAGCCGCTCCAGCGCCTGGGCACGGGACAACACGCGGTCATGACTGCCCACGGGCCCGGAAAGAGTTGGCAGACGGCAGCCGGGAACCAGTCCCACGGCCCGAGGTGACTGCTCGGCCCAGAAGAGCTCACCCTGCCGATTAATCAGACGACCATCAGTCCAGATGGCAACCGGCTGTTGCTCTTCGATCCAGATCATGAGCCGATTGGGCCAGACGCGTCGCACCGAGGCCTGTCGGACCCAGGGATAGGCCTGTAAGGAGGCCTGCAGATCGGCCAGTGGCCGGGTCAGCGCAGTCCCTACGCTGGTGCTCAGGACCGACTGGCGTATCTCTTCTTCAGACAGGTGATGGATCTGCGGGCCGGTGGACAAGACCTGCACCGAACGCAGGGCAAATACGGGCTGACCCGCAAGCCAGACCGCGGCCACCAGCAGCCCCGTGAGAGCGGATAGCTGGATTAGAAAACTGCTCGCCCAGTGCAATGCGGGCGGCGAGTTCCAGAAACGACCCAGCCAGCTCATACCGCCCCCTTGAGCTTCAGGCGGGCTCCGGCGAGGATCTCGCAGACCAGTGCCGGATAGCTAAGTCCGGCCTGGGCGGCGGCCATGGGCACCAGGGAGTGGTCGGTCATTCCCGGTGAGGTGTTGAGCTCCAGGAGCATGGGGCTGCCCTTTTCATCCCAGAGAATGTCGACTCGTGCCCAGCCTTCGCAGCCCAAGACATCAAAGGCCTGCTCACTGCACCGCTGCATCTGACGGGTGATCTCGGGCGGAATGGGCGCGGGACACAGATACCGAGTCTCTGATCCGAAATACTTATGCTGATAGTCATAGTTACCATGCGGCGCCACGATTTCTACGACAGGAAGCGCGCGTACCGAGCCAAGAGCCCCCCCGCCCAGCAGCGCAACGGTGAACTCACGACCCTGCACAAAGGCCTCTGCCACCACGGCCTCGTCGGTCTGGGCCGCCTTGCGAATAGCTGCGAGCGCGCCCTCGGGGCTATCCAGGCGCGTAAAGCCCAGTGAAGACCCTTCGTGGGCAGGCTTGATTGCCACTGGAAGTCCCAGATGGGCGATCGCCTGAAACGCCTGGTCATTGCGCTGGGCCTCTGATGCAGGGGCAGCGCCACCAGGAGCCTCTGCAGCCCAGTCTTCCGAACGGAGGGCGACAAAGGCGGGGGTCGGGATTCCCCAGGACTGCCAGACCCGTTTGGTGAGCAGCTTATCCATGGCCAGTGCCGAGGCCAGCACCCCTGAGCCGGTATAGGGGATTTCGAGAAGCTCTAATGCCCCCTGTACCGTGCCGTCTTCGCCATAGCGCCCGTGCAGCGCAATAAACACCCGATCCACCCCGAGACTGCGCAGGTCTTGCAGAGGACGGTCGGCAGGGTCAAAGGCCATCGCCTCAATGCCGGAAGACTGCAGCGCCCCAAGAACCCCACTGCCCGAACGCAGCGATATCTCGCGCTCTGCCGATTTTCCACCCATGAGTACCGCGACGCGACTAGCCATGGCCCGCTCCAGCGTCGGTGGCTGCGGACTGCGCACGGGACTTCAGAAGCAGAGGCAGTCCGCCGATAGAGCCTGCGCCCATGCTCAGCAGCAGGTCACCGGGCTGCATCAGGCCGTCCAAGAGATCGGGTACCTCGGAAACCTCTGCGGCAAAAACCGGCTCGACACGCCCCAACTGACGAATCGCCCGGGCCAGCGCACGGGCGTCTGCACCCGGAATCGGGGCCTCTCCCGCAGGATAGACCTCGGCGAGGACGAGGACATCTGCCTGCGCCAGCACCTTAACAAAGTCATCGAAAAGATCGCGGGTACGGCTGAACCGGTGCGGCTGAAAGACCAGTACCACGCGCCGATTAGGATAGGCGCCGCGCACGGCCTGCAGGGTGGCCCGGATTTCCGCCGGGTGATGCCCATAGTCGTCCACCAGATCGGCCTGCCCCTTAGGAAAACTGATCAAGCCGCAGTGCTGAAGCCGCCGCCCCACGCCGGTGAACTGGTCTAAGGCACGCGCAATGGCCTCTGGCGCCACCCCCAACTCGCAGGCCACCCCGATGGCAGCAAGCGCATTGAGTACGTTGTGATGGCCCGGCAGGTTCAGCCGCAAAGGCCAATCGGGCTGCCCTGCACGACGCAGACGGAAGCGCATTCCCAGTCCATCGGGCTGCAGGTCAATGGCCTGTAAGTCCGTCTCGGGGCTCAGGCCATAGGTGAGCACTGGGCGGGACAGAAACGGAATGATCTCGCGAACATGCGGGTCATCGAGACAGACCACCGCCGTACCGTAAAAAGGCAGCCTCTGGACAAACTGGACAAAGGCCTGCTTGAGCTTGGCCATGTCATGGTCGTAGGTGTCCATGTGGTCAGCATCGATATTGGTGATCACGGCCAGCATGGGCATGAGGTTCAGAAACGAGCCGTCAGACTCATCGGCCTCGGCCACAAAGGCATCACCAAGACCCAGTTTTGCATTGGCGCCTGCGCTATTGAGCCGGCCCCCAATGACAAAGGTGGGGTCCATGCCAGCCTCGGCGAGCACCGAGGCCACCAGGCTCGTTGTAGTGGTCTTGCCATGGGTTCCCGCCACAGCGATGCCCTGCTTCATGCGCATCAACTCCGCGAGCATCAGGGCGCGTGGTACCACCGGCGTCTTAGTGGCCCGGGCGGCGCGAACCTCCGGGTTTTCGGGCTTCACCGCGCTCGAGATGACAACCACGTCTGCCCCCGAGACATGGCTGGCATCATGACCAAGGAAGAACTTTGCACCCTTGGCCACAAGCTGCCGAATTGCCGAGTTCTCGGAAAGATCAGACCCCTGCACGCGGTAGCCCTGATTGAGGAGTACCTCGGCGATGCCGGACATGCCGGAGCCTCCCATGCCCACGAAATGGAGCGTGGTGATCTTGTGCCTCATGCCCTGGCCTCCTCACCCGCCGGCCGCCTGGGCAGCGCTGGCCAGACGGCAGCCAGCTGGTCCAGAAACCGGTCAAGGGCCTGCCCCGCCTGCAGGCCTTGTGCGGCACCCGCCATGGTCTTGAGGCGCTGGGCCGTGCACTGCCCGAGCACGGCGATCAGGTCCTGTGCCAGCTCTGCTGACTGCGGCACCAAGAAGGCAGCACTCAGTTCCACCAGCGCCCTGGCATTGGCCGTCTGGTGGTCATCAATGGCACCTGGCAGGGGCACAAAGACCGCAGGCAGGCCAAGGGCTGCCAGCTCCGCCACCGTAGAGGCCCCAGCCCTGCAGACCACCAGGTCCGCCCAGGCATAGGCCGCGGCCATGTCCTCAATAAAGGCACTGACACGGGACTCGAGCTTGCCCATCTCGGCCTGGGCATAGGCCTCGCGCACACTGGCCTCATCGGCCACGCCTGTCTGGTGCCATACCGAAAGGCCTTCGGGCCATGCAACATGGGGCCAGACCTTTGGCATCGCCTGGTTCAGCGCCCTGGCCCCAAGGCTGCCTCCGAGAATCAGCAGTCGCAGCGGTCTGCCCTGGCCAAAGCCCCGCTCGGAGGGCGACTGGGCCGCTAGGCCTGCACGCACGGGATTGCCAACAGCAATCGCATTACGAGGGGCATAGCGTGTCCGGGCAAAGCTGGTCAATACCCGCTGCGCACACCTGGCAAGCCAACGGTTTGCGGTTCCCATGACGGCATTTTGCTCATGCACTATCAGCGGGTAGCCCTGCAGACGTGCCGCGATGCCCACCGGAAAAGAGACATAGCCACCGAAGACCAGAACCATCGCAGGCCGCACCTGAGAGACCAGCTTCCAGCTCTGTATCAGACTGCGCAAAAGCCCCATCGGAAGGGCCAGTGCCCCGGCAAGACCACGGCCGCGCACTCCGGCAAGGGAGAGTTCGGTCAGTGGAAAACCCGCCTGGTCCCGAACCACGCGGGCCTCTAGTCCGCGGTTGCTGCCCACCCAGTGAGACTCGATACCCAGTAGCGCCAAAGACTGCGCAACAGCGAGAGCCGGAAAGATATGCCCCCCGGTGCCGCCGGCGGCAATCACCACCCGCCCCAGGCAGGTCTTACTCGTCATGACCTGCCCTGCCTGGCCATACGATGCCCCGTGCCGAGGGTCGAACGGGCATGCCTGCGGAGAATCGGTTCGACCACCGGTCGAGCCCGGGCCGCCGCGCGGTTCTCAGCGTCGATCCGCAGAACCATACCCAGGGCAATGCAGACCGCCAGCATGGCGCTTCCACCATGACTGATAAGGGGAAGGGTAAGACCCTTGGTGGGCAAGAGGCCGGTATTCACGCCCGCATGAATAAGGGTCTGCACCCCAAGCCATACACCAATGCCCTGGGCAACGAGCCCTGCAAACATCCGCTCTTGCGACATGGCCACCCGGCCGATCTCAATGCAGCGCCGGATGAGATAGCCAAAGGCCAGAAGAACAGCGGTAACACCTATGAACCCCAGTTCTTCGCCAATCACCGCAAAGATGAAGTCGGTGTGTGGCAGCGGCAGGTAGCCGAGCTTGGCAATACCGGTTCCAAGGCCTGAGCCGAAAAGCCCGCCATGCCCGAAGGCAATCAAAGCCCCACAGAGCTGATAACCCGCCTTCTGAGCATGGCCTGGGTCACACGGGGTGAGATAGGAGAGCAGACGCTCGAGACGCCACGGCGTGGCAAATATCATGAGCGCGAAGAACAAGCCCAAGAGGATGACCAGCGGGATCACCACCCGCAGGCTCATTCCCCCCAAAAGCAGGACGCCTGCCACGGTGAGCGTAATCACGATGGTTGCGCCCAGGTCAGGCTGATAGAGCAATAGCCCGGTAACGATCACCATCAGGGCACCAATCGGCGCAAGACCCCGGACCAGGTCAAAACGCATACGGTCGTGCCTGCGCACCGCATAGCCGGCGGCAAAGAGAATCACCAAGACCTTCATCAGTTCAGAGGGCTGCAGGGTCAGCGACCCGATCGGAATCGCCCGCACTGCGCCATCGCGGACAAACTGCTCACCGCCGAAGAGCTTGATCATTGCCACCGTGAGCAACAGAGCCACTCCCAGCACGAAAAGAGGGGCAGAGGCTTTGCGCAGCCAGTCTGATGGGATACGAAGCACAAGTATTAAGGCCGCCAGTCCTATCAGGATGTGCATCGGATGGCCACGCATCTGCATCCAGAACACGGCCTGCGCATTGGCGCTCGGCAAGGGTAGGTTGGCAGAGTAAACCATCACAAGCCCTACGGCCAAGAGCCCGACCGTAACGGCAACGAATCGTCCATCCACAGGGGCCGGCATAAGGGTCTGACGCAGACGGTCTAGCACAGTTGACCCTCCGTCTGCGCCCGGGCATGGGCGAGGCTCGCAAACTGGTCACCGCGTTCAACGTAGTTGGTAAACATGTCGAGGCTGGCACAGGCCGGCGAGAGCAGAACCATCGGCCGCCGGGTGGCGCCAGCCGGATAGGCCTGTGCCCACTGCCAGGCCTGCGCGACCGCAGCCTCCAGACTGACGCAGGTGGTGGCCTGCAGGCCGACGGCCTGGCACTGGGCTACAAGCGCCGGGCCCTGCTCGCCGATACCCACCACGCTGGCCTGGCGGGCCAATAAGGCCTGGATCAGCGCGGAGAAATCCTGCCCCTTGCCCTGACCACCAAGAATTACCACCAGGGGGCCCTCCGTGCCTTCAAGCGCCGCAACCGTTGCGCCAACATTGGTGGCCTTGCTGTCGTTGACAAACGCCACGCCCTCCACCTCGGTAATCCACTGCATGCGGTGCGGCTCACCGGTATACCGACGCAAGGCATGCAGCATGCCTGCCAGGTCGTCGCAGACGGTAAGACACAGCCCCAGGGCAGCCATCGCATTGCGCAGGTTATGGCGGCCCTGGATCTTGAGCGCCCCCGCCGGCATAAGCCGTTGCAAGCCTGCGGTGATCTCGGCGGGCTGATAGGCAAGCCAGTCGATTCCCTGATAGACCAGACCGAAACAGGGACCAGCCGTCTGCGGCGGTCCGAGGCCAAAGCCTATGGCCGCAGGTGGGGCCGCCAAACGGGTGCGCCGACCGGATCCAGAGGCCTTTTGGGGAGCCTCGGCGGTGGCCTGCGAGAGATGGCCCGAGACCGCCGCCGCAAGCGCTGGATCATCGCGGTCGATAACCGGCAGGGCTGCGGGCGCAGGCAGTCCGAAAACCCGAAGCTTGGCCGCCCGATAGTCATCCATGCCCAGATGCCAGTCCTGGTGGTCCTGGCTCAGGTTCAAGACCGTGGCGGCAGTGCAGGAAAAACGACTGGCTAAGGCAAGCTGAAAGCTGGAGAGTTCGAGAACCCAGACATCGGGCCACCGACCGATGGACACCCGCTGCAGATACCCCTTTAGAAGTGCGGGCCCCTGATTGCCCGCCTCCTGTACATCAAGGCCTACCGATCGCAGCAGATGCGCCACAAGCCGTGCCGTTGTGGTCTTGCCATTGGTCCCGGTGATCGCCAGCACCCGTGGGCCCTGCAGGGCAAGGGACATGGCCTTCTGGGCGTCTTCGCCACCTCGGGCCAGATGGGATATGGCCCAGTCAAACAGGTCTAGCTCCCCGACCACGGGCAGTCCCGCCTGAGCGGCAGCCTGCAGAATAGGGCGCAAGGGACTGCCGCGCTCCGCGTGAGGCGTAAGGCCCGGAGACAAGGCAACGAGGCTGCAGCCTTGCAGGTGATCTTCAGAGAATGGCGCTGCCACTCCCAGGAGAAGCTCCGCGCCCACGGGGGCAGCCTCGGCGGCGGCATCCCGGCTATCGATAATGCGCACAGCAGCGCCCTGGTGGGCCAGCCAGTGGGCCATAGCCATGCCAGACTCGCCCGCCCCAATAACCAACGCCTTACAGTCCGACCAGCCCGAAGCAGGGCAAGGCCATGAGGTGGAGTGCACGGGGGAGACGGCGGGATGCATGGCGCGCTGATTAGCGAATCTTGAGAGTGGCCAGTCCTGCAAGGACCAGCATCATGGTGATGATCCAGAACCGCACCACTACCTGGGTTTCCTTCCAGCCGCTCTGCTCAAAGTGATGGTGCAGGGGAGCCATCAGAAAGATGCGGCGGCCCTGCCCAAACCGGCGCCGGGTGTACTTGAAATAGGCGACCTGAATCATGACCGAGAGCGTCTCAACGACAAATACGCCCCCCATGACAAACAGGACTATCTCCTGGCGCACCACGATCGCTACCACGCCAAGCGCACCGCCGAGCGCCAGGGCGCCCACATCGCCCATGAAGACCTGGGCCGGATAGGCGTTAAACCAGAGAAAGGCCAGCCCCGCCCCTACGAGGGCCGCGCAGAATACCGTGAGCTCACCTGCCCCAGGAATAAAGGGCAGCAACAGGTACTTGGAGAAGACTGCGTTGCCAGCGACATAGGCGAAGATGCCAAGGGCAGCAGCAATCAACACGGTGGGCATGATCGCCAGGCCATCCAGACCATCGGTCAGGTTGACAGCATTACTGGTTCCCACGATCACGAAATACGAGAGCACGACAAATCCCCAGAGTCCCAGCGGATAGGCCACGCTCTTAAAAAACGGCACAATCAGATCGGCCTGGGTAGGCAGGGTGAACGTGAATCCATTGCCCAGCCATTGCTCAAAGAGCGCCCAGGCTGCTGGGCCGTTTGGTGCAGACACGGCAAAGGCAAGGTAGAAGGCAGCGGCAATCGCAATCAAGGACTGCCAGAAAAACTTTGCACGTGCCGACATGCCCTTGGGGTCACGATAGACAACCTTTTTGTAGTCGTCGACCCAGCCTACGGCACCGAGCCCCAGGGTAACCAGCAGCACCACCCAGACAAAACGGTTGGTGAGGTCTGCCCAGAGCAGGGTTGTGACCCCGACGGAAAGCAGAATAAGGGCGCCTCCCATAGTGGGGGTTCCGGCTTTAATCAAATGCGTCTGTGGGCCATCATCGCGAACCGCCTGGCCGATCTTTAAATGCGTGAGCTTGCGAATAACCGCCGGCCCCAGCACCAGGCCTATGGCGAGTGCGGTCAACGTGGCCATCACCGCCCTTAAGGTGATGTAGCCAAAAACTCCCAGGCCGCGGATGAAATCATCCAGCGACTGAAAGACCAGCAGAAGCATGGTGTTCCTTTCGCGAAAGCAGCGCCTGAACGACACGTTCCAGGCGCATGAACCGGGAGCCTTTCACCCAGATGGTCTGTCGGGTCTGCGGCTGCATCTGTTGCTGCTGACCCATCCATTCGGAGAGCGCCGCCAGCAGCGATTCAATGCTGGTGAAGGACCTTCCCACAGCGGTCTGATCACTTGCTAGGGACATGGCCTGACCGAAGACCAGAACCTCGGAGATTGCCCGGGCACGCGCTGCGCTAAGCACCTCGGCATGAAAAACCGGGCCCTGATCGCCCACCTCCCCCATGTCTCCGAGCACTAAGGCATGCAGGCCATCGACAGCCGACAGACCGTCGATGGCGGCAAGAACGGAGTCCGGATTGGCGTTATAGCTGTCATCGACCAGCCACTGCATCGGACCGAGCCTGTGCAGTCTTCCGCGACCAGCCACCGGTGTGAAGGCGGCGAGCCCTTCGGCGACCTGTTGCAAAGAGACGCCCAGTCCTAGCCCCAGGGCCGCAGCACCAGCAGCATTACGCGCTAGATGACGGCCAATACCGGCAAGCATGATGGGGGATGAGACACTGGTCGTTGGAGCCTTGGCTGCTGGCCCGAACTGCGGATCATTGCTGGCTTCGGTGGCGGCCAGGCCTGGCGACACCGTAATGGTAAAGACCAGAGGCAGAGACGACTGCAGATGCGCCGTGCATTCGGCGTGATACCGGGCCGAATCGCGTCCTTGGTGATCTTCAACAAGCCCAAACCGCAGATGCCTGAGGTCGTCACGCGACTGGGTCATTTCCGCCCATAAAGGCTCATGCTCAAGGTCGCGCGGCACAATGACGATGCCCCGCTCTTTGACATGCCGGAACGACTGTGCATTTTCTTCGGCGCAGGCCCGCACCGAGGCCATGAACTCCTGGTGCTCACGCTGGGCATTGGTCAGTAACGCCAGATCCGGCCTGGCCAATGCTGCAAGACCAGCCACCTCATGGGGATGGTTCATTCCTATTTCGAGCACGGCCACGCGATGCCTAAACCGCAGCCCCAATATGCTCAGAGGCACCCCCAGCTGGTTATTCAGATTGCCCGGGGTGGCCCAGACTGCATGGCTGCCAAAGCCTGCGCGCAAAACGGCTGCCGACATCTCTTTGACAGTGGTCTTTCCGTTAGACCCGGTCACTACCGCGAGGCTGCCCCGCCAGGCACCACGCCAGACCCGCGCCATAACGGCCAACGCCTGCTGGGCATCGGTTACAACGATACAGGGACCAAGCTGACCGGAGGACTCCTGAGCAGCGGTGGGCGCGCGGGTAACAATCGCGGCACAGGCACCCTTTTCAAAAGCCTGGCCAAGAAAGTCATGGCCATCAACGCGGGACCCTGGGATGGCGACAAACACCGATCCCGGCATTACCGATCGGCTGTCGATACAGACATGCGTGACCGGGGAGTCCTTTTCCCAAGTGCCCACACGGGAAAAAAGCTGGCCCGTGCAGACGCCGGCAGAGACCATCTGCGCGGCCATCTCGCCCAGGCTGGGCATGCCATACCATGCAGACAAAAGACCTGAGGCAATCGCGGCATCGTCAAAGGGAATCTTGCTGCCTGCAAGTTCCTGCGTGGTCTCGTGGCCCTTGCCTGCAAGTAACACCACATCGGCAGTCGCCGCGATCTCGAGCGCCCGGGCAATTCCTAGGCCTCTGTCTTCCTCGACGGTGACGCGTCGCGCCGCCTCTGGACTGAGGCCTGCGAGGACTTCTTGCAGGATCTTCTGAGGCGACTCGGAACGGGGATTGTCCGAGGTAACAACCAGCCAGTCGGCGTATTGCGCCGCCACCTGGGCCATCATGGGCCGCTTCTCCGGGTCGCGATCGCCCCCGCAGCCAAACAGACAGATCAGTCGACCACCTCGTTGCTGGGCCACTGGCCGCAATGCGGCAAGCGCCTGGCCAAGCGCATCCGGCGTATGGGCGTAGTCCACATAGACCCAAGGACGATCCTCAGTAACCGGTTGCACCGGATCCATACGCCCGGCGGGCAGGGCAAATTCCGCCAGACAGAGCAGAATCTCGGAGGCAGCAAATCCCTGACGGGCGAGCAGGCCAGCCACCACGGCGGCATTCTGCAGATTGTGCTCGCCCGGAGGCTTGAACCAACAAGGCTCCTGCGGCGAATGCCAGGACTGGCCTGGCAGCTGCAGCCAGACGGGCGTACCGCGACGGTCTCGAGTACCCGCAGCCAGTAATAGTTCTTTGGCGGGGGAAACCCTGGGGGCAGCATGAAGCGCCGCCTGATCCACCACCCGTACCCAGAGAATGTCGCTGCCCGCAGTAAGAACCGCAGGCAGCGCCGACTGCCCTGCAATCGGCCGTGCACGGACCGAGCCGGTGAGCCCCGGAGCTTGAAAGACCAGGCTCTTTGCCTCGGCGTAGGCCTGCATCGTCTTGTGAATATCCAGGTGGTCCTGGCTGAAGCTGGTCAGTGCAGCATCTTGAAACCGGCAGCCCGTAAACCGCCACTGTGCCAGCCCAATAGAGCTGGCCTCGAGAACCACATCCGTAACAGCCTCAGACTGGCAGTCCGCAAGACGGCGTTGCAGGCTTACCGCATCCAGACTCGTAAGGCTTGGCTGTGCGAGGCGGTGCATGGCAAGGCGATCGCCTTGCCGAGAAAACCGATGGATGCCCAGGGTACCAATAGCGACTACGTTTCGGCCCATCCAGGCAAGGCTTCGGGCGAGCCCCTGCGACACCGTTGTCTTTCCGTTGGTGCCCGTCACTGCCGTTACCCGTACCTTCTCCGAAGGGCAGCCGTAGAAGACAGAAGCAAGAATCCCCGCCCGCTGCGCAAGGGCTGGCAAGGCGGCGAGCGCACAGCCCTCCGATCGGCCGGCCATCCATTGTTTTGCCTCTTGTAAGTCTGTCGAGTCGACCACCACCCCATCTGCCTGGGCGCTGACTGCGGCCTCAAGCAGCTGCGCCAGAGACATACGGCTACCAGGACGGGCTACCAGCCAGTCCGAAGGGCCGAGTTCCTGCACCATGGAAATGAGCTGCCCGTGGGGCGACTGCCGCCGCAGGTCCTTGGCAAGCGCCTCAGCCTGCGCGTCCTCACAGCAAAGCGGGTGCAGTCCTGACGAGTACTGATCCGTCACAGGCTCCACTTAGGTCCCCTCCTCGACGAGCATGAGAGCAGGGACTACCCGCACCGTTGGGTCGGGCGACATCTGCATGCGCCGTAGGCTTTCGCCTGCCACCTGGGCGAATACCGGAGCGGCAACCTCACCCCCGAAATGCCTTCCCGCTGCGGGCTCATCCACAGCCACGGCAATAACATAGCGAGGCTGATCAGCAGGTACCAGGCCGACAAAGGAGGACAGGTACCTGGCCTTGGCATAGCCGCCTGCCTCGGGCTTATGGGCAGTGCCGGTCTTACCCGCCACGCGGAATCCCACGATCCGCGCCTTTGGGCCGGTGCCTTCGGGTCCCGCGGCGCGCTCAAGCATGCGGCGGACTGCCCGCGCTGTCTCTGGCGTGAAAACCGGCTGGCCAACCACGGGCCCGGAGACCGGCGAAAGGCTCAAGCCCACACGGTCTCCATCCCGGGCAAAGACTGTGTAGGCCCCCGCGAGTTGCACCAGAGACACCGACATACCATGGCCGAAGGAGACAACGGCCTTATCCACGGCCGCCCAAGACTGCCAGGGCCGAAGCCTTCCAGCCGGCTCTGCAGGAAGTCTGATCTGACTGGGTTCGCCAAAGCCCGAGGCCCGAAGCTTCTGATAGAAGGCGTCTGAGGGAACCTTCTGGGCGACGCGAATGGTGCCTACATTGCTGGACTTCTCGAGTATCTCTGAGACGGTGAGGGTTCCGAGAAGCTTGGTATCCCGAATGGTTCGGCCATCAATCACGAGCCGACCAGGGTCAGTGGAAAAGTTCGTTCCAGGCGATACCACCTTGGCATCCAAGGCGGCCGCAATGGTAAATGGCTTAATCGTCGAGCCCGGCTCGAAGGTGTCGGTTGCCGCCCGATTACGCACCCGATTGGGATCCAGACGGCTGCGCTGGTTGGGGTCAAAAGACGGGGCATTTGCCATCGCCAGCACCTCCCCAGTGCGGCTGTCGACCACGACCACCGAAACCGACTTGGCCTGATGCTGCGCCAAGGCCTGTTCTGCAGCGGAATAGGCGATCGCCTGAATACCGGCATCAAACGACAGACGAAGGTCTTGTCCCGGGCTCGCAGGGTCAAAGGTCTTCTTGTCAAAGACGCGGTTCTGTCGGTCGACCACCACGCGCTCGACGCCCGGTTTTCCCTGCAGCCGGGAGTTAAAGGCAAACTCAAGGCCTTCCTGGCCCTGGTCTTTCAGGTCGGTGAATCCCACAAGGTTCGCAAACGCAGGGCCATGGGGGTAGTAGCGACGAAACTCCTGCTCGAGCTCGACACCAGGCAGTTTCAGGGCCCGGACCTTGTCGGCAGCGCCAAGGTCAAGGCCCGATGACATGTAGAAAAAGCCCTTGGCCGTCTGGGCCCGACGACGGAGCTCTGTGGGAGAGACGCCCAGAATTCCCGCCAGATCGGAGACCCGTGGATGACCCGGATCGAATAGCCTGGGAACCAGCCCCACTCGGTATTCGGAAATGCTGACTGCGAGCACCTCGCCATTGCGGTCAAGCAGCCGTCCGCGGGCCGCAGACAGGTCTCGCACCCGCTCAAAACGGTTCTCAGCCCGTTTTTGCCATTGCTCAACATTGACATGCTGCAGCCAGAAGGCCTTCACCCAGACCACCCCCAGCCCCGCCGTGATCAGCATAAGCACCACTTTCGATCGGGTGGCAGTCGCCCGCCAGGTGAGGATCTCGTCATTTGGATGGGCGCCGGCGGCCCGGGGCTTGACTCCGCCAGAGGCGGTCTTTCGGTCTGAAGAGACCCGCCTGTGACCTGGTGCCGCTGCCTTATTGGCGCTAGACCAAGATCCAAAGAAGAAATGAGGCCGAGCGATCAAGGCTGCCGCCCCTTCGGCGCATAGACCGTCTCTGCATGGGTAATGGGCACCATGCCCAGGGTGTCCTTGGCAACCGTGGCAAGCCGCCCCGGGGTACGCAGACTGGCAATCGCCACCTGGAGGTTTTCGATCTCAGTAACGCGTTTCTCAATCTGACGCTCAAGCTGCTCGGACAAAGCAAACAGCCTGCGCTCGTGATACCGGGAGTTCACCAAGGCCAGAGCGCTTACGAGTAGGGCCGCTGCAAGGACCCAGTTGACAAACTGGGTCATGGCTGCGCCCGGGTGGCGATGCGCAGAACGGCGCTGCGGGCGCGCGGATTAGAAGCCCGCTCCCGGTCCAAGGGGCGGATGCGGGTGGCTGCGGTCCAGACGGCGCGTCTGGGCTGCGCCGCCAGCGCCTGAGCCAGGATAGCCGACTGCGCCCGGCCCATTCCCGGTGGCCTCTGGAACGAGGCTGCCCGCTTGGACTGGGTGATGGCCTGCTTCACCCGACGATCTTCAAGAGAATGAAAACTGATGATGGCAAGGCGGCCACCCGGCTTGATGATTCTTGCCGACTGATCCAGAAGGCTGTCGAGTTCTTCCAGTTCGTGATTGATGAAAATTCGCAGGGCCTGAAAAGACCGTGTTGCTGGATGCTGCGACTCACGAGGTGCCCCGGCCCGCGAGAGCGTCTGGACGATGAGATCGGCAAGGTCTCGGGTGCGCGCAAGATAAGGCGCCTGCCCCTGCTGCGCGGCGGACTGCCGGGCAACGATGGCCCGGGCAATTGGCCCTGCATAGCGCTCATCGCCATAGCGCCGCAAGACCTCGGCGATCTCGGAGACACTGGCGGTCTTAAGCCAGTCGGAAACCGGCTGTCCCTGACCTGGGTCCATGCGCATATCGAGAGGCCCGTCTCTCATGAAGCTAAACCCTCTGCTGGCCTGATCGAGTTGCGGCGAGGACACCCCAAGGTCTGCGAAAACGCCGTCGACCGAATCGATGGCCAGTTCAGCCAGAACTGCCGACATTTGCGAGAACGGTCGCCGCACAAACTGGAACCGGGGATCCTGGATCGCAGCTGCCGCCGCAGCAGCCTCGGGGTCTCGGTCGAGGGCCACAAGCCTGCCCTCTGGTTCCAGCCGGGCAAGCAGCGCCTGGCTGTGTCCGCCCCGTCCGAAGGTGGCGTCAACGTACGTGCCATTGGTCTTTCCCAGAACGCCCCCGATCAGGGCTTCGAGCAGAACGGAGGTGTGAGACGGGGCGAGGGACTCGGTCAATCACAGGGTCCCCCGAAGTTTGCGGGCACGTACCTGTTCCTTATGATGGTCGAGCCGCGCAGGATCCCAGAGCTCGAAATATTCGCCCAGACCGAGCAGCATTACCTCGCGGCTTATGCCAGCGCCTTCGCGCAGCACCGGGTTGACCAGCACCCGGCCTGCGGTATCGAGCTCTGGAGTATCGCTTAGACCCAGCCAGAAACGCCGGCGGTCGTCGTCTGATTCGTCGGCCGACAAGGACTGCACCTTGGCAGACCAGCGTGTGGCCGGCATCAGCACCAGACAGCCGACATCGCTTTCAATGAGCGCAATCTGCCCCTGGGCCTCCCTCGCCAGAATATCCCGATACCGCGTGGGAATGGTCATGCGCCCTTTGGCATCGAGACTGAGTGCGGAAACCCCGGAGAACATTGAAAAATCGACGGTCCTGGTTAGAAAAATCGGCACGAGGACCAGGGGCGTCCTACCAGAATGGCAAAAACCCCACTATTCCCCACTTTTTGACACTATTCCCCACTCTATGCAAAAGCGCGTGGGTGGTCAAGCGAACCGGGGTTTTCTTCTTTGGAAACAACAAGTTAGACTGACTTTTCGGAAGGTCACTTAAATAAATTAAATCATTAGAATCAATGAGATAAAAAATAAATGTTATGTTCTTTGTAAGCTAATCGGGGCTGGCGCGCCGAGCCCTAAAAAAGGGGGGAAGCGAGCCTATAGGCCGGATTCTGTTACGGAGGGAGCCCCGAGAGGCCCCTTCTATAGCGGCCATCCCTCTAGGCCCGCCATTACTGACGGGCTCAAGCCACCTACCCGCGCACTCGGACGGGACGCCCTACAAAGACCTCAAAGGCCCCACGTGCGCCTATTTGGTGTTGCTCCGGGTGGAGGTTGCCGCGTTTCACGTCCCCATGGCAGGCCATGGTTACTCGTCTCTGTGGCCCTATTCCTCGCCTTGGGCGGGCCGCGAGGCCCGCTTGCTGCGTACGGCCGTTAGCCGTCACCCTTCCCTGCGGAGTCCGGACCTTCCTCTGCCGGTAACAAGACCGGCAGCGGCCGCCCGGCCCACTTCCCACCCGCCCATCATACGGCCTGCACCTGCCAGGCAATAGACTGGCCTGCAGCCAGCGGGACAATCGACTGGTCTTCGGTTAGTTCGGCAAAGGGAGCGCCGCCCAAGGCCGCCTCGGCAAAGGCAAACCGCTGCGGCACCAGGGATGCCCGGCGAATGAGACGCAGCCGTCGGGTGTTGGGCGCAAGGCCATAAAACGCCGGCCCATAAAGACTGGCGAAGCCCTCGAGCCGGTTTAAGGCGCCTGCCTGGTCAAAGGCCTGGGCATACAGGGCCATGGCCACAGGGGCCGAATAGCAGCCCGCACAGCCGCAGGACGACTCTTTGTCAGACTGCGGGTGGGGCGCGGAGTCGGTTCCGAGAAAAAACCGGGGGCTGCCGCTTGTGGCGGCGGCGAGAAGCGCCTGACGATGGGTCTCACGCTTGAGCACGGGCAGGCAATAGTAATGGGGCCGGATTCCTCCTTGAAAGAGGGAGTTACGGTTATAGAGCAGGTGCTGCGGGGTAATCGTTGCCGCGATGGGGCCTGCGGCCTCACGCACAAAGTCGGCGGCCTCTCGGGTCGTAATATGCTCAAGCACGATCTTTAAGGCCGGGTAACGCGCACGCAGCGGAATGAGTACCTGATCAATAAACCGGGCCTCACGGTCGAAGATATCAACCTCAGAATGGGTCACTTCGCCGTGCAGACAGAAGACCATGCCGCGCTGCTGCATGCGTTCGAGCACGGGTTCGCAATGGGCCAGGTCGGTCACCCCGCTGTCGGAATGGGTGGTTGCCCCGGCGGGATAGAGCTTGACTGCGGGAATCACCCCCGTGTCTACGGCGCGATCGATCTCCTGCAGTGCCGTCGCGTCGGTGAGGTAGAGCGTCATGAGGGGGGAGAAGTCCGACAGCGACTCCCCCGTACGCAGGCTGTGGGCCTGTGCGGCGGCAAGAATCCGGTCGCGGTAGGCCAGCGCCAGGGCGGTGGTGGTCACCGGTGGCTTGAGATTGGGCATAACCAGCGCACGGCCGAAGTGGCGGGCCGAGGCCGGCAGCACCGAGGCCATGGCCGCCCCATCCCGCAGGTGTAGATGCCAGTCATCGGGCTGGATAATCTCAAGGGTGCCTGTCATGTTGCTTTCTTTCTTTTGATTTCTCGGCTGGGGCCTTGGAAAGACCCCGATGGAACCTGCGGGTTAGACCACCAGGATCGCACGATAGTCGTTGACATTGGTGCGCGTGGGCCCGGTTGTGACCACACGGCCGAGGGGTTCGAAGACCGCCAGCACGTCATTGGCATCGAGTGCCTTGCGCGCCGATATCCCTTTTTCGCGGGCAAGGCTAAGGGTTGCAGGACAAAGCAATGCCCCCGCATGTGGGCTTGCGCCATCAATGCCATCGGTATCGGCCGCCAGGCCAAAGACCCGGTCAGCCACCCCCATCGCTTCCACCGCGAGCCCCATGGCCAGCAGAAACTCCGCACACCGTCCGCCACGACCCTGGCCCCGCACAGTCACCGTACATTCTCCGCCAGAGAGCAGTACCACCGGCCGCGCAAAGCTCGGGTCCTGGTCTTGGGCGAGTTCACGCACCCAGGAGGCCAGGCCGGTGGCAACATCGCGCGCCTCTCCCGTTACAGCGTCGCCCAGCACCACCGGGCGCACACCCGCCTGGACAAAGACCTCGGCCGCCGCCCGCAGACTCGCCCGGGCAGTGGCCAGCATATGGGTGGTGACATGCGACAGCCGCGGATCACCAGGCTTGGGCGTCTCGGAAATCTCGCCACGCAGACCCGACTGCAGATGCAACGCAATTGCTTCGGGCGGGCTGACGTCCCACCGAGAGAGCACCTCAAGCGCATCCGCATAGGTGGAAGGGTCGGCTGCGCAGGGGCCGGAGGCAATGGCTGAGGGGTCATCGCCCACGACATCGGAGACCACCAAGGCGGTTACCGGCGCGGCACAGGCCAGGGCGAGCCGCCCCCCCTGAATCTTGGAGAGGTGCTTGCGGACAATATTCATGTCGGTAATCGGGGCGCCGGATCGCAACAGGTCTGTGGTGAGCGACTTAAGATCGGCCATGGTCAGGCCATCGGCAGGCAGCGCCAGCAGGCTCGACCCCCCGCCCGAGACAAGCACAATGAGTCGATCGTCGGGGGTGAGACGCGAGACCGCTGAGAGGATCTCCTGAGCGGCCTGGGCGCCGGCCGCATCGGGTACGGGATGCCCCGCCTCAACACATCGAATACGAGACAGATCTAGGCCATGGGCATAACGCGTGATCACCACCCCCGAGAGTGGGGCATCCTGCGGCCAGTGGGCCTCCACCGCGGCAGCCATGCTCGCGGCAGCCTTGCCGGCACCCACGACCAGTGTCTGGCCACGGGGGGGCGGGGGCAAGGCCCGCGCCAGGGTATCGCCAGGGTAGGCGGCGGCAACGGCGACATCAAAGCTGCGCCGCAATAGGGCCAGCCAGTCCTCTGGGGACCGATTTTCTGCAGGGCCAGCGAATACCGCCGAACTAAAGACTGCCGAACTAGCCACGCGCCACCACCATCGCAATGGCCTCACCCACCGCGTTGGTGCGGGCAGTGCCCCCCAGGTCTGGTGTCTTTGGCCCGGTGCGTAAGACCTCTTCGATGGCCGCGAGCACGGCGTCGTGTGCCTCAGGGTAGCCAAGAAAATCGAGCATCAATGCGGCCGACCATATCTGCCCAATCGGGTTGGCAATGCCCTTACCCGCGATGTCCGGTGCAGACCCATGCACCGGCTCAAACAAGGACGGAAAACGGCGCTCCGGGTTGAGGTTGCCCGACGGCGCAATGCCGATAGTGCCTGTGCAGGCGGGACCGAGATCAGAAAGAATGTCTCCGAAGAGGTTGCTGGCCACGACCACATCAAACCAGTCGGGGTGCAGCACAAAATTGGCCGTGAGTATGTCGATGTGGTACTTGTCCACGCGCACCTGGGGATATTCTTGCCCGATAGCCTCTACCCGGGTGTCCCACCAGGGCATGGTGATGGCAATACCATTGGACTTGGTCGCCGAGGTGAGGTGCTTCTTCGGCCGACGCTGGGCCAGGTCGAAGGCAAAACGCAGCACGCGGTCGGTGCCATGGCGGCTCATGATGGTCTCTTGCATCACGACCTCCCGGTCGGTGCCCGCAAAAGCGATACCCCCCACACTGGAATACTCGCCCTCGGTGTTTTCACGCACAACATAGAAGTCAATGTCGCCCGGGTTTCGGCCGACCAGAGGCGACCGCACCCCCGGCATCAGCCGCGCGGGTCGGAGATTGACATACTGGTCAAACTCACGCCGAAACTTCAAAAGCGACCCCCAGAGCGAGACATGGTCGGGCACGGTGGCCGGCCAGCCCACCGCCCCAAAAAAGATTGCATCAAATGCCGAGAGGGTCTGCTTCCAGTCGGCCGGCATCATCTCGCCATGCCGCTGAAAATAGTCACACGAGGCAAAGTCAAACGCCTGGCAGTCAAGTGCAATGCCAAACCGGGCCGCCGCGGCCTGCAGCACCCGCATACCCTCTGGGACCACCTCCTTACCAATACCATCTCCCGGCAGAACTGCAATGCGATGCGCAGCCATACGTAACTCCGTGTTTTTTAGAATGCTGAATTATGCGCTGCCCACCCGCCTGTTCTAATGCTGCTTTTGGCCCCTTTCCCTGCTAAGCCCTCGATGACCCCATCCACCGCAGAAACTTCCCCATTGGCCCAAGACAGTCTGGCGGCTGTCGATGCCACGCCCCCGGTTGCCCGCCCGCCGAAGGGCGCTTGGCAGGTCATCGCAACGCTATTGCCCTACCTCATGAAGTACAAGCTGCGCATGGGGCTGGCCCTGGCCGCGCTGGTGGCCGCAAAGCTGGCCAACGTATCGATTCCCATCTTTCTGAAAGAAATCGTAGACGGCCTCACCCCCTTGGCCACGGCCACGACACAGAGCCCGAATGCTGTGGCCGGCGCGGTTCTTGTGATTCCGCTGGCCCTAGTGGTGGGCTATGGCCTGATGCGGCTTGCCTCTACCGGGCTTACCGAAATCCGCGAACTAATTTTTGCCCGTGTCACCCAAGGGGCTGTGCGCGATATCTCATTGCGGGTCTTTCGGCATCTGCACCAGCTCTCGCTACGGTTTCATCTCGAACGACAGACTGGTGGCCTGACCCGCGATATCGAGCGGGGCACACGCGGGGTGGGCACCCTGGTCAACTTCACGCTCTACAGCATCGTGCCCACTGCGCTTGAAGTGTTGCTGGTGACTGCCTATCTGGCCTGGCAGTACCCGCCGATCTTTGCCTGGATCACGCTGGCCGCCCTGGTGGCGTATGTGGTCTATACCTTCATGGTGACCGAATGGCGTACCCACTTTCGGCGTGAGATGAATGAACTAGATACCCGGGCCAATGCCCGCGCGATTGACTCTTTGCTCAACTACGAGACAGTGAAATACTTCAACAACGAGGAGTTTGAAGCGCAGCGCTACGATCGCAGTCTGCATCGGTGGCAGGAGGCCGCAATCAAAAGCCAGGCCTCATTGTCTCTTTTGAATGTTGGGCAGTCGGCCATCATCGCGCTGGCTGCCACGCTCATGGTCTGGCAGGCAGTGGTTGGGGTGCAGGCAGGCACCATGACCCTGGGCGACCTTGTGCTGGTCAATGCATTTCTCATTCAACTATATGTGCCTTTGAATTTTCTCGGTGTGCTCTATCGCGAGATCAAGCAGAGCATCGCCGACATGGAGCGGCTCTTTGGCCTGATGGCCCAGAACAAAGAGGTGGCAGACCCGCCTGGTGCCCTGCCCCTTGCGGTGAAAACCGGTACGGTACGGTTTGAAGAGGTGGCCTTTGCCTACGACCCTCGGCGCCCGATTTTCCGCTCGCTATCCCTCACCCTCTCGGCAGGTAAAACCACAGCCGTGGTGGGGTCTTCGGGCGCAGGCAAGAGCACCTTATCGCGGCTCTTATACCGGTTTTACGATGTCCAAAAAGGGCGCATCACGATCGACGGACAAGACATCCGGACTGTTGTCCAAGGCTCTGTGCGCCAGGCAATTGGTATCGTGCCGCAGGACACCGTGCTTTTTAACGATACCCTGGCCTACAACATCCGCTATGGCTGTCCCAACGCCAGCGACGACGAGGTCTGGCAGGCTGCGCAGTCGGCCCACCTCGATGCCCTGATTCGCAGCCTTCCTGAGGGCCTGCAGACCCAGGTGGGGGAGCGCGGCCTCAAGCTCTCAGGGGGCGAAAAACAGCGGGTCGCAATCGCCCGTGCGCTACTCAAACGCCCCGCGATTCTGGTCTTTGACGAGGCCACCTCGGCACTCGACTCCGAGTCCGAGCGGGCGATTCAGGCAGAGATACGCGAGGTCTCCCGTGGGCGCACCAGTCTGGTGATCGCTCACCGACTCTCGACCATTATCGATGCCGATATGATCATCGTGCTCGAAGACGGTGCGCTCATTGAACAGGGGCGCCATGCGGAGTTGCTGGCCCGCAGGGGTCGTTACGCGGAGCTCTGGGAGATGCAGGCCCGTCAGGACCACGAGGCGACGCCACCGATTCGGTAGTTACCCTAGGCCTTCGCCCGAACGCCCTTGAATCCATCAACTTCAGGCACACTGATCGCTGTTGTTGCCTGATAGAGATTAAAGCGAGAGCGGTGTCTCTGGCGTTGTCTGTTCGTAATTCCAGAGAGCGAAGTCCAGAGCGCTACCGTCACTAGTCAGGCCCGCCAGCGTGATATGCATCCACCCCCTACTGTTCAGGAGATTTTCATGTTTAAAAAGTCAGTGATTGGTACCGCCGTAACGCTGGGACTTGCGATTGCGGCAAGCCCAGTACTCGCAAACAAAACCTTGGAGTCTGTAAAGTCCAAAGGGACGCTTTCCTGCGGCATTCATACCGGGCTGGGTGGCTTCGGTATTGCCGACAGTGCTGGAAAATGGACCGGTTTTGATGTCGACTTCTGCAGGGCAGTTGCCGCCGCGGCCCTCAGCGATAACACCAAGGTGCGGTATGTCCCCCTCAACGCCGCACAGCGATTTGCCGCCTTGCAGTCTGGTGAGATCGATGTGCTTTCACGCAACACTACCTGGACTATGAGCCGCGATACTCAGTTGGGGCTTACCTTTGGCGCAACCACCTATTACGACGGCCAAGGGTTTCTCGTGAACAAGAGCCTGAAGGTGAAGTCGGTCAAGGGTCTCAAGGGCGCTACGGTCTGCGTACAGAGCGGAACCACCACCGAGAAGAACATGGCCGACTACTTCCGGGCCAACAAGATTACCTATAAGCCCGTGGTGATCGAAGACTTCAAGGCCTCTGTGGCTGCCTACGTTGAAGGCCGCTGTCAGGCCTACACCACCGATGCTTCGGGCCTCGCCGCGATTCGGGCCAACGATGTGAAGAACCCCAACGACCATATCATCCTGCCTGAAATTATCAGCAAAGAGCCGCTGGGGCCTGTGGTACGCCGTGGTGATGAAGACTGGGCCAAGCTCGTAAGCTGGGTGCACTTCGCCATGCTGACCGCAGAGGAACTCGGCATTACCTCAGCCAATGTCGACGAGAAGCGGTCCGATACCAACCCCGAGGTGCAGCGACTGCTCGGTCAAGGGAACAACGACTTCGGCAAGTCTATGGGGCTTGACCCTGCATGGGCCTACCGGGTGATCAAGCAGGTGGGTAACTATGGTGAAGTATTTGAGCGCAACGTGGGGCGCAACACGCCGCTGAAACTTGATCGGGGGCCAAACGCCCTCTGGACCAACGGTGGCCTGCAGTACGCACCGCCTATTCGTTAACTCTCTCGATGCGCCTATCACTTCCCAGTAACCCGCGGATTCGATCGCTGCTCTGGCAGATCCTTCTGGCAGGGCTATTGGGAGTGATGGCCTGGTTCTTTGTTGGCAACCTTACAGAAAACCTAGCAAAAAGAGGTATCTCCTTCGGGTATGACTTCCTATCGGGCCCTGCTGGGTTCGATATCGGAGAACGTGCAATTGCCTATGACGCCGACAGCAGCTACTGGTTAGCATTTCTGGTGGGTATTCTCAATACCCTTCGGGTAGCAGTTCTGGGGATCGTGGCAGCAACCGCCTTAGGACTGGTCATCGCCATCGGCGCCTTGTCGCGAAACCCCCTGCTGGCCGGTCTGTGCAGAAGCTATGTCGAGGTACTGCGTAACATTCCACTGCTGGTGCAACTCTTCTTCTGGTATCTGCTTCTCGCGACCGTGCTGCCGAATTCCCAGCAGCCCTTTGAGATTCTTCCCCATCTCTTCATCAGCAAAAACGGTTTTCAGTTTCCCTGGCTCTCCCCAGAGGCGGGCGTGTTGCTGGAATACCCCGAGCTAGGCACCTTCGGGCTCACCGGCGGCGCAACCCTCTCGCCGGAATTCCTCGCCTTGTTTATCGGCCTAGCAACATACACCAGTGCCTTTATCGCTGAGGTGATTCGGGCGGGGATTCTCGCAGTACCCAAAGGCCAGACCGAGGCTGCGGCCTCGCTCGGTCTGCGCCGCCTGCAGATTCTAAAACTAGTGGTGCTTCCGCAGGCGCTTCGGGTGATCATTCCGCCCACCACCAACCAGTATCTCAACCTCACCAAAAACAGCAGCCTGGCAGTGGCCATCGGCTACCCCGAGGTTGTCAGCGTTGCGACAACCACCCTGAACCAGTCGGGACGCGCGGTCGAGGCGATTTCAATACTAATGCTCGTCTACCTCACCTTCTCGCTGATCACCTCTTTTTTAATGCATCGATTTGAGGCCGCAACGCGGCTCAAAGAGCGATGAACGAAACAAGCCTCTCCTGGCGACAGACCTTGTTCAACGGAAAGGTCAACACCCTGATCACGGTCAGTCTGCTGGCCTCCTTGGTCTGGTTTGCATGGAACTTTCTGCCCTGGGCCGTATTCAACGCGGTCTTTACCGCAGACCTGGAAGCCTGCCGAGCGGCCCGGGGATCGGGCGCCTGTTGGGGTCTTATTGAAGAGAAGTGGAAGCTCATTGTCTTTGGCCGCTACCCTTTTGAAGAGATCTGGAGGCCGATCGTTGCGAGCATCATGATGTTGGCAGCCTGTCTGGTGATGAGCCAGCGTCAATGGTGGACACCCTTAATACTCTTCTCAGCCGCTGGAGTCATTGCCCTGTCGGTAGCGCTGATGATCGGCGGCTTTGCCGGTTTGTCGAGTATTCCCACGGAACGACTTGGCGGGCTGGCGCTCACGCTTCTGCTCGCAATTGTGGGCAATATCCTGTCGCTGCCGCTGGCTGTCGCACTTGCCTTGGGGCGCACCTCAAACCTTCCCTTCATTCGGGTGGTCTGCTCGGGCTTCATCGAACTGGTACGTGGCGTGCCGCTCATTACCGTGCTGTTCATGGCAAGCTTCATGTTCCCGCTTTTTCTTCCCAGCGGCATGAACCCCGATGTCCTTTTGCGGGTCACCGGGGGCCTGATTCTTTTTAGCGCTGCCTATCAGGCTGAGGTGATTCGTGGCGGAATCAATAGCGTGCCGCGTGGCCAGATCGAAGCCGCTCAGGCACTGGGCATGAGCTACTGGCTGATTCAGACCAAGATCGTTCTGCCCCAGGCCTTCCGGGTGGTAGTGCCCCCCCTGGTAAACAGCTTTATCGCCATATTCAAAGACACCTCGCTGGTCACCATCGTGAGCATGTTCGAGCTCTTTGGCAGCCTGCGGCTTGCCCTTGCAGACCCCCAATGGCGGCCTTTCTTTATCGAGGGGTTCATCTTTGTGGCTCTCATCTACTGGGTCTTCTGTAGCGCGATGAGTCGCTATTCGCGCGGACTAGAACGTGACTTTGCCGTAGCCCGTCGATAGTCAGATCACCCTCTTGCACCCCCCAATGCCTTACTGCCGGAGTCTTTTTCATGCCCATGATTGAATTTGAAAATGTTAGCAAGTGGTTCGGCAGCTTTCAGGTGCTCACCGATGTCAGTCTCTCGGTAGCCCAGGGAGAAAAGATTGTCGTCTGTGGTCCCTCGGGCAGCGGCAAGTCGACCCTGATCAGGTGCGTCAACGCCCTTGAGCCCTATCAAAAAGGCCGAATCACGGTAAATGGCGTACATCTCACCGAAGACCTCAAAACGATTCACCAGGTACGCGCACAGGTAGGCATGGTCTTTCAGAGCTTTAATCTGTTTCCACACCTCACCATTTTAGACAACCTCACACTGGCCCCCATGCATGTGCGAAAGGTCGCTAAGGCCGATGCCGAAGAAAGGGCCATGACGCAGTTGCATCGGGTACGGATTGCGGAGCAGGCCCAGAAGTATCCCGGTCAGCTCTCTGGCGGTCAGCAGCAGCGGGTAGCGATTGCCAGGGCGCTCTGCATGGAGCCTCAGGTACTGCTCTTTGATGAGCCCACGAGCGCCCTGGACCCGGAAATGGTCAAAGAGGTGCTAGACGTTATGGTGAGCCTGGCCCAACAAGGAACCACCATGATCTGCGTCACCCACGAGATGGGCTTTGCCCGCGAAGTGGCCGACCGCGTGGTCTTTATGGATGCTGGACAGATCGTGGAACAGAACACGCCTCAGGAGTTTTTTGAAAGACCGCAGCACCCGCGGGCAGTGGACTTTTTAAGCAAAATTCTGAGCCACTAGGCTATACCAATGTGGGGACACTTTAATACTTAAAGTGTCCCCACATTGCCTAGACATAGGCCAGCCAGCGGCCCAGGCCGATCACCGCGAGCCAGCCCAGCATCGACACAAGCACCTGAATTCGGCTGACTGCCCCCAGTGCCGGCGCATACCCTTGGCGACGATGCATCGGCTCGCGCAGATGCAGTACCAAGGCATTGGTGAGCAGCAGCATGATCAGTCCGAGCTTATAGACAAAAAGCGGTGAGGCGAGAAACTCATGGGCATGGGCAATAAACATCAGACTGCCCGTAGCCACCACGAGCCCCAGCGCTACAAGGGCAATGGGTACCACCAGTCGCATGAGCGCAGACACGCCCAGGGAGGCTCCGAAGCCCAGAAGGCGAAGGTCTAAAAGCAGGATTGTGCCAAACAGCCCCGCAATGCCCGCAATATGAAAGGACTCTACAGTGGGATACAGCCATAGCGACTCCCGCATCGCCACCGCCAGAGGAAGGCGCTCTATTCCCGCGATAACGGGGATCACCGCAAGGCCGGCTGCAGTCTCAGACACGGCAACCGACCCCTCGAACCAGGATCAAGAGGGCAGATGAAGCCGATAGGCTAGCGCAGTTCAATAGTCTTACCGCCGGCGGTGATTCTTTCGGCACGAATCTCAGACGGGTCGGACCGCAGGGCATAGCCTTGGATCGTCACCTCCCGACCCGGTCCAATCGCATCGCGCGCTAGGCCACGGTTTTCCATCCGAAAGGGCGGGGCAAGAACCACCGTAAGGGTTTTGCCACCGGCTTCGATCACGACAAAGCCATGCGGGTGCTCATAGCCGCTACGCTGGACCGCGCCAGTAAGGGTGATAGTCTGGGTCTGGTCGTAGCTGCTCCAGCCATGATGCGCCTGGGCGGGCGACACAAAAGACCCCTTGGAAAAAAACAGCGACAGGCCGATCAGCATGGCCGCAGTCCCGATACCGCGTCTCACCAGGGACGTGCAGGAGCGCGCTTGAAAAGGAAGACGGACGATCATCAGCACCTCCTGAAGATTATTGATCGGTCGTGGCACCCTGGGCATGCGGCTTTAAGCAGAATACGCGTCCATCTGCCACGGGATACACCGCATCATAATCCTTTGGCTGCAAACGAAAACTGCCCGTAAATGCCCCAAAGGCCGGAAGCAGCCACTGGCCTGCCCGATAGGCAAAGCATCGCAGGCGCAGCCGCTGCCGAGCGCCACCCGCAACCAGCACAGAAGGATGCAGATGGCCCGCAATCAACCAGACCCTCTGGGGCAGGTCAGTGCCTCCGCGAGCATCGGTAAGGTCTTGCGGGCTGTGCACCCCCAGGAAGCCAGGGACTTCCTGCCAATGGTCTTGAAAAACCGTGAGCCTAAGCAGTGGTGCCCAGTGCGCTCGGAGCGCCTCAGAGGCCTTTCGGTCGTGGTTGCCCATCACCAGATGCCAGGGCATATCGGAATGCTGACTGCGCAGGGCGGCTAGCTGTTCTTGCAGCCGCGGCGTAAGCGACTGGACATCGTGCACCAGGTCGCCCAGAACCACCAGACACCGGGGGCGGTACTGGCCTAAGACCGCAGACAGATGCATCAGCGTCTCCTGGTCGCTGCCCTCGGGAACCCCCAGCCCCGCGCGGCGAAAGCTGGTGGACTTTCCCAGATGAAGATCAGAGACAAAGGCGGTCTGGCTCACCGCATCAATAAGGGCGCCTTGGGGAGTCAGCCAGAGGCGTTTCTGGTGCACGGCGCCTTCCACACAGTATGCGCCACCGAGATGGGGCCTGCTGAAAGGCCCCTTCATGAAGACAGGCCCGAGGATAGCCCCTTATGGGCATCCTCCAGCATCCTCGCGACGCGGTCGGCAAGCTTCTCACTAGAGAGCTGCTCGCGAAGACGCTCCACCATAAGTGGAAAGGCAAAGGGGCTCGGGCGAGACAGATCAACCCACAGCCATCGGGCCCGGCTGCAACGCTCCAGCGTCTCGCTGAGGTCTTGCAGATTCAGTTCATCGCGCTGCACCTCACGCCAGGACTGCTGCAAGAGGGCATTGTCCGGATCGTATTTCTGAAAGACCTCATAGAAAAGGTTGGAAGAGGCCGCAAACTGACGGCTGGTCTTCTCGGCCCCAGGCATACCCGAGAAGACAAGCCCTGCCACCCGGGCAATCTCGCGAAACCGCCGCTGGGCAAGCCCACCGGCGCGCAAGGCCGATAACAGGTCTTGGGCCAGACAGTCGTTTCCTGCCAGAATGACCGACCGCAGAGAAGACTCGGTAAGCAGCCCGGCCTGGTCCCGCGGCACCAGCAGTTCGAGCCCATAGTCATTTACCGCGTAAGAAAGGCTGACTGGCGCCTGCTGGGCCAGTCGGTATGCCAGGAGCGTGGCAAGGCCCAGGTGCACCGTGCGGCCCGCAAACGGGTAGACAAAGACATGGGCACCCTCGCGCGAGTCCAGCCTTTCCAGCAGAAAAGAATCGGCCGGGGGCAGGCACGATCGCATCGCCTGTGTAGTAAGCAGTGGCCAAAGCGCGGCGACCTCAGGCGCCTGTCTGGCCGGCAAGGCGGGCGCTGTTTCCCCCGACGCAAAAACGAACGACAGCTGCGACAAGACCTCGCGCAGCGTGGCCGAGAGCATTCCCGAAAGGGGCATACTGCCGCCATTCCAACGAGGTACCGCACCGGCTTTCTTCTTAGCGAGTCGCACATAGGCGGTAAGGTCTTTTACGCGCACGAGTTCAAGCGCCCGGCCCGAGAACAGAAAAGTATCCCCAGGCTTTAGTCGGCCAATAAACGATTCCTCGATCTGACCAAGACTGCCGCCCGACACCCAGGCAAGACGAATGCTCGCATCCGACAGAATCGTGCCGATCGACAGGCGATGCCTGCGGGCCATACGGGCATCGGCCATCTGCCAGCGCCCTACGGCATCAGTCTGCAGACGATGAAACTCAGGATAGGCGGCAAGGCTTGTACCGCCTTGCGATAGGAACTGCAGGGCCCAGGCAAAGGCCTCGGGGGTGAGGCTGCGATAGCTGTAGGCGGTGCGCACCTCTTGATAGAGGTGCGCACCCGTCATAGGCCTACCCAGTACCCGGGTGGCAAGGTGCTGCACGAGCACATCCATGGGTGCCTGAGGCGGTGGCCGTGACTCAACCCGGCCCGCGGCAAGGGCGCGCTGGGCGGCATAAGACTCCAGGATCTCCAGGGCATGGGTAGGAACCAGCACCAGCCGCGCGGTCTTGCCTGGCTGATGGCCCGAGCGGCCCGCCCGCTGCAGCAGGCGCGCCAGACCCTTGGGGCTGCCGATCTGCAGCACCTGTTCCACTGGTGCAAAGTCTACTCCCAGGTCGAGGCTCGAGGTTGCCACCACTGCCTTCAGTAGCCCCTGGGCAATGGCCTTCTCCACCCAGGCCCGGGTCTGATGATCGAGCGACCCGTGGTGCAAGGCCATGCAGCCGGCCCAGTCCGGCCGTGCCTCTAAAAGCGCCTGATACCAGAGTTCGGCCTGTGACCGGGTGTTGGTGAAGACAAGACTGGTCGATGCCCTATCGATTGCCTCGACCACCTGGGCACGCATTGCCAGCCCCAGATGCCCTGCCCAGGGAAATCGCCCCGCCTGCGCGGGCAGGAGTGTCTCGATCACGATAGGCTTGGCAATATCGCAGGCAATCTGACAGACGGACAGCCCCTGTTCAGACAAAACGCTCGCGCACAGGCTCTCAGCCGCCTCATCAAGATTTCCCAGAGTCGCCGATAGACCCCAGGCAATGAATGCCGGCCTCTGGAGAGCATCTGCGGGCATGCCCATGTCTGTCTGCGCTGATGCCAGCGCGGCTAAGGCAAGTTGCAGCTGTACCCCGCGCTTACTGCCTAAGAGCTCATGCCATTCGTCAGCCACTACCGCATGGACGGACTGCAGCAGCACCAGGCCTTGGGGCTTGGAGAGCAACAGGCATAGGCTCTCTGGGGTCGTCACCAGAGCATGCGGGGGCAGGCGGTCCTGGCGCGCCCGTTCGGCAGTCGAGGTGTCCCCGGTGCGCAGGCCCACCCGCAGCCCGCTGCCTGCCGCATCAGCAAGCCTTTGCAAAGACTGCGCGGTATCAGCGGCCAGGGCGCGCATGGGCGTGACCCACAAGACCTGAAGACCTGAAGGGGCCGCAGAGGCCCGCGATGGTCGGCCGAACTGCCCTGCTGCATTGCTGAGGATTCGGTTCAAAAGGCCTCCCCAGATCGCGTAGGTCTTTCCCGTGCCCGTGCCGGCCTGCAACAGCCCCGACCGCCCGCTGGCGATGGCCTGCCAGGCCTGTCTTTGGAACCCAAAGGGCTGATAGCCCAGCGCCGCAAAGGCCCGTTCGGCCGGCGTCATGGCCTAATGGGGTACTGTCGCAATCCAGCCCTCAAGCGGATCGAGACAGGCAGGCAGCCCAAAACATGGCTCGGTGGCCGCATGCGCAGCCTGTAGGGCGCAGATCACCGCATCCAGCAGATCGCCACTGCCATCGATGGTCAGTTGTCGTATCCACCCCGCCGTGGCCACCAGCCGGGGGCGCAGGCCTGCCTCACCACGCAGCAGGGCCCGGAGAATCTGTTGCCGGTGGTAGGCGCGGTCGGAGTCTTGTTTGGCGCGGGTATCGCTTTTGTACGACTGCCGCGTCACCTGGCGGGCGGTGAACCCCGGATAGGCCTCAAGGGCGATGCGCGCGGGCAGACAAATCCGGCTCGCAGCAGCGCTTGCACCAGGCGTATCCGGATCAGCCAAGAAAAAGGCTGTGTTCTCGAGAAGGTCTGGGCACCGGTCACCATGCGCGGGAAAACACAGCCCGGCCTCGACCATCCTGCCGATGCCGGCCTGCATCATCCAGGCCACGGGCGGGTTCGTCCATCGCATGGCGGGGCTTGACCCCGCGGGCCTGTCGGTGGCCCGCCATGCAAACTTGTCGCCGACCGGCCGAGAGTCGCACCAGGCCTTAAACCGGGCGCGAATGGCCTCGCGGTCTGCGGCACAGAAAAACCGTACAAAGTCACGCCACTGCTCGGGCCAGCCCTCATGGGCAATCAGCACCCGAGGCTGACCAAAGGGCAGGTCGAATCCGCCTAGCCAGGGGCCAGGGGTAGCCAGGAACGTCTCAAAGGCCGACAGACTCGTCAGGCCCGATACATGACTGAGGCGATAGACCCCATGGCGAAGATCAAGGCTACCGACCGCTACCGTAATCGGTTTTTTGGGTGTGGGGGCGGAACTGAAGTCGATGCCATAGACCCTCGCTAAGCCATTCATTCGGAGGGCTCCGGCGGCACCTGCAGAAATGCCGCAAGCGCGGAAAGGCAGTCGGCCTGGGCGACCGTCTTGTCAGGACGCAGCCGCAGAATGCGCGGAAACCGCACGGCATAGCCACTCTTGTGGCGGCCCGAGGCCATGACACCCTCAAAGCCCAGTTCCATCACCAGGCTGGGGGCCACCTGTCGAACCGGCCCGAATTTTTCAAGAATCGATTTGCGAATCACCTGGTCGACCTGACGAATCTCTGCATCGGTAAGCCCCGAATAGGCCTTAGCAAAAGGCACGAGCACTGCAGGAGAGACCCGGTCATCCCACAGGGCAAAGCCATAGTCGGTGTACAGGCCCGCACGCCTGCCGTGGCCCCGCTGGGCATAGACCAGCACGGCATCCACCGAAAACGGGCTGCGCTTCCATTTCCAGCACTCGCCCTGTGGCGTCTTCTTCTGCCGTCCCTGGCCATAGCCCGCCTGCTGGCGCTTAAGCATAACGCCTTCCACAAAATGCGCCTGAGCCTGCCTCCGCAGTCGCCAGGCCTCTTGCCACGAGGACAGGGCCAGCAAGGGCGAGAGCCGCAGCTGCTGCATCACCGCCGGGTAGTGCAGACCCGCCTCCCGAACCGCTGCCTCCAGGCGTGTTCGTCTCTGCGAAAAGGCCAGGGGCCGAAGGTCTTCTGCAGACCATCGCAACAGGTCATAGGCCATGAAGACCGCCGGGGTGCTTTGAAGCAGTCGGGCCGATGGTCGTTTGCGGCCAAGCCTGGTCTGTAGGGCCGCAAAAGGCTGGGGCCTGTGACTCTGTGCATCCCAGACCAGAATCTCCCCATCCAAGAGCAGGTCAGCATCCACCGCCTGCGACATGAGGCGCATGGCTGCAGCCAGCTCCGGAAACATCTCGGTGACCAGCTCCTCGCCCCGCGACCAGATAGCCACCGTCGCGCCACGCACGATTACCTGGGCTCGAATGCCATCCCATTTCCACTCGGCAGACCAGTCTTCTACCGGGCCAAGGCGCTGCCCCAGGGCCGTCGCTGCAGACTCCGGGTCGGCGAGCACCTCTTCGGCAAGGGTGAGGCTCTGCGCAAGAAAAAAAGGCACCGGCCCAAGCAAAGCCTCGGTCGCCTCGGCGGGAGCGAGCAGCCGGGTAAAGGCATCGGCAGAGGGCAGATCTGCGGTAAACGCAATCAGCCGGGTGGCCATGGTCTCGCGAGACACTCCAGAAAGCGCAGACAAGGCTGCCGCCACCATCTGGCGCGACACACCCACCCGCAAGCCCCCGGTAATCAGCTTATTGAGGCAGAAGACCTCTCGTGGCGCGAGCTGCGCCCAGCTCTCTTGGATCACTGCCTGGGCCGCAGCCTGGTCTGCGTTACGCAGCGGCAGCAGACGATGTCTGATCCAGTCAGAAAGCCCCAGACTCGCCATGGCGGAGCCGCCGCTGGCCTTGGCTGCATCTACCTGCCCCACCAGCAAGGCTATCGTCTCGGCAAGGTCGCCAACCGTCTGGTAGCACTCCTCAAAGGCCCAATCGGGCAGGTCAGTGGCGACCATCGCAGCCTGCTTCAAGACCGCCAATGGAACCAGACGTTTCAGGCGTTCGCCTGAGAGCAGCCAGGCAGCCCATGCAGCGTCGGAAGGAACAGCCTCGCCAAAATACACCTGCAGAACCTGCTGCCTGGCATGGGTTCCATCGGCCTGTTCGAGTTCGATAAGCAGCTGGCTGAATCGGGCCAGGCCAAGGCCGGAAATGACCGCCTGCGGTGACCCCTGCGACGGCCCCTGTAGTGGCCCCTGCGGCAGGCTGGCGCTTACGGGTAAAAGCGATGGTGCCTGGGCTTCAGACATCGGCGGCCTGGGCGTCGAATTCGGTCTGAAAGGTATCGGCCTGCAAGCCCCGGGCCGAAAGCCAGCGGGCCATGAAGGCAGTCTGCCCGTGGGTCAGGATCACGCGCGATGCCTGGCTATGATCAATAGCCCAGAGCAGCCCCGGCCAGTCGGCATGATCCGACAGCACAAAGCCCCGCACCCCGGGCTGGCGGCGCCGTGCCCCCCGAACCGTCATCCATCCCGAGACATTGGCCTGGGAGACGGGCACCTGCTGCCGGCCCAGCCAGTGCGAACCCTGAACCGACTGCGGCGCGAGCACCAGGTCTCCTGCTGCCAGTCGCGTTGGGGGCGTCTGATCCGCCGGAACCCCGACACCGGCAGCCCGGTAGGCGGCGTTGATCCTTGCAACCGCCGCATGCACATAGACAGGGCCAGGGCCGGACCGGATCCCCGCACGATCATCGATCGCCATGATCAGTCGCTGGGCCTTGCCCAGGGCATAGGTATAGATCAGACAGGCATGGCCGCGCTGCGCCTCTTGCTGCCACCAGAGCAGGATCTCATCAACCACCCGCTGCTGCGCCTGCCAGCGATAGATCGGCAGACCAAAGGTAGTCTCTGTAATAAAGACATCGGCAGCCACAGGCACAAAGGCATCACAACTCGGGTCGGCAGCCACCCGATAGTCCCCCGACACCACCCAGACCCGGCCGTCCTTTTCTATCCGAATCTGACTGGCGCCCAGGACATGCCCTGCCGGATGCAGCGACAGCCAGACATCGCCCACTCGCAGAGGCGCCCCAAAGCGCAAGGCCTGAAAGGAGGTCTGGCTGCCGAGCCGCGCCTGAAACACGGGCAGCCCGCGGGCGGAACACAGCACATGGCTATGGCCAGAACGGGCATGGTCTGCATGGGCATGGGTGAGCACTGCACGGTCGACGGCACGCCAGGGGTCAATAAAAAAACCGCCGGCTGGGCAGAAGAGCCCCTCGGGGCGCAAGACCACCAGGTCATCCATGGGCAGCGCCAGAAAGAAAGAGGCTAAGACAGGGTATCGGGCGGCGATCCGTCTGCAGAAAATGGCCAGCGCTGCGCCAGCATTCGGATAGCCTTGGCATTGCTCCAGGAGAAGCAGGCCTCGGCGGCCGCCTGCCAGGCAAGCCACTGAGACTGCAGGTGCTCACGCGGAGCCAGGCGTATCGGCGCATCGGATGGCACGCAGACAGAAAAGACATGTTCCGTATTCTGCGTCACGCCCGGGGCATAGCGATAACGCCAGTGGGGAAAAATCTCGTAGACCTGCGAAAATTCCCAGTCGGACCATGCCTCGAGGCCGGCGACCAGCCCAGTCTCTTCGGCGAGTTCCCGTTGGGCCGCCTGCAGCAAAGGCTCATCCATGGCATCCAGGCTTCCGGTCACCGACTGCCAGAATCCCGGCTTGTCGGCGCGTTCCAAAAGCAGTACTTGCCCTTCTGGGTTATGAATGACCACCAGCACCGACCGCGGAATCTTGTAGGGCTTGGTGACCACAGGCGCTGTTCTTTCGCGCGTCAGCGCAGGGGCAGTAGGGCCGCAAGCATCAGACCCACCAGCATGATCAGTACGTAAATGAAGATCGCAGAGGTCATGAGCTGACGGCTTGCACCAGTCTCGGCAGTATCAGCCATGGCAATGCGGCGGGCGTGCCAGGCGGGTACCGCTGCGACACTGGCCCAGATGGCCGCTGCAGGCAGCCAGTTGTAGAGACCCGCAAACGGAAGGGCCAGGCACGCAATATAGATGCTCACCGCTGCATGGCGGGCAGAGGCCTCAGAGTCGGGGCGTTGCGAAAACCAGTAGGCAAGCATGGCAAGGCCCAGCGTGAGACCAACCACAAAGGCCATGGGCAGCCACTGCCCGGACAGGTTTCCTGCCACAAGCACGACAACAAAAAAGTTCACAAAGACAATACTGAATGCCCGCACCCAGACTGGCCAGATCGATGGGTCATCCAGGACATTCGGCGCAAATCGACGAAACAAGATCTGGCCCAGAAGCGCCAGGCCCGCATAGACCGCGGAGAGGGTAAGCCGCGTCTCGTCGAGACTTGGGTCACCAATCCAGGCAACAGCAAGGCCATAGAACACCGCCATCGGCCCATAGACCAGGGCACGCCAGTGGCCGCGGTGCGTCAACCGGGCAGGCGACGCGAGGGGCGCGGTCATGCCAGGATCTTGGGCGCCTCTCGCAGGCGAATATGCAGTTCGCGCAGCTGGCGGTCATCGACCAAGGAGGGAGCCTGGGTCAGCAGACACTGCGCCCTCTGGGTCTTGGGAAAGGCAATCACGTCACGAATCGAGTCTGCACCTGTCATGAGTGTCACCAAGCGGTCCAGACCGAAGGCAAGCCCGCCGTGCGGGGGCGCCCCGTATCGCAGGGCATCTAGCAGAAAGCCAAACTTTACTTGCGCCTCTTCTTCGCCAATGTTCAAGGCGCGAAAGACCTTGCTCTGCACCGCTTCGGTATGAATTCGCACAGAGCCGCCGCCGAGTTCCCAGCCATTGAGCACCATATCGTAGGCCTTGGCCAGACAGGCGCCAGGATTGGTCTCCATAAGGTCTTCGTGACCGTCCTTGGGGGCAGTAAACGGATGGTGCACGGCCGTCCATCGGCCAGCCTCTTCGTCGCGCTCAAACATGGGGAAGTCCACCACCCACAGAGGCTTCCAGCCCTGGGTGAACAGACCATGGCTGCGGCCAAATTCACTGTGACCAATTTTGACCCGCAGGGCCCCGAGGGCATCATTCACGATCTTGTCTTTATCAGCACCGAAAAACAAAATGTCTCCATCTTGTGCCCCGGAGCGCTGCAGAATTGATTGCAATGCCTGGTCATGAATGTTCTTTACGATCGGCGACTGCAGCCCGTCCCGACCCTGGGCGATGGCATTCACTTTAATCCAGGCCAACCCCTTGGCACCGTAAATCTTCACAAACTCGGTATAGCCATCAATCTCGCTGCGCGAAAGCGCGCCTCCGCCGGGTACCCGCAGGGCCACCACCCGGCCATTCGGAAGACGCGCGGGCTCGGAGAAGACCTTGAAGTCAACATCAGCCACCAGGTCGGTAATCTCGGTGAATTCAAGCGATACCCGCAGATCGGGCTTATCGGATCCGTAGCGGCCCATGGCATCGGCATAGGTCATGACCGGAAACGGGTCAGGAAGCGCAACCTGCATGGTGTCAGCAAACACCCCGCGAATCATGGTCTCAAACAAGGCGCGAATCTGCTGTTCGGTGAGAAAAGACGTCTCGCAGTCTATCTGTGTGAACTCGGGCTGGCGGTCTGCGCGCAGGTCTTCGTCACGGAAACACTTGGTGATCTGGTAGTAGCGGTCAAAACCCGCCACCATGAGCAGCTGCTTAAAAAGCTGTGGCGACTGCGGAAGGGCAAAAAACGCGCCCTCATGGACACGCGATGGCACAAGGTAGTCGCGGGCACCCTCCGGGGTGGACTTGGTGAGCATGGGGGTCTCAATATCGATAAACCCCTGGCCATCGAGGTAGCAACGCACGGCCATAGCTACTTTGTAGCGCAGCATCAGGTTTTTTTGCATCGCAGGGCGTCTCAGGTCGAGCACTCGATGGGTGAGCCGGGTGGTCTCCGAGAGATGGTCGTCATCTAACTGAAAAGGTGGGGTCACCGAAGCATTGAGGATCTGCAGGTCGTGACAGAGCAGCTCGATCTCGCCGCTCTTCATCGCGGGGTTGGTGGTTCCCTCCGGCCGACGCCGCACCTTACCCGTGATGCGCAGGCAGAATTCATTGCGTACCGACTCGGCGGTGGCAAACATGCTCGGCCGATCAGGGTCGCAGACCACCTGGGCAAGACCCTCGCGGTCGCGCAGGTCGATAAAAATCACACCCCCATGGTCACGACGACGGTGCACCCAGCCGCAGAGTGAGACCACCTCGTCGAGCTGATCGGCCGATAACTGGCCGCAATAATGACTACGCATACAAACGCCTTTTAAGAGGGAGAGGACTGCTGTGGAGAAACGGGGGAGCGACCGGGGGCTGCGGCTACAGGCGGAACCGTACCCATAGAGACCACATACTTCAATGCGGCATCCACGCCGATCGACAGGGGCAGGACATCGGTCTTGGGCACCATCAGAAAAAATCCAGAGGTGGGATTGGGCGTGGTAGGCACATAAATGCTGACCGACGGTGCACTGAGCAGTGCGGCGATCTCCTGGCTTGGGCTACCGGTAACAAAGGCAATCGTCCAGGCGCCGGAGCGCGGATACTGCACCAGCACGGCCTGGCGAAAGGCCTGGCCATTGGGTGCCAGGATGGTATCACTGACCTGCTTGACCGACGAATAGATGGAACGAACCAACGGAATGCGCGCAAGCAGGGCCTCCCAGGAATCTACCAGACGCCTTCCAAGCAAATTCGCGGCAAAGAATCCCGTGATTAGCACCACCAGCAGCACCACCAGCACCCCGAAGCCCGGTATCTCACGCCCAAAAAGCGCCTGCGGCTGAAAATGCGGGGGCAGGATCTGGTCGAGGGTGCTCACCACCGTAGTGATCACCCAATAAGTAACAGATAGGGGCACCCAGATCAGTAATCCCGCAACAAAGAATCGCTTGAGCATGATGAGGGCCCCTTGTAGTTACCTGAAGCTTGCCGGACGCTTGGCTGAAGCTCGCCGCGATCAGGCGGCCTTGGCCGAGGCAGTGCCCGAACCGGCAGCAGGAGTTACCGGCGCTGCTGCGGGGCTTGGCGTTGCAGTGGGCGCGGACGGTGAAGCGGCACTACCAGTGTCGCCGGTGGTGCCAGTAGCGGCCCCTGAGGCGGGGGCGTCAGCCGCAGGCTTGGACTCCGAAGCGCTTGTTTCTGCCGCACCTGCCCCAGCATCGGATGGTTTTTTCTGGCCCTCGCGAAAATCGGTGACATACCAGCCAGACCCCTTTAGGACAAATCCCGGGGCGGTGAGCTGCTTGGAAAATTGCGGCTGCCCGCAGCTTGGGCAGTCGGTAAGCGGGGCATCGGAGAGCTTTTGCAGCACGTCTTTCTTAAACCCACAGGCCCCGCAGGCGTAGGCATAAATTGGCATGGTGACCTCGTTAGAAGAGTGAATGTAGGCAAACTCACCATTCTAGGCCTTTCGCAGGCACAAAAAAAGCCCGGGGATGCGCATTCCCCGGGCCCTTGGCCCATGAACCATTGCGCCTGGCGGCGCAGTGGTGGTACGCCGAGCGCCCGTTGCCGTTCTGCCGCCGGGCAGCTACTGGCTAGAACGGGATATCGTCATCAAGATCATCGAACCCCCCTGCCTTGGCGGGCGACCGGGCGGCTGAGCCTGCGGCTGGGGGTGCACTGGCAGCCGAGCCTCCGGCAGCCTCCTCAGGTGGGCCTCCCGCTGCGGACCCCTCCCTTCCGCCCAGAAGCTGCATCTGGTCGGCAACGATCTCGGTGGTGTAACGCTCCTGACCGGACTGATCCTGCCACTTACGGGTGCGCAGACGCCCTTCCACATACACTGGACGGCCCTTTTTCAGGTACTCGCTGGCGATTTCAGCCAGACGACCAAAGAACACTACCCGATGCCATTCGGTGTCCTCCTTCATGTCGCCAGAGGCCTTGTCTTTATAGCGCGAGGTTGTCGCGATTGAGACATTGGCGATTGCCGCGCCGTCGGCCGCGTACCGCACCTCTGGGTCACGCCCGAGGTTACCCAGCAAAATGACCTTATTTACCGATGCCATGAAACTCTCTCCTTTAGGTTTGGGGCGCTCAGGCTATCTCCACCCTGGGCAGCAGACTACCGGTCGATTGGCGGAGCACCCGTCGCGGTTATCGGACCGACAGATGCCGGGGGGCTCCGAAGGCCGATTTCACGAAGTCCAGTTGCCATCATGCCCCAAAACAGCAACACTGCAAGACAGGCAACAAAGATGCCGTCTACGCCGTAAGAACGGACCGCCAGACCACCGACCAGCCCGCCAAGAAAGAGGCCCAGCGACTGGCTGGTGTTGTAGATGCCGAGCGCAAGGCCCCGCTGGGCGGCGGGCGCGACCCGAGACACCCAGGAAGGCAAAAGGGCCTCTAACAGATTAAACCCGGTGAAGAAGGCCCAGATACCCAAAAGCCAGAGCCAAAAGACTGCCCCGGCCGACAGAAAGATTCCCATGGTGACCAGCAAAAAGGCGATTGCCCCAAGGAACACCGGCCGAAACCGGCCCTGCCTTTCCGCCCAGAAAATCGCAGGAACAATCGACAGAAACGCCAGTGCCAGCAGCGGCAGGTAGACCATCCAATGGTCTGCCAAGGCCATGCCCAGGCCATCGAGCGCAAAAGGAATCGCCACAAACATGGCAGTCTGAATGGCCATAAGACAGAAGATCCCCAGGTTGAGCCTAGCGAGTTGCGAATCCCGCAGCAGAGACTGCCAGTTGCGAAGGGCGGGGGTCTCAACAGCACTGGCGCTAGATACGGGCGGGTCGGGCATTCTCCAGACTGCGAAGGCGGCAAGAAAAGCCAATATGCCCGTCAGAGAAAAAAGCCCCGCCAGGCCTGCAAGGCCAAAAATGGGCGGGGCAATCACCAGCGAGACCGCAAACGACAGGCCTATGGAGGCACCAACAAGGGCCATCGCCCGGGCGCGCACCTCTTCACGGGTAAGGTCGGCGAGAAAGGCACTGACTGCCGCGGATACTGCCCCCGCACCCTGCAAGGCCCGGGCAAAGATAAGCCAGTACAGGTCTTCTGCCACGGCCGCCAGCAGACTTCCCCCCGCAAAGACCAGCAGTCCAAAGACGATCACGGGCTTGCGGCCCCAGCGATCAGAGGCCAGACCGAAGGGGATCTGTAAAAACGCCTGGGTCAGCCCATAGATGCCCATGGCCAGGCCAATGAGTGCGGCGTCCTCGCCACCAGGAAGGTCACGGGCACCGAGTGCAAGCACCGGCAGAACCAGGAACAGCCCCAGCATACGCAGGCCATAGACGCTGGCTAGCGAGAGGCTAACGCGACGTTCCTGGGGGGTGAAGGCCACTCGATCTGACATCGCTCGCTATAGTAGTAGATTGGCCTGAACCCACGAGACGGACTATGTCGGAACATGGATGGATTCGGGTGCGCGGCGCGCGCACCCACAACCTGAAGAGCATCAGCCTCGATATCCCGCGCAACAGCCTTGTTGTGGTTACCGGCCTGTCAGGTTCCGGAAAGTCTTCGCTCGCCTTCGATACCCTATATGCCGAGGGCCAACGGCGTTATGTCGAGTCGCTGTCTGCCTATGCCAGGCAGTTTCTCTCGCTCATGGCCAAGCCCGATGTCGACCTCATAGAGGGGCTTTCCCCGGCAATTGCGATTGAGCAGAAATCCGGTAGCCATAACCCGCGGTCCACAGTGGGCACCGTTACCGAGATCTCCGACTATCTGCGGCTTTTATTCGCGCGTGCGGGGGTTCCCCATTGCCCGAACCATCCCCAGCATCGACTGGAATCGCAGAGCCTGGCGCAAATGGTCGATAGCCTGCTCGCCTTGCCAGAGGGCACCAGGCTTACGGTCATGGCGCCCGTGATCAGCAGACGCAAGGGCGAGCACCGGGAGATGATTGACGGCCTGCGTGCCCAAGGCTTTGTGCGCGGCCGCCTGCAGACAGAGTCGCAGCCGCCCCAGGATCTGGAGATCGATCAGATTGCCGGGCTGGACCCCCATCAGCACCATAGCCTGGATGTCATCGTGGACCGCATCAAGGTACGTCCGGACGCTACGCAACGGCTTGCCGAATCCCTGGAGGCGGCCCTGCGGCTTGGGCAAGACCAGGCGATTGTCTCGATCGCGCAGGCCAATGCGCCTGCAGTGGACCGCGGGCTATCGATGCGCTACGCCTGCCCCGACTGCGGGTTTTCGCTGCGCAGCCTCGAGCCCAATATGTTCTCCTTTAACTCACCGGCCGGCGCCTGCCCCGAATGCGATGGGCTGGGAACCCAATCGTTCTTTGATCCTGGGCTGGTGGTGCAGTTTCCGCACCTGTCTCTGGCTGCAGGCGCCATCGCTGGCTGGGACCCGCGCAACAGTTTTGCCTGGGCCATGATCGAGAGCCTGGCTACCTGCCTGGATTTCGACCCGGCAGCCGCCTTTGACTCGCTGCCGACCGCCACGCAGCAGACCTTGCTGTATGGATCGGGAGAACAGGTCTTGAGCCTGCGCATGCCCACAGACCGGGGCAAGACCATCGTGCGGCGGCAGCCCTTTGAGGGAATCCTGCCGAACCTGGAGAGACGGTGGCGCGAGACAGATTCCCCCGCAGTCCGCGAGGAGCTCTCACGGTTCCGACGACAACGAGAATGCCCCGCATGTCAGGGGTCGCGACTACGACCGGAGGCCAGGGCCGTGCGGCTCGGCGCCCCAGGGCATTCGGTAAGCCTGCCGGAGTTGTCCCGGCTTAGCCTAGGCAGCCTGCACGACCGGCTCGATACGCTTGAGCTCACCGGTTTTCGCCACGCGGTGGGTGAGCGTCTGCTCTCCGAGGTCCGGTCACGGCTGGGTTTTCTGATCAATGTCGGGCTTCGCTACTTAAGCCTTGAGCGGGCAGCCATGAGCCTGTCTGGCGGCGAGGCGCAACGAATTCGTCTTGCAAGCCAGATCGGCGCGGGGCTCACCGGGGTGCTCTATGTTCTGGACGAACCCTCTATTGGTCTGCATCCCCGAGACAATAACCGCCTGCTCGATACCCTGCGCCATCTGCGCGATCTGGGCAATTCGGTGGTCATGGTGGAGCACGACGAAGAGGCGATTCGATCGGCCGATCATGTGATCGACCTCGGCCCTGGGGCAGGCGTGCATGGGGGAGAAGTCGTCGGACAGGGCAGGCCAGAGGCGCTGCTGCGCCAGACAGGATCGCTGACCGCAGACTACCTTTCGGGCAGACGAAGGATCTCTGCCCCATCCGGTCGCAAGCCTGCCACAGACCGATGGCTTCGGGTGCTTGGTGCAAGCGGGCACAACCTGAAAGACGTTGACCTCGCCCTGCCCTGTGGCCTGATCACCTGTGTCACGGGAGTTTCTGGCAGCGGTAAATCCACCCTCATTAACGACACCCTGGTGGCCGCCGCCAGCCAACTCCTGCATCGGTCTCAGGCCGAGCCAGCAGCCCATAAGGCCATCGAGGGGCTTGGGTATTTCGACCGCATCATCAATGTGGACCAGAGCCCGATTGGCCGAACGCCACGCAGTAACCCGGCCACCTATACCGGGCTCTTTGCCCCGATCCGCGAGCTCTTCGCAGGCGCAACCATGGCCCGCGAGCGTGGCTACGACGCAGGGCGGTTTTCCTTCAATACCCGGGGAGGACGCTGCGAGTCTTGTCAGGGGGATGGCCTGGTGAAGGTGGAGATGCACTTTCTGCCTGACCTGTATGTGCCCTGCGATGTCTGCCAGGGGCTACGCTATAACCGCGAGACGCTTGACGTACGTTATCGTGGAAAGACCATCGCCGATGTCCTTGGCCTCACGATTGAAGAGGCCCACGATTTTTTTGCAGCGGTGCCCGCCGTGGCCCGCAGGCTGCAGACTCTATTGGATGTGGGGCTGGGCTATGTAAAACTCGGTCAGAGCGCAACCACGCTCTCAGGCGGTGAGGCCCAGCGGGTAAAACTCGCCTGCGAGCTCGCCAAACGCGACACCGGAAAGACTCTATACGTGTTGGATGAACCGACCACTGGGCTACATTTTCATGATGTTGACCTGCTGCTGCAGGTGCTCTTTCGGCTGCGCGATGCCGGCAATACGATTGTGATTATTGAGCACAATCTGGATGTCATTCAGACCGCCGACTGGATTGTGGATCTTGGGCCCGAAGGCGGCCAAGAGGGTGGCGAGATTCTAGTAGCTGGCCCCCCAGAAACCGTTGCAGAGTGCGCCGCAAGCCATACGGGCCGCTATTTAAAGTCGCTGCTCACCCGGCCGAGCACCTGAAGCCTTCCGGCCGCATCCGGGCGGGTGAGCAGGAGCTCTCCCATAGACAGGGTTTGCCCGGTAAGCGCCGAAACCACTACCTGGTGGCTCACCCAGACCTCAAATCCCGTTGCCCGTTGGGCCCCGTCCCGCGGGGGCGGCTGCGCAAAGCCAGACCCTTGGTCCTTCAGAAATGATTGGATCTGCGCCTGCTGGGCCTGGGAATCACCACGGCCCTGAAAGGTGGAATTCAAGGCCGGCCAAGGTGTGATTGGCACTGCCTTGGCAAAGGCCTCTTTGGCGGTATCGAGGCATCGGCACCACAGGCTTGACCGCACGGCGGCAGGCACTAGGCCACGGGTGATAAACCATGACCCCATGCGCCGCGACTGCGCCCGCCCCTCGGCGGAGAGGTTGCGCTGGGTCGCGCAGTCTTCAAGTCGAAAGCCCGGCGGGTCGCCGATACCCGAGACCGTCTCGGCATGCCGTACGAGAATAACCAGGCCGTGGGCATTCTCAGACCGAAGAAGAGCCTCGAGATTTTGCAGGCTTAGTCGGTCTTGGGCGTAGGCTGCACCGAAGCCCCCATGACCGCCGAGACTGGCCGATGTGCCAATACCAGCAAGACCAATAAGACCAAAAAGAAATACAAGACCAACAAGGCCAAAAACGCCCTCGCGCGCAACAAGAGCGACTCTCAGAAGCGCGGCGGTCATGCTACGCGTAACTACCGGGGTAGCTGAGAGGCACCCATGAGAAATGCATCAACCGACCTTGCGGCCTGACGGCCCTCACGAATTGCCCATACCACCAAAGACTGCCCGCGCCGCATATCGCCTGCGGCAAAGACCTTGGGCACATTGGTGTAGTACGACTTCTCGCCTTCGGTGGCGGACTTGGCATTGCCGCGATTGTCTTTGTCTACACCGAAGGCCTCAATCACCGAGCCGACCGGAGAGACAAAGCCCATGGCTAGAAGCACCAGGTCTGCTGGCAGAATCTTCTCGGTGCCGGGCACCTCTTGCATCTTGCCGTCCCTCCATTCCACATGGACAGACTTCAGGCCCGTAAGTCGCCCCTTATCCCCCAGAAACTCTTTAGTGGCAATCGCAAACTCGCGGGTGCAGCCCTCTTCGTGGCTTGAGGAGGTACGCAGCTTGGTGGGCCAATAGGGCCAGACCATGGGCTTATCCTCATGCTCAGGCGGCATGGGCAGAAGCTCAAACTGGGTGACGCTCTTGGCCCCATGACGATTGCTCGTGCCCACGCAGTCTGAGCCCGTGTCGCCACCGCCAATGACGATGACATGCTTGCCATCGGCGCGAATCTGCTGCGGCAGCGCATCGCCCGCATTGACCTTATTCTGCTGCGGCAGAAACTCCATTGCGAAGTGCACACCTTGCAGGTCGCGGCCTGGCACCGGCAGATCGCGTGGCTGCTCGGAGCCCCCAGCCAAGAGCACGGCATCGAAGTCTTTCTTGAGTCGCTCGGGCGAGACTGTTTCTTTGGCCCAGTTGGTGACCTTGGTGTCGGAAGGGAGGCTTGCCACGAGCACACTGGTGCGGAAGGTGACCCCTTCAGCCTGCATCTGGGCCACACGACGGTCAATATGGGTTTTTTCCATTTTGAAGTCGGGAATGCCATAGCGCAGCAGGCCCCCAATACGGTCGTTCTTTTCAAAAACCGTGACCTCATGGCCCGCCCTCGCGAGTTGCTGGGCAGCTGCTAGGCCCGCGGGGCCCGAGCCCACGACAGCCACCTTCTTACCGGTCTTATGCGCGGGCAACTGCGGCCCTACCCAGCCCTCTTTCCAGCCCCGGTCGATGATGGCGTGCTCAATCGACTTGATGCCCACGGCATCGTCATTGAAGTTTAGTGTGCAGGCCGCCTCACAGGGGGCCGGGCAGATCCGGCCCGTGAACTCTGGAAAGTTGTTGGTAGAGTGCAGGGTATCGAGCGCTGCCTTCCATTGGTTCTTGTAGACCAGGTCATTGAAGTCGGGAATGATGTTGTTCACCGGGCAGCCGTTGTTACAAAACGGAATGCCACAGTCCATGCAGCGCGCCGCCTGCTTGTTGGCCTGGTCTTCGGCGAGTCCAATGACAAACTCTTTGTAGTGTTTCACACGACTCTGCGCGGGCTCGTAGCCCTCTTCGATGCGCTCGAGCTCTAAAAATCCAGTGGCCTTTCCCATACTCTTTCCTTCTCTATAAATAGTGTCTACGTGCGGTCTGCGGTAACGATCTCTGTCAACCCCGCGCCCACCACACCCGCCTGGCTCTTGGCATAGATCTCGCCAAGAGCCCGCCTGTACTCGTTGGGGAAGACTTTGACAAAACGCGCACGGGCCTGGGGCCATTGGTCCAAGAGTTCACGCGCCCGGATACTGCCCGTCCAACGATGATGGTCTTCGATAAGCTGGCGCAGCTGCTCTTCATCGGTCTTGCCACGGTGCCAGGTGCCGACCTCGCCTTGGGCCTTCTGCTCTGCTGCAGGCAGCACCTTATCGAGGGCCACCATCGCGGTATTGCAGCGTTCGGCAAAGCTTCCATCTTCGTCATAGACATAGGCCACGCCGCCCGACATGCCGGCAGCAAAGTTGCGCCCCGTGCGCCCCAAGACCACCACGGTGCCGCCTGTCATGTACTCACAGCCGTGGTCTCCCGTACCCTCGACCACTGCCGAGGCGCCCGAAAGGCGCACGGCAAAACGCTCGCCCGCTACGCCACGGAAGAAGGCCTCACCGGAGGTGGCTCCATAGAGCACGGTATTGCCCACGATGATGTTCTCGTGGGCCACGCCGCGAAACTCAATGGAGGGCCGCACGACAATACGGCCACCGGACATGCCCTTACCGGTGTAGTCGTTGGCATCGCCAATGAGATACAGGGTGATGCCCTTCGCGAGAAAGGCGCCAAACGACTGGCCACCGGTGCCTTCCACCTGAATATGCAGCGTGTCATCGGCAAGCCCCTCGGGGTGGCGTTTGACCAGTTCGCCAGAGAGCATGGCCCCGACAGTGCGATTGACATTGCGGGCAGTTTCAATGAAATGCACCTTCTGGCCCTTCTCGAGTGCGGCCCTCGACTTCTCAATGAGCACCCTGTCCAAGGCCTTCTCAAGCCCATGGTCTTGGGTCTCAGAATGCAGACGCTGTGCGGGATTCGCTACCACCGGCTGATAAAAGAGCCTACTGAAGTCGAGCCCGCGGGCCTTCCAGTGGGCAACCCCTTTTTTGGTATCAAGCAGGTCAACACGCCCCACCAGGTCTTCGAACCGGGCGATGCCCAGTTGGGCCATGATCTGACGCACCTCTTCGGCGACAAAGAAGAAGTAGTTCACCACATGCTCGGGTTTGCCCTGAAACTTCTTACGCAGCACGGGGTCCTGGGTGGCCACCCCCACTGGGCAGGTGTTGAGGTGACACTTACGCATCATGATGCAGCCCGCGGTCACGAGCGGTGCTGTGGCAAAGCCCATTTCGTCGGCGCCCAAGAGCGCGCCAATCACCACGTCGCGACCGGTCTTCATCTGGCCATCGGCCTGCACCCGAATGCGGCTGCGCAGGCCATTGAGCACCAGGGTCTGCTGGGTCTCTGCCAGACCAATCTCCCAGGGCGAGCCAGCATGCTTGATCGATGTCAGCGGCGAAGCCCCCGTGCCGCCATCGTGGCCCGCAATCACCACATGGTCGGCCTTGGCCTTGGCCACGCCGGCCGCTACCGTTCCGACTCCGACTTCGGACACGAGCTTCACCGAAATATCGGCATGGGGCGATACGTTTTTCAGGTCATGAATGAGCTGGGCCAGGTCCTCGATGGAATAAATGTCATGGTGGGGGGGCGGCGAGATCAGCCCCACGCCCGGCACCGAGTGACGCAGTTCACCGATGTATTCGGACACCTTACCGCCCGGCAGCTGCCCACCCTCACCCGGCTTGGCGCCCTGGGCCATCTTGATCTGAATCTGGTCGGCCGACACGAGGTATTCGGTGGTCACGCCAAACCGGCCAGAGGCCACCTGCTTGATCTTTGAGCGCAGGCTGTCTCCGGCCTTGAGCGAAAAGTCAGACTCCACCTGGGCCTTGCCAATGACATCGGCAAGCGTCATGCCCTCTTTGACCTTCTCGCCTTGCATCTCGGCGCGATAACGACGTTTATCTTCGCCGCCCTCTCCTGTATTGGACTTTCCGCCAATACGGTTCATGGCAACCGCTAGGGCCGTATGGGCCTCGGTAGAGATTGAGCCCAGTGACATCGCGCCGGTGGCAAACCGCTTCACGATCTCTGCGGCAGGCTCCACCTCGTCTAAGGCAATCGCCTTGGCCGGGTCGACCTTAAACTCGAAGAGACCCCGCAGCGTCATATGACGACGGCTCTGGTCGTTGATGATCTGGGCGTATTCTTTGTAGGAAGAAAACTGGTTGGCCCGCACCGAATGCTGCAGCTTGGCAATGGCATCGGGCGTCCACATATGGTCTTCGCCGCGCACCCGCCAGGCGTACTCTCCGCCGGCATCGAGCATGGTGGCAAGCACTGGGTCATCGCCAAAGGCCTGGCCATGCATGCGCAGGGCCTCCTCGGCCATCTCAAAAATGCCGATGCCCTCGACCGCACTCGGCGTGCCGGTGAAGTAGTGGTCAATCGTGGCCTTGTTGATTCCGATGGCCTCAAAGATCTGGGCGCCGCAGTACGACATGTAAGTCGAGATGCCCATCTTCGACATGATCTTTGAGAGACCCTTGCCGATGGCCTTCACATAATTGGCCACGGCCTTCTCGGCACTAAGCGCCCCCGAGAGGTCTTTGTGCATCGAGACGATGGTCTCCATGGCCAGATAGGGGTGCACGGCTTCGGCGCCATAGCCCGCGAGCACGGCGAAGTGGTGCACCTCACGGGCCGAGCCCGTTTCGACCACAAGGCCCGCCTGGGTGCGCAGTCCCTCACGCACCAGATGCTGGTGCACGGCAGACAAGGCGAGCAAGGCGGGAATCGCCACCTGGGTAGGGGCCACACTGCGGTCTGACAAAATCAGAATATTCGCGCCCGCACGAATAGCCTCGACCGCCTCCGCACACAGGGTGGCAAGCTTGGCCTCGATACCCTCCCTGCCCCAGTCCAGGGAATAGGTAATAGAGAGCTGCTCTGACTTGAACTTGCCACGTGTATGGGTGGCAATATCGCGCAGCCGCTGCATATCGGCAAAGTCGAGGATTGGCTGGCTGACCTCGAGCCGCATCGGCGGGTTGACCTGGTTGATGTCCAGCAGATTGGGCCGTGGTCCCACAAACGAGACCAGCGACATGACAATGGCCTCACGAATCGGATCGATCGGCGGGTTGGTCACCTGGGCAAAGAGCTGCTTAAAGTAGTTGTAAAGCGGCTTGCTGCGATTAGAGAGCACGGCCAGGGGCGAGTCGTTGCCCATCGAACCCACGGCCTCTTCGCCTGCCTGGGCCATCGGGGCCATCAAGAACTTGAGGTCTTCTTGGGAATAGCCAAAGGCCTGCTGGCGATCGAGCAGCGACACCTCTGCCGCGAGCGGTGTATTTTTTTCTTCGGGCGACAGGTCTTCAAGCGCAATGCGCACATCTTCGATCCACTGCTGATAGGGCCGAGTCTTAGAGAGCGACGACTTCAGCTCTTCGTCGTGGATCATGCGGCCTTGGTCGAGGTCGATGAGGAACATCTTGCCCGGCTGCAGGCGCCACTTCCGCACGATCTTGCTCTCCGGAATCGGCAGCACGCCAGACTCCGAGGCCATGATCACAAGGTCGTCTTCGGTAATGCAATACCGCGAGGGACGCAGGCCGTTGCGGTCGAGTGTGGCGCCGATCTGCCGGCCATCGGTAAAGACCAGCGAGGCCGGGCCATCCCAGGGCTCCATCATCGCCGCATGGTATTCGTAGAAGGCCCGGCGGGCAGGGTCCATGGCGGTATGCTGCTCCCAGGGCTCGGGGATCATCATCATCACCGCATGGGCCAAGGGATAGCCCGCGGCCACCAGCAGCTCGAGACAGTTATCGAAGGTGGCCGTGTCGGACTGCCCCGCAAAGCTGATGGGATAGAGCTTCTTGAGGTCGGCGCCCAGGACAGGGGAGGACATGACGCCCTCGCGGGCCCGCATCCAGTTGTAGTTACCCTTCACGGTATTGATTTCCCCGTTGTGGGCCACCATGCGATAGGGGTGCGCGAGCGGCCACTCGGGGAAGGTGTTGGTAGAGAACCGCTGGTGCACGAGGGCCAGGGCCGAGACACAGCGGGGGTCAGACAAGTCTTTGTAATACACGCCTACCTGATCTGCCAGCAGCAGGCCCTTATAGACAATGGTGCGGCTCGACATCGAGGGCAGGTAATACTCTTTACTGTGCTTGAGTTTAAGGCTCTGCACTGCAGACGAGGCCGTCTTACGAATGACGTAGAGCTTGCGCTCCAAGGCCTCTTGCACCACCACATCGCCACCGCGCCCAATGAAGATCTGCCGAATGACGGGTTCTTTTTCACGCACCCGTGGCGACATCGGCATCTGGCTGTCGGTGGGCACATCGCGCCAGCCGAGTACCGCCTGGCCTTCGGCCTGCACCGCGCGCTCTAAGGCACGCTCACAGGCCATGCGCGAGGCGTGTTCTTTGGGCAGAAAGACCATGCCCACGCCGTATTCTCCCGGGGGCGGCAGGGTCACGCCCTGGCGGGCCATTTCTTCGGCAAAGTAGGCGTGGGGAATCTGAATCAAAATGCCCGCGCCGTCGCCCATCAGGGCGTCGGCCCCCACCGCGCCGCGGTGGTCGAGGTTCTTCAGAATTAAAAGCCCCTGCTCGACAATGCCGTGAGACTTCTGCGCCTTAATGTGGGCCACAAACCCTACGCCGCAGGCGTCGTGCTCCAACTCGGCTCGGTAAAGACCTTGCAGTTGCGCGGCGTCTTGCGGGGCGGGCGCCAAGAGATGGGACTGGCCGGGCTGCGGCGTGATTCGGTGCTGGGGAAGGGTTTTGGGCAGCGACATGGCCGGGCTCCGAGACAGAAAGGCATAAAGGGGCCTTATTATGCGGAACCCTGCCTTTTTACAGAAGTCAAAGTAGGCGTTTTTGCCCCAAAAATACTAGCTAATAAATAGGGTCAGATTAGATTATTTTCGCCTCAATGCGAGGCATTTCTAAAAATAGGGACGCAGAACATACGTCTTCCCGTGCTCAGCCCATCTCTGCCTTTCGGGGGCGTCCGCGCGGTCGCCGATTCCAGGCCTGACGCTCATCATCGGTCAGGCCAGACCAGGTTGCAGCAGACAAGACCGGGCGCCCCTGCGAGAGCCCCAGGTACATCGCCTCCAAAAGATCAGGGCCTATAGGGCGCTCAGCCAGTTCTGCATAGGCCGCCTCGCGCTCAAAGGGAGTGTTGCCCAAGAGCCAATAGCTCTCAAGAGCCCGGTAGGCTCCGGGGCTCGGCGCCGGTCGCAAGCCCCGGAGTACCCCAGCACTTGACCAGAGCCAGTCTGCGGGCTTGGCACAAAGGCCTTGCCGGATCGGAAGAGATTCCACCCACTGGGCCACAGAGATGCCGTAGGCCCCACTGTCGAGCCAGTAGCTACGATAGCGGCCTTCCCAGGGAGAACCCGAGCGTCGCCAGCGCTGGTTAAAGCTGCGGGCATAGCGACGGCCCACCTGCTGCATGACACTGGAGAGTGCGTCGGGCCGCTGCGGGGTAACCAGCCAGTGGGCCTCACGGTCCACCACCGACCAGGCATGGACCCAGAGGCCCCGGCCAAGCGCGGCCTGCATAAAGGCCACGATGTAGTCGTTACGGTCTTGTGCATCAAGACAGAAGGGGCTGCCCGACTGACCGCGTTGGCAGAGGTGGTAACAGCGACCGGCCTGAGCCGAACGAGCACGACGGGGCATAGAAGACCTAGGAAGTCCTGGCGGGCCGAATCACTAGTGCGCCGCTGCCCCGGTGAGGGCCCGAATCGTCTCGCCCACCGTATCGGGGCCCACGGGCTTGAGCTCCGATCGGCCAAGGCCCTGCAGCAGCACATACCGGATCTCACCGGACTGGGCCTTCTTGTCATGGGCCATGGCAGCAAGATACTTCTGAGCAGGCCAACCCGGCGGCCGCGTAGGCAGCCCTGCCCGGCCAACCAGATCCACAAGCCGCGCACGGTCTTGCACCGAGAGCTGTCCCAGCCGAACCGAGAGGTCTGCAGCCAAGACCATTCCACACCCCACCGCCTCACCATGCAGCCAGGTGCCAAACCCCAGGCCGGCCTCAATCGCATGCCCAAAGGTATGCCCGAAGTTCAGCATGGCACGCAGGCCCGCCTCACGCTCGTCAGCGGCCACCACCTCGGCCTTAATCTGGCAGGAACGCTCTATAGCATAGGCCAGGGCCTCGGTCTCGCGCGCCATGAGTCGGTCTATTGAAGACTCCAGCCAGTCGAAAAAAGCGCGGTCGAGCGCGGCGCCATACTTGATGACCTCAGCCAGACCCGCGGAAAACTCTCGGTTGGGAAGGCTGGCCAGAACATCGAGATCGATGAGCACGGCCTGGGGCTGGTAAAACGCTCCAATCATGTTTTTACCAAGGGGATGGTTAATCGCTGTCTTTCCCCCGACTGAGGAGTCCACCTGGGACAGGAGCGTGGTTGGCACCTGCAAAAAGGGCACGCCGCGCTGATAGCAGGCCGCGGCAAAGCCAACCATATCGCCCACAACACCCCCGCCCAGGGCAATCAACAACGACTTGCGTTCGATGTGGTGGGCAATCAAGCTATCCATGATCTGCATGAAGCTATCGACGTTCTTAAACGCCTCCCCATCAGGCAGCACAATCTCAAGGGGCAGGACCCCAAGCTCACCAAGTACCGCACGCACAGTGGCCAGGTACAACGGTCCCACCCGGTCATTGGTGACCACGGCCACCTGCCCCGGGGATACAAACGGCTGCCATGCCGCGACGCTGCCGATAAGACCCGTACCAATCAAAATCGGATAGCTACGATCTTCTAGAGAGACCTCTAGGCGATGCAGAATCCGCGCGGGTGTATGCGGCTTATTCATGAGGGCTGCTAAGGCTGCTGCAGGCAGGAGTGTCAACAGCCACACCAACTGGCTTGTCTACGGGGCATGCCTGACCCGGCGAGCGCCTAGTGGGATAGGCCGGAAGATGGGCAATGCCCCTTTCAGCCAAGGCCTTTTCGATCTGTGACAGAACCTGTCCGAGTGAGCCTCGGGTACTGCAGACCACGAGATCCGCTAGGCGGCGATAAATAGGGTCTCTCTCGCGGTGAAGACGATCGATTGTCGCCCTGGGGTTGGAAGACTGGGTAAGCAACGGGCGGGAATGATCCGACTTAAGCCGCTGCCAGAGCTGCCGTGGATCGGCATCGAGATAGATCACAAACCCGCGTCTGAGGGCCTCTTGATTGGCCTCTGACAAGGGCGCACCCCCACCGGTGGTAACCACCTGCCCGGGCACGGCCATCACCTCTTCGATAAGCTTGGCCTCTCGCCGCCGGAAGCCGGCCTCTCCCTCAAGCTCGAAGATCACCGGCACGGAGGCGCCGCATCGACGCTCGATCTCGTGATCTGTGTCGATTACCGGCCAGCCCAACCTTTGGGACAGGCGCCGGCCAATGGTCGTTTTACCAGCGCCCATTAGCCCAATAATGACAATAGAGGTCGACGTCACGGCATTCCTGTTTTTTGGCCCAACGAGCGATAATACCCTCGGTCATGCGTGCCGTTCTTTCCATTCTCGCCATTCCCCTCTTGGGACTCCTCGGGCTCATTGCCCTCGTGGTCATGGCGATGGCCCTTGCTACGACCCGCCTTCCTGAGGTAAAGGCCCTTGCCGACTATCGGCCCAAAGTGCCTCTGCGGGTCATGACAGCCGATGGCGTGCTGATTGGCGAGTTCGGCGAAGAGCGTCGCAGCGTGGTACGGGCCGATCAAGTGCCCAGGGTGCTTATCGATGCCATCTTGGCCGCTGAAGACGAGCGGTTCTTCGACCATATCGGCATCGACCTTCTTGGCATTGTGCGGTCGGCAAGCACCAATATCATCACCGCCAGCAAGGCCCAGGGCGCAAGCACCATCACCATGCAGGTCGCCCGTAACTTCTATCTCTCGGCGGAAAAAACCTTCACCCGAAAAATTTTTGAGGTCCTGCTTGCGCTGGAAATCGAACGCAAACTCTCAAAGAACCAGATCCTGGAGCTCTACCTGAACCAGATCTTTCTTGGTCGTCGGGCCTACGGGTTTGCCGCAGCCTCGCAGATTTATTTTGGAAAACCCATCACAAAGCTCACCCTGGCCGAGTCTGCCATGCTCGCCGGGCTGCCCAAGGCACCCTCTGCCTTTAACCCCGTCACTAATCCGCGCCGGGCAAAGCTACGCCAGGAATATGTTCTGGGCCGAATGCTTAAGCTCGGAATGATCACGGAGCCGCAGTATCGCCGGGCGGTCTTGGAGAAAATGCGGGTGGTCGGCCGAAGCGACGACTACGGCGTGAATGCCGCCTACCTCGCCGAAATGGTCCGCATCCAGATCGTGAATCAGTTTCGGGAAGAGGCCTACAGCCGAGGCATCACCGTGTTTACCACCGTGCGTGCCGACGAACAGAAGGCCGCCTATCAGGCGCTACGTACTGGGCTCATTGAATACGACCGCCGGATAGGGTGGCGCGGACCCGAGGGTCAGATTGAACTTCCTGAGGGTGCCGAGGCCCAGCAAGATGCCATTGACGACGCCCTAAACGAGCGGGCTGATAGCGACGGGCTTTTTACTGCGGTAGTGACCCAGGTAGAAAAAGAACGTGTTCTTGTCATGCGGGGCCAAGGCCGACAGTTCTCGATTACCGGCGAGGGCCTGCAATTTGCCCAACGGGGGCTTGCCGCAAATTCGCCGTCTGGTCTGCGGATACGACGGGGCTCGGTGGTGCGCATCGGGATGATGTCCAAGGGCGAATGGGAGATCACCCAGTTGCCAGAGGTTGAGGGTGCCTTTGTGGCCATGCACCCCGAAACCGGAGCAATCCGCGCCCTAGTCGGGGGCTTCGACTTTGCCCGTAGCAAGTTCAACCATGTAACCCAGGCCTACCGGCAGCCGGGCTCCACCTTAAAAGCCTTTGTCTTTGGAGCGGCCCTGGAGAAGAGCTTCTCACCGACCACGCTGGTGAATGACGCCCAGGTACGATTTGACCCAGGCGAAACCGGCGGACTGCTCTGGGATCCCAAGAACTACGACGGCACCTACGAAGGCCCCATCACCCTGCGACAGGCGCTGGCAAGGTCTAAGAACATGGTCTCGATTCGATTGGTGCATGCTATCGGGCCGCGCTTTGGTCAAAACTACCTCAGCCGGTTTGGGTTTGAGGCTGACAGGAACCCCCCCTATCTCACGCTGGCCCTCGGTGCAGGAGGCGTCACGCCGCTGCAGATGGCAGCCGGCTACGCGGCAATTGCCAACGGTGGATTCCGGGTCACCCCCTATTTTATTGATCGGGTGATCGACGATAACGGAGAGCTGCTCAGCAGGGCAGAGCCAGCCCGGGCCGGGGCAGAGGCACCGGCCATACTCGACCCCCGACATGTCTATATTCTGAACAGCATGCTGCAAGAGGTGATTCGCAGCGGTACCGGCCGTAAGGCGCTCTCTCTAGGCCGGCCCGACATTGCCGGAAAGACGGGCACCACCAATGAGGCACAGGACGCCTGGTTTGCCGGATACCACCCACAGCTGGCCGCAGTGGCCTGGGTGGGCTACGACCAGCCAAGGTCGCTAGGAGAGCGTGAAACAGGGGGGGGTCTTGCCCTGCCCATCTGGATCTCATTTATGTCTGATATATCCAAGAAGCTACCAGTCACGCAGATGGCCGTACCCCCAGGAATTATTCGAATCGCCACCGAGATCTACACGGCCGAGAGCATGCCCGGAGCGGGCGTTCGCACCCTTGGGCTTGAGGATCCGATTCCCATGTCCGGCGAGGCTGGCGCCCCGAGTTCAACGGGCCAAAGCCTCGAGACCCGACAGTAACCGCGAATGACGCAGAAAGACCTCTTGAAATTCTCCGTGCCCTCGGGTATCGGTCCAGTGACTGTCTTGCCAGACAAAGTGATGTGCCCCTTCAGTAGACGCCAGCCAGAGCTGCTGGGTGGGGGCCTGAGCGTTCACAATAATCTTCTGGCCCGCCTCAAACTCAACCTCAACCACAGGCCCATGTCGGCCGGTTTCTAGAACAAGGTCATGCCTGCCATTCCAGGTATCTATCTGCGACTCAATCCAGACAAAAGCCGCTTCAATTTTTTCCAGATATTCCGTTTCGGTCATACTCCTGCCTTCGGTTTTAGTCTCTATCCCTCTCATTGTCTATGAAGGACGCCAAGGTTTCCGAAAATCCCTCGTCAGTGCCGACGATCTCGACCCCAACAAAAGGCCTGCGCCTCTTGGCCTGCGGCCTAGGGCTTGTCGTGGCGGTTGGCTGTGGCCAGAAAGGTCCGCTGACACTGCCCGAGCCACCGGAACAACCGCCCAGTCCTGCCCGCCCCGCGGGGGCACCGTGAGCGCTGAAGCAACAGAGGGTTCCTATCCCATGCTGCCGAGCGCCTTCCACTGGAGGGACCAGGCGCTGCACTGCGAAGGCGTCTCGCTGGCCTCAATCGCCCAGACCTATGGAACTCCGGTCTATGTCTATTCCGAAACTGCCATCGCCCAAGCCTATGCAGGCTTTGCGTCGGTGGATTCCAGCATTCCCCTTCAGGTCTGCTATGCGGTAAAGGCCAACCCCAGCCTAGGCATCATCCGGCTGCTGGCAGGCCTCGGCGCTGGCTTTGATATCGTCTCTCAGGGCGAGCTTCAACGGGTGCTTACTGCCGGGGGAAATCCCGCGCGGGTGGTCTTCTCGGGGGTGGGCAAGACCGAAGAGGAGCTGCGGTTCGCGCTAGAGCAGTCGGTTGGCTGCATCAATGTCGAGAGCCTGCATGAACTGCAGCAGCTCGGTGACCTGGCTCTGGCCATGGGCCTGACCGCACCCGTATCGGTTCGAATCAATCCGGATATCGATGCCCAGACGCATCCCTATATCTCCACAGGACTAAAGGAAAATAAATTTGGTCTGGCGCTACCCCAGGCACTAGAGGCTTACCGACTGGCGCATTCACACCCGGGCCTTCGCATTACCGGAGTGGACTGCCATATCGGCTCCCAGATCACGAGCCTCGCACCCTTTCTTGCCGCGACCGACAGGGTCTTGGCCTTTGTGGACTGCCTCGCCGAAGAAGGCATCGTGCTCTCCCACATCGACCTCGGTGGCGGCCTGGGCATCTGTTACCACGATGAAAATCCACCCACTCCAAGCGCCCTGATGCAGGCGTTAACCAACCAGGTGCGGCAATGGGCAGGCACCCGGGCTAGGCCACTGCCCAAACTCGTCTTTGAGTTTGGCAGGGCAATAGTGGGGAATGCCGGCCTGCTGGTCACCGCCGTAACGCTCTTAAAGCCCGGTGCACAGGCTTCCGATCACAATTTTGCGGTGATGGATGCCGCCATGAATGACCTGATGCGCCCCAGTCTGTATGGTGCCTGGCACGCAGTAATCCCCCTGTCCACGAGGCCCAGCGCCGGCGCATGCCAGGCCGCATGGGATCTGGTTGGGCCTATTTGTGAGTCAGGTGACTGGCTTGCCAAGGACCGCCCCATGGCCCTAGCCCCAGGAGACCTTGTGGCATTTGCCTCGGCGGGTGCCTATGGCAGCGCTATGGGGTCTCAGTACAACAGCCGGCCACGACCGCCTGAGGTTCTGGTGCGTGCAAACGGCCAGGTGTTGCTGCTGCGCCGCCGGGAACGGTTTGAGGACCTTATTCTGACCGAACAGATTCCCGCAGGGCTTTAGCTGTCGGGGGTATGCGGAAACCGGGCGGATGCAGAGCCTGCGGAAGATGGGGCTCGCGGCGATTTCGCAGGCGTCGGCAAGGCCTTGAGCAGGGCAATGCCTAGAAAGAGCCCCGCATAAACCACCACCTCCCCGAAGTCGTTCTTGCCCATCTTGTGCAGAAAGAAGTGGGCCAGGCTAAGGATAACGATCAGGTGGATTGCCCGGTGCAACCGCTTCCAGCGCACCCCCAGACGCCGCATGGCAATTCTGTTGGAGGTAACCGCCAGCGCAGCCAGCAGAAAAAGACCAATAAGGCCCACAGACACAAACGGGCGCTGTCCGATATCGTTCCAGACTGCAGCCAATACCAGATCGTGTTCAAACTGCAGAAAGGCAACAAAATGCACAACGGCATAGGCAAAGGTCCATAGCCCCATGGCCCTCCGCGCTGTCAAAACCTGGCCACCCGCCCATCGCGCCCAGAGCGGCATGGCATAGACCCAGAGCAGCAAGACCAGGCTCACCTGACCGAGACCCCGGATGATCGCCTCCTGCGGGTTCGGTCCTAGGCCACCCCCCCCAAAAACCTGAACCACCAGAGCCCACCCCGGAAGACTCGCCCAGAGAAACAATGCCCACCACAGACCATTCGGAGCGCTGTCGCGGTGCACCCTGGGGGCACCCTAATAAAACCGACGTAGGTCCATACCCGCGTACAAGCCCTCCACGGCCTCGGCATAGCCGTTAAACATCAAGGTAGGACGCCGAGGCGCGAACAGGCTGTCGTCCCCGATGCGACGTTCGGTTGCCTGAGACCATCGGCGGTGCGGAACCCCAGGGTTCACATTGGAATAAAACCCATACTCCTGCGGCGCAGACATATTCCAGCTGCTCTCGGGCTGATTCTCAACAAAAGTGATTCGCACCAGAGATTTGGCGCTCTTAAACCCGTACTTCCAAGGCACCACAATGCGTACCGGCCCACCATTTTGCGCCAGCAGGGTCTGGCCGTAGGCGCCCAGGCAGAGCAGTGTCAGGTCGTGGCTCGCCTCATCAAGGCGCAGACCCTCGCGAAAAGGCCATTCGAGCACATCGGACCGCAGCCCAGGCATCTGCTTAGGATCGGCCAGGCTGGAGAAGGAGACATATTTGGCAGAGCCCAAGGGCTCCACTCTGCGCATCAGGGCCGAGAGCGAGTAGCCTATCCAGGGAATCACCATCGACCAGCCCTCCACGCACCGCAGCCGATAGACCCGCTCTTCCAGCGGCGCCATCCGTAACAGGTCTTCCAGGCCCAGGGTCTGCGGCTTGGCCACAAGGCCATCCACGACGAGCGTCCAGGGGTCCATGCGCAGTCGCGATGGCGCGAACTTAGCCGGGTCAGACTTCTGAGTACCGAACTCGTAGAAGTTGTTGTAGGTCGTTGCATCCTCAAGCCGGGTCTGCTTCTCAACATTCGGCCAGCGACCGGGCCTGGCAGAAAGCGGCTTTGGCGGTGTAAGGGGCTTAGCCGATGCGTAGGCCCTGCCACCCCCCCCAAGGCCCGTAATCCCCGTCAGGCCAGTAAGCCCTGCGATGCCCAGGCGGCCGGCAAAGGCACGGCGAGAGGCCCAAAGGGCTTGGGGGGTTATCTCGCCCACCAGGGGGAGGCCCAAGAGCCGACGCCGATCGAACCTGTCTGTCATCGAGGGGCTCTGGTTTTCGTGGGCGCGAGGCCTAGCCTAGGACGCATATAAACCTAGAGCTGGCCGTAGGAGTGCAGGCCGGAGAGGAACATGTTCACCCCCAGGAATGCAAAACCGGTGATCAGCAGACCAATCAGCGACCAGTAGGCGGCAAAATGGCCGCGAAGACCCTTGACCATGCGCAGGTGCAGCCAGGCGGCATAGTTAAGCCAGACAATTAGGGCCCAGGTTTCCTTGGGGTCCCACTGCCAGTAGGTGCCCCAGGCCTCTGCCGCCCAGAGGGCGCCAAGAATGGTAGCCACGGTAAAGAAGGCAAAGCCAATGGCAATGGCCCGATACATGACGTCATCAAGCACCTCTAGGCTTGGCAGTACCTCGGCGATCCGACGTCGCATGGCAATGATGCCGCCCACAAAGACCGCAGAAATGCCAAAGTAGAAGGCCCAGTAGTCAGGCAGCCCCGAGCGACGAAAGACCAGTGGCTCGGCACAGAGCAAGACCCCCAGAATAAACAAAGGCGCCAGAGACCAGATCGACTGCGCATCGGCCTTCACCTTAATAAGGTAGGCAAAGCCCACCATGGCTGCAATGGAGAAAGTGCCATAGCCAATGAAATTGGCAGGCACATGGATCTTCATCCACCAGGACTGCAAGGCTGGCACCAGCGGCTGGATTTCGTGGGCAGACCGGGTGGCCGAATACCAAAGCAGAAACCCCACCGCTGCAACGATGATGATCGAGACAAAGCCGCCCAGGGTACGGGTCTGGTAGCGCCGCTCGTAGAAAAGGTAAAAAAGTGCGGTAACCAGGGTGAATAGAATGAAGACCTCGTAGAGGTTGCTCACTGGAATGTAGCCGATGTCCGGGGAGATCAGGTATGACTCGTACCAGCGCACCAGCAGGCCCGTGAGCCCCATGACCGAGGCCGACCAGGTAAGCACGCTGCCCATCCACAGGGCCGTTGCCCCCCGCGCAAAAAGCCCTACCCAGTAGGCTGCGCTGGCAATCGCAAAGAAGGCGCACATCCATAAGATCGCCGACTGCGAGGACAGGAAATACTTTAAGAGAAAGGCCTCCTCGGCCCGGGCAAGGCTACCCTGGTAGGCCGAGATACCAAGCAGCGCAAGCGCCGCCACCCCAATCAGGTAGACCCGCAAGGCTGGCCAGAGCCAGCCCAGAAAGACGATGCTCGGTACGCAGCACCAGAGAATGGTGAGTTCATAGACATCCATAAACGCGGAGAACCGGGCTGTTGCGTAACCGGCACCCAGGGCAAGCAAAACCGCAAAGGCCAGATCAACCCAGGAAAGCCTGCCCGCCCCAACGGCATATGACCGTGAATGCGCCAGGTTCTCTGAAATCGTGGTGGTATTCATTTTCCTCTCCTGCGCATCGGGCTCTCAAAAAACTGCCACTGGTCTTATCGGCCTGCCGCGATTTTCAGGTCTTCAAACTCACGGTCAAAATCCAGCGACGGCCGCGGGGTGGAAGCCGAGACCCGCACCGCCCGAGGACTGCCTTGGTCGTCATGGCTGATCCAGACCCAGACCCGTCTTTCCGGAATATAGAGCATCGCAAATATCCCGAGCACCAGCAAGAGACACCCCAGATAGACAGTGGTCTTACCTGGCGAACGGGTTACCTGAAATACCGATGCCTGAATATGCTTATAGTCATTAAGCGACACAAAAATGGGCGCGTCGTACACAAGGCTGTCGCTAAAGGCATTCAGGGCGCGTTGAGTAAATTCGAGGTTCTCATCAGTGCGCTCTAGGCGCGGAAGGCGGTCTGCCTGACGGGCCAGCTGCCAGGCCTCCCAGAAGGCCCCCGTGAGCAGCCGAACGATCACATCGGCGGCCTTGTCCCGTTCTGCAAGGGGTACCGTCTGCTCAAGTATGTCGGCCAGGTTCTGAAGGCCGCCTTCGGCAATCGCATCGAGCGCCTTCTGGGCGCTCTGGGCAAGCGCAGGCACCATGGCAGCAGGGGCCGAAGCCCGGGCAAAGGCCTCGGCTGCCTGGGCCCGCAGCTCAGGCTGGGCAAGCGCCGCCCGTATACGGAGAAACTCCTCTATGCCGTCGTTCTGATCTGCGGGAATACGCAGATAGCGAAATGACTCGTCTGGAGAAGATCGCACGCCGGACAGGTAGACCCGAGCACCTTCGAGTTCCACTGGCAGCATGTAGTTGTGGAACTCCTTGGCCTGGCCTGCGGCATCGCGAATCTTGTAGTTAAAGCTTGGCCCGACGTTTTGCAGCTGCTTTTCTTTGACAGTATTGGCAGCCGGCGAGACTACCGATGCCACATGCCGCTGAAACCCCTCAGTGGCATCAGCGCCCTCTCCGAGGCTTTCTACATTAATGGGCTTGAACCCAGAGACCTCCAGGGTGATCGTCTGCTCACCGCTTCGAAGCGGTATCGACTGGCCCACGGCAAGGTCGAGCGGAAGTACTTTTGTGAGAGGCCCCTGGAAGGGATGGGCCGACAGGTGCAGCTTGGAGCCGCCGTCGTCAAAACTCGACTGGTAGATGGCGATGCCACGATGGATCAGCGGCTTGTTCACCTCGATTGTCTCTTCCCGCACCTGACCGGTGCCCTTATCGGTAAGCACCACATCGCTTGCAAAAAGCCTTGGCATGCCTGTGTTGTAGTACTCCACGCGAAAGGCCTTAAGGGCCAGCTCAAAGGGCAGGTCTAGAAGAAAAGAACCATCGGGGTGACTCAGAACCGCAATGTCTGCGGAGAGACCTTCGGGCACTAAGAGATTGGCCCGATAACTCGGCGTGGCCTGGGGGAGTCTGGCGGTTTCGGGCACCAAGTCGGACTCGTCCAGCGAGGTCAGTTGTACTGGCGTCTTCTCCCACCACCAGGCTGAGGCCCGCATCGGCAGCTCACTATCGATGAGCCCGCCAAGCGATATCACCACAATCGAAAGGTGGGCTGCGATATACCCAAGACGATTGGTGCTTCCTTTTTTTGCCACCAGCGCCGGCCGGTCTGGCTCTGCGGGTGGCACCTTTACCGAAAAACCTTTGTCCCGTAATGCTGAAGCAACCTGTTCGAGCCTTGCCTGCGCCTCCGCAGGAGAAGACACCGCAAACTCTGCCCTGTGTCGAAATGCCTGATAGGCCTGCTCCCGCACTGCCATACGCCAGGACCGGGCATCGCGCAGCATCTTGGGCGTATTGCGAATCAGACACAGGCTGGTGGAGACTAGCATCAGGGCCATAAAGGCCATGAACCAGCCCGCGTTGTAGACCCGAAAGATGTCGAAAGCAGAGAATGCCTCTGCCCAGAAGGCACCAAACTGATTGACGTAGTTAATCGGCGGTGCGTTCTGGGGAACGATGGTGCCGATGGCGCTGGCGATACACAGAACCGAGAGCGCAGAGATGGCAAACCGCATCGAGCTCATGAGCTCCACCACCTCTTTGACCCATCCGGCTCCCTGACGAAGCTCAATACCCGTGGTGCGAATGTCTGCCGCGCGGCCTCCCGTGGAGGCAACCAGGTCTTCCTCCAAGAAGTCGGAGGGTTTTACAGGGGACTGGCCTGGGGTCAGCCCAACGGACATTTACCGCAGCCCGGCCACGTACTGAGACACCGCCCGGATATCCCCATCAGACATGCCTGCGGCAATGGCCATCATCTGGCCACTGTTGGCCCGTTCCTGGGAACGGAAGGCCGTGAGAGTTGCTGCCGTGTAGTCGGCGTGCTGGCCGGACAGACGGGGATACTGGGCTGGAATTCCAGCGCCATTGGGGCTGTGGCAGCCTACACAGGCAGGAACCCCTTTGGCGGGAATCCCTGCCCGATAGATCTGCTGGCCACGCCCCACCAGAGACTTGTCAGAGGGCAGGGCAGGGTCAATACGCTGTGACGCGTAGAAGGCGGCGATATTGCGAATATCCTGGTCGGAGAGCATGGTGGCAAAACCCGCCATAACGGCATTGGCCCGCTCAGCCTGCGTGGCCCCGGGCTTGACCTTAAAGTTATGCAACTGCTTACTCAGATAGTCGGCATGCTGGCCCGCCAAAATAGGATTAGCCGAAATAGCACTATTACCGTCTGCGGCATGGCAGGCCGCGCAGACCTGGCCTGCCAGAGCCTGGCCTTTGGCGATATCAGCCTTGGTAATCGGCTTGGCAGGGTCTGCCGCGCTGGCAGCGCCAAGCCCCAGAACAGTCAGCCCCAGGGCAAGGAAAAAAGCGGATGCTGCGGACCGGGCCGATTCGACCAGACGCATCACAACCGTTAAATGTGTGTCAGACTTTCTATTCATAGATTCTCCGTAAGGCCCTGGACATGCGGCGCACAGTTTGTTTCCCGCCGATATTGAACATTTGGCCATAGTTTAGTGCAAACCCGCAGCCTTCTTGCCCATTGTCCAGTCCCCTACCTGACAAAACCCCTACAAGGCTCGTTGCCAAGGTCGCTGCCCAGGTCTCTTTCTTGCAAAGCGCGGCAAAGGTCGCCCAACTGCCCCGGCCCAATGTGCCGGAAATCGCGATTGCCGGCCGGTCTAATGCTGGAAAGTCCACGGCCCTGAATGTCATCTGCGAACGCCGACGCATGGCCTTTGCCAGCAAAACCCCGGGGCGTACCCGGCTGATCAACCTGTTTAGCCTCAACTGGCAGAACCGAGAGC